>ENA-OUOG01000284-OUOG01000284.1-marine-metagenome-genome-assembly--contig:-NODE-284-length-67330-cov-6.159725_pt1 | contig 67330 bp, 73 predicted proteins | sample MGYA00248635_ERZ508505 | MGnify/ENA primary metagenome ERZ508505 (study PRJEB26176, sample SAMN06267871) | marine metagenome | isolation source: Saanich Inlet, British Columbia, Canada | place: Pacific... | reverse complement strand
ATTTGTAGATAAGCTAATGAAACTTGTTACGGTACAAAGTGAATCGTACAACACAGTTAACATGCAAAGACAAATCTTGAAAATAGTGCAGTCCATTGGGGGCTGCATTATTTCTCGAGATAAATATGGTAACATATACGTTACTAAAGGTAAAGCTGATACCTATCCAACTATGGTATGTCATATTGATACAGTTCATAGTATACAGAAGGGCAAAATTGTAGCAGGCAATATCAATGGAAACATTGTAGCATTCAATGCTCTGACTATGCAACAAGTAGGTACTGGTGGTGATGATAAAGTAGGTATACATATTACGCTTGAACTACTGAAAAAGCACAAAGTAATGAAAGCTGTATTCTTCCTAGATGAAGAGGTAGGTTGTGTAGGCTCTGGTCAAGCTGACTTTAAATTCTTCGACAATTCAAGATATGTTCTCGAATGTGATCGTCAAGGCTATGGTGATTTTGTAAATAGTATTTCAGGTGTAAAACTAACTAACAAACAATTTGAAGACGATATCAAAAGTATATTGTCAAATTACGACTATTCACTATCAACAGGTGGCTTAACAGATGTTCAAGAAATCGCATTAAATACAAACGCAGTATGCGCAAATATGTCTTGTGGATACTATTTACCTCACACAGATGAAGAGTATATCAATATACAAGATGTTATTTTAACTTATCAAATGTGTGATGATATATTTACAAGAGTTAAAAAACAGTATAAAGAAAATAATAAACGTACTAAATCATGGCATAGTAACTATATGACTAAATACTATGATAAATATGACTTCAATAATCCAACTATTTATAGCAAATACGATGAAATAGAATATGAATATGATGAGATAGAAAAAGAAGATGAAATTATAGAAACAAAAGATGGTGTAAGCTGTGGTATTGGATGTGCAATGAATGATGGTTATTGCACGCATTGTATGATAAGTGATGTTGAACTTAAAGAATTTTATCATGAAGAGTAGAATACCATATCCGCTGCTTATAAAATATACTGACGTTACAGATGATGAATTAGATATACTTATCAGCAACGATAGTTATGGTTCTAGTTACCAAAAAGTGACTGAATTTTTGAAAAGAGAACCACATATAGATAAAAAGCTATATAACGTTAAATTAAACCAATGGAATTTTCACAATATTCCATTAGAAGATATACACTTATTTGTTGAAAATGATTATAAATATATAACACATGAATTGCTAAGAGATATGGATGAATATGATACAAAATTGTATCAAAGTGCAAGGCTAATTAATAATTTAAACATTGGGTTTACAATACCTCATACATTACGAGTATATCACTATCATGATGAAAGTACGTTCGGTATAACATATCGTGAACTTAAAACAGGTGATCAAGATAAATTAGCTAAACCAATTAAAATACTAAAAAAACTTCCATGGATCAAGCCTATTGATGAAAAAATGTTAATTGGTTTTAATGATTATCTCAAAGGCAAATACAATTCTCAAGTTGTAATACAAGAAGTGTCAGGTGAAGATATCAGAAAATGGTATCATGGTAAAATGTACGCACAAAATTCAGGTACACTTAACGAAAGCTGTATGCGACATAGTAAGTGCCAAGATTATTTTGATATATATACTGATAATCCAAAAGTACGTATGATAATTGCTACAAAGGACGATCAATTAATGGGTCGTGCAATTATATGGGATAAATCAATTTGGAACAAAAATTATTTTGACAATGTAAATGCTATAGTAGACAGAATATATGGTAATGAATCAACAATCAGTCAAATAAAACAATATTGTGCGAAAAACAATTACGTTCACAAATCTAGACAAAGCTATCAAGAACCAATCTCATGGATACAATATATAAATGGTACACCAGTTACTAAAGATAAAATTGTACGTTTAAATATTGATACAGAATTTGATAAATATCCTTATATGGATACTTTTAAATTTTGTAGTCATGATTATATAACAAACAGCGATTCATTGAATTATAATATTGAATTAACAGATACAGATGGTTATCATCATAGTATGTCTTGCTACTTTTGCGAAGAAGAAATTGATGATGATAATTCATGTAGTACTAATAATGGAGATGTAAGCTGTATGGATTGCTGTAATTATGTAGAATCGAATGACACATATTATCATAGAGATGATACAGTATATTCAGAATACGATGACCAACACTATCATATAGATGATGCTTGTAATACAGAAAATGATGATTATATACATTCTGATGATGCACTACGTTCATTTGATGATTACTATGTACATAGTAGATGTGCTGTTTTATCATACAATGAAGACGGTGATGACGTATATGTTGATACAGATAACTGCAAGTCATTCTTTATAGGTGATGTAGAATATTACTGGAGTATAAACATGAGTAAATCATCTTTAATTGAATTTATCAAATATGTTTTTCAACAAAACACAAATGATATAGCTCTTGCAAAGATTGTGATAATAAATGTGTTAGTAACTGAATATGATGTATTTAGTGAAGAAAAAATAAATGCAATAATGCAATTAAATAATAACAACTATGAGTTACAAACCAATGACTAGAATGGTTACTTATGTAATTGGTACTATCATAATATATGGTATATTCTGGTTACTTCAAGTATTATAATTTAGCTTAGTTAGTTAAAGTCGATCATTCAGATGGCAAATATGTGTCATCTGTTTGATCTTATTTAGTTCACTATCACGCGCGACCGTGGGCGTACGACCTTGGGCGACCTTGGGCGAACGACCCGCAAAAATCGGCAGTTATTTGCTTTGCTACGTTAAATTGTGGCAGAAAAACAAAAAAATAGTTAATAAAGTTAGTAATTGTTAATACTTATCACTATATTTACACAAATAAAGAAATTATGCAAGACCCAACTAATGACCCTTTATCAGATTTGTTTGAGAAGATTATAGAAAACTCAATAGACAGAATTAACACAGACCTGCACGACATTGTTTTAGAGGTCATCTCAAGTGAATGCAAAGACTATGTTGACGAAGAATGTAGCATGGTTCCGTCCTTATGGGTGGATGCAGTTGACGACTATAGACAGTCAATGTATGAAGTAGTACAAATGAATATAATGGATAAATTTAAATGAAAGAAAAGAGAATTATAAAAGACCATTTACATGGTGAATCCCTTGCAAAACAGGGTAATATGGACGTTTTTAACGATGTTTATGACGCTATAAACGACATGGTAGAAAAGCGTGTAAAGTTTGAAAAAACAGTGTTAAATGTTACAGACGATGAAACTATTGCAGAGATAGAGTTGAACGCTGCAAAACACTATTACGACAACATAATCAAGATAATCAACGTAGTTATTGACAGATGGAAAGTTTAATAGGAATGACATACAAGAATTTCGCTAAAAAAATTCTAGCATGGAATGCGCTAGAAACACACAAACAGCCAATATTAGTTGGCGAAGAGCAAGTACCAACATATTTTGTGCTAGGCATGAAGTTTTGGAAAGACAAGGAGAGCGATGAAATATACGCTGTATACACTAACTCGGAACTGTACAAAGACGTTAGTGCTGATGATTTAGACCTGATAATCAATAGCGGAGCAATAGAAGCTGTTAGGATTATAGCCACAAGGACTGGCTGGGCTAAAATAAAGTCCATTAGAGAGCGAATCTATTTAAATCAATCTAGAGGTGCATTTAAAAAGGTTGAGGCTCTTAGAGATGAGATGACGAATCATCTAAGATACATGAGGAATCTGAAAGTAACTAAAAACATATTTACATTATGAGTTTTAAAATCACAATCACCAAAAACGGAAAAACGACACAGTTTGAGGAATTTAATTTAAATGATGCTTTAAAGCACCTAGATGATGGGGAGATAACTTCCTGGGTAAAGGAAGGTAACGTAGAAATTAAATGCAATAAATATTAAAAATGGATACAACAGATTTAAAAGTAACTGACGTAAGGTATTTCAGAACAAGGAGAGGTACAGGCTATGAGTGTACCACAAACAAAAAAGGTGTTGTCATATGGAATGACGGAGATGGAAGCAACACGTTTATAGATCCTAACGGAAAACACACAATGCCATATAATCATATGAGAGAAACAGAGCTAGAATCGTTGATCGATCAATACGAACAAAAAAATATAAGCGTATGATTTCCTATGCATGCATAGCACTTTTAATGATGACTATGCAAAATGACGTAACAGTTACCGCAACAATATATCATGCAGTAGAAGGTCAAACAGACTCAACGCCAAATTTAACAGCAACAATGTTTGAGATAGACCTTAATAACCCTAGAAAACACAATATTATAGCCGTTTCAAGAGACTTAGAGGGTCTTGGCTTTAAGATGGGCGAATATGTCTTAGTTGAAGGCGCAGACGACCTATCAGGGGTGTGGGTAATAGAAGACAGAATGAACAAAAGATTTAGTAAAAGAATTGACTTCCTTGTGAACACAACAAGAAAAGGAGGTAAATGGGAGAATGTAAAAATAAGTTTAATCAAATAAAATCACTATCATGAGTATTAATCAAAAACTATTCGATGTGCAACAAAAAATTGGTGCCATCTCAAAGGACTCAAAGAATCCTTTTTACAACAGTAAGTATTTCGACATTAACAGTCTTATCAGTCAAGTGTTACCGCTTCTGAAAGAGAACAAAATATTGTTGACTCAACCTGTAAAAGACAATAAGGTTTGGACTGTGCTGACTTGCGTAGAGACAAATGAATTTAAAGACTGCGACATAGACCTTCCAGCAATCACTGATCCTCAGAAGTTGGGTGGAGCAATAACATACTTCCGTAGATATGGATTAGCCTCTTTACTAGCTTTACAAGCGCAGGACGATGACGGAAACTCTACAGTTGGTAGCGTTGACAATAGACCTACGCTAACCCAAGCAGGGCTTGATTACGTTCTTAAAGGAACATTGGCTGACGCTCAAGAAGCTATAGCTAAAAGAAGAATAAGCAAAGAATTTAGAGCATTAATCAAGAAAAAACACAACATATAATGGACCATTTTGATATCATAAACAATCTAAGAGACGACGATAATTATTACGGCTCTTTCGGTAACAAGTATTTATCGAACTCGAACATAAAAACTCTTTTGAAAAACCCAAAAATGTTTGGGCTTCCAACAGAAAAAAGCGTAGAAATGCTTTTAGGAAACTACATACATGAAATAGCGTTTATGGGCAAGTCTTCAATTGATTTCGTGAGTGCATCTAACAGAAATACAAACATATACAAAGATGCGGTAAAAGAAAAAGGAAACATAATGCTTTTGGAGAGCGAGGTTAAAGGTGCTAATGAATTAGTGTCTCACCTAAGAAATCTTCCTGGAGCCAAAATGTTATTCGATGAAGAAAACATATATGAAGAGCCTATGGTTAAAGACCTTTTTGGAAAAGGTGTTCTTTGGAAAGGTAAAGCTGACATAATTAACCATAGTAGCCGTGTGATCGTAGATTTAAAAACGACAAGCAACATAGATAATTTTTCTTATGCAGCACGAACTTACAATTACGATAGTCAAGCGTATATATACAAAGAACTATTCGGTTATGAAATGAAATTCTTCGTAATTGAGAAAGGTACTTTGAGATCAAAAATAGTAGAGGTTTCCGATGAAACCCTGCAACGAGGGAGAGACAAAGCCATGGAAGCTGAAATAAACTATCAGGATATGTTTGTCGACAAAAAAACAAACCCTCAAAACTTTATTGAGTATGGGATCATTTAAAAATATTCCTTGGTTTCCTTTATCAATATTTTTACTATACATTTATTTATATTTTTTTAACAATTAAAATTCACTATCATGCTAAAAGCAAACATTTCAATCAATCTAACAAAAATCAAAGAAAACGCTAATTACATTTCAAAAAGCAAAAAAGGAGAGTCTTGGGCTAATTTGGAAATAAACGTAAAAGATGTCGTTGACAATTACGGTCAAAACATTACGGTTAAATTCGCAAAACCTAGAGACACAGAAACAGCTGAGCCAATTTGGCTAGGAAATGGAAACACTTACTTTACAGATGGGGTTGCTCCTCAAACAGCAAAACAATTAAAAGAAGGAGGTGCTAGTCAACAGCCAAAAGCAGCTACTCCATTTCAAACAACTGACACAGTAAACGAAGTAGCGGATGATTTACCATTCTAGTAAAGACAACCTAAAAGTGTCAATCATTTGCAATTTTGTAAGTGATTGGCACAATATGGATGCAGAGAAAATCTTTGCTAACCATAGGAAAAGAGAATCTGTTGAAGCAAGGCATCTGTTGTTCTACCTTATAAGGAAAAACACCAAACTTAGCTTTCAAGATATTGGATTGTTGCCTCATGTTTTTGGAATAAACAGAAGTTATAATCACGCAACTGTTCTGCACGGCTACAATAGAGTCCGAGACAGAATTGATGTAGAAAGGCTTTTTAGATTTCAAATGAAAATCTACAGCGATCAAATAGAAAGCACAATGAAAAAAAACGTGAAGATTCAGGACCAAGATAAGTATCCTGAGCATCTAAGCGAACTAATGCAGTGTTTAAACGAAAAGAAAGAGCATAGAGAGGTCGCTCTCCTTGCAATGTATTTAAGAAAAATAAGAGATGAATCAGCCGTTATTAATCCACAAGAAGATTTTACAATGGAGATGGTATAAGGATTGTGCTGTAAATAAATTGTTTCTTCACGCTTTGTTAACTGCCGAGGTCGATAAAGTTTATCAAGACGGCAAGTACATAAATCGAGGAGAATTACACACAAGCCTAAGATCACTGCAAGACGAAACAGGTCTTAGTCTTAATCAAATAAGAAGTTCTATCAAAAAACTTTGTAGCACAGGAGAGATAGAGGTAAGGACGAGTCAGAAGTTTACGATGATTAAGATCTTAAATTTCGATCACTATCAACAAATTAAACCAAACGCAAACATTAACCCTGTTTTCCAGGGATCAAATGAAAGCTTTTTAAAAGAATGCACAAACGATCAGCTCTACCTCGAAGCTATTGCCATGAAAAAAGGCATTAGTATCGATATAGCTAAAGACTTTTTAATAAAGTTCAAAGCCCATTTAGATGTTGCTGATGATAAAAAAACTTCTAAAAGACAATTTACTAGTCATTTTGGAAATTGGTTGAATCATCAGAGTATGGAATATGCGCAAAAAAATGTACAAAAAACGCATATTTATACTTGGAGAGGCGTTCCTGAGCAGAAAGGAACTAAATCAGATTACGAAAGAGACAAAAGAAATTACGATCATCCAGGTTTTGATTTCAAACTATTAAAAATAATTTAAAAATGACCGAGCTTAACGGATTTAAAATAAAAAACTATAATCAATACGGTTTTAAAGCTAACGTAAAGACGTCGACATGCCCAATATGTAGCGAAGATAGAAAGAAGAAAACCGATAAATGCGTAATGCTTGATTGGGAAAGAGGTCTAGCTACATGTCAGCATTGCGGTGTTGTTTTACAGATGCACGAGTACATAAAAGCGAATCAGGAGATTGAGTACGTTAAGCCTCCTCAAAAAATTAATGACGATTTATCAGAAAAAGTCGTAAATTGGTTCGCTGGAAGAGGAATTGGATTGGATACAATTCGTCGTCTTAGAATATCAGGGGGACTTGAATGGATGCCTCAAACTAAGACGGAAGTAATGACTATCCAATTCAACTACTTCCTAGACAGTTCTCTAGTAAACATAAAGTATAGAGATGCTGCAAAAAATTTCAAGATGTTTAAAGACGCTGAAAAGATCTTTTACAACATTGATTCCGTAAGATTTACAGACGAAGTAGTGATCACCGAAGGAGAGGTTGACGTTTGCTCATTGGTGGAAAGCGGAGTATACAATTCAATTAGTGTTCCCAACGGATTTAATTTAAGCGGTAACATAAACCTAGATTACTTGACAAATTATTATGAGTTGTTCGAAAACAAGTCAAAGATAATATTGTGTCTTGATAATGACGAGCCAGGCAGAAAAGGTCAGCAAGAATTGATTAGAAGGTTTGGTGCTGAGAAGTGTTATTTAGTTGATTTAAGCGACTGTAAAGATGCTAACGAGTACTTGGTTAAACACGGTGCTGAAAAGCTAGCAGAAGCCGTTAAAAACGCACCACAATGCCCCTTAGAAAACGTATTGACAGCTGCTGATGTATCAAAGGAGTTAGAGAACTTTTATTTAAACGGACATCAAAAGGGATATTCCATAGGACTGCCTCAGTTCGACAACATCTTTACAACGTATACCAAGCAGTTTATTGTTGTAACAGGATTCCCTTCATCAGGTAAATCTGATTTTGTGGATCAAATGTGTGTAGGATACAACATTCAGCATGGATGGAAAACCGCATATGCATCAACAGAGAATTTTCCTGCTTACCTACACGTAGATAAAGTGGTAAGAAAGTTTTATGGGATGAGACCCGACTCAACACAGGTAACTGACTTTGAGTGGAAAAAAACAGTTCAGCACGTATCAAATAATTTCTTTCACATTAACTATGACGATGGGTATGATTTGGTAAAGGTCCTTGCAAAAGCTGAGGAGTTGGTGAAAAGAAAAGGCATAAGGGTGTTGGTGATTGATCCGTACAATAAAGTGCGTTACAAAGAAAAAATTTCACTATCAATAAACGACTACACAAACGCATACCTCAACTTAATAGATACGTTCTGTAAAAAACACGATGTACTTGTTATTCTTGTTGCTCACCCAAATAAACCCGAGAAGATTAATGGAGAATTGCAGCCTCCTACGTTCTATGATGTTAAAGGCGGTGGTGAGTTCTATGACATGAGCCCTCATGGTCTGTTAGTGCATAGAGAAAGAAAGGATGACGAGAATCCTAGCAACCTGGTAACTATAAAGGTGCTTAAAGTTAAGTTCGCTAACCTTGGGGTAAACGATGCTAGTTGTCAGTTCGGCTGGAATGTAAACAACGGCAGGTATGATAAAGTTGTTGCAGGAGATACCATTTGGGACAACTCCAATTGGCTGTCTAAAGGCAATAAGTTCTCTGTAAATCAGTTAGCGTTAAAGAACCTTGATAATTTGGCTGATGTCTTCTAAGAAAAAAGACTCACTTGACTTCTACCCAACTCCTGAAATGTATCATGCACAATCAGAATGTTTTAAAAACGATATATGTGCATACATTGTACCAACAAAAGACAAGTGTTTTGTTGAGTTAAATTACAAGGGAAACATAAAAAAAGGTAAAGAAATATTTGACTCACAAACAGAAGCATCCATGGTTATATGGAAATTATATGAGCATATTTATAAAAATCAAATAAAAGTTTTGTAAATTGTCAAAAATTTATTAACTTTAATATGTAATGAGTTTAAAGACACACATAGAGCTGGTCGAACAGTTTAATAAATCGTTTGGAATAACGATTGGAAAGAAACCAAGAGCTCTTTCAGAATCAGAATACACCATGAGGTATAATCTGATGCTGGAGGAGCTTTCTGAGTATTTGGAGGCGTGTAAGAACAATGATCTTGTTGAGATTGTTGATGCTATAGTAGACATGCAATACGTTTTAAACGGATTTATTATTGCTCATGGGCTTCAAAAACATTTCGATGAATTGTTTAACGAGGTTCACAACAGCAACATGAGTAAGCTTGAAAACGGCAAGGTATTAAAGAGACAAGACGGAAAGGTTTTGAAGGGAAAGAACTTCTTTCAGCCTGAAATCGAAAAAATTATAAAGAAATGACGGTAGAAGAAGAGATTAATAAAGTTTTTAATTACAAGACTTGGACTGTAAAAAGGAAAATCGATCGTCTTCTTGAAATCGATGCCACCATGTACACCAACCTGGGCATTGATTCAACCGATAAAGAGAGAAAGAGAACAAAGGCAATGAGTAAAAAGATTTATAAAATGATCTTAAACATTTCTTCTACGGATGGGTTCTTATTAAGGGCTCACATGGATGAAACGATAATAACTATTGAAGAGTAATGAAGTACGGGTCATTTGTTATAAGGTATTTTTCAGAACTAAACGATCTGATCACCGATATCTATGAGGCTATAACGGATGAGGAATTTGACGTTGCAAAAAATAAAATTAACAAGCTTATCTACCAGCTTCAAGAGTTGAGAAAGCTTTTACACGACAACAATGAGTGATGACTTAAAGAAATACATTTTAGATCACTATCACAAGGGCTTTACAAACAAAACCATGTTAGCCAGGATGTCTTTAAAGCATTTCAACATTAAAGATAAAACCGTAGAGAGTCAACGTATTGTAATAAGAAATTTTCTGCTAAGAGAGGAGCGAAAGGTCAACAACCCAGCTCTTGATATAGCTTGCCAGGAAAGAGGGATTGACATAAACACAGTTGGTATTGCATGGCAAAAAGATAAAAAATGGTCAATTCAATTTAAACCCTCGGCAACAGAAGGTCCTTCATTTGAAGAAATGTTAAAAGACCACATTGAAGACGTTAAAAAACACACATTTAAATATGAGGAGATTAAGCGAGAAAAACATCCTTCTTCTAATTTACTTGTCATTGATCCTGCTGATATACATATTGGGAAGTTAGCAACTAGCTTTGAAACAGGGGAGGACTACAATTCGCAAATTGCGGTTAAAAGAGTGAAAGAAGGTGTTCAAGGCATACTAGACAAGTCTAGTGGATTTAACATCGATGCAATACTTTTTATTGCTGGAAACGATATTTTGCACATAGACACTCCAAAGAGACAAACCTCTGCTGGAACTCCACAGGATACTGATGGAATGTGGTATGAGAACTTTTTGATTGCTAAGAAATTATACATTGACGTGCTAGACTCTTTGATGAGCGTAGCGGATATACATGTAATGTATAATCCATCAAACCACGACTATACGAATGGTTTCTTTTTAGCAGATGCAATCAAATCATGGTACAGAGACTGCAAGAACATTACTTTCGACACGTCTATATCACACAGGAAGTACTATAGATATCATAACAATCTTATTGGAACCACTCACGGAGATGGAGCTAAACAGCAAGATCTTCCAATATTAATGGCTCAAGAAGCTAAGGAAGATTGGTCAAAAACTAAACACAGATACGTTTATACGCATCACGTTCATCACAAGGTATCAAAAGACTACATAGGAGTAACTGTAGAGGCTTTAAGGTCTCCATCGGGCACAGACTCTTGGCATCACAGAAACGGATACCAGCACGCACCAAAAGCTGTTGAGGGCTTCATACACTCAAAAGAACATGGGCAATTAGCTCGACTAACACATTTATTTTAAATTATGGCAACAACTGAAAAAAAATCACGATTAGATTCTTTACAAAAAGAGTTAATCACTTTAAAAGCCAACTTGATTGGTCTAAATTCCAATCTTCAAGAGCTTCATGCGATGGTCGTTACGGTACATCAAATCACTAAAAACCTCAGCGGATACGAAGAGTCATTAGAGAAAGTGAAAGAACTAGCTGCTCAGAATGCTGAGAAAGCTGAAGAGTCAAATGAAAATGATGGAAATTAGATTTTTCCCAATATACGGATTGGCTGCTGGTTTTAATTACTGGGATTCATATATGGATTATGATGAAGAGGAAATTAAGGAAGAAGGAGAGAGCGTACATATTTTTCAAATATTAGCTTTGATAGCAGGGGTTTCTTTCATATGGTATAAACAAGCTTAGTTTAGTTTATAATTAGTTTTTTTGTTTGCTCCTGGTTGATTAATTCGCCAGGAGTTTTTTTTGTATTTTTACAGTATGCTTAAAGACAAAATACTATTTAACAAGAAGCTTTCTGAGAATCAAATAGATCTTTTTGTGGAGTACCTGGCTAAGGTTGGTGTTTACGATAAGCTTTATTATAATTACATGTATGTTGAAATTACTGATGACGTCAACAGTTCAAGTGTAATGTATAGGATGATAAAAAACAGCAAGATCCACCACCTCTGCGATAGATACCTACTTACAATAGAGGAGGCTGTATTGTATTGTTTTAATTCGTTTGAGTTCTTTCAAGAACTAAGAGAAGTGCTATATTGGAGCAATATAAATGACTATAAAAAGTATATGCCTTGTACTGGAGAAATACGCACAAATGAAGGTGTTGAGCCAGTTGTTGAGAACGATTATTTAATCGCTAAAGGTGAGAGAGAAGCAATGTCAATGTTTCGTAGCATAGGATATAATGATATAATGTACGTAATAGATGTCGACGAATAAATTTCCCTGCGTAGGATGTGGAGCTTGTTGTAGGAAACTAAACCTACTGAGCGAAGAACAGCTAAAAGAAGTAAATTTAAAGGCTAGAGAAGATGGTAGCTGCGTAAACTTAAATGAAGACAACAGCTGTGCTGTGTACGAAGATAGACCCGAAATATGCATTGTAAGCAACAGAGGGACAGAATACACTACAGAAGAATATCATAAAATGGTTGCAGAAATATGCAACGAATGGATGGATGAAGAAGGATCCGATTACCCTAGAATAAACTTATGAGAAGAAAGACTAAGTCAAAACAGATTACAAGACACACAAAAGTTAACGAGGATGGTATTCAGTTCGCATCAAAACTAGAACTGTACATGTATAGACAACTCAAAAAAGAGAAAATAAAAAATCATTACGAGGGAAAAACATTTCAAATAGTGGAAGGTTGCAGTTTTGATATGGATTCTTGGGAGAAAACCAAAGGAAGTAAACAGCTAACCGATAGAGGTAATAAGAAATTGCTTGGGATCAAATACACGCCAGACTTTATAGACGTAGAGGATCCACCTAGATTTATTATAGAAACAAAAGGCAATCCAAACGAGTCTTTTCCAATAAGATGGAAGCTATTCAAAATGCATCTTGTAGAGAAAAAAATAGACACAAAGCTATTTATGCCTAGGAATCAAAAAGATTGTGATCAAGTTGTTGCTTATTTAAAAACAATTTTATAGATTTACAAAGTACTCAATGATTGAAAATTCTTGGACGGGGGTAGGCGAATAAAGTAACTTACCCCCTTTCTTGTTTATCACTATCACTATTCAAAAGTTACAGTGTTATTTCTGTCTAGTACAGGCTTGTCCTTAATAGTTACAGTGTACTTTCTGTCTAGCAAACCTTTCAAAGTTCTATTGAATCTTTTTAAATCAGCAGAAGGCATAACAAATTCCAAGGCTCTAAGTTTAGCTAAAGCCACTACAGCATCTCGAACTTGCGGAACGTATTCTCTGTCGGCTGAGGATTCAGAGTATTTGTTTGCAGAGACATTATGCATTAAAGCATCATACGTTTCGATAACGTCATTTATATCTTCAACCGCCATTGAAAGCATACCCATCTCGCTAAAAGCCATATAAACCCAATCCCTCTGACTCATAGCTACGTTCTTTGGGTCAGGATCTCCAAACATATCCCTGATGCTTTTAGAGAAAACGTTAAAAAATTCATCTTCTGATAATCCAGACTTTATAATCAAAGAGTTTAATTTAGCAAAAGTAGGCTCGTTTATAAGCCCTGGAGTTGGTATTGGCAACATACCATCAATCAAAGCTGTGGTAAACTCTTTTTGAACATCTCTAGTAAAGTTTGACACTTCAAAAGGCTGCCTTAGAACCTCTCTACTCAATGGATTTAGAGCATTTATCTTTCTGTTCATTTCATTAACAAGACTATCGTATTCATCGTCAAAACCGACTAATGAAGCCAACACCCCTATTGATGCTTTAGCTGCAAGAGTAGCAGCAGCAGGTTGTATTAATTTAAATGTTGCAATCTCAGCAGCAGCAGACTTCAGCCTGTTTCTAGCTCTTGATTTATCTCCTTCAGAAGCTAATTCGCTATTAAGAATGGATATGTCGTTAGCCATACCAACCTTTCTGTTAAAAGCAAACTTTCCAAAAGGAAAAACTATTCTAGCCGCATTCTTGTAGTCTTTATAAAAGTTTCCTTGATTTTGTGATGATGCAATCAGCTGAGATCTGTTTACTTGTTCGTCTGCATAAGCAATAGCGTCAATATCTGCTTTTGTACCTTCTTTAGTGTTCGCCCACTTCCAAAAATCATCATAACTCATGTCTTTAGTTTCTGTGGGGTGTGTTTGTTTCATTCTGTCGTAATAAAAACCACCAAAAGAAGCTATACCTGCTGATGCATCTGACTCAGCAACGGTTTTTTTCAATATGAATTTACTTGCGTTTTGCGAAGCCTCTGCGAATTTCATTGGAATTTCCGTGTAAAAATCATTTCCTTTTCTTCTCTGAGCCTGATCAAGACCAGGTATTGCGTCTAATCCAGATCTTGCAGCTGTAGCTGATCTAGACAACACCTTCATGAATTCAGTATTAGATTCCTGCTTTGATTTTAAACTAAAAAAAGCAAAATTGGCTAAGCTGTTGTACATCATGTTTGCACCATCTATAGACATGTTTAATGAAGCTCCAACCATAGCCGATAACCCCTGAGCAGCTCTCATGGAATACGATCCTAATCTTGATGCAGAAACAAAATCGTATAAAGCTTTTTTGGCTTCATTAAAAACACCGCTTTCTCTCATCATCGTTGACCCAGTGCTTCCGATCATTGAGTTAACGTCCTCAACTTTTGTATTAAGCAAACCAATCATATAATCAAAATCAGCCTCAGCCTTTGATCCTCCAAGAGTTTTTCTTTTTTCTGTGTCAAACATATCACGAAACTCTGGACTTTTTAATACACCAGCCATGATATCTAAATTTTCTCTAGCCTCAAGCTCGTTATTTATGTTTTGATGACTTCTAAAAACTAAAGCGTCAAAGTTATCTCCAAAAATAGTTCTGTCAGTCTCTAGGATATTATCAAATTCAGTTAAATCCTTTATGGATGCAGGACCAGATGTGCTTCTGTAAAGCATCGTTTCGTCAGAAGCGTCATTAGTATTGTTTGCATTATCGCTAGTCAATATCATTGGGAGATACCTTGCAATTCTTTTAGGCGTTCTTCCATAGTAATCAGACATGTGCGATAAAGTTCTCTCAGTAAGCTCAGGAGTGTACATTTTCTGGAGTTCTTTTACCCCTAGATAGTTGTCTAAACTAACCTCTTTAGCTCTTTTCACAAAATCATCATGATTAACAATACCTTCAGCTAAATTATTGTAGGACCTTTTCCAAGCTTCAGCTCTTCTTTTCCCATGAGGGCTAGTATCTTTGCTTAACTTATCAATATTCCCCTTAATAATTTGCTTCATTCTAGAAATCTGCTGTTCTGGAGAGAGCTTTGATGTTTGATCATATCGATCCATCATCGAAATGACAGTCCTGTCTATGTTCCCTTCTAAAGACAAGTAGTTTTCTCTTCTTTGTTTGTCTTGTGAAAGTGCTTTTGGAGTCATTTTAACCGCAAGATTGTTTTTCAATCCAGGTAAAAACGAAAGATTAGCGTAATCTTTCATTTGCTGATTAGCTATTGCAGCATTTTTTCCTAACGTAGCGTCTATTGCTCCACTTACATTTCTGAGAGGAGTTCTCATCTTATCATTCTTTAATAAGAATGAAAGAATGTGTCCTACATCAGCCATAGTATATTTACCATTAACCCCTGTATAAAGAGCTTCCAGGCTTGTTATTGGGCTTATTTTTCCAGCGACAGGCTTACTAAGCATGATCTCTCTAACTACTTTTGTCGGCTTAACAACTTTTTGATCGAAAATTTTAACAGCTCTAGCTACTACATTAAAATCATCGCTCTGAACTGCTTTTTTAAGATCCTTGTACTCTTTATGGAATGGGCTTTGTTCATTAACCAATTCGTAGTCTACATTTAAAAAATCAGATACGGATTTTAATTGATCACTAGACTTTAGCATTTGATCAGTCATACCACCTTTATCTTGAAGAGCCCAAGATGGAGTCCACGCACTTATTCTTTGATTGACCTGAATAACATCATCGGGAATATTAATTTCCTTGTCAGCAGTAACATTTTGAAATAAATTATTTAAAACATCATTAGCACCATCTAAAGAAGGCACAAAGACTCCTTTAGGGGAGGCGTCACCTTGTGATGGATCAACAATTTTAAGCTCATATCCAGAAGAACCATCCTCTGACATCACATCAGTAATTTCTACGCTTGAGTAAACAGAATTAATTACATTTCCATTGGCATCTTTTCTATAAATATTAAAAACGTCTTTAGATGAATCCGCTTCTTCAATCCTAGTTTTAACCATAAATCCATTGTCTCCAAGTGAAATCGGTGTTATTGTTTTTTTTGAGTCTGGAATATCTTTTCCAGCTCTAGCTAAAGATTCTTTTTGAAGGTCATCGCTAGACAATTGAGAAGAAACCAAAAGCCAGGCAGCTTGCTCTTGAGGATTTAAGTCTGTTGCCTTTGTGTCTATTGCATTTTTGTTAGCTTTACTTTTCATGTCCTCAGCATTTTTCTCAAAAACCTCTTGTGCTTTCTTGGAGTCCATGCTTTCGAAAATCTTTATGTTCTCATCGTAAAGACTATTGTTGTCTTCAATAAGAAGCTCACGCTTTCTAACGCTTGTTTCATCTAAACTAGACACATATTTGTTGTGTTGTATTTTAGCTTGATTCTTTGCTAATTTAACAAGAGCGCCTTTGTCTGTAGCCTCCTGAACGTCTGATAAAACTTGATTGTTTCTCGCTACAATAGCATCAGAAACAGCATCTCTTCTTTCGTATAAATCATTTATAAACCTAGGCGTTACTTCTAGTTTTTGTTCCTCAACCTTTCCTATCTCGCTATTTAGCTGTCTAAGTTTAGTCTCCAGGTCAAACAAGTCCTTACCTCCAACAGCATTCACTATCATCTGATCAGTAAACGCTTTAGAACTTTTGCTCATTGTTTTATAACCAGCAGCTGTCATTGGCATTGTTAAAAATGGCAATTGTAAAGCCGTGTCACCCATAGCCTTAACATAGTCCCTAAAGGTGTAATCTTTTACTCCAAAAAGCTGATCAGTCCACATCTGAGAGACTGTAATTAAGTTTTCTTCTTTAAACTCATTCACAAAGCTTTTTCTAAACATAGGATTTATGTTATTAATGAAAGATTTTGCGTAAAAATCAGTCATTTCATGCGCTTTGTTTAAATTAAGTTTAGCTGCTTTTGCGCTATTACCAAGACCTTTTAGAAAATTAAAAGTAAAGGCACGAGTAATAAGTGTTTCTCCCAACGCTTTTGAACCAGCTAAAGCTCTAGCTTGCCAAACATTCATGTCTCTATATCCTCTGTATTGAGCATCAGGATCTCCAGTTCCAGAAATATAATTCCTTATATTGGTCATCTCTCTTATATTAGAGCCGTAGCTTCCAATACCAATATTAGCTAACCCTACAGGAGGAGCCATAATAAAAAGACCCATGTTTAGAGCAGACTCAGCAGCACCCTTTGCTCCCTTACTAAAGAACTGAGACATAGACTCAGCGTCAGAAATAGAGCCTTCTATTTCAGGAATTTCCTTTCTAACCGATTGGGCAGCTTTCCAGAAAACATTTTCATTCATCATAGCACCATACTTGGTGTCAAGAAATCTCTCGACATCTTTCATGTCATAACCAGAATCTTCGTTCAACGTCAATCCAAGAGTTAAATCCTCAGTAACTCTAGAAACGTCAAGTGCTAAAGCAGCAACATTAGCAACGCCTTCTAAACCAGTAGCAATTATTGTTGATCCAATACTTGAAAGACCCCTCCATAAGCTACCAAGATCTCTTAACTGAACCCTCTCTAGCTCTTTTGCTTGTTCGACTATTGGCTTTAGAAAATCATATCCTTCGCCTTCATTGAACTCAGAAACGCTCACTGATATGTCTCCGCTGTATATAGCGTCTCTTAAAGTTCCGTCTTGAGTAAAGTGAATTAATTCATTTAAACTTGCGTCAGAGCCTTCTATTTGAATCTCCTTCATTTTCAAATCCCTGGGATCTAATCCACTATTAACCAATGACTCCATTTTGAATTTAGCCATCATGCCATCTCCAAGGAAATTATTTAATCCACCACCTGAATGTATTAGCTGAGCTGCATTTCTAGAGAAATTTGATCTTTGTACAAGATATTTGTTTTCTATCTTATCCAGCCCAGTCAAGGTACTTTCTAGATCCTGTATTCTCGTTTTGTTTTCTTTTAAAAAATTAGCATCCTCAGTAGTGACTGGATCTAAATTAACTCCAGTTCTAGGTAAATATCCCGAAGATCTTTTTGCTTGCTCCTTTTTAGCTTCCTCTAATTCATATTTAATCCTTTCTCGATTCAAATTTAAACCGTCCATGGATATCCTTTTTCTCCCAGGCTCACCAACAAATATATTACTGTAAATAGATGATGAATCTTCGTCTGGTTTAGTCAAAGCCATGCTCTTGATGTATTCTTCAGGAACATTCATTTCGCTTTCAAGCACGTTGTATAAAGCAGTGCCAGGATCTTCTTTAAAAGACTCTAATGCAGTATAAAAACTTGATGATGTGTTTTTTTCAAAAAAATCTCTTAGTTTACTGGATTGAGCCAACAAGTGTTCTGACTTTTGACCCTCAGTATTCATTAGTCCATCTTTAGAAAGGTCTATGAATATTTGATCAGAACCATCTTTAGACAATACTTCTATTGCATTTCTTCCAGGCTGAGCTTCTTTAATGACAAATCTTTCGCCAAAATTAGAGGTTCTTATTAGGTTTTCAAGATCAACTTTTACCTCGGATTCTTCTCTATCTAAAAAATCAGCTGTTATGCCATTAAATCTATGGCTGTTTATTCTTTCTGATTCGTTAGCCCTGTATTCAGCTATTCTAGATTCAACTCTATCTATTCCACTAGCCCTGTATTCATCTATTTTAGAATCAACTCCATCTATTCCACTAGCTGTAGGAACCGATGTACCACTCTTTACCGAACCAGGTAATTGTAATTCCAATGAACTTGGTTCTTGAGGTTGAGTCAGGTCTAGATTTTTTTTTTCAACCAATGGCTTTGCATCAAACCCTTCAAAGCTGATGTTATTCTTCTCCATGTAAAGCTTTATCCTTTCTTCTGAACGGAAATTAATTCCAGTTCTTTGATAAACGTCACCAACAACATTTGGGTTATTGTAGAGAAGTCCTGGTTCAGAGCCTAATGCTTTTTTAAATTCTATTGGATCCATATTTGTTTTTTATTTCGCTACTGGTGAAGTTACTAAAGATTTTAAAAAGTCAGCTATCATTTTCCTTTTGTTTGCGGGATTATATAAATCTACCCCATTTCTTTGAGCAATTCTCCTAGCTGTTTCATATCGCGTCCTGAATGATGGGTTTGATTTAGATATGGCTTTTATGACATTTTGAAGGTCTGTATCTTTTAAAGGATCTGAAAACTCCGTTGACATAAGAGTTCTGTTTTGGCTAGACGAAGATCTTGCTTCGTCCTTACTCAAATTACCTCCCTTAAAAGCAACCTCTCTTGCTGTAATTTCTTCTTCCAAAGTTACATTACCTCTAAGCCTAAAGAATTGCTCTTTACTAACATTTCCTTCATCGTCACTTATTTCTCTTTCAACAACCATTATTCCAGATATATTTGAGAATCCTCTAGTGTTAGATGCGTTTATTGCTAATTCTTTTATATCCTGTTCCTGCAAATCAACTGAAATTCCAACTGGCGTATATTTTAAATGTTCAGGTTTAACCATTATGGCTTTTCCACCTCCAAACATATACATGTCTTTATTGTTTTCTTCAAATATTCTCAGTTGATCTGGATCTTTTTCAAAAAACTTTTTAATATCATTTTGCAAATCAATATAATTGTCTTGCAAGTTTATGTTTGTTCTTTTTGAAGACAAGCTTGATGTTAATGAAGCAGCCATAGCGTTTAAACCCCAATCTTTTGCAGCATTACCATCAGCCATAGGAACGTCTGGACTAAAAGAATATGTATCTTCAAACGCAGGGGTTTTACCAGATCCTCCAGGAGCAGATGGTGCAGCTATGTATCTTCCTTGACCATCCTGCTTGATTCCCATCTGACCTTCGATCATAGTTCTGTAGTTCTCTCCTATATCTTTTCTTTGCTCATCGCTTAACAGGAATTTTCCGTTTCGCTGAGATATATCTCTGCCTAATTTCATACCCATCGTATCATAGGCATAGGCGATAGCTTCATCTGATTTTGAGAAATTCTCTATGTGAGAGTCCAAGAACGCCTTGAATTTAGGTCCTTCACCACTAGTAGTAAGTGTTTCTGCCCATAAACCAGGATTTCCCTGTATTTGCTGAAAGTCAACACCCAAATAATCTTTTTGACGATCCATGTATATTTTTTGAATATCAGAAACAGATCCCAAAGCATCAAACTTCTCAATCTCATCCTGTCCATTCACCATAAGTCGCTTCATATCAGTTTTGACTTCGGTCACATTGCCGTCTTCGTCCTCCTGATATGTAGTCATTATCATATCACCTTGCTTGAAATCAATGCGATATTTACCGTCCTTACTAAAAGCAGCTCCAATATTGTTTATGAAGCCCTCTTTTACTATATCGGAAAGTTTGTCGTTTTTTTCTATAGCCTCTAGCTGTGTTTTAGCAAACTCTTGGATCCCTCCAAAGCTTTTCGCACTATTCATGGCTTTGTTGTAAACCTTATTGAAGTCATGAACAGTGTATCCGTCAACTCCAATCTTTGCTTTTTCTGCAAAAAGATCGTTTCTTATTCCATTCATTACATCAGCTGAAGCTGAATCTATGTCGGCTTGACCAATATACTTATAGTCAGTGCTTTCCATTACCGCATTAACATTCTCTTGAATCTTCTTGTCGGTTCTTTCAGCTACCTCTCTTATGTATCTTTGACCCTCGGTAAATGTCTTGGCTATGTCTCCAAAATTAGTCTGGTTCATTCCACCAGCCTTTCTAGAATCATATGACAAGGGTTGCCTTCTGCGTCGTCTAGCCATTATTTACCTTTTTTAAATAAGCTCTTTATCCCTTTAATCGCACTACCGCCTATATTCTCTAGCCCAACCTTAACTCGCGAACCTCCTCTTGTATTTCTTTGCGCTATTCTATCCTGTGTTCTGAGGTAAGCTGGAGTTTGACTTCCAAATTCGCTTGCAGCATTAGCATCTCTGTTTTGACCTATAGCCAACCCAACATTAGTTATGTCGGACAATCCTCCGTATAAAGCCTCTGTTCCAGACGCTATGTCGGCAGATGTTGAAGCCATAGCTCCAGACAATCTCTGCTCTTGTACGTCATAAATATTAGCCTGTTCATCAGCTATCATTGTATCTTTTTTGAACATAGCCTCGTCTGTATCGATCCCAATCTTTCTCATTCCCTCAATTGATTGTTCGTTGAGCTTACCTAAGCTTTGACCCATAGCTCTTGTTCCAGCTTGCTGCAAAGTAGCTGTTGTGTCCATGCGTTGACGTTCTAAAGCTTCTGTTCTTTGTTTAGTTCCTTCTGTAGGTAATTGTAGTGCTTCGTAAGCGTTGAGAGGTAGTGGAGCAGCTTCAAGCTTTCTCATTCTTTCCTCCGCTGCTTTCTTCTTGGAAAAGCCATCAATCATCTTGGTGACACCTCCAACAACACTTATTCCCATTGAAATTGCGGTAAATGGATCCATGTTATCTAATTTTTAACAAATATACAAATTTTACAAGTTGCTCTTCGTTGCTTCTGCGTTTATAGCGTAAAGCTCAACAGGGCTGGTACTTGAGTTAGTCATGCTGATTTTAGCGTAATACCCTCTTATTCCCTCAGACTCGGCTGATTGGTTTTTAGCAATAAGGATAAAATCTCCAGCATCAGGATTTGACACCACATTGGTAGTGTCTAAATGGTCTGATTCAATATCTAGTATTTCCCCAACTAAAATCATTTCACCTATTTCAGATGTCTCTTGATTTACAGAAGCTTTAAATACTCTATCTCCTACGGAGCAAGTAGATTCGCTTAGATTAGGCAAATATATCTTGTTTTGCGACACAGAAGAGACAACTCCAATGCCCTGAACGGTCAGTTTTTTTGTATCAACAACTCCGTTGTCGTTTCGGATATATGAATAATACATCTCTTCTCTCTTTTGAAAAGAAGAAGCATCTACATATCCCTTGTCTATTTCACTCTCTACGTTAACACTCCACTCACCACTATTACCTTCGTGCTTAATAGCTCTAAACATCTTAGTTTCAGAAGGTCCATCATTGGCAACAACTTCAATTTTAGAGGGTGATGATGCTCCATAGAATGTGTTTCTACTCTGCTTGTCTTGATGATGAATATAAATTTGACCATCTTTAAAAGTAAAGTAATCATCGTTTAAATTTTCAATCCACTCGGGATCGTAGGAGTAGAAGGAAGTCCACCCTTGTGCGTCTTTTTTATATGATAAGGTTTTAGCCATATTTTATATTTAATCTATTTGCGGAGTAGCAGTCAAAGACGCTGTTCCGAATGCTCCAGAGGCACAAGTCAATGGATCTATTTCTAGTCGATATGTTCCGACTTTTAAGTTTACTATTCTTATAACCTCTGTAGGCAATAAAGTTTCTTTTCCGTTCTGAACGTATGGAGGATATCCATAAGGGTTTAAAGGGAAGCTAGCAACCTTCTCGGTTAAACCGTCTCCAACCTTCAACACTCGTCCAGTTGCTCTTGTGTATTCTCCAGTAGTTGTATTTACAGTAAATTTAAACCTTACGTTCCCAGGTGAAGTTACGTTAAGAACAGAACTTTGAATCACTGAATTAGAACAATTAGCTGCTGCGTTTAGTGTGCCTGTAAGTACAGCATTCTTGTTTGGCAATGTAGCTGTTCCAGTACAACAGTCGTTACAGTTATTATATATAGAGCTAGTTTCATTTATAATTATATCAAAGGCTTTTCTTGGAGAAACTTGCTCATCCACATGCCAGCAACAGGTACTGTGCTCAGTCTTTACTACGTTACCTGGGTTTAACTGGCTAGTGTGCCTAACATATCTTTTCTCCTTGTTATTAAAGCAATTGTATGTTATGTAGTGATATTTATTTATATCAATGTCGTTAAAGCCTTGAATTATAGAGTCTTCATAAATATCTAATTGATCCAATCCTTGACCTGAATTGTACTTAGGCTCAGACAAACTTTCAACCATCATCTCTTCTGATGGCTGCATTTCTCTTGAAATCCACTCCCCATTTAAGCATGATTGGTACTGAAATGAAAGTCGATATTTAGTAGATGAATTGTACACCATATATCTCAAGCACACCTTATCTTCAACAACAGTTGTTGAACATTCGGAACATGAGTTTGGATCTGGACCAGTCTCTTCTTCTACGATAAACACAGGAGGTGGAGCAACAGGCACTACCGTTGGTGGTGGTGCTACAGGTGGTGGCGTTATTGGGCAGCTGACGTTATCGGTATAAGGAGCTATATAATCAGGATCTCCAACTGTATTAGGCTTAGTGTCCCTAGTTGGTTTTCCGTTAATATATTTTCTTAGCCGTGTTACCGTCTTTATACCACTGTTCTCTGCCATTGCCAGAATTTTTCACAAAGATAGTAAATTAAGAGATTTGCTTTTTTATCCATTCGTAAGTAGGACGCAGACCATCAACAAGTTTGTACTTTGGCTCCCAATTAAAAATAGATCGGATTAAATCGTTATGAGAAGATCTACCTCTCACTCCCAATGGTCCTTCTATATGATTTATGTCTAATTGCTTATTGGCTATTTTCATAACCGTATTTGCTAATCCATTTATAGACACCATTTCCTCTGATCCGATATTAATAGGTCCTTCAAATTCCTCTCCCCTCATAAACATTGTAGTAGCCTCCAAACAATCGTCTATGTACAGGAATGATCTAGTTTGATCTCCATCACCCCAAACCTCTATAGAGTCGTTTGATTCAGCGACCTTTCTACACATAGCAGCAGGAGCTTTTTCTTTTCCGTCATTCCAGGAACAGTTTGGTCCATATACATTGTGATATCTAGCGACCCTTACTTTAATGCCTAAGTTTCTTGCAGCAGCCAAGTAGATTCTTTCCGAAAACAACTTCTCCCATCCGTACTCAGAGTCTGGAGCTGCTGGATAAACTGTGTCCTCTTTGGTGATCGGTTTATCAGCATTTAACTGATTGTACTCTGGATAAACACACGCTGAACTAGAAAAGAAAACTCTTTTAACATTAAACTTAATGCAGTTCTTTATTACGTTTATATTTATCAGCGCAGAGTTCGTCATGACTTCAAAATCATTTTCTCCTGAAAATATATATCCAGCACCACCCATGTCAGCTGCTAGGTTGTAAACTTCGTCGAATGCATTTTCACTATCATCCAAACTGTGCTGACCTGGAGCAAGAAACCAAGGAGATGAATTCAATCTCAAATCATATGAAACATATAGATCGCAGATTTCTTCTTCGTTAAAAAACTCAGGCTTCTCTTTAATGTCGATGATGCAGACCCAAAAGCCTTCCTCTTTTAGCCTTTTAGCTAAATGACCACCAATGAATCCTCCACCACCTAAAACTAAAGCTTTTTTCATATTAACTTTTTAAACTTACTGATTACCATGTCCAATTCTCCGTTATTCAACATAACCCTCGCATCTGAGTACCTATTGATTATCGGTTTACCCATAACGTTAAATGATGTATTTAATATAACTGGCTTTAAACCTTTTTCCTTCATAGCTGTCAAAAGAGAATACACAAACGGCTCAGAGTCCTCTGATACTATTTGAAGCCTTGAAGTCCCATCTTCGTGTATCACAGAAGCAAGATCTTTATCCGAACACATTGCGTTGTGAGTCATGTACTTTAAGTCTGATGGAACGGAAGTGAAATAATCATCCACATCAACATCTCTGCATATTGGAGCAAACGGTCTAAAGTACTCTCTATGCTTTACCTGATCATTGAGCTTGTCCTTCATACCTTCTCTTGGCATACAGATTATACTTCGTCTACCCAATGCTCTAGCTCCATACTCAGATCTTCCGTGTATCATTCCTATAATCTTTCCATCGTCTAAAGACTGAACTAATTCATCCATTGATATATCCTCTGTAGGACCTATCTCATCAAAAGGGTGTGAGCCCAAATAAGCTGTGTCAATAGTTTTTGGCTTGATAGCGCCTGCAAGCAACCCAAAAGAAAGACCCCGATCGTCTGGATTAGGAGTAACGTAAGCATCCCAAATAGTATTATTTATTATGTTCATAGCGCCTCCGCCAGAAAATATTAACTGGTGATCTGGATATTTACTAACGTAAGGCATTACCACTTCTCTGAAAATAGACTCAAACGTATATTGATTTACATATGCAAAATCTTTAGACAGCTCCTCGCTTAACCTGGACTCGCCATTAAGATCAAATATCTTTTGAAAGTTTTCGTGAGCCTTGTTAGCACAATCAGACTGCTGTAGTTTGTAGTAGGAGTGCATTTTTTCAAAAATATCCTTATCAAACTTTCCATATCCAGACAGACCCATAACTTTTCCTGCATAAATTAGATTTCCCCACCACCAGTTAAACTCTTTCTTTATAGGTGATAAGTAATGACCTACAGCAGCGTAGGGAACGCAAATATCTTGAGTTGTTGTATGTATTTTAGTAATCTCCTTGCCCTCTGCTAGCCATATATTGAAGTGACCCTCATCAGATCCTCCGTCAAACGTTACTATCAGAGACTTATCAAAGTCTTTTTGATAAAGAGCATTATAAACATGAGCCTTGTGGTGAGACATCCAAACATAATTATCTGCTGGAATCTCTTCTAGCAGCTTTAGTTCTGGAGGACAACTGTTGTTTATACAATTGTCATATCTATAGGCTCCATATTTGTCTCTAAAATAATCTATTATTTCAGCTAAAACCTTAGCTGGGTTCTCTAGTGGGAAATGACAGCAAAACGCAGCATTCTTATGGTCAGCCCATCTTTCTACTTCTACAGCTTCTAATACATCGCCTTCTTTTGATATACACAAAGAAGCATTGTGAGATCCATATATTCCTATATTAAAACCTTCTTTTTCGTATTTCCAATGGTAATCCCATGTCTTGTCCCAGCTCCATGACTCCTCTAGCCAGGGGAATGTATCATAGTTTAAAACACCCCTATTAAAGTTTGTTCCTTCTCTATGCATGTCTTTCTTGCCAGATTGACCCCTAAGAATGTTTATATAGTCCGAAAAAGTGGATAGGAAGCTTCCTAAGAACGTTTCTCCCATAGAACATACTATCTGATCAACCATTAACGCTTCGTGGCTCTCTAGCCCTAAATTGAAGTCGTTAAGGAATCTTATATCGTACTCCTTTTGAAGATCAGCAAAAACATCTTTATTTTTTTCATCTGTAGCGACATATATCGGAACGTCTGTTCTAATTCTATTTACAATATCAGTCAATAGATTTTCTGTTTGTGCCTCAGAGTGGCTTTTTCTGGTTTGAAGAAAGTCATTTCGTCTTATATGTAAGGCGTCAAATTGACCCCCTAGCTCGTCTACAATTTGCTTAGCTATATAGAAATATTTTTTCTTATACTGTATCCCAACGTTTACTTTGTGAGTAACCTTGTTTCTTGTGGAAATATTCTTTCCGTATACGTGGTAATAGTAATGACCAAAAAGATTTCTAGGAAAGTGTATAAACTTATCCTCTACATCCAAGTTTATCCCAGTTCTGCCTTGTGCGAAAGAATTATAATCATTTTGATCCTCAATACCACAATACAGGAAATAATCCCTGTCTGGAGCATTCATAGGACCGAACTTATCATCCTGATCACCAAAAGTAATTACTTTGGCAATACTAGAAACGTTCTCAAAGTATTGAATTTCGTTTTCTAATGAAACGTATTCTGGAACATCGTAATAGTCAACACAATCAAAGTTCTTGTAGAAAAGATCCTTGTCTAATGTAGAGAACATATCAAACCAAGTGTTTTTGTCCTCCCACTCAGAAAGAAACAAACAGTATATTTTTGGAGGTATAATAAGCTTCCTTCCAGTTATTACTGATATAGCAGCCGCTATCTCATAAGTCATCCTTATGTTGGAGTATCCACCCCACCAAGGATCAAAAGATATGTATTTAGTTTCCGACATACTCCCAGCCTTTTAGTCGATAATGAACAAACATGTTATTAAAGCTAGTACCTCGGAATATTGTGTTTCTACCATGTTGGCAGGTAGCTGATTCATATAATATCATTTCTCCAACCTCAGCAGTTACGTTATGCCAACTGCCATCGTGTGCTTGTATATCTAATCCCCAATCATCTGCCTCTGGCTTGTTTACACAACCGCAAGCTAAATCTTTATCTACAATAATTATTGATGATATGTGGTGAGTGGCTATTCTGTCTCTATGAAACTGTAGAGCAGCACCTCTCATATAAGACCTTATGCCATATATAAATGTCGGCTCTATGCTTTCTTTAGCAAACTCCTCGTGTAAAGGCAGCAGCATATTGTGAACCATTAGTCTTTTTTCTGGAAGACTATTTATATCCATTATATAACTAGTTATTCCTTCTCCTGGAATAATAGATTCTTTTCCGTCAAATTTCTCCTCAACACCTCTCTCTTTTACCTCAGCATACATTTCCTGTATAACGCTCCAGGCTTCTTCAGGAACTTTTACAACTTTAAAACCCACTGGATCTATCTTGGGTAAATCCTCCCAATTGCTAAATGTTTTAGCAGGTGGAGCTGTGTTTCTGTGATGAACTGAAGCTAATTGAGTGTCAAGAGAATTATTCCATGGCTTTTCTCTCCACCAGGAAGTTACTATGTATTTAGATCCAGAAATAACATCTGAACCCTCATGAAGCGTATCTCTTTGCAGTTCGCCATCTTTCATGTCATACCACCAAACAGCCTTCCCTTTCTCTGGCTTCACAGAAGTTCCCAAATTGGGAAAATTAGTTTCTCCACCCTCAAAATCATCATTTAAATAAATCATAAATGTATGAGTTCTGTTGCCAGAGTGTAGACAATGATTTGTGTATGAATCTCCTTCAAAGAAATCATTATGAGGTCTAAAGTATTGACCAGGCTCATATTTTTGACCTTGAAGATCCTCTCCTCTAATCAGGTCTATATTAAGTTCTTTTGCTATTCTAGTCTGTATCAATACAGAAAGCTCTTCTTTTCCTAAGTTGGATGTTGATGACGTCCTAGATACATCATACTTTGATTGGTCTGATCCAGACCCAGCCACACTAGATCTTGTGCTTGACTCGTCGATTCTTTCGATTAGCTTATCACACTCTTCGTGCGATAAGAAGTTTGGAATTTCTACTAACATTGTGTTGTATTTTATTAAATTTAATTTTCATCACTTCTAACAGGATAACGACCATTCTGCACCGTCTCCTATTTGATTATTCGGATCCGAAGCTCCGTATTCAATTCTAACCTCTCTATTAGATGTAGATGTCCAAGAGAATGAGAAGCTCCCTGTTCCTGGAGTGCTTAATGACATTCCCCAAGGACCTGGATAATTAGCTACTCCAACCCATCCACTAGTAGCTATTAGGTTCCCATTATTGTAAACATTAAATCTATTAGGTCTATCTAAAGCAACCCAGTTGAAAACGTTTGTAGACGTGTCAGAGGGGTTTATGATTTTTGTAGGATAGCTTCCATAGGAAAGATCTAAAGTGGCTTCAGTTGCAAAAGGTCCATTACAAGAGTAATCATATATAATCTCTGTAGTTGTAGTCGTTGTGCTTGTCGTAGTTGTAGCTTGAGTTGTTGTCGTTGTTGTGCTAGTAGTTGGTGCTGCACAAGCAAATATGCTAGTTATTACACCTGACGAGCTTACAGTATATGCAGATGAGGTTGTTGTAGAATAATATATCCCACCGCCTAATAAGTTCTGTGCATTATTGTCGATATAAAAAACATCGTTTACAGCAGGTAAGCTGAATTTTCCTGAGAAATATACCTCAGAATTACCTCCTCCATCAGTAGGATGCGCACAAGCAGCAATTGTAGAGCTGTGGCTATGAGTGGAGAGTATAAAAGGAGACAAAACAACAGAAGATGTTGTAGTGGTGGTAGATGTGCTAGTAGTAGTAGTAACTGGGTTTGTGTTTGGTAGACACGTAAGTATGTCAAGATATGGAGCAACATAATCAGGATCACCAGCAACATTTGGTTTTACCTGACCAGTATCCACACCGTTCACAAATTTTCTTAACTCCGTTACTACAACGACACCCGAATTAGCCATTACTTTTTACTTTATGCAAATTTAATGAATTTTACGATTCGCTTCTTTAAGTGTTTCATAATACAAGAACGAACATCTTTTTTCGTCTAACTTTAAGTCTGTGTCAAAAGGAGAATTACTTATATAGGCTCCTTTGTAAAACATTCCGCTAGATGAGTCAGTGACTCCAGCGTTGTGATATATTGAGCATTCATTCCACCTATTTAAAGTGTCTGTAGCCCAGCAAAAATCCAATTCCTTTTCTACCCTGGTCTCTATACCTCTTTTCCAAGCGTTCCAAATTGTAGCCCACATTTCAGCTGTCCAAACCTGAAGCCTGTGGTACTCTGGATTATTTTTATGTTTGGCGTTTTCATATACGTTAGTCATTTTATACAAATTAACTCCCATATCTCTACATTCCCTCCAAAACTCAGCGTCAACATTTCTCAAAACGTATTGAGCACCTCCTGAATTCTTTTGATTTCTCTTTACAAGATCCTCTTCCATTCCTGCCGTTATCAGCATTGTTTCCAAAGTGTCTCTACCCTTGCTAATTATGTATTCGTACCCAAGATAACTAATCGTGTCACTTAAATGCCAAATATCGCTATTCTCGTACTTTTCTAACCCAGGATTTTTAGTAAAAATGATATCGCTATCATGAAAAAAAATGCTTTCGTGTTTGAGTTCAGGATGCTTTTCATAATGCTTATATAGTAAATGGTGTTTAATGCTAGGTATATATGTTTTGTCTGGACGATCATCTTCATATCTATGTACTGATACTCCAGGATACTTGTCTTCTAAGTAAGAAAAACAAAACTTCTCACTACTCCTATCAGAAGTTACAGAACAAAGTATTTGTACATCAGACAAGTTAATACCCACTTTCTCAAACGAGAAAAGCATAACATCAAGCTGCCAAGCAAAATATTTTATTTCTGGCTGACAGCTTATATATCTCATGGTTCTTATTTAATATAAAATTACGAATAATATTTTAAAAACCATAATCTATTAAACCTGGTTTCCACAATTCAAATTACATTGTTTAAGCGTAGCGTATTGAGGATTAAAAGTTGTTTCTTGACAAATGTTGTTAATACAACTATACCCAACAGTTACTGGAGCTGGCACTGGCGTAGGAACAGGTATTGGAGTTGGAGCAGCTGGTGCAGGCACAGGCGATGCAGGCGCAGGCACTGGCGATGTTGTAAATACAGGCGCAGGTACTGGCGGTGCAGTTGGAGGCGCTACAGGAGCTGTCGTCGAAGCAACTGGTGGTGGAGCAGTTGGTGGTGGAGCAGTTGGTGGTGGAGCAGTTGGTGGCGGTGCCACAGGACTAGGTGCTGTAGGTGGTGCTACAGGGCTAGGAGTAGGTGCCACAGGACTAGGTGCTGTAGGTGGTGCTACTGGAGTTGGAGTCGGAGTAGGAGTAGGACTAGGAGCTACTGGGCTAGGAGCTACTGGGCTAGGAGTTGGAATAGGTGTTGGAATAGGTGTTGGAGTGCTACCACAAGAAACTAACGTGTTAGTTACAGTTAATGAAGCCCCCACGTGAGTGAATGATGTAGCACATACCTCTATAGAATCTCCAAAAGGAACTGACCCACTAGTCGATTTAGTCCCATTAAGATAAGTAAATGAGTCGTCTAGTGTTGGACCTCCATCATTAGTTATTTCGTAAAAAGTTGGGTTTCCTGATGATACGGGAGGTGGAGTAGGAGCTACAGGACTAGGAGCTACAGGACTAGGAGCTACTGGGCTTGGTGCTACAGGACTAGGAGCTACTGGTGTTGGACCGCCCTGACAAGCAGCACATCCAACATACTTGGTTTCTCCCTCAGATATTTCTCTACTTGTAAGATCACCTGCATTAGAGTCATAATAAGTCTGTGTTGTTGTTGAGTATGGATAGAAGCATGTTCCAAATATAGAAACTACTGTGCTTCCGACTCCACTTCCAGTAACAGTGTATGTGTCATTAGTTCTGATAACTATATCTTGGTTTTCATAGTTGCTTCCTGGACATCCTCTCATAAAGTAATAGTTGTAGCTAGGAGCTACTGGAGGAATAGTTGGTGGTGCTACTGGTGGTGCTACTGGTGGAGCAACACAAGGAGTAAAAGTAAATACAAACCCGTTTGTTCCTATTTGGAATGAATTCCCATTACTTCCATATTGATCTTTGAAGTGAGTATTACCTCCGTTGTATAATGTTGTTAATCCAGAGTCTAGATAAAGAGCGTGTCCATTGTTATATGAAGCAGCCACACTAGTGTCTCCATAAGAGCTGTAAACAGTAACTGGAGCTCCAGTAGCAGCACAAGCAGTAGGTCCATCAGACCATCCTTGTAGCGGATTTGTTCCACTTGATGTGTTTGCGTAAATTGTAAATGAAGCTACTGTTGGTGGTGGTGTAACTGGAGCTGGTACTGGCGGTACTGGTACAGGAGGTGTTGACCAAGAAACTCCTTGGTAATCCTGATAAGTTCCGTCTACAGTAACCCCATAAACCTGGTCTCCATCAACACTTTCTGTGATATTAATCACTTTACTAGTAAGACCTTCTGCTGATCCTCCAGTCCATGCCCATGTAGATCCAGTAAACTCATAGTCCTCTCCAGTTAACTGAATTGTTGATCCAGTAGTTCCACTAGTAGGTCCTAATATATCAATATAAGGAGTTACTGTCGGTGGTGGTGTTGCTGGAGCTGGCACTGGCGGCACTATAGATGGTGGTGGAGCAGTTGGTGGTGCTACTGGTGGTGGTGCTACTGGCGATGGCACTGGTGGTGTAGGTATTGTTACAGGAGCTGGTACAGGAACAGGTACAGGAACAGGTACAGGAACTGGTACAGGAACTGGTACAGGAATAACCGCAGGTGCAGGCACAGGAGTGAAAGTTTGCTCACAATAGTACTTGCCTATCTTCCAAACTACAGATCCTTCTCCACAATTGTAATCATCCTCTTTCCACTCTATAACTGGATCCTGAACGCTAATGACATATAAATCATTGTAAGGGTCGTAACCTCCTACAATTTTATGATAATCTGCCGATCCTATATTGGTTCTAAACCAATCTTTCATTCCGTACTGAGAAATCTCATCTAAGCCATTTGAATCTAGCTTTAATGCTATACCTCTTTTGTCGTCAGTCCAAAATAAATCATTATACCATTTTGCAAAAGACTCTGGAGATGTAGACATTCCATATTCTCCTACAAAAGGAATTTGAGATCCTAAAACATCGTTTGTAGACGACACGTTTCCAGAACCATCAGCATTGTAAAGTACTGATTTTCCGTACATTACCTTGCTTGTCTTGTTTTCTTGAATAACTATTAAATCCTGATCTCTTGAAACTATCTTCTGTAAAGAACCATACTTATCATCAAGATCCATGAACCCACCTAAAGTTAAGTTGAATTCGTTTAATCCATTAAAGTTTGTTGTTTGTTCGTAAACTCCACCATAAGTAAGTGAGCTTATTCTGTTGTTCTCAGCGTATCCAGAATAGTTCGTTAAAGGTCTTGCATTATGTAGTAGCTCTGGCGCATTGAAAGCGTCCTTATACTTATAACTTTCTATTGCATTACCCCAAGTAAAAGCATTGAAGAAATCTAAAGTAATTAATGCTGCTTGCTCAGAAGTTTGATCACTATCATCAGTGGCGCCTAAGTGATATCCTTGGCTAGATACAGGATATGTTTCTCCTATTTCGTAGAAAATATCGTTGTTACTTACCTTGGGTTTAGTTTCCAATACAAGTAAAGAATCATCTCTATCTTTTAATACTATATTCCATGAAGACTCAGCATTTATGTTTTTACCTATTTCAGTATCTATAATTGTAGCTCCAAATAGACTTAAATTAACGCTTCCAGTCTGATATAAGTTGGACTCTATTATTAAATGTATAGGGTTGGCAATATTGCTGTCTATAGCTAAAACTCTAGTTCTAGTGCCATTATTGTCAGTTGAAACACCTCTTCTCCATCTGATATTTCCTTCTGGAATATCTTTGGTCATCTCTTCTTTCATCTGCTCGTGCCACCATTCCTCTATATTTGGATAGTATCTACTAGCAGTGTATGTCGCTGAAAATGTAGTTGATTGAGAGCCCTTATATTCGGTGTAAAACAGCCTCATGCTACTTCCTGGACCAACCTCTTCACTTCCCTCAAAACCTTGCAATACAGTTTGACATCTTATGTCTTCATCATAAACAATTGGTTTTCTAGCCAAAACACTCCATTTTTCACCTAAAAAGTGACCAGTGCTTGATCCAAAAGTAATAGAAAGCCCATCAGATAACAGCTGTGTTCCAGAGGTAGATACATTTTCCACCCAGTCCTCAGTACCTTCCTCACTAGTAGACCTCCACTTGAAAGTGTCTGTTCCAGCAATTCCGTCAATAACGATTTCAAATCTTTGATCGAAGCTACCAGAAGGAGTTCCACTTATAGTTACATCATTTTTTTGACCCTCTGTTACAGCATAGTAATAAGGTCCTTCGAATGCATTTAAAGTTTGTCCGCTTAGTCTAGGAGCTTTTCCACCAGACTTATCTTTTGTGTCGTCGTGGTTTTGACTTGATTTCTTAGTATAACCATTATCGTTAATGTTATACTTCGTAGGCTTTAGTTTTATGTAAGTACCCTCTTCCTGTAGTATTTCTCCAGGAGAAGCTGTGTCTAGATTGTCTAGAAAGTTTCTGTTTTTTTGACCATACTCAAGAACTTTGGTCTCTATGTATGTGTTTTTTATACCAGAAGTATCTGATTTAACAACAAGGAAGTCTCCTTCTTTGAACTTGTCAACATCAGATTTCTCTACCTTAACCCATACAAATTCATTGTCCTTGTGGAAAATGATAGGAGTTATAGTGTCGTATTGCGTTTTATTTTCCTTTATAAATAACCTGTAATATTTAGCCCATTTAGGAGCAATGTTATTTATAACTAGCTGCAATGTGTTTCTGTTTATACAATCGCTTACAGGAACGAAAACGCTGTTGTTTTCGCAAGTCATTACAGTAGACATTCTACCGTAATCATCCAAATAAACAATACCAGCCTCGTAACTTCTATTGCTTTTTACAGTTCTAGACGGATTTCCTGGCTGAACTGGAAACGATATTTTGTTTAACGTGAAGTCAAACTTTACATCTTTGTTATTGTAGTCAACCATGTTATAGTTTTCAGTATAATTACCGTAAACTAATCTATTGCCAATAAGCTCTTGAGTTTGAGCTTTTAATGGAACAGCGTCATAGAGCCTACTCATTTCATCAGAAGGAAGGGTCGTGTATACTTTGCTGTTTCTGAAAGGGAATACGTGACTCTTGTCATTTTCAAGACCAAGTTTTGCTTTATCAAAAGTTTCGACAACATACAATGTTGTGGACTCTGATTCTCTAAAAACAAGCTCTATAGAAGCTACGTTTGGTCCTCCTGTGTTAAAAGTTACGTTCGCTTGATTAAATTCATTCTGCATTGACTCATTAGTAGCCTCTTCGTAGTCGTAAAAAAACAATTTAGCCTGAAAGGCATACTCACTAAAAGGGCTTAAAGCACTAATCTCACCGTCAAGATACTTATATCTTGTCGCAAATTGAACAAATTTATCTCTAATAAAACTCTCATCTACATTGCCAGATTTAACTAATTCTATTTCTGGCTGAAATAATGGTGGTTTTACAATAACACTGACGTCTTGATCATTAAATCCATTAACATTCCAGGTTCTAGCCCTGTCTATGTTTATTTTTCTTGGAGGATTATGTCCATCTGTCCAAAACAAATAAACTTTATTTTGATCAGTGTCATTTAATATGTTTGCACTGTGTATTTTTTTATTCTTTTGAAAATTCAATACATTGTCTGGAGCCTGTCTAGTGTCTGATACTATGATAGAAGAAACACCTAATACATGATCATACTCACAGATGTAAGAAGATGTTGTAGTAGCTACGAACCAATACATTTTATTGTTAGCATCATCAGCTACAGCTCCAACAGTTTCGGGGGAATCGCCACTGAAAGTTAGTGGCAAGCCAGCCAGATTGTTTGATTTTACATTCTTGAGAACACCAGTATCAGCATCAATAATGCTAGACACAACGATGTTTTCAGCATGAGTATATTCATCCTTTTTCAAAAGACGCTCATCTGCGTCCTTATTCATTCTGCCCGAAAGAAATGTATTTTTTAATTTCATTATTTAATCCACTTATCTTTGCCCTTCAAACTTTGTACTAAGTCATCAAAATTAACATTCATCAATCTAATCTTAGCGTTTCGAAGTTTGGCAGAAGCTTCTTTTTTGGCTCTTCTAACGATATATTCTTGTACTCCAAATTTTCTATTAACAATTTCGGCTTGAAGATAGCTATATATATAGTCTTCAGCAAGTTTATTTACCCTCAAACTATCGTCAGTCCCAGAGGAAAGCCCATCCGAAATGTATTCTAATACGATAATAGTTCCATCGCTAAGATGAGAACTAAATTTTATTTGACCTGCTTGCTTGTCTATAATGAAACTTCCGTTCTTATTCGAATCAGATGTACTCATTCCGAATCGACCACCAGTGTGCTCTGCCTCTAATGAGTCGTAATCTATAGATCTTTGTGTGTTTACGTTAGATCTGATCTCTGCAAGGCTTTCGGCTTCTTGCAAGTCTCCATTTGCGTCAAACAAAAAGTTACCATCCTGATCCTGTAAATAAGCATCAGCAATAGCGTTGGATCTGTTTACAACCATAGGATGTAATCTACCATCTTCATCAACCCAAGACATTCTAACTGCCTGAACGTAATCAGACGGCATAGTTATTCTAAGCGTATCAGAGAGCTCTATTTCAATCTTCTTTACTTCCTTTAGCGCATCATAATTAAGCTCCTGTATGGCTCTCTTAGCGTAATGAATAACCTGATAACGAGGAATGTCATTGATGATCTTATCATCGCCAACATTCATCAACATAAAATTGTTGATTATGTCCTTTAAAAGAACGTACTGGTAATTTCCAGATTGAGTAGGATCGTTATAATAGTCTTGTGAGCTCATCTATCTAGGTTAAGTTTTCTTTTTCGTATTCCTTGTTGTCTTGTCCCTCCGCAACACTAACAACGTCCTCTGCTCTGATAGTAACACCAGCGTATCTTAGTATCTTGACGATAAGCTGAGTTTCTTCTTCTGGATGCAGTTCGAAGTCTTGGAAATCACTTGCACTTGGGTTGTAAATAGGATCTCCTCCAGGAGTAGACAAATAAGTCCATTTGGGTGTTTTAGGGGTTCCATAGTATATTGCTTGTGCGGATGTAGGCACAGGGAACATATCTATTTCATTTCCGTATCTAGTGTATATTCTATATTTCTCAGAAGGAGAGGCTAGGTTAGCCTGTTTCAAATAAAAAAACTCAGTCTTATCAACCTCCTCTACTATATCATCAACAGAATCTGTTGTTACAGTAACGGTGTTGAGAATATACATGTCACTGGGTAAAGTGAACGTGTAGTTAGCACCAACAGCCAAATCGCTCTTTTTGGTGAAAATATCAAGTTTGTGCGAGATGTCTTTCACCTCATCCGCTGCCCCTCTAGACCCTTTTCTGTTGTTTTTGTTAGCTATCGCCTTTCTATAGTTATCAAAATACTCTTGATAAATCTCTAGTTGAGCTGCTTTTGCAAACAGATTAAATTCGCTAGGGGATATATATCCGCTATTGTCTTTATCTATGATAGATAGAACAGTATTTCTGATGCTATTAATCATCTCTTATTTTTATACAAATTTACAAAAAAAAGAAACCCCTCTTTTTCGGGAGGGGCTCTTCATTAGTGTAGTGGTTTTGCTATAGTTTTTTAACAATAGCCTCCATTAGGTCCATCCCGTCGTCTGTTTTAAAATAAGATGCCAAAGCAGCTATTGGATTGTCTCCAAATTTAACAGTTAAAACCTTTTGCTGGGATTTATCATTCCATACCACAGTTCTGTTGTCGTCTTTTACAAGAAGTATTCCGTTGTCAACAGCTCTTATGGCTAAATTTCTAAGTTTAATGTCAGGATCGTTAGCGTAATCTAAAAACTCTCTTGGATTAGATCTAGCGTAATAAATCATGTCTCTCTTTATTTCAGATGAAGTCATCTTAGATACATCTGTTCTAAATACAATTCGAGCTATAGCCTCAAGATCTTCAATAGGCATCTCTCTTGCCGAAATCTGAGCGTCTAAGGTAAACTCTTCCATGTCTAGCTCTTCTTGAGCATCTCTGTGCGGATCCCATTCCTCATAAACCACGTCTCCGTCAGGATGGTATATGCTTAGGAATTTCTGCAAGTTCGTGTTGTTCGCAGGAACGGTGAGGTCTCCATTTTCAAATTCAATTGCTGTTGATATAACGTATCCATCTTGCTCATCCATAAAAGGAGTCATTGAATTTGAAGCGTATCGAAGAGGTCTATAATTCTCTCCGTCAAAATATTGTAGTGGTTTGTTTGGGTGGTGTGACGATCTTAGTAAGTAAGTGATTGGACTCTTGTTTCCAATAAGAACGTATCGTCTGTCTTTAACGACCCAGGTTTCTTTAGCAGAAGTCTGCGCTTTTTTTGTAGTTGCCATTATAATTAAAATTAAATTAGATTTAAAAAAGGAGGGGATCTTAAATAAACCCCCTCCCTAATAAAGATTACTTCAATAATACGAAGTTGTTAGCTCCCATAACACAAAGTGCACGCTCACTCAAGAAGTGTACTTGCATTGCATCAAGATCGCTAGTGCTAGCTCCTCCAGCAGAACCTAAAGTCCAAGTTTTGTACTTTCTGTCTTCTGCTTCAGATTTTCTATAACGTACGTGTAAGAAAGGACGCTTAGCGTTTTTCCCTAGCACTTGGTCATAGATAGTAGTTGTACCAGCAGGCACAATTACACCATCGATATCTTCGATAGCTCCACGAGTAGTAGCATCGTTTAAGTATTTCCAGTCAGACTTGTAGAAGTCATACCCGATATTAAATCCAGAGAATCCAAGCTCAAGAGCCATATCTTTGTCATTATCGAATAAACCAAAAGAAGCAGCTCCAGCAGTTCCGTAAGTGTTTAATCCAGCTAACATGTTGTCAATCTCGAAAGATTTAGCTCTGTTAACGAACATTACGTTCTCTTGAATAGCTCCTTGTTTGTCAAGAACTTTTACAATAGACTCTACGTCAGTTTTGCCTGCAATAGATCCAGTAGCAATGTTACCGCGAGACTCAATAGCAGAGAAAAGACCTTCTGTACCTTTGTATCCAGCTGTTTTAGCAGCAGATCCATCAGCAGCAAGTTCTCCTTCAACCATAGAAGTTTCTAGGTAATCTTCGAAACGTAAACGAGTTTCGTGCTCAGACTTCAAATACCATAAATATCCAGTAGCTCCGTTTTCAGTAGTTACTTCAATCCATCCAATTTGAGCCATGTCAGAACCAGCTACCTCGTACTTGTCTTTGATGATAATTGGGCTATTCTCAAAGATGTCAGAGTTAGCTTCTAAAGAGCCAGACATTCCGTTAGTTCCTTTTTTAAATTCAGAACCATAAACATATACTGTTAAACCAGATGTACCAGTTAATCCAGCAGCAGTTAAGGTAGAACCGCCATAAGCAGCTACAGTGATATCGTCTGTAGTAGTACCAGTAATAAGAGCTTTAGCAGTAGTTACTCCGTCAGAAATAATAACTGTTTGGTTTACTCTAAAACTGTGCTTAGTTGCAGCGATAGTTTCTCCTGAACGAGTAGCAGCTTTCACGATAACGTGTAAACGCCCTTGCTCAGACCATTTGATCAAATCGGAATTCGAAGGCACTTCAGCTCCTACTAAACGTAAGAAAGAAGCGATAGAACGATTTCCGTAACGCTCAAATTCTTTTTCATATAAATCAGGGAGATATTGATTTAAGAAATCAAAATCTGTGATGTAGTTTGTTGATAACACTGCTTTTGAAGGAGCAGGTGTTACAGCAACTCCAGCAGGAGTTGGATTCATTGTTACAGCCATTTTTTAAAAATTTTAGGTGTGTTGTTTTTATCTTTTTCTAATTCTTAATTTAGAACCTCCATCCTCGCTAACAGCTCTGAACTTAACCTTTCCGTCTTCTGAGCTTCCAACATTTTGTTTTACACTCATATCGATGTTTTTAGTTTCTTTAACTAAACTACCAACTGCCTCAGCCTTTCCCATTTCGTAGAAATGCTTTGCGAAAGCGTCAGGGTTATTTGCCATTGCCATTGAACGATGATATCCAGCAGGATCTTTTATTAAACCGTCTTTGTCGACAAAACGATTAATAAATCCATTAATGTCAGAAGTTTGTTTCTTTAATGAATCCTTATCGCTAAGTTTATAGGTTACCTTTTGATCACCTAAATCAAACTCGAAACTTTCGGCTTGACCAAAAAACTTATCGGTTTCATTTTGAAAGAACTCCCCTCTTTTCTTAATCTCTAGATCTTGTCTTTCAAGGTCCTTTGTATAATCACTATAAAAACTAAAGGCTTCTTGATACTCTTTAGGGACATCCGCTGCACTTGACTCAAGTGGCTGATAGTATTTCTCTTTCTGAGTTTCAAAATGCTCTCTAGCATTATACAGTTCTTCTTTATATTTGAGCTTTTTAGAACGTGACTCTTGTTCACTATCATCATCCGTGGAGATAAAATTACTCTCTATGTGATACCTTATGTCGTCATCGTCATAATGAGGCTTAGTTTGTTTTAAATAGTTTCTAAGCAATTCATTCTCGTCCATTGACTTATAATCCTTGCTAAGCTCTAAATAATCCTCTAAACCTCTCCCAGTCTCTTTTTGATACTTCAAAAGAGCTTCTAATTCTGGGGTAAGCTCTACATTTTCGCTATTTTCCTGAACGTCTTGATCTTCCCTCAAGCCTAGATTGTATTTTTCGTTTAAATACTCAATAGCCTTTTCTCGATCTTCTATACCAGATAACTCGTCTTGAGACTCCTGCACGGTATCAACAGGCAATTCTTCTTCAATTTTTTCTTCTACCACCTCAGAGACTTGCTCCTCTTGAACTTGATCGTTTTCACCTGATACTCTCAGGTCGATCTTATTCTCTTGTGGCTCTCTAGTTACTTTTTGGTCTGTAGGTTCTTCGTCTCCCACTGACTTAACTGTAAATTCTGCCATTTTATTTGATTTTAATTAAAGTATATTGTTGCAAAAATAATTATAAATACCTTATGGTATATTAGCCCATCATTTGATCCATCATCTCATCTGTATTTTGAGATCCCGTAAAATCTTTTGGACTTGTATCTTGTTTCCTCTGCTGTATTAATTCAGCCTGATGAGTGCTTTGCTTGTTAAGTCTATCGTCTTTTGCTTTTTCTTTAGCTTGATCCCTAGAAGACATACCCTCTTGCTCAATTTGCTTTAGCTGTTGGTCAAACTGTAGCTTTTGCTTTAAAAGCATTAAATCCAGCTCAGCCTGTTTTTCCATTCTTTGCATCTCAAGCATAGATTTGCCTTTCTCAAACTCCATTTCGTTTTGATACTTAAATTGCATCTCCTTGATAGCCGATTGCGAAGCAGCTTCTGCTGACTGAACATTAGATTGCGTCTGCATATCTATATTAGCTTGCTTAATCTTCAAGTCGTCTTGTTCTTTTCTAGTCTTTCTGACCTTTAACAAAGCATTAGCTAGCTTAATATTTCTTACGTTTCTAATATCTATAGCATCCTCTAGGTCTATCTTATCTCCTTGCAATGCAATTTGAATCATAGACTCTAAAACATTCTTTTCTTCTTCATCTGGATGAAGCTCTATTTCAATTCCAAAGTCATGAATGTGAAGGTCTTTTATATCCTCCAGTATGTTCATGGCATTTTTTCCGATGATAGAACTAAAACTATCTTTCATCTCGCTATATTCCAGTAAATCAGAAAATCTATAGGATAGAGCTGTAGCTAATTTAGAAGTAACAGCTATTCCAGACTCTAATATGTGTCTTGTGGCTGTATTTGAATTTAAAGCAGCTAGTTTTTGAACTCCAACAAGAGTTCTTTCACTTGGCATTGAGCCATCTCTAGCCTCATTAATTCCAGTAACATCTCTAATCATCTGCATGTAATGATTATACATGCTAACTAAAGACTGTATTTTTGCGTTTGAACCAGTACTAGTAAGTTCTTGAACTGGTATTTTTGCATTATTGTATTCTCCGTCCTCAGTAAAGCTTCTTCCTACGACACTTCCTGTTTGGAAATACATATTCAAAGCTTCGTTGGGATTGTAAACAGCCCCATTACCAAGGTCAACGCTTGCAATACCATCTAAGTCCAAGTAAACCCCATCAGGAATCATTTTGGAGATGACCTGCTGTAGTTTAAGGTGAGATAGTTGTATCTGATCCGCAAACGGAATCATTCTCTTCACTAGAGAGTCGATCTGACCCCTGTAAATTTTTGGCGCACTTACAATGTACGGAGAGTAAACTTTCTGAATCCCCGACTTTGGTCTCACCATGTTTTTCATCAAGTCCCACTTTAGGACAAAATTTGTTCCTAGAACAAGTACACCTTCGTACCATACATCTATTCGTTTTGATCGTTTTTCAAATTTAACCTGCTCTTCTTGTGGAGGATTGAAGCTATCGTCTTTTCGAATCGCTCTTTTTCCACCAGTAGTAGTTTCTTTTACCTTGTATACTATTTGTTTATCTGTTTTGTAACAGAAGTACAGTAAGGTTGCGGTATTCTGATCAAAGTTGTCGGTCTTGTATCCCCCTCTTATTCCTTGATAAGCATCCCATTTAGAACTAAGTTTCGATATCTCCTTAATGTCTTCTTGTGAAAGAGAAGGGTCTATCTTTTTTAACTCAGTAATGTTTACATTCTTAACCTCTCCAAAATAATAGCAGTCATCAAAATTAGGGTCTTCAGTAGGGCTAAAGACTATATTTGTTGGATCTACATATTCTACTTTGATTCCGTCGTGAGTGTTGAATGAGTGCTTTACAGCCTGTATACCTAATACAGTTGCGTCTTCATTTAATCTTTTTCTTGTAAGCTCGTAGTCGTTTATATTTAATATGCCCTCTAAGGCTTTTTCTTCCGCTACTTCTATTCTTTGCTTGTACGAGAGTTTCATGTGAAGCTCTAGTTCTTCCTCTGATTCTGGTAAAGTTGCAGGATCATTTACAAATCCATTAACGCCAGTCTTAGCTCCAATCTCTTCAAGCATTGGTCTTGCCAACATATCCTTCTCGATCTCTTCTCTGTAGTTAACTCTTCTGCCTTGGGCAAGATCATCTACAGCCTCAACTTTTATATCGAAAAGTCTATTGGTCATTCCGTTAACAACAATATCTACAAACTTAGGAATAATAGGAACTGGAGTCCAATCTAAATTAAGATAGGATGTGTCTCCGTTTATAGCAAGCTCGTTCTTGTATTTTTGAACAGATTGCTCCCCTCTAGCATACATTCTAAGCTTATGGAAATTATCCCTGTTGTTATAAAATCTAGCAGCTCCATTGTCCTTCCTGAACCATTCAGACTCAATCGCCTTACCGACGGTAAGACCAAATTCCTTAGATTCTTTCTGTGCATCAGCAGCCAGCTGATCTGGAAAAGAAATGTTTGCTACTTTAAAATCGTTTCTTAACATGCTGGTTATCCTAAAATTTCACTGTTCAAGCCCGTATTGTTGTACTTTGCAAATTTAACACTTATTTTGTTATGCTTTTTCACAGGCTTGTTTATAAACCTTTGATTAGCCATTATAGCTAAGCCAGAGCTTACTGTTGCATCGTATTTTGTTCTGTTAAATATGTTGTAATTAGACCAGTCCTTAAGGGTTCTCATAAAATAAACTTTTCCCATTGAACCAGGATCTCTATATGACCCAAGAACATCTACTCCAACATTCTTCTCTATGTAAGCTTCTATAGCCTCTGCATGTATAGAGATGACCGAGGAAGAAGATGGTATTCCGCCTAGTTCTTTCTCTGTCTTTGACAAGTCGTTCTTTATTTTGTCTGGTCTATTAGTTGAAAATTTTCTATAGCCTCTCTCTTTTAGATAATACAGTATCCTTGGTTTGTTGTTCTCAACAAGAATAGGCATTCCATAGAAATGTATAGCCATCAAAACATCCTCATAGAAAATCTCTGCTGTTTGAGGCCTAGCTACATACTCTAAGAAAAACATCTCCGAAGGAGCGTTATCAAAGTTGATTTTAGTTAATCCATGCAAAGCTCCTTTTGATCCAAAGCCTCCAACTACGCCTGAGATGTCATACGAATCACACCCAAAACCACCAATATGTGCGTTTCCTGGTGCAAAAGTATCGTTTTCACGGATAACATTATTTCTAAGCTCTTTTGGTGGAAGCCAGGTGACGTGAAACTTTCCGTTTCTTGATGGAGTCCATATAACATTGCTATCACGAACTCCGTTTTCCCAATGAAAATCACCTCTCATTACAAGAGATTCTGCTCCAATAGTGTCGTTATAATCAATTTGTTCGTATATTTTCTGTAGATTAAACAGGCTGTTTTTTGATTCGTCTCTGAAAGCGTGGTTTTCTGACCTAGGAAATTGTCGATAAAACTCATTCAAAGCATCTGGATCGTTCTTTAATGAATCAACTTCATTTTCCCAATAATCAATAACCCCTTGGTAAATGTTCTCTCCATTGACATCTACAACATTTTCTTCTGGAGTTCTAAATACTGGATGTCCAAAGCAATCTAGAAATCCTTCCATGTTCCACTCCATTGGAATAAACAATGAGTATAATCCACTTTTTGTTTGTCCGTTTGAGTTTCTGTTTTGTGGATCAGAATCGTAAAATAACTTCTTAAAATTATCTCCACCCTTGTCTAGAGCGTTAGAGGTAGATCCCATCATACACTTTCCAATAACTCGCCTACCTAATCTTAAAGTAGTTTTTGTTACACGCCAGTTATTAAGTATATTATCAGGTCTCTCCCATTTACCAGATTCATCATGAACCAAAAGCCTTAACTTTTCTCCATCATAACTGTTATCTCCTGTGTTTTTCCAGTCAATTGTAGTATCAAGACCAGTTAAATCTTCTACGTGGTCTATGTCCTCGATGCTTTTTCTTGTTAGCTTACTGGCTGGAACTCTATATGCGAGCTCAGTCTTCGGTCTATCCATACCATCCTGTATGGGTTTGAAGAAAAAAGGATAGTTTGTTGATATAGGAACAACCTTATCTGTAAACATTTTCTTAGCATCAGCTCCAGTTTTTGATAAAATACCGAACCTGGCATCAGATGTAACGGTTGCTTGGTTTACGGTCTCTCCAGAAGCCATGAAGCTAAACCCTGAACGTCTGTTTTTTAGATAGCATAGTCCATAGCATCTTTCGTCAGCCTTACATGCTTCCCAGTAAATAAAGAATATTCTATTTGATTCCCTAAAGTCGGGCCTACCTACATCTATCTTTGTCCATTGTAAATACATGTAATGGCTCCCAGTAATATAAGTAGGTGTGCCATTATTTTTAAACCAATAACCACTTTCTCTTCTCTCGAACTCATCTTCAATGTAAGGGATCCATGACTCTTTGAATGAGGACGGCATGCTATTCCACTGGAATATGGTCTTGATTTTAAATAGTTGATTTGGGTACTCTGCTTCTTCCCAGAATTGCTCTGATTCTTCCTTGCTTCGCTCATGTATTTTTTTTGGCTGCAAAGGTAATGCAATTTTTAATCCGTTTATATTGATTACCCTACCAATTTGACCAGTTTTAGAGATAACTACTAAATCAGATTCTCGATCATAGCCATAAGCCCACGACTTCTCTTTATTCCTTCTGCTTAAATCCTCTTCTGAAACAACATCTATGTATGTAAATAGAGCGTTATTTTCTTCCCCTTGACTCTGCAAAACTTTGGAATCCGACTTCTTTTTTGTCTTGTGATTCATCATTGTTCTCTAACTTGTCTCTCTCTAATTGGATTCTGTTTAATATTTCAAAAGCGTCAAAGATGGCTAGCTTTTTAGTTGCAGCTGCATTTTTAAGTCTGTCAGCAGCCAAATCCTGATCTGGATCGTCAGTAATGATTTCGTCGTGAGCAACCTTAATAAGCTCCTCTACCGCCTTTTCTCCAGCAGCAATAACCCTCTCTATAGTTTCTCTAATATCTTTTGACATACACGTACTCAAAGCCTTCTGAGAACGTAGTTGTAGCGAACCAGTAATCTTTATCCATTTTAATTTAATTTAATACAAATGTCGTTAGTCTTCATTCGATACATTTTAACCTCGTCTATCTCAAATTCGTATTCACTATCATCAACAAACACGATTTCGTCTCCCTGGTTTATTCCGATAGCTTCCAAGTGCTTATTTGAATAAGAGACAAAGCCCTGATTAGATTCGTAATCTCCTAGCTTAACCATCTTTTGCGCCTCTTTCTTCGGAGTGACAAAACAAAAATGATCAAAACTATCCCAGTTATTATTTTTCTTAACAAGATATATTTGGTTTAAATCTACAAGATACAAATTATCTTTGAAATACTCTTTGCTTTTTCTTTCATAACCCTTCATGTCGTAGTAAGACCTAAAAACATTATGGTGAATAACAACTAGATCTCCAATAGCTATATCTCCATCATATCCTATAGGAACATTTTCGACCCTACCAATTCGGTTTACGTCTTTGTGATTTTCTATAGAAGAGGTTACTATGACGCCTTTCTTCTCTCTGTTGTACTCTGAATTTCCGTTAGGTGTAATTAAAAACTTCTGTAATGGATTAAAAGTTGACATTATATTCGATTGTTATTGGCATGTTTTTATTAAATTCTTTCCATTTTTTTATTTCATCGCCTTTTTGTATCCATACATTATAACTAAGATCATCCTGTGTGACGGCATGTATTTTCCAATCACCTGCCATCACACTTTGATCAACCATATAATGCATAGCATCCTTGTAGTTTGCTCCTACAGAAATCTTCCTAATATGCTTCATTTATTAAAATCCTGGTAACTTATAATCAAATGTCCAAGCAGCAGCAGCGTATTCAGCAAATTCAGCAGTTGGCATAGCAGCTAAGTTATTCATTTTAACCTCAACTTTTATACTGTTTTCGAATCTTAATCCTTTGACTCCTGCGAAAAGGTTCATACCCCATGGATTCATTAATGACCAACTCGAGGAGGGTGAATACAATACTCCATTATGACCATACCCAATATACCCATCTGCTGAATTTCTATATGTTCCTGGGTCGTAGTAGCTACCCCAAGAATGCATTGATGTAAAGTTTGCACCAGAAGAACTACCAGGAGAAACATTACCCCAAATTAATCTTTGTCTAGACAACGTATTTGATGTTTGGTAGTGTATAAATTGAGCAGTAAACTCGTACGCAATACCATCAACCGTGATTCTAATCGCAGTATCTGGTTGTTCAACACTTAAGTCTATACCGTGTGCTGAAGGAGTAACCACCCAAGCCAAATGACCTGTTTCATTTGTAATGTCACATAAAACTTTATACGTACCTATGTCTGCAGTTGTGTATTGTTTTACTTCTCCTCTTTTTCTAGTGTCAAAAAATTCTGCTTTAGCGTATGCTTGCTCTGCAGGAGAATTTACCATATTGGTAGCCCAAGTTTCAGCTGGACCATCTTCAGTACCTCCATTTACAGCCAGATCAGCACTGTTTATATTTCTATATACATTCATAGCGTTCCAAAACTGATATTGATATGCACTATGAATCGTGGATTCATTGGTTTTTATTCTAGGATACCTACAGTAAACTGCTGGAAATTTCCTAGGATCTGTTATGTGTTCTGATTGTCCTGATGCTACTGCGTCTCCGAAAAACTGTGAAAGTGTTGCCATTTTTTTATTTTTTAAAAATTAGTTTTGTCCTATTATTACCCACCCTTTATTAGATCCGCTATAAACAAGCTCGAATGAACTATATCTGTTGTTCAACGTTAAGTCCGAAACAAGTCCCAATATTTTTTCACCGTTTCTTGCAATCTGACAAGTGTCAACTTGTGAAAGGTTTGCTATTTTTACACTATCTCCAACTGCAGGTGTTGCTGGAAGTGTTAGAATAACGTTAGCCGTAAGAACATAAATAGCTCCTGCAACCGCCGTTGTACTTGTTGCAACCTCTGCAACACTATACTTTGCATCATTAATGTTTAGTACAACATTACCTGTACGTCCATTAACTTGTGTAACGTCATTTGCGTCATCATTTTGCAGGTTTACAATATCAGAATATACTTCAGTAAAGTTATCGTTAACCTTATCGAAAGCATCTCTGATGTTGTCTCCAGTTGTTAGGTCACCTGCTACACCTAAATCTATGCCTTGCTTTGCCATTTTTTTATTTATTTAAGAACATGTTGTGTTATCGTATATTATATTATTTTGTCCTCCCATGTATCCGTGGTAGTAACACTCGTAAGATAAGAATCCAAAGTCTCCGCTAATTGTTACCGTTACATCTCCATAGTAGTAGCTATATTGATTTCCATCTACACCTTGTTTGTTACCAGCATTATATTGGCCAGAATATGTAACAAGGTTTGTTTTACCAAAGTTAAGGAAAGCAATCGGATGTGATGCACTTACGTTTTTAAAAGTGTAAGTTCCTGTTGTCATTCCATAAAGACCACTATTTCCATTAAACACATACTCTAATTGACCATTTTTGTCATATGTAACAATATTTCCTTGTGATCCGCTAACCAGACAATATTCTGCTGATGTAGGAGCTGCTGTGGTAGTGGTCGTTGTAGTAGCTCTAGTAGTAGTAGTAGTAGTACTAGTGGTAGTTATAGAGTTCGGTTCTACAGTAGTAGTCGTTGTGGTGGTAGGTGCTGCCGTTGTTGTTGGTTGTACAGCAACTGGACAATTACTTGAAAACAAAATTCTGTCTTGTCCACCCATATATCCATGATTGCTACAATCATAACTAATCATCCCAAAGTCTCCATTTACATTTACAGTAACGTCTCCATAATAATAAGAATACTCATGACCGTCTTCAGCCAAGTGAGTAATACTTTTCATTGGATCTCCTGTATATGATATGCTATTCCATTTTCCATAGTTTAAAAATGCAATAGGGTGTGTCTGAGGAACGCCTCTAAAAATGTAAACACCAGTATTCATACCCAACTTTGTATTTGTTTCGTAGGGAGCTGAATTAAAAAGATAGTTTCCTGCAGATTCTGTAACTGTCACATCTTCAATCAAACATCTAGTATACTGAGTTTGTGGATCTGTAGTGGTTGTTGTTGCTGGAGCCAATGTAGTTGTTGTGGTTGTGCTTCTATCCCAACTAAAAGCATTGTTGGCTGGTGAATAAGCAGTGTCGAATGTAACCAAGTTTAATGTTACGAAAGGCTGGTCTACTATAAGTATTACTTCACCGTGATAAAAATGATAAGTAACGTCATTTATTCCTTTAGAAGATCTTTTATAAAAATCACCTGTATAACTTACGTTAGAATGTTGTGGTCCAAAATAGCCTGATGATGTTGCGTTTTCAAAGGCTATAGGCAAATCTGCCTCAACATTGAAAATATATGTTCCAACACCTAATACATATCTATTTCCTGCTGCTGCAGCATCCTCGAATGTCGTTCCGTCAATAGCCAACTTATCGGCAATTGGTCCATCCAAAGTAATACTATATTCCGTTCCTGGTATCAATGAAATTCCTGTGGTATAGTTTTCATCCCCATAATCAGGAGCAGCAGTAGTAGTAGTTGTTGTTGGAGGTATTATCTCTGTGTAAGAAGGAGTAGCTGTAGTTGTAGTTGTAGTATATACAATATTAACTAAATCCGTTTTCTCTAATGCTTCGTTTCCTACGCAGTCAAAATTTCTGACAGACGCAGCATATATTGAAGTATCAGAGACTTTGCTGGTGTCATTAGCAGCAGTTGTGCCTCCATTTGAAAGATAGTCTTGATGAACAAGGATCTTTTCCATACCTAAATATCCTGTAAATCCAGGCTTCTTGTAATAATATAAGCTAATACGTTCAAAGTTGCCCTTTACATTTATAGTTACGTCACCGTAGAAAAAATCATATACATGATCTGCGTCAGTCCCCACAACTTTACTAAAGTGTTTTTTGTTTATATCACCTGTGTAAGTTATGTTTTGTGATTTTCCATAGTTAAGAACAGCTATTGGATACTCTTCTGGCACATTCAATATTTTATACTGACCAGTGGTTACAACGTAATTTGTGTTTTCATAATAGTCCTTGTTATTAAAAACCATCTTAGTTCCGTTGTATTCCAAAACACTAGCATCGGTCGTATCAATCAAGCATTCAAGCTCTGTTACTCCTTCAGGTAGGTTTTGTGGCGCTGTAGTTGTAGTAGTTGTAGTTGTCGTTGTTAAATCAGAAGATACTGTTGCATCGTAGCTTGATAAAACAAAATCTGTTCCTGGAACCCATCCTACAAAACCTCTTTCGTCTACATCTGTGATTCTAAATTCATAGGTCACATCAAATAATTGCTTATCCCAGACCACACCATTTAAACTGGTTGCATATCCGCTAGGGTAAGAGGCTATATAAACTCCGTTCTTATATATAACATCTACTACAGTCGTTCCCTCGTAATGATACCAATAGCTTACAGCCCTTCCTACGCTAGTAGAATTATTGTTATCTCCTGACTCAAAATCTTCTTCTGTAAAAGTGAACTTTGACAAACCAATTCTGGTGTCACTAGAAGCAGAATAGTAATAAGATACGTAAAAGTTTTCGTTAGCATATGTCAAAGATCTTTGTCCCCTTGAACCTGTAGAAGTTGAATCAAAAAGATAAAACCAGGAGCTGTTTCCTTGTGAATTCGTCCTGTTATTATAAATTCCGTACTTATCTATGTAAGAACCTTGATAGCCTCCGTCCGTCCACATCATATAGGGATAGTCTCCATCCTGACCACTAAATTCTGGTGAAACACCGTAAGACCCAAGCCATCCTGGTTGTACAGCTAATTCAGTGATGCTGTAACTTTCTTGTCCCTCTGACAAGGAAATGAAACCTATTTTAGTGGCATTTGCTGCACTTCTAAAATTACACCATATCTTCCCACCAAAATAAGCCATAGTGGTACCGTAACTATTACCAAAAGTACCAGACACATTATTCCAGTTAACAAAATCTTTCGTGTATACTGGAGGCTGATTGGCTACCCTTGTGTGGAAAAACCATGCTTTGTTAATGGGATCGTATCCAATGCAATCTGCCCTTGCATCAGCTCTAAAGGCAAGCAATCCTGGGTGAAAAACTTTTGTCCAATTATACATATCATCGCTGACCATAATATAATTGTTATTGTCGTCTACTATAATATACTTACCACCAACATATCTTACCCTATGAGCCACATTATCTGGCTGACTTGGTAAAACTTGGTATTGATTAAATCTAAGAGACGACCTTAGCGACTTGAAGATCTCGTCTTGTGAAAATATTTTTTGTGCTGATGTAGCATCTTTCCCAAAAGCAGTTAACCCATTGGGTGCATTTAAAAGAGCAGCAACAGCTTCATCGTTTCCTAAAATTAGATCTACTGCATGAGCATTAGATGCAATTTCATAGGCTGTTCTTGGGTTATTAATAATTTTACCAAAACCAATATGACCAGATACTGTATTTAAAAAGTTACCAAAATCAGAAGCACTATTTTCTTCGTTTGTGATAAATATAAATGCATTTGCTTCAAGCTGCGAATTCTCTTCTCTTGTAGCATTATCAGATATCATTTGATACGCTTCGGTATTAATACCAATAAGCTCATCGTACCTGTCGTGAGCTTTCATTTGATCTAAAAGATTCGGATAAGATATAACCTCTTCGAATGCAATCCTAAAAAGAGAAGATTGTTTTATTTGGGAATCAAGCTGCCCTTGTGTGATATCCGCACTAAAGAATGTATCGTATATAAATATAGCCTTATCTGATAGACTGCTTGCCATGCCTTTTTATTTTATTAGGTTTCTACTATTCAGCAGGTGCTTCGGTAGTTGTGGTTGTTTCTGGTGCTTCTAGAGCTTTTACTAAAACAGGGTTACCGCTTTTGAGTGACTCTACGCTTACAATGCCAAAATATTGGTATTTTTCCATGTCATCAAATAAAGAAAGTAACAAGCAAGTTTCATCTAGCGGTACTGATTGATGCATATCTATTGAGCTCCAATAAGTTGTTATTTCTTCTGAAGCATCGATTAGCTTTTCTTCAATAGCTGATCCTGAGTTAGAAAGCATCACTTCCTTTGTTAAATGTGTGTTTGTTCCTAAATAACTTTTCCACTCACTATCTGTTATAGCTCTTGCTGGCTGTCCTTCCTGTTTCCAGTCACCCACATTCACGCTCACATTATTAGCTACTTTTTCGCATAAATCATTTCCGTCTAAGATAGCATATGCTGGTTCGTTTTCGTTTATAACGGCTAAAACTACGTTAAGATCTTTATATAATAGTTTCATAGTTTATTATGGTATTAGGTTTAAATTTTTATCATACTGAGACTTTCTTGTTCCGTCAGTATTATAGTATTCCATTAAATAGTTATATGGATTATATATGTTGAACTGCGTACTTGTTCTGCGTCTTCTAAAATCCCAATGATGTTCTGCTTTACTGAACCAATTTTCTCTGTATTGTGTACCAATCTCTATTTCACTTGATATGTTTGTCCCATCAGTGTATGTTGCAAATAAATAATCCATACTAATATCAAACTTCCAGGAGTTACCTCTATTTCTGTGGAACCCTATAAGATCATGTTTTAATGGAATTAAATGTATACCAGTACCAGTATTGTGAAGCTCAAACTGCAATAATGCACCATCCGAAACCCTAACTATAAATCCATTGATACCTCCTCCGTAATAGTAATCATGAGTGTATAAAACTGCATATCTACCATCGTTTGTAACTACGTTTGTTACTCCGTAGTAAGAAGTGTCTTGCTGATAAGATTGCAAGGTTCTATCCCATTTTTGATCAAAAATGTACTCATCGTTCGTTCCGTTTTTAACTGCCCTTACGGCTCTAATTTTATTGGTTCCAGTTGTGTAAGCCCAAACATTAACAATAGTGTCGTTGTCACAAAGAACTACTTGCCCTCCATGCTCATCATAATCATCTACACGAGCCAATGAAGTTATAGCATCAGCTTCTCCTCTTAAATCTAATTCACTATCAATCTCAATAGTCATTTTCCCAGAAGCGACTGGGTCATAAAGGTCAGCTCCTGTTGCTGTCTTTCCTAGAGAAACATCTCTTAAATTAAATGTAGAATCAACCGTCATTAGCTTTGGTTTTCTATCGTATGGAGCAGAAGTATTAATATCCATATACATAAACTTATTAGTGTTCATGTTGTAAGAGATATTACCCATTCCTGTGCTTTGGAAGCTATTAAACGAAAAACGCTCATGATAAAGGAAATCTCCTATTGTACTTGATCCTCCAAGGTTTTTTGTTCCATTCCAATCATATAGGTCTGATTGATTTAACTCACCAACTCTCATTCCTCCTCTATCCAAACCTTGCTCCCACTCTGGTCTGTTGTTATAACTATTTTGAGCATACTGAGGGTTCATGGATGATGAAAGGTAAACCTCATGAGAATAACCAGGTCTGTTTATACAAAAATCTTTTTTGTAAGTTCCCACTATTACAGCCGCAAACATTGAAGACGTTCTGTTTTCATTACCCCCTGTTTCGTTGGATGTTCTTATAAATCCAGGTCTCATACCTCTCCATGCCCATCCAGACTGCATATATCTACTTTGGCCATTAGGTCCATAAATAGAAGTCATTGCAGGCCATTGACCTGAGGATGACCCTGGACTGTCATTTATATCTACCATCCAATAATTATGCGTGCTGTCTAGGTCATAATAACCTCTGTAAACCGTTTTATCGCCATAAACATATGCTGTTCCTGCAGCGGTATCATAAGTACTTGAAGTATATAATACTGGGATTTCGTCTAATACTTCGTGTCTATGGCTTTTAAGTCTCCATACACCACTAGTTGTATTCATTTCAATATACTCCAGGTAAGCAGGTCCATCGTATGGGTGAATTAAATCTTTAAACCCTTCAGACTCAGTCGTTCCATATCCTTTAAAATATCTAGGCAAATGGTGAACACCGTCCCAGTGCGGCATTTGTTCCGAATAAACTGATCTCTTAGAATCTTCTACTATTTTTGTTATTGCAGTATCATTAGGAAGAGCATCTATTGCTGTGGTTAGCTCAGCATCTGTAGCAACTAAAGTGTCTTTTGCTGTATTGATGGCAGATACAGCGTTGCTCGCAGATGTGTCAATGTTTGTTGCAGTCTGACTAAAAGTATTTAAGGCTGTTTGCGAATCTTCTTGAAATTGTGCGTTTGCAGAATCAATTGCATCAACTGCGGATTGAGACAGTCCAATTACGACTGATTGAAAATCATTTCCTGTTTGTAGTTGATTAAGACCTTTGGTATACAGAACAACCTGTTCAGCCGTAGCTGTTCCATCGGTTATCTTCTGTGCAATATCGTCAACTAAACTTTGACTTAAGGTTATAGAATTTGCCATCTTTTTTTATTTTTTACAAATTTAATAAATATATTGTTATAAGTTTTGTGCATAATACATATCCGACAGACCTACCAAGTGGTATGTCGCCTCTTTCGCTGAGTCTCCTCCACCTCCAGCTGCGTTGGTCCAAACACCATCTACGGCATTGTAAGTCAACGACTGACCTTCCTGCGGAGAGTTAATTGATACGTCTGATAAATCATTAATACCAGCGTTAACATCCACTCCTCCAGAAAAACTAGCAGAAAGGTTTCTAAACAATCCTGCTTGATATATGTGAGAGTCGGTAGCTGCGCTTAAATCAACAGCCTCTTTTTTAACTACTATTGTAGCAACATGAATCGCTTGTTCAGCCGTATTGCTGGCTTCAGAAAATTCTTCTAGAAATATACTTTTTTCAGCAACTTCCTTGTTGGCGTAGTAGTTTCTTCCGTAATAAACTATAAGTAGGTCTGGTGTTGATGGAAAAAAATAAACCCTCTGTATAGAGTATTTATTGTTAGGCATATTAGCTAAGGTTCCAGATCCATTATCAAACTTAGTTGGATCCATAACAGTGTATCCCTGTCCTAATGGACCGTCATCCCTAATAAAGTCTCCAGCTCCATCCGTATAATATCTATGTATAGTAGCTAGGGTTTTGGCTCCGTCAATAATATTTGAAGGAAAATTAGGATTTGCAGTGTAATTTCTTCCTAAAGCAAAAGACACCCCAGAAGCTCTATTTAAAGAGAGGTTAATTCCATTTGCAGTTATCTTATGACCCGATCTCTTGATAGGACCAAACATTCTAATAAAAGAATTAAACTGATCTGAATTACTATAAGCCGTCTTAGGAAATGTTCTAGCAAACCTCAAAACTCCTTCTGAATGAATTGCAGATCCTATAGTTATTTTACTTTGATATTGTGCGTCTGTGAATGGATTTGATTGCTGATTGATAATTCCACTATCATCAATGTAAATCCAAGAATTTAATTGATGCGTATCTAACGAATCTAAATTAAAAACATCTATGGTCTGAGTATTCCACTCAACGTAAATAATCTCAGGATGAGGCTCAGATGCAATTGTTTTATTTAAATTTACAATAATACCCTTACCTGCCTGTATCGTGAATTGAGTGTCATTAGCTTTGCTTAATTCTCCTCCATAGAGTATCCCCGATGTAAGTTCTTCTGTAATAGTAGACAAACTAAGATCGTGGTTATGGTACACGAAGTGCATTTCGTCATGATCACCTTCCTGTTTTATGTATATACCATTATCTATCGCTGGCGAAGTAGCTTGAGGGTTGTTGATTTTAATTACGTTTTGAGCAATCAAATCATCCCCAATAACGTCTCCTGTTGCAGTAACATTTCCTGTAGCGTCTACGTTGTTACCTACAGTCAAATCATTTGAAACTGTAACGTCCTCAGGAAGACCTACGTTAAATGATATGTTAGAGTCTAATGTTTGAGGTGTGTTAGGAGAAACAGTAATTTCAGAGGCAGTTCCAGTAACAGTAACCGTCTGAGTCTTTTCTACTAAATCATCCTCTATTCTAGATCTTTCAGCATTTGTGATTATGTATCCAGAGCCAGAGCTGTTTATATCATTTAGCTCTGTAGCATTATGAATAGACAAATCAGTTACGTCTGTTGGCTTATTTTTAATATAAGCATCGTTGGTGATTATCGATTCAGCCCAGTTTGCTTGAACGTTTACTTCTGCTCCATCAGCAATTCCGTCTAGCTTAGTTTTTAATATTGTAGTAAAGTCTTCTTGAGAAAGTTGCTTTCCAACAATCTTGTCCACTTTTCCATTTAATGCGCTTTCAAGACCAGCAATGCTAGATATGGTTAATGACTCAAGAGTATCTCTATTTAACTCAATGAAGTCTACGACTTCCTGTAGTGAGTCTAGATTAACGTTATCGCTTAATAAGAGCGTGTTTATCGTGTCTATGTATCCCTTTAGTATCTTTCCTTGATTTGCGGATAAAGGCACGTCTGAGCCAGTAGAAATCAAACTATCTATTACATCAGAATGACGAAGACCATTTGTATGGATTTCGTTATAGTTTGTTCTTTCTTGATCGGTTATGATCTTTCCAGAACCAGCACTAGTAACATCTCCAAATTCAGTTACAGAGTCGTCACTAAAATCCTTGTCTATTACAGACTGGTAGTTCGATACAAAAAATCTCTCGCTTGGCAGGAAAGTGCCGTTTCCTTCTATGAAGTTTACCTGTAGTAAAAGATAGTTGGAATCATGGTTTTCTACAGAGTTAACCTGGTAAACACCGTATACGTTTAAATTCCCCTGTTGGTTTATTTTAATGTAGTGCTGATCAAATGCCTGTATGTATTGAGTTACAACATCTCCAGATCCACTAATCTTACTAAGATATATTGTCGTGACAACATTTACAGATGTGGGTAATGAGTTTTGACCAGAAAAGTTTAATATTCCAGAAGGTTGTGGCTCAGATCCTAGTGTCTTAAACTCGTAGATAACTCCATCGAACTGATCTATTAATGAATTATCATTTAATAGATTAACAATACTGTCTACGCTGAAGTTCTTTGTTTGCTGCGTAGCAGAATCGGTTCCGATCCAGAGGTCGGTTAAACTAGGGGTAGTATCGAGAGCGTAAGTAGATATTCTTGCCATCTTGCTTTTTATGCAAATTTACAAAATAACAGGACACACTTATTTGACCTATGGTGCTTTAGTCGCTCTTATTGTCCTTCTTCACAGCAGAACCGAAATAGTATCCAAAAATGCTCAGAGCAACGCCTTCAACGATACCGATCATATGAATAAAAATTTCTTTATTACTTTCTGGGACATTTGTAGTTACAACAGTGTAGACTAAAAAAGCAAATGCAGATAGTCCAACTATACCAGTCAAAGACATCATCCAGTCTTTTCCTCCAGAATTAATTATAGCAGCTTCTCTCTTTCTAGCAGAGTCTCTATCTTCCACCTCTAACTTGTAAAGCTGGACCAACTGGTCGTGAGCAGCAGCTTTTTCCTCATCAGACATGTCTGGGTCATTGTCTATAAGGTTTTTTATAATTCCAGTAATCCCTGAGTCTGGCAAAAACTTAGAAGCCCCTTTTACAACTCCAGGTAAAATTCCAAGCAATATCTTGCCTAATCCAGTGTCTTTAAACGGTTTTTTAGCATTATGTTGCTTCTGATCGCTCATATAGTTCTATATTTAGTTTTACCATCTATTTTTTCAGCGATAAGGCATCTGCCTCTATTTTCGTCATCTGAAACATAAGATACGTGTATCCAGTCTGGATTCTCTTCGTTTCCAAACTCCCATATCAACTGATCAAAGTTTAGATTGTGTTTAATGAAATGAAACATCTCGGCATTGGTTTTGTGACCAAATGTGTCATCTATGTCCATAGCTCTTCCTTCCATATGCTGCGAGCGTTTTGCTCCACCAATAGCACGATTCAATTTTTCACATCTAAAAAAGCTATTTATTTTAACAGGTCCTCCAACCCACTCTCGAAGAGGTTCAAAGATTTTTACAGCAGTTCCCACCATATTTGATATCTGGTAACTATTCGGACTATTATCTATGTTTAGTCTTTTAGCTGTATTCGATCTAATTGCTTCTTTAAAAGAAATGTGATCGCTTATTTTCATTGAAGATTATTTTTTGGGCTTGCGTCCAGATCTAGATTTACTTGTTACGATAGCTTTTGGAACATCGCCTAGCTGGCTTCCAACTTCTTTGATCGCTTTTGCAACGTCTTTCATCTCTTCTCCAACTCGATCAACTTTAAATGAAACCTCGTCTTTGAGTTGAGAAAACTTCTCCTCAAGAATGTCTGGAATCATATTGTTATTGTCGTCTTTAGTCAGCCCTTTTTTGGTAAGGTAAATTGCGGTAATATTAACTATTATTAGTAAAATTAATAATCCGAGGGTAATGTAAATTAAATTCATGTCTATTGTTTTAAATTGATTTATTTTCTTAATGCTCCTCCCCTTGCTCGGTTAGGTTTTCTGTGTTCTGATATTAATGTTCCGTTTTTGTGAGAGCAATCCATTTCATCTCCGTTACCATAGGTTCCGTTCTTTCGATTCCACTTATTGCACTCAATACGCTTCTTTACTGCGCTTGGTTTCTTTTGATACTTTTTATCGTACGCAAGCTTCTTAGCCCTTGCTAAAGGATTGCTGGCATAATATTTTGCAGATTTTCCTAATCCCATAGCTTATCTATCTTTTTTTGTCTTTTTGAAGATACTCAAGATCTTTCATAAAATCTCTCATTTCGAGCATCATTTTATCAACTTCTGCCTCTATTGCTCTTTGAGCCTTCCAGGTATATTCTTTCTCATTGTACTTTAGCTTTGCAACCTCAGCTTCAGCAACAGCTAGTCTACCACTTAAGGTGTAGTATGAACCTATTATGGAGACAAACAAAGTGCCAATCATAATTATTTGACCAAGAGATATACTCAAGTCCGCTTTACCATCACCATCAAGGTCTATTTTAGCCATCCTTAAAGAGTTTTTTATAGATTTGTATTGCTGTATAAACTATCGCCAATAATAAAGAAATTGTTTGAAGATATGGGTTTATTTGCGACATACTAAATAGCAATGCTACTCCGTTTAATGTATATATCTTCAAATTTTCCATTTTAAGTTATTTCTTTTTTTTAGAAGGCTTAGCTTCTTTTTTAACTTCGACCTGAACCTTCACTTTTGGAGCTTCAACTGTTTTCCCGATTCTTTTTAGGTAGTCGGCTTTTGTTTCGTTAATTCCTCTCATAATCTTTTATTTTTTTGTGGTTTTTTTCTTTGGTGTTGATGGTTTGTAATTGTAATTTCCTACGTAGTAAGGATCCTCTTCTGGAGTATTATATCCTCCTCCTGGTCTAAAAGTGTTTGAAATACCGCCCATGTCTTTTTGCATCTGTTCGTTAGGGGACCCTTTTTTAGAAAACATCTGATATTCTTTTCCGTCTCTAGTATATCCAGTAACATTGACAGTATCTTTTGGAGCTATAGATGTTGTATATCTAACATTCTCTCTAGCTCTAGAAATAGCGTCTTCTGTGTTAAAGCTACTTTCTGGCTCTAACTTTCTCAACTTATCTATAGTTGTGTTCTTTAAGTTGTTTCTTTCGTATGAAGGATTTGTTGTTCCTCCTTTTGTTTTCTTTGCCATTTTTTTATTTCTTAAATGATACTTTTGCTTTTTTGGTATTACTAACAAACTGCTTTCCTTTTGCTCCAGCAGCTTTTTTCTTTTTAGCCGTACTAGCTCTTTCTGACTTTGAAAGGCTCTTTGCTTTAGACAAAGGCAAACATCTGTCTGGATTCTTTTTGTTTTTACTAGTACCGCATTCACCCTTTATAGAGCCATCCGCACCAATACGAACCCATTTTTGTTTACGCCACTTCTCTAATGCTCCAGCCACAATTATTTCTTTTTACCGTAGTTAGGGTCTTTACAATATTTAGATGCAGCCATATTAGCATAAGCAGATGGGTACTTATCAAAAGTACGCTTAGCCCAAGCAATTCCTGCTGGACAAATCTTATTGCCTCTATTGGCTTTTGTTTTACTTTTTGTAGCCATATCTGTTATTTGTACGGAAACATGTCGTTAAGAGTTTTTTTTCTACCTGAACATCCGCAATCTTTATTCATTGCTTTAGCTGCCTTATCGACAATGGTTTTGATCCCAGTGGCGGTAGTAAAAGCCTCTACAGTGTCCCCAAGCCCTTTATGTCCTTTTAATGGATGACTCATTAGTATTTCTTTTTTATTTTTTTACCAGTTTTTTTTGCATAGCTTTTTGCTGCTGCTTTTCCTTTTGCTGTATAGCTAAATTTCTTTTTTCCTACAGTTGGCATATTAATTATTTTTTCCTGGTTTGTAAATCATTTTGCTTTCACCTTTCTTGTTTGTAACCTGTACATCTCTTACTGGCTCAGGAACAAACTTTCTTCTTTTACTCATCAACGTATCGATGTCTCGGTTTTTGAAAGGGGTGCTTTCATAACTAGATTTAGTTAAGTCAGCTCTATCTGGTCTAAGACCATATCCAGATGGCTTTGTCTTTGGACCTTGTTCTGATTTTTTCTTTCCTTTATATTTGGTTGAACCAACTCCAGTAAATTCTCTACTAGAAGGATTGCTTTTAATTTTAGCTTTCTTGCTTTTGACTTTTAACGGATCCATAACATTAATGTTTATTTTTTATCTTTCGGCTTTATTTTCCCACTACCAACCATTCTTCCTTCCCTAACTCCTTGATCATAGTAATTATCAGCCTGTCGCATGTTGATATGTTTGTTATAATGATTTTTTTGCCCAAATTTAAAACCTTCGTCATATTTAACGCTATCTTGTTTGGTATGTTTTCCTCCCCCCCAACTATATTTATTTATAAGCCTGTATTTATTTTTTAAATGACTTACATCCTTATTTTTAAAACCATAACTTTCGTTTTCTGATTTTGTTATAGGACCCATTTTATCCTTTTTAGGACCTTTATACTTGGTTGAACCAACTCCCGTAAATTCTTTTGCTTTTTTTGGATTCATAATTTAATATTTACCTCGTCTAGTTGAAGGAGATGATTTAGTGGACCCTCCTTTTCCAGCCCATAAGTTTTTACAAGCCCAGTATCTTGCGCTCAATTTATTTGTAGCTGACCCACACTTGTGTCTAGCTTTGAATGATTTTCTGGCAGCAGAAGAGTAATTATGACCATATCCTTTGGCTCCGAAGTGAACTATTTTTTCTGTTCCACCAGAGCACGCTTTAACCATTTTTTTCTTTCCTGGTCTAGTACTAGCTCTTGGCTTGTTGCAAGCCATGCTAGATTTATCTACTTTTGATGCCATATGTAACGATTTTTATCATTATCTTATCATGAGCAAATATACAAATAAATAAAATTCACTTTTCTATGCATGAAAAAAGACCCTTGCTTCGAAAACGAGTAAAACAAAAGGAAAAATACCATATAGGATACGAAAGGGAAAGGAAATACAACTTCTTGAAATACTGGAGAATAGTAAGGTATTATGTAAAAAGAAAGTACAATTTAAATGATTCTGACCTGGAGATGCTTCTTTTCTTATATGACGAAGGTAGATTTGACTCTACAGCATTTAAGGAGTACGCAAATATAATGGAGTGGGACAGAGATCGTTTTTGGAAGCTTAGAGAAGCAGAATATATTGTTGTGTGGAGAAAAAAGAATGAGGTTTCAAACAGAAAGGCTATTTATGAGCTATCTGCTAAATCAAAGAGAATAGTAAACCACGTATACAAAAGGCTGCTAATGAAAGAGACATTCAGCGAAAACCCAAGAATAAATCCCATCATGAAAGGCGATACCTATACAGACAGGATTTATAGAATGGCTATAAAGAAGATGAATTCTAAAATTCGTGATAAGCAATCCAGCGAAGAAGGTCGTGATCTCTAACAGGAACCCTTCTTTTAACCTCTCGCACAGTAACCTTAGACCCTTCGTCTATAATGCTCTTAATTGCGCTTAAAATGAGATTCTGGTGGCGTATTCTCTTTCTTTCCTCGTTTATTTTTTTAATTTTCGATAACATACTGTCATTTATGCTTTTTCTAACCGTAGGTGGGCTACAATTCAATTGCTCCCCAAGGCTCTTCATTGTTATCTTTCCCTCTATAACCTCCACAGCGTCCCAAATGTCTTTTTCTTCAAAAACTTTTCTTGGATGTAGAAGGCTATTTACTATTTTCATTTTCTCTGTCTTGTCTATCATCTTGATAGGATTAAAAATTACTTTCCTTTTTCTAGCACAGTAGGGGATTTTACCGCTAAGTATTCCGTTATATGCTGATTCACAGGCTCTTATGATTTTCTCTTTTGAGTACGTTCTGACTACGTGTCCATTTGATCTATCTGTCATATCGATCATGTGAGAACAAAACAAGTCAAAGTCAAAATCTCTGTTAAGCCATATAAACTTTTCGCCTATATATTCGATTTCCTGCAAAGAGTTAACCTTCCTCTCGCTTCTGTAGAGGGAGTAAAAGTCAACTCCTTCGGGAAAAAACAAATATTTTTGTCCATTGTAAACAAAAGACGTCTCCATTATTATTCTATCCCTTTCATAATCGAATAAAGGGATTTTTTTCATTTTTTAACAACGCATCCATTTTCCATAAGAACCAGATATTTGTCCTCACCTACTCTAATATCGCTTGCAGCCATCTTATCGTAGTAGATTTCGTCTCCTGGCTCTAACATTTTCACATCGTTTCCGCAAGTAATGACCTCTCCTGGAAGATATCTAACGTTTTTCTCTGTTTGAGCTGATAAAATCACTCCCTTGGACTCGATAGTCTCTGAAATTGGTCTTATAACCACAAATAATCCTAATGCTTTCATGCTCTTACGTTTGTTATTACACAATCTGTTGTTATTAGCTCAGAAACCACACTTACAGCGTTCTCCAATACGTTTATTGTGACTGCTGTTGGGTCGATTATTCCAGTTTCCAGCAAATCTTCTATTTTTTCGCTTTTAACATTGTACCCAATGAAGTCTTCTGAGTGTGTAACTTTATCTAAAATTATGTTTTTACTTTTTTCATCGTAATAACTGTTGTCTAGCAGTCTTCTAACGGGAGCTTGAAGTGATTTAGACAAGTAATTCCACCCTTCTTTGTAAGAATCAGTTAAATCCGCCTCTTCATCCCATCCGTTTGTCAATTTTTTAGATAATTTTAGTAAAAAAGACCCTCCTCCTGGCAAAACACCCTCTTTTAGGGCTATTCTGGAAGCTGATATGGCATCATCTACACGATCCTTCTTCTCTTTCATCTCCACTTCTGTTGAAGCACCAACATTTATGGTTGCTACACCACCAGTAAGCTTGGAGAGTCTATCTCTTAGATGCCACATCTGGTCTTCGTTTTTAATATCCTGCATCATTTCATGCAAGTAAGCCTTAATCTGGTCCACTTCCTCTGGTTGCTCGTCGATGAATAGAACGGTTTCCCCTTCTTTAACGACAACCTTCGAAGCTCTACCAAGCATATCAGGAGTTATAGAGCCTAGATCAGTTCCCATGTCTTCACTGACAAACTCAGCCCCAGTCATAAGTGCTAGATCTTGAAGCAGCTCATCTCTCTTGTATCCGATTCCTGGAGGATTAACCACACAAGACTTAAATCTACCCTGTCTGTTGTTTAGAATCATTGTAGCTACAAACTCATCACTTGTGTTTGCTACGATAATGATTGGAAGGTTGTTCTTTGCGCAAAACTCTAGAACACTTAAGATCTGTTGAGGTCCTTGAATTTCAGCAGCACACACCAAAATAAGTGGGTCTTTAACTGAAAACTCTCTTTTGTTGAGGTCTGTAACCATGTGGTGAGATGCATATCCCCTGTCGATCTTAGTTCCCTCCTTCAGCGTCATGTATGATTCTTCATTGTAGGATTCTTCAACAGAAACAACACCGTCCTTTCCTACCTTCTCAAATGCAGACGCAATAAGTCCCCCGATTAACTCATCCCCATTTGCCGACAAAGTAGCCACTTGCTTCAATTTTGTATTGTCGATGTCTTGACTAACTTCTTTGATTCTCTTCACGGCTTGCTTCATGCAATCGTAAACCCCCTTCTTGATTTCGTGAACGCTAGAAGCTTGAGTTTTATACTTCCCTATGATTTGCAATAATGCATGAGCCAAAACTATAGACGAAGTAGTTCCATCCCCAGCCCGAAGGGCTGTTTTTTTTGAGGCCTGGCGAACAGTACTCATAGCTAAGTGCTCAACAGGATCAGATAGAACCAAACTCTGAGCTACAGTAATACCATCTTTTGTAACGTGAGGGTTCCCGAAATCATCCTCTAGGATAACCGTTCTTCCGTTTGGTCCCAAAGTAGACCCAACAGCCTCGTCTAATTGCTGAACACCTGATACTATTTTTTCCCAGGCATCGTCTCCAAAATAAATTTTTTTCTCAATCATTTGTTTTTGTGGATTATTATATTATATTTTATTTATATATATATATATATTATATACAATAGCTATATATTATATTATAGCTATATACAAGCTATTACAATAACTATAGATACAATAGCTATTACAACCGAAACAGTCCAGTGTGTAGAAACCTGTGTAAAAGTTTGTGTAGAATTCCACTCACTACCTCTGGAACACCCAGTCAAATCAAATGCTACCAAGCTTTCCCCCTGTGTAAAACATTGTGTTAATCTTTGTGTAAATGCTCTCATTTCTTTGTTTGTCAATAACCTATATCCAAATATACAACAAATGTGGCAGAAAAACAATATCTCTTGGTTATAATGTGCCAAATATATAAAAACCCTTGTATACCTATTTAACTAGTTAGTAAGACTATTTTAAAAAATGCCACATGTGAAGAGGTATTGGGTTCTATAAGATTCTGAAGTCACAATCATCATATGGAAAACGTTTTACATTTACCCACCCCCATTGATCTCGTACTTTGCTGTCCAGATATTTTCAGCTTTTACTTTCAGCCTGTACAGATTACAACCTGCATTCATATTGCATTTTATTTTGCAGTTGTTCGTTGAGGTATTTTGTATACCCACCCCATCACCGCTCGGCTAAACCTCGCTCTCGCTTCGCTCGCCTGTACGTTAGTTACATTCGTGTTACTGTATGTTAGTTACGTTCGTGCTACGTTCCTCATCACTCACATGTTCTCATCCATCGTGCTACGTTCGTAGTGTTATGTTCTCATCGTTCCTGTTACGTTCGTAGTGTTGTGTTAGCTACAGTCGTGCTACATTCGTAGTGATACGTTAGCGTCCATCGTGTTACGTTCGTATCAGTATGTTAGTTATATTCCTGCTACATTCGTAGTGATACCTTAGCTACATTCCTGCTACTATACCTTAGCAAGTTACAGTGCTACTTTCGTTATCAGCTGGTACTGTCTCGCTTCGCTCGACCTGACTCGCTCGCTTTGCTCGCTCTATCCGCTCGCTTCGCTCGCTTATCGGTATTCGCTATCGCTCATTCCTATTGCTATCACACACACGGAGAGCAGGGGTTATACCTGCCTGTATTATCTAGTTATCTAAAGTTTTATCACTATCATACACACTTGGACTGTGTGTGATACTCAGTTAGTTACAAGGTAGAACGGTTAAACGCATGTTTCACATGCTCTTTTGATCAATAGTTTCCGTTCAGCTACTCCTTACAGTCGTATTTTGTTGTAATAAAAAATACAACAAAACATCTTGCTAAATAATTTTTATCGGGCTTCGCCCTCCATAGGAAAAAAATCATTAAGCTGCGTGGCTTTCGGATGTCTCACAAATCTCTCACACTATGAGATTTGCTCAGTCAGGATCTGCGATGCCGAAATTACGAGGGTTCACTATCATGTCAAGTCATAAAATAATAAAAAGCTTCAATGCTATTGCATTTAACTTTTTAAACATTTTAGACCACTTGCACACACAAAATATTCTCGTTGACACAACAAGAATATTATTGTAGTGTACATTTTGCAAGCAAAAACGTTTTGACACAATAGCTCAATCTGACTTCGGTCAGATTGCCCTCGTGGTTTCCTCTAAAGTGTGAAACACACACTTAGTTTAATTTAAATTATTATATATCATGAAAAATTCAACAACAACACCAGTAACAGCTTCAATCTACAAAGTAGTACACAACGAGAATGGTACACGAGATTATTACATCCGTCACATCATTGGTCGTGAGCAAGATCCGACAACAGGAGTCTGGAGAAATGTATACTACAGAGCTAACAACAGGAAAGATTCATCAGTAAAGCTATCCGCTAAGTGGTGTCAATACAGCTACCATTGGGAGATCAATGTCAAGTCATCACTATCATCTATGTGGGAGAAAGTTGTACGCACTGGATCAAAGCAAGACTACGCTAAAGACAAACGACAGTACAATGTACATTGTGGTCGCTTTGATGAGTCTACAAAACACATCACTGGATACAGTAACATACGTATAGAAACTGCAAGAGCAGAAGTTGTATCGCATTATGATGAGCAACAAGAATTGTTTGAGATAACTACTAGACGCTGGAAGATATACATTCCTTCTTGGCAAATGAATAGACTCTCTGTTAGAGGTAGAGAGATTACTAGAATACCTGATACAGATACTGATAACCTCAGCATCATAAAAGAGCTTTCGATTGACCACAATCAATCATCTATCGACAGACAAAAAGATCTTGGTAGCCTCCAATATACAATGTTCGATGCTCCTGTAGTATTCGCAGATGAAGATCCAGAATCTCCAGCTTATCATGTAGAATACACATACGATGTATAGCAACGGGGGGGCTATGCCCCCTTTTTGTTTTTGTTTTAATATTTGATTTAATTATAATGTATATAAAATACTCTGCATTATAGTATCGAAATTAACCGCAGGTTGAGTATCCTGCACAATATCTTTCAATCATGTTAAAAATTCAATTTACTTCAATGGGATACGTAGGTCGTGCTATCTACGCAGAAAACATCACTATCAACGGTACATTAGTACTTGACAGAACTTACTTAGCTGCATCGCAGGTAGAAATACTTTCAGATAATGACAAGGGCGATGGTAAACCAGTCGATGTAGAAGCATTAGTTCCTGCATGGCTTATCAAAAACAAAATTCAAGAATACAAAAACTTGACACAAGATGCAAGTCAAAGTGAGATTGCAGAAATCTTCTCAATGGCAGGTATCAATGGATAAATTCTTTAAAAAAATGACAGACATAATGATATATATACTCATATGTCTGTCTTCTACTGGCTTTATAAATGCGCTAGTCAGTAGTCGTACAATTGAAACAGTAGTCTATGGCGCATGGCTATCAATTTTAATATTAATCCTTAATTTAATTCAAGATGAAAAGTAAACATCTAAGTACACTACTTGACGTAGTAACAAAAAACCAACCAGTTATTGATTTTGCTAAAGCAAATAACATTAACTACAAAACGTTAACTAATACAATATTCTATGGCAAGAAATTGTATAACAAACACAAACGTGTTAAAGATCCAGTGCTAAAACGTATTGATAATATCAAGGATCGTAATGCATTGATTATGGGAATTACGTATGTGTACAACAAGTACAGAGTTAATAGTAGACCAGGACGACCTGTTCAATCACTATCAACAAAAACAGCACGTATGGCATCACCATTGCCATATCACTTTGACACATTTGCATCTATGGACGATGCATGGTCAAACGTATCATCTCGTGTAAAAGATGGTGAGGACATGTCTTTACTTATCAAGTTTTACAATACGATTGTAAAAGAAGCTAATTCAATTAATTCTAATCAGTAAAACTATGAAC
>ENA-OUOG01000283-OUOG01000283.1-marine-metagenome-genome-assembly--contig:-NODE-283-length-67348-cov-5.646504_pt1 | contig 67348 bp, 26 predicted proteins | sample MGYA00248635_ERZ508505 | MGnify/ENA primary metagenome ERZ508505 (study PRJEB26176, sample SAMN06267871) | marine metagenome | isolation source: Saanich Inlet, British Columbia, Canada | place: Pacific... | reverse complement strand
CGCGCGCGAGGCTGCTGGCGAGGCGGACAAAACGCTTTTGTCCACCTCGTGGGATGCCACGCCGGCGGACGAAACCGAAACCGCGACAGGAAAGAAAGCGAGTTCCGAAACCGGCGCGCCGTCTCCTCCGCCGGTGCGCCGGGTCGGCGCTTCGCCGGCGGCGGCGGCGGCGGCGGCGGAAGCGCGCGAGACGCGGAATCGGACGAGCGCCGCGCTCGGTCGGTTCGGCGTCTCAACGCACGCCGCGCGCGCCGGCATTGGCGCTTCCTCTTCCGGACCGATTTCTGGTACGAAACGCGATTCCCAAAGCAGAGACACGTCGAGAGACTCCTCCTTCCCGCACTCGAAAGAAAAAGGAAAGGCTCGCGTCGCGCGGACGTCGGCGCGCGCCTCGGCGGAGTTGAAGAAGCGCTGGATGGAGGATGAGGCGCGCGCGCGGTCGGCGCGCGAAGCCGCCGTCTCCGGGTCGTCGCTCGGCGGGAGCGCGTTCGTGGACACGGCGATCGGCGCTCGCGTCGCGGAGGAGCGGCGTCTGCGTGGCGAGGAGGCCAAGGAGCGCCTGCGCGCGGAAGTAGAGGCGAGGCTGGAGGCTGCGAAACGAGCCGCGCGCGCCGCCGCCGAGGACGCGCGCGCCGCCGCGGAGAAGGCGGCGCCGACGCGCGCCGGCGCGGCGGCGCTCGCGGCGGCGGCGTCGGCGGCGGCGAGCGCCGTCGCGCGGCGGGGCGGGCAGAGAGACCGCGTCGAGCGCGCGCGCGTGACGCGCGTTCCGACCGGCTCGCGGGCGGGTGCTGAGCCGGCGCCGGATGCCAAGTCTCCCGCGAAGAGCGCGCTGAAGAAGACGACGCCGACGAAGAGTCCGGGCGCGGAAACCTCCTCTTCCGCCGCGGAAACCTCCGCCTCCGCGCGCCACATCTCGTTCGCCGCGACCGTGCGGGAGAGCGACGGCGCGGAGAAGCCCATGTCGATGCCCGGGGGCTCGGAGGAACCGGAAGAGCCCTCTCATGAGGCGTCGGGGACGGAGAGCGGGTTCGGAGGGAACCGCGGAGAGACGGAGGGCGCGGATGACGCTGACGACGCGCCGGAAGACTCTCCGGCGGATGACTTGCTTCGCTCGCGCCCGCGCCTGCTCGAGCGCATGCGCGGCCCCCCGTCGACGCGAACGGTGCTTCCCGGGGACGAGCACGTGCCCCGCGCGGAGGACTGGCTGGGCATGGGGCAGGGTGGCGGCGCGGGGCGCATCGCGCGTCGCCTGGCGAAGCGACGCGCGCCCCGCGACCCGGACGCCCCGCCTCTGGAGCCGCCGGACTCGAGGGAAGCCGCGGAGGCGATGAAGGCGAAGGCCTTTCGAGCTCTTCCGCGCGACTCTTCCGCGCGGCGTGCCGATATCGTCGACGACATCGTCGCCGCCGGCGACGACGACGACGTCGCGGCGAGGCTCGCGGCGAGGCTCGCGGCCGAACGCGGCCGAACGCATAGAGAACCTTGCGGCGTTCTATCCACGTACGCGCGGCGGACGTTCGCGTCGCTCGTGGCGCCGGCGGAGGCGGAGACGCGTGCGGGAACCGAACCGGACCGCGCGGCGCAAAACCCGACGCTCTCGCTCGTCTCCTCGACCTCCGCGCAGACCGACCCGGTCGCGTTCGTCGGCGACCGCGGTCGTTCGAAGGAAACCCCGCCGGAGACGAGTCCCGCGCCGGAGAACCGCGCCGGGCGGAGGAAGAAATCCTCCGCGAAAAAAAAAGCGGAGGAGAAGAGAGTCGCGGCCGCGTCGAGAGCGAACGTCGACGTCGTTTCCGCCTCCGACGGAACCTCCGACGACCTCGATTTCGTACCGGACGCTTCTCGAAACCCCCTGGATCGACGCGCGGCGTTCCTCGCCGCGTGTCTCGCGGAGGAGGAAGCCGCGGCGACGGCGAAGAGACAAAGCCCCGACGCGCTCGAGTCGCGCTTCGAGTCCGAGCTTTTGCTCTTCGAGGAGATGGGCGACATCGCCGCCGAGCTGGACGCCATGCGGTTCGCGCGCGATGCCTTCGACGCCGAGCAGGCGGCGTCAAAGCTCGCGGCGGTGGCGGAGAGCCGGCGCGTGGAGGTGCTCGAAACGCGGCGCACCCTGGACGCCGCGCGATCCGCCGCCGACGAGTACGAAGCCCTGACGAAAGCGGCGAAAGCGGGCGACGACTCTTCCGAAGAGCGGACGTTCACCGAGAACGACATCGCGCGCGTCGCGGAGGCGATCACGGAGAAGATGCGTGAAGAGTCATTGGCGCACCTCAAGGAGGTGACGGACGCGTTCCTCGCGGATGTCGCGCGCGGGCGGGAGGACGCGGGAGACGTCGCTGCGGCGTCGCTCACAGCGCGTCTTTCCGAAGGAAGCGGCGAGAAAGAAGGAAGCGCGAAGGAAGCGGCGGTCGCGACGGAACCGGTCGCGCTTCCGCTTCCCGTTCCCGAGCTTCCCGTTCCGAGTGAGCTTCCGTCCGAGGCGGCTCGAGAGAGTGTGGACCCGGAGGAAACCTCCGACTCCATCGTCGACGAGGTGGGCGGCGTCGTTCCGGACGCGTCGCGCCTGAGCGAATCGTTCGTCCCCGAGGACAGCGGCTTGTTTTCGGACGACGACGCCGCGCGCGAGGTGGACGCCAAGCACGAGGACGTGCAGAGGCGGCTCCGCGACGCGCAGCGCAAGCTGAAATCCGCCGAGCTGGACGCGAAGCGGCGCCGGATCGCGGAGATGGAGAGCCGTCTCGTCGAGCTGGAGGCGAGCGCGGCGGACGCGGAGACGGAGTTGGATTTCCGCGCGACGGAGGCGGAGACGGCGGCTATGGCGGACGAGGCGGAGAGCCGGGACCTGGACGCGCGTCTGGAGGCGCACGGCGCTCGCGTCGCGAGGCTCGAGGCGCTGGTCGAAAAACGCAGGCTCGAGAACCTCTCGCTGCGCAAGCTCACGGGGAAGGAGACGACGCTTCGCGAGGAGATGAAACGTCTCGACGCGTCCGTCGAGAAACAAACGCGCGCCGCGGCGGCGGCGGCGCGCGACGCGGAGGATTCCGGGAAGAAAGCGTCGGTTTCCCCCCGCGTTCCCCGGCTCGACCTCTCGGCCGCGTCGCCGGCGTCGACGACGACGAGGTCGCCTTCGCCGTCGCCCATCGCGCAGGCGCCCGACGCCTCGACGTCCCCCGGATCCTCGGACGCCGAGCAGGTGGACTCGGAGTCCCTGCCGGAGCCGCCCGAGTCGGACGCGGCGTCGGAGGTTTCCACCGAACCCGACGTCTCTCGCGTCTCGGCGGCGTCCGCGCCGACGCGGTCATCTCCGACGGCGGACGCGCCGCCGTCGAGCGCGCGAGCGAAACCCGTTTCGCCGAAACCCGCGGGATTCGAGCCGATCTCGACCACTCCTCCCCCGCTCGTCCACACGACGCCCGGCTTCGAGGCGCTCGTGCGGTCGGCGTCGGCGCACTTCGTCGACGCGGCGGCGCGCGCCGCGCTCGACGCCTCCGGCGCGACGTCGCGCGGTCTCGATTCCGCCGCGGCGGCGGCGCTCGAGTCGGAGAGCGCATTCGCCGCGATAAAAGAAATCGGCGTCGACGACGTTCGCGAGTCGCTTCTGCGCGAGCACGGAAGCGCGATCGACGCGAAGCTCGCCACCGAGGCGTGCGTCGCGGCGACGAAGAGCCTTCCCGCTCGGCTTGTGCGCGACGCCGTCGTCGAGACGGTTCGACACGCGTTCCCGCGCGTGTTTGAAAGCTCTTTCGGAAAAGAGTCGACGGCGGCGGACGGTTTCGCGTCGGCGTTGGATCCGCCGGGATCAAGCGCCGCGGGCGCGTTCGCCGCCACCTCCGCGCTCGCCGCGGCCGTCGGAGGCGGCGGGTTGAAGGGCGAGCGGCTCGTGGACGTCGTCGCGGCGCGAGCGCGCGCCGCGCTGACGGCGTCGGACAACGTCTTTCCCGCGTCGGATCCTCGCGCGGCGGAGGCGGCGGAGGCGGCGGCGGAGATCTCCGCCGAGATCTCCGACGCCGCCGGCGCGGAGACGCCACTGGACGCCGTCGTGCGCGCCGACGCGCGCGAGTCGGACGACCTCGGTTGGTACGCCGTGCGCGCGGTGGAGAAGGCGGTCGCGACCAGGCTGGCGGACGAGCTCTTCGACGAGCTCGTCGCCGACACCGTGCTCGCGCTCGTCGGCGTCGGGGAGACGACGTCGAGCGGCGCGCGGCGGCGGTGACGAGGGAGGACGCGAGGGGGAAAAAAATCAGACAAGTTCGAATACGCTCGGTGCGTTCTCAAAACAAAACGCGGTTTCTTTAACCGTGACTCTTTTTATTTATCGTGTCTGTCGTCTCACGCGAGTCCCGCCCGTTGGCCTCGCCCCGCCTTACCCTTGACCGAGCCGGGCGTCGCGGGCGCCGCCTTGGCCGCCGAAAACACCCCCTTCTTGCGCCCGCCCGCGCGCTCCGTCACAGCCTCGGCGTTCGCCTTGACGAGCTCGCGGTCCAGCACGCTCTCCTCGCCAGCCTCCTCGCCGCTGTCGTCGCCCTCCTCGTCGCCGCTGTCGTCGCCCGGCTCCGGGAAGAGCTCCAGCCGGAAGTTGTGCGGCGTGACGGTGTCCCCGAGCGGCGCGGCGCCGCCGCTCCGCGCGCCCGCCTTGGCCGACGCGCCGAGTTTCCGCTCGACGCCCTTCTTGCGCGCCGCCTCGAGCGCCTTGAGCATCTTCGCCTCGCACTGCGCCAGCACCTGCACGACGGTGGCCTCCGAGACGGGCGGCGTCGCCGCGCCGAAGGGCAGACCGTCCAGCTTGTCCACGAGGTGCTCCGCGCCGGCGACGACGCCGACGAGCAGTTTGTTCGCCGCCTCGAATCGCGCGCGCGCGCGATCGTGCACGACAACCCCCGCGCTGAGTTTTAACTCCAAGTCGTCCACGGCTCTTCGCGACGCCGGGCCCACCGGCCCGCCGAACTGGAACGACTCCAGCGCCTGCTTCGATCGCTCGATCTCCTCCTTGAGCGCCTCGATGCGCGCCTGGCCGTCCTTGCGCAGCTGCCGCAAGTTCCTGTTGGTGTCCTCCTGGGTCATAAACTTGGAGATCACCTGGTCCAGGTCGCTCACGCCGGTGGCGTCTTTGATTTTCAGGAACGCGCGCTCGTACGACCCGATGCGCCCTTGCTGTTCCGTCTTCTTCTTCTCCTCCGCGGAGGCGTTGGCGGCTTTCGCCGCCTCGGCGCGTTTCTTCGCCGCGTCGGCGCGGCGCTTCTCCTCCGCGTCGCGTTGCGCGCGCAACCGCGCGGCTTCGACGTTCATCTCCTCGCGCTTGCGCACGGTGTCCCGCTTATCCCTCAGGGCTTTCTCGCGCTCGGCGCGCTCCTTGGTGAGCTGCGCGTCCACCTGCGTTAACTCCGCCTTGGCTTTCTCCTTCGCCGCGCCCGCGTCGTGGCTCATCAACACGAGCTCGTCGAGATCCTTCTCCTTCTGCTTTAACGATCGGTCGAGCGCGGCGATCTGGCCGTCGAACCCGACGCGCTCGTTCGTGAGTCGCTTGATGATCTGCTCGTACGTCTGCGAGATGGATCGCGCCTCGTTGAACTTCACCAGCGCCTTGTCTAACCGGTTCTCGAGTTGGCGAATGAGCCTCGTCGTGTCGCTGTCCAGCGCCGCGGGGTCGACGGCGTCAACCTCGAGGTCGCGGATGGAATCCAGCCTGTTCTCCAGCTCGCGCGTCTTGCGAACCGCGCTCTGCTTGAGATCGTCGTATCGCTTCTTGAGCTCTTTGCTGAACTCACGCAAACGATACAGCTCCTCACCCCCCGCCGCCGCCGCGGCTTCGTTCTCTTTTTGGCTTCGAGCGCCCGCGGCGGCGTTCTCGGTGACCAAACCCAACAGCTCCTTGTACTCCTTCTTCAAGCTGCTGATGGTCTCCTTGTTCTGCTTCATCGTCCATTGCGACGTCTCGAAGTACGCCTTGCGGTCGCCCTCGAGGAGCGCGTACTTCTTCTGGAGCTCCGCGAGCTCCTCCTCGGGGGTCATCGCGCCCTCGGGAAGCGGGCGCCCGCGCGTGACAATTCCACAGGTGGGTCACCCCTCAATCCACTTCCCGCGTGGATTGGCGGACACGACGCGAAATGCCCCGGCGCGCGCGCGTTCGCTCGCCCCGCGGAGCCGGGGTGAGGCCGCGGAGGGCGGCGCTCTCTACGCCCGCGTCGCCGCGATCCAACGCGGTGGTCGTCGACGGCGCCCCCGCGCGTCGGTACTGTGTGATCCGCCGCGCGCGCCCTCGAGCCACCTCGCAACGGGCAACGCGCGCGGGACTCGGCGATGGCCCAAATTTGGTTCATTCCTCCATTTGCAGACTTTGGACACTGCATAATCGGTCAAAAAAGTCATTTTTTTGCTTTGACTTTTTCCAGACTGCGGTGCACTGCCGCATCGTCCGTCTCGGCGACGCCCCCTTCAAACCGCCTGTTTTCAAGCTCGCGCAAAAAACTTTTCAGATCAGACGAAAGAAAGTCAACGACGCGCGTCCTCTCCCCCGACGCCACTCCGATCCGCGATCGCGAGCGACTTTCACCCGGCTCGACCTCAGTCGTCGTCGCCGCGCGCTCGGACAGTCCGCTCCCCCGCTCTTCTTTTCGTCGCAGGGAAGGCTCAAAGCTCAAAGCTCTCGGTCTCCGAGATCTCGGCAGGCACCGCCGATCGCGCCGATCGGTCTTTTTGTTTTCCCGCTCCAAAGGCGCGTACGCCGATCGTAACTCGTCGGGCGCTTCCCGTACGGCTCGTTTAGGTGTAAGATGGCGACCGCCGTTTCCGCGCCGCCGGCGAGCGGCTCCAGCGCCGGCGAGCGGTACTCGGACAACAAGCTGAAGCACGACATCCGCATGAGCAACATGAACGCCGCGAAGAAACTCGCGGACGCTATTCGAACGTCTCTCGGCCCGCGCGGGATGGACAAGATGTTGGTCAGCGCGAACAACGACGTGACCATCACCAACGACGGCGCCACCATTCTGAACAAGATGGAAGTGTCGCACCCCGCGGCGAAGATGCTCGTGGAGCTCTCCAAGTCCCAGGACATCGCCGCGGGCGACGGCACTACCAGCGTCACCGTGCTGTGCGGTTCGCTGCTGAACAAGTGCATCGGCTTGCTCGAGCGAGGCGTGCACCCCACCGTGATCTCCGACGCCATGGGCCGCGCGTGCGACAAGGCGTGTACAATTCTGCAGGACATGAGCATCCCGTTGGACATCGACGACCGCGAGGCGCTCATCAAGGCGGCGACCACGAGTTTAGGCTCGAAGGTGGTGGCGCAGTACAGCAACGTCCTAGCGCCCATCGCCGTGGACTCGGTGTTGAAGATCATGGACAAGGAGCGCCCCGAGATGGTTGATTTGCGCGACATCAAGATCTTGCGCAAGTCCGGCGGCACCATCGACGACACGGAGATGGTTCCGGGTTTGATTTTGGACTCGAAATCCAGCAAAGCCGCGGGTGGGCCGACGCGCGTCGAGAACGCCAAGATCGCGCTCGTGCAGTTCTGCATCTCCCCGCCCAAGACGGACATGGAGAACAGCGTGGTGGTTTCGGATTACCAGCAGATGGATCGGATCTTAAAGGAGGAGCGCAACTACATCATCGGTTTGATCAAGAAGATCAAAGCCAGCGGGTGCAACGTGCTGTTGATCCAGAAGTCCATCTTGAGAGATGCCGTGACCGATCTCTCGCTGCACTACCTCGCCAAGGCGAAAATTCTTGTCGTGCGCGACGTCGAGCGCGACGACGTCGAGTTCATCAGCAAGACGCTTAAGTGCCAGCCCGTGGCGCACGTCGACCAGCTGACGCCCGATAAGTTGGGAAGCGCCGATTTAGTGGCTTCCGTGCAGTGCGGCGCGGACAAGATGGTGAAGATCACCGGCATTCAGAACATGGGCAACACCGTTTCCCTGCTCTGCCGCGGGTCGAACAAGCTGGTCATCGAGGAGGCTGACCGCTCGCTGCACGACGCGCTGTGCGTCATTCGGTGCTTGGTGCAGAAGCGGTTCCTCATCGTGGGCGGCGGCGCGCCCGAGGTGGAGGCGTCGCAGCAGCTCGGGAAGTGGGCGCGCACGCTCCCGGGCATGGACGCGGTGTGCGTCAAGGCGTTCGCGGACGCGCTGGAGGTGATCCCGTACACGCTCGCGGAGAACGCGGGTTTGAACCCCATCGAGATTGTCACCGAGCTGCGCAACAAGCACGCGGCGACTGGAAACGCCAACTTCGGCATCAACGTGCGCAAGGGCACCGTCACCGACATCCTCGCGGAGAACGTCGTGCAGCCGCTGCTGGTGTCCACGTCCGCGCTCTCGCTCGCCACGGAGTGCGTGCGTATGATCCTCAAGATCGACGATATCTGCCCCGTGCGTTGAGGCACGCGAACGGGGGGGTCGTTCACGCCGCGAGCGTCGCGCGACTAGGAATGGTTTTTTGAGAAGCGTTTCTACAGCGATTATTTGTGAAAAAAAATCGAAGCACTCGTCAGAGGTTGAAATGAAAGAATGGTTTCTCGCTCACGTTGCAAAGCCTCTATGTACACCGCCTCGGCGGGTCTAAAGCGCATCCCACTACTACGGTCTCCACGAACAGCTCTCGTCCTTTTTCTCACTGTTTCTCCGACGCCCTCATCTCGCGCTCACTGCACCATGGAGGACGAGTAGCACCTCTCCTTGACCTCCGCGGTGACATCCGCGGGGTTCTGCGCGGCGTGCGGGTGCTCCGAACCGGCGTACACCTTGAGCTGCGTGAAGAGCTCCCGGCCGAGGCGGTTCTTGGGGAGCATACCTCTCACCGCCTTCTCGATGATGCGCTCGGGGATGCGGCCCTGCAGCGCCCTGAACGTCTCCGTCTTCATCGCGCCGGGGCGACCGGTGGTGTGGCGCTTGTACAGCTTATCCTCGAACTTGTTTCCGGAAACCACAACCTTCTCCGCGTTGACAATCACCACGTACGTGCCCATGTTCATGGAGGGCGAGTACGTCGCGACGTTGCCGCCGCGCAGGTACGTCGCGACGAGCGTGGAGAGGCGCCCGAGTCTGAGGCCCGCGGCGTCGATCACGATCCAGGGCTTGCGGGAGTTGTCGGTGTCCTCGCCGCGAGGGTAGTACGTGCTGTTAAACACGTCCGGGCCCATCTTCTCCGCGGTGACGCCCTCGGGCATCTTCACCGAGCCAGCCACGGTCGCCTGGCGCTTGGACGCCAGGCGCGCGACATCCTTGCTCTGCACGCGCACGCCGCTGAAGCTCGCCGACTTAGCGGTACCTGCGTTGGAGATGAATGGGATTGAGCAGGAAACGAGGGTCAGAGTCGGGCTCGGTCGGTCGCGCGGCGGAGGCGCGGGGGAAAACCGAGTCGCGCGGACGCCATCGGCCGCGAAAACGTCGCTATCCGAGCGCGAGAGGCGACGTGTTCGTCGCCGGCGCGTCCGATGCGAGGCGTCACGCCGGGGTCGCGTGAGCCGTCACGCGCCGTGCGAGGCGCGCGTCGGTTCGACACACGCGGCCTGATGTGAAATGCGTCGTCGAAAGCGCGCGAGCGATGTCGCCGGCGCGCTCGCGGCGACGCGCCGGCGCGCGAATCGCGACCCTAACCCTCAAGTCTAGGTCTTCGGCGAGCGTGTCGCGAACGCGGAGAGATGCGGAGACGGCATGGGAGACGCACCCGCACGGCGAGTCGACACCACCCCCCCGAGCTGAGCGCACACAGGCGCGGAAACGGCAAAAGCAGCCATCGTACTGGAAGGTCGGCGCGTCGGTAAGGCGCGTCTGACTGTGCGCGCCGGGACGCGCGGCGACGGCATTCAGTTCTGACGCTTTTTATCCTCAGCGGTCGTTTTCTTCTGGTATCGGGACATCCGATACCATCTTTTTTGCGTTTGCCCTGCCGTTAGAAAAAGCTCGGGCGTGTCGAGTTTTTCGTCTCGAGGCTCAGCGCGGCCATAGAGGCGGTCGCGTCGATGCCGTCGACGATGGGGCGGGCCACGGGGCCGCCGGCGGGCGCGCTGGTGCTCCCTCCCCGCGAGCCGTCGCGGCTTTCCGCGCACGCGCGAGACAGGCCGACGGTGGCGCTGCTCGCGTCGACCGCGAGCCTTCTGCGGGACATGTTGGCGTCGCCCGACGTGAACACGGAGGCGGAGGCTGGCGTGTTGTTCTCGAGTTTCCGCGGGAGCACCCCGAGCTCCCCCGCGGACGTACTCGCGGCGGCGACGTACGTGGAGACCATGGGCGGCGCGGCGGATCCCGTGGACGCGGCGAGCCGAGGCATCACCGCCGGAACGCTCGGAAGCGCGTGCGTGAACCTGCTGAACGATCTGGAGGATTGCTTGTTAACCGGCAAGCTGCACGAGGCGTTCCTCGCGGCGGTCAAGATCTCGGACTACCGGAGCCGGCTGTATGTCCTGCGACTGCTGCTCGATCGCGTCCCCGCGGACCGGCTGCACGCCGCCAAGGCGCTCGTGACCGCGCTCGCGCTCTCGCGGCGAGACGCGGACGCGGCCGAGAAAAACGACGGCACCCGAGATGTTTCCCGCGACGAGACCAGTCGAGACCCGTCGAGCGCGTCGAGATCGCGCGGCGCCGCGCTGGACCCCGTGCTGCGCGCTTTGGCTCCCTGCGTGCTGCGCGCCAAGGGCGAGCGAGGAGGGGCACGCGGTGACGTAGCATCGAGCGAGGGCGAGAAGGAGAACCGACCGGACGGCGAGAAGGATGGCGAGAAGGACGGTTTGACGAGACCCGCGGACGAGCGCGAGCGCGCGCTCGACGTCCTGCGTTTGTTAGTGCGCGAACGGCGCTACCTGCTCTTCAAGGGCGAGAAGACGCTTGAGACTTCGAACGAAGGTCCTTCTTCGCACGCAGTGGACGATACAACGAACCGGAACCAGAGACGGACGTCGACGTCGACGTCGCGCCGCGTCGTCGCGTCGCGCGTCGATCGCGCGTACGCCGCGCTTTACTCGGCGGAGAAGAAAAAGAAGAAGCTTCTTCGTGACGAAAAAAGTCGCGAGACGAAACCGTCGCGTGAAGAAGAAGAAACCGGAGACGTCGTGACGCGAAGTGACGCGAACGACGAGAATGGGAACGAAGACGCGTTTCGTGAAGACCCTTTCGAGAACCCTTCAGAGGACCCTTCCGAGGCGCGCAGGCGCATGGAGGCGGAGATGGCGACGTCGCTCGAGGAGGCTGTGCGACGCGCGCGTTTCGCGCGCGACCGCGAGTTGCGCTTGACGTACGTCGAGCCCGTGCCTCCCCCGAGCCGCGCGCGCGTCGCGGAGGCGTACGTCCGCGAAGCCTCCGACGCGCACGAGCCGTCTGACCCGCGGTTCCCGCCGATGACGCCGCGGCGCACGTACGTGCGCCTGCACGAGTCGCGCGAGGCGCGCGCGCGGAGGCTCGCGGAGCGCGCGCGCCGCAGAGCGCGCGGCGAGGCGGTGTCGGAGGACGACGAGGACGACCTCGAACATCGTCCCGCGGGGCTTCGCGGGGATCCCTCGGACGAGGAGAGCGGCGAACGTCCGCGACGACGAACGAGCGAGCTCGGTCCGTCGTTCGACCCGACGAACCCGCTGCGACGCGTCTCCGCTCCGAGAAGGGGGGGGGGCGAAGACAAAACAGTCTCGGACGACGGCGAAAACAAAACGACGCCCCCGCCGGGGTTCGAGGCGGCGGCGCGGCGCGTCGCCGACGCGGCGCGCGCGCGGCGCGAGTCGGGCGCCGCGAAGCCTCCGCCGACGCACACGACGCCGATCAAGAGCATAGCGCCCTGGCTGCGAGGCGGCGGCGAGGCTCGAGACGCCGCGGACGACGAAGCTTCCGACGAAAAAGACGACGCGAGCCGAGTTGGGGCGTTCGGGCATTCGCGGACGCGGATCCAGGCGCTCGGACGCGCCGCCGCGGAGGCGTCCTCCGACGGAGCTCGTTCCGGTTCGTCGGACGACGCCGAGGCGTCGTCGAGAGGGGACTCCTCTCGCGTCGGAGGAGGAACGAAGAAACACAAACACGCCGAGTCCCTGCGTGAACTGAAACGCAGGATCACCCTGGCGGACGTGTCCCGGTCGCGCGAGCGCGCCGCGAAGCCGTCGCCCGACGCGGAGCGTCTCCGCGGCGTCTCGGCGCGTCTGCGCGGAGACTTTAGCGCGGACGTTTCGCGCGAAAAAAACGTCGCCGCGGACACGAACGTACCGACGCCTTCCTCCGTCCCGGTCGCCATCCCGGTGGCGGTCGGTTTAGACGGCGTCGCCGGGCTCAAAAGCTCCGCCGTTCCGAACCCCGAACAGACTAAATACCCATACGGCGTGCCGCTTCCGTCGGAGCCGCTCCCGGAGGAGACCTCGGACGACGCTCTTTCGCGCCGCGAGCGCGCGCGCGTCGCCGCCTTCGTCGACGCGCGGACGCCCGAGAAGAAAAAGCAGTTTCTAACAGAGGCGGAGATACCGTCGCCGCGCGTCTCCGTGCCCTCGCCCTCGGCGCGCGAGCCTAACCGCGCGAAAGTGTCGTCGTCGGAGCCTAACCGCGCGGGGCCGCTCAAGAAACGGCGGCTCAAGATGTCCGCCGCCGCGGGTCCCCTTGAGAGGAAGTCCCCGCCGCGCGACTTTTCTGACGCGCGAGAAGACGAGCTGCGCCCCGACGAGCTCGTCGCGCCGACGGATCGTCCCAAACGCGCGGAACCGGTAAGTGACCACGCCTTTTCGGCGTCGCTCGAAGACGACGTCGGCGACGACTGCGACGACGAGACCTCCGACGCGATGGACCTCGGGGACACCGAAGCTTCCTCGGGAAGCGGGTCCCCCGGGTCCCCCGGGTCCGACGAAGTCGCGCCGTCGGAGGACGCGGCGGACGCGTCGGTTCGCCGTCGCGCGCGCGCGTCCGCGGCGGTTGGCACGACACCGCCTTCCGGAGCGGACGGGTCTCGGGTTCGGTCCGCGCCGGGGACGGTGCGTCTGCCCGCGGGGTTCCGCCGCGCCGCGCCGGGCGAGGCGGGCGCGATGCGCGCGGCGGACGCGGTGGCCTCCGGGCTCAAAGGGCTCCTGGCCGAGGCGGCGCGCGACGCGCCGGACGCCGAGGCTGAAGATACGAAAGGGCCCGACACGTCGCTCGCGGGGAGCGCGAGGCTGGCGCGCATCGCCGCCAGGATCCGCGGCGACGCGCCCCGGCGCCCTCCGGCGGGGAAGCGCGTGTCTGGATCAGGCGCCGCGCCGGGAGCCGCGAGGCGGGGTTCACCTCCCTCGGCGCCGGCGCCGGCGGCGGTCAAGGAAACGCGGCCCGCCGGATCGGCGACGGCGGAGGCGGCGAAGCGGCGCGCGGCGGCGGGCGCGGCGGCGCGCGTCGAGGCGGCGGCGGCGCGCCGAGCCGCGCGCGGCTCGGACGGCTACGCCGGTGGCGATTCCGATTCGGCGCTCTCCGAGTCCGCGCGCGACGGCGATGTTCTCGGCGACACCGAGCGCGACGCGGACGAGGCTGGCGTCGCGCGAGGGTTCAAAACCGGCGGTTCCGTCGGACCCGGCGGTTCCGCCTCCGCGGACGAGGCACGCGTCTCGTCGCGACGCGCGCGCCGCGTCTCGGCGGAGCTTCCGCTTCCCTATGAGGGATCCCCCTCGCCCGGCGGCGAGACGGTCGGTGACGGCGAGATGGTCCAGATGTTCTCCAGCAACGCGCTGGAGCAGGTGTTGCGCGAGGTGGCGATGCGCGGCGGGCTGGACGAGCTGCTGGACGCCGGGGACGCCGAGGGGGACGACGCGGCGGTGACCGCGGAGGACGTCGCGAAAATCGTGGCGCTCGTCAAGGAGCGGCGCAAGGAACACGCCGAGCGCGCGCGTGTGAAGAAGGACGCGGGCCTCCGCGGGAAGCTCGCGTCCGCGATGGTGGGCGACGGCGCCGGCGACGCGCTCGACGGCGACGCGCTCGCGGCGCTGGGGGCGTACGGCGAGGAAGAGGACGCCGGCGCGGCGCGGGAGGAGGCGCGGGCGAAGCGCGAGGCGTTCGCGAAGGACAAGGTGGGGAACATCCAGGCGCAGCTCGAGGAGGCGGAGGGCGCCAGGGCGGCGGGAAAACCGCCACCGCCGCCGCCGCCGCCGCCGCCGCCGAAAGGACAGCTGCCTGGTGTCCCCCCTCCCCCTCCCCCTCCGCCTCCGCCGGGAGGCAGGCTCCCCGGCGCGCCCCCGCCTCCTCTGCCTCCGCCGGGAGGCAGGCTCCCGGGTGCGCCGCCGCCGCCGCCGCCTCCCCCGGGAGGCAAGATCCCAGGCGTGCCGCCGCCGCCGCCGCCGCCGCCGCCGCCGCCGGGCGGCAGGCTCCCGGGTGCTCCCCCGCCTCCTCCTCCGCCGCCGGGCGGCAAGCTTCCCGGCGCCCCGCCGCCTCCTCCTCCTCCCCCGGGAGGCAAGATCCCGGGGGGGCCGCCTCCTCCTCCTCCTCCCCCGGGAGGCAAGATCCCGGGCGCGCCGCCGCCTCCTCCTCCCCCCCCGGGAGGGAAGCTCCCCGGCGGCCCGCCGCCTCCGCCTCCCCCCCCGGGCAAGCTCGGCGGCGCTCCTCCTCCTCCTCCTCCTCCTCCCGGCGGCCCTCGCGTGGGCATCGCGTCCATCGCGGCGGCCGCGAAGGTGGCGAAGGTGGTGCGCAAGGTGAAGATGCTCCACTGGGACAAGCTTCAGGCGCACGCTTTGCGCGGCACGGTGTGGGAGCACGCGGGCGCGGGCGACACGGGCGTGAACCTGAAGGACCTGGAGACGCTCTTCGCGCTGGAGGATTTGTCGAAGAAGAAGTCGAGCGTCGCGGCGGCGGACGGCAAACCCAAGGTGGTGTCGTTGATCGACCCGAAGCGGTCGCTGAACATCTCCATCCAGCTCGCGGGCATCCGCATGCCGTTCAAGCAGATCAAAGCGGCGTTGCTCTCGATGGACGACGAGACGTTGAAGGTGGACCAGCTGAACATCTTGGCGCTCGCCGTTCCGACGACGGAGGAGATTTCACTGTTGCGGAGTTACCCGGGAGACAAGTCGATGCTCGCGACGGTGGAGCAGTACTTCCTGCAGGTGATGCCCATTCCGCGCCTCGGCGCGCGCATCGCCGCGCTCGTGTTCAAGGGCACCGCGGAGTCGAACCTGAGAAAGGTGACGGAGGAGTACGAGCTCGTCGCGACCGCGGCGGCGGATCTCAAAAACTGCGCGCGGTTCGTCACCGTGCTGGAGGGCATCCTCGCCGTCGGGAACCACCTGAACGGCGGGACGTACCGCGGGCAGGCGCGCGGGTTCCGGCTCGAGACGCTGCTTCGGCTGACGGACGTCAAGGCGGTGGACCGCAAGACCTCCCTGCTGCACTTCGTGGCGAAGGAGCTCAAGAAGAGCGCGCCCGAGGTTGAGTTTCTCGCGGACGAGCTGGCGAGCGTCAAGCGCGCCGCCGCGCTGCACTTGGACGGCACCAAGGAGACGCTGGAGTCGGTCGCGAAGGGTCTGGCGAGCGTCAACGACGAAGTGTTGCGCGCGGCGGGCGTGAACCCCGGCTCGAGCAAAGCCGAGCAGAGCGAGGAGACGCACGACCGGTTCCGGGACGTCATGGTCCCGTTCGCGGAGGAGGCGGAGAAGGCGTTGGCAAACGCGCAAGCGCTCGAGGCTTCGGCGCGAGACGCGATGCGGAGCGCGACGGAGTTTTTCGGCGAGCCGTTCAAGCTCGACAACGGCGGGCGCATCTTCAAGCTGGTGGCGGATTTCCTCGTCACGTTCGACAAGGTGCAGGACGACGCGCGGCGCGAGGCTGCGGCGGAGGCGGCGCGCAAAAAAAGAGAAGCCGCCGCGGCGCTGCGCAAGAAAACCGAAAAGGCGCGCGCGCGGCGCGCGAGCGAAAACGCCGAAATGGAAGACGACCCGACGTCGCCGCGGCGGCGCCGCGGCGGATCCGCGTCTTTGTCGCGGGGACCCCCGCGCGCGCTGGATCTCAGGGACGCCATGCACGACGAACTCAAGGCGAAGGCGCCGCGCATGGACGCCGAGGAGTCCCCCGCGAGCAAGATGGCGCGCATGAAGCGGCTCGGGTTCACGTCCACGTCGCAGCTCCTCGAGCACGACATCGCGATGGGGGTCTCGAAGACGGCGAAATCGCTCTCGCCGGCGAAGAAGACGCTTTCTTCGCCGTCGAGTTTCAAGAGCCCGCCGCGGTCGCCGAACCGCTCGCCGCGCAACTCGCTCGGCAGCCGCGAGGGAGGAGGGGCGAGCCCGAAGGGGAGCCCGAGGGGGAGCCCGAGGGGGAGCCCCGGAGAGGGCAGAGCGATCGGGAAGAGCCCCTCCGCGCGTCGCGCGTCTCTGGAGACGGTGCTCGAGGCGGCGGGCGAGCCGGAGGCTCCGCCGGAGGCTGGGCGCGACGTCGCCGTCGGCGGCGGCGGCGCGTCGACCAACCCGTTCGACTCGCCCGCGCCCGCGCCCGCGCGCGCGGCGGCGCCCGCGCGGTCGAGCAACCCGTTCGAGGACCGGCTGAGCGCGATTCAGCTCGGCGGGTCGTCGAGGTTGACCGTGCGCACGCGACCGGAACCGGAGACCGTCTCGACGCCTTCGCCCGCGCGAGACGAGACGGCGGCGCTCTCCCCCGGACGCGCGACGCTCGCGAACGCGTCGGCGTCGCCCAAGTCGCCGAGCTGGGTCGCGTCGCCCGGCAAAAAGTCGCCGCGCGTCTCCGGCGGGTCGCCGTTCGCGGACGAGCGGAGCGTGTTCAACGACCTCGTCGAGTCGGGGTTCAGGGTGAACCTGGAGACGGTAGAGATGGAGCGGTCGTTGCCGAAGGGCGTGCCGCTGCCGCCGCCGCCGCCGCCGCCGGGACTGCTCACGACGGGCGTTCCGCCGGCGCCGCCGCGATCGAAAGGGCCGCCGCCGCCGCCGCCCGGATCGAGGAACGTGGGTGTGCCTGCGGCGCCTCCTCGGGCTGCGCCGCCGCCTCCGCCGCCTCCGCCGCCGCCTGGGCTCATCGGCATGGGCGCCGGGCCGGCGCCCCCGCCTCGCGCGGCGCCGAAGCCCGCCAAGCCGAAATCCGCGCAGCAGCTCGCCGCCGAAGCCATCGCCGGCGAGTTGAACAAGCGCAACTCCAATTAGCGCATTCTTGCAATATGATAGTCACGATAGAATCGAAGCGGCGCGCGCGTGACGACTGCGAAACCGTCTTTCTCTGTTACAACGTTCGTTCTTTTCTACGCGCTCGTCATATGAACGGCAAGATGAGGTACTCGGAGTAGAACAAGTACCAGATGTTCTGGTAGTAGCGCTGCACGGCGGTTTTGGTGAACCCCTCGGTTTCGAGCGCCTTGGTCTTGGCGATCAAAAACACAGAGAACAGCACGTGCGCGCCGATCATCAGCGGCTGGTTGAACCATTGTTTGTTCACGAGCGCCGCGGCGACGGCGGCGACGTAGTTGACCAGCAACAACCCGCTCCCCAGGTACGACACGCCCTTCACCCCCAGCTTGGTGGCGAACGTGTCGATGTTGAACTTCTTGTCGCCCTCGATGTCCGCCAGGTCCTTCGTGATGGAGATCACCACCGCGAAGAGCGTCACGAAACTAGTGATGAACAGAATGGGGGGGCTCCACTTGAACGGCAAACCGAGCGCCGCGGTGGTGGCGTGGTGCACGCCGAAGTTGAGCAGAAATCCGCGCACGGTCGCGATGATGGCGAACGCCGCGACGGGGTTCTGTTTCAAACGGAACGGCGGGATGCTGTATATGGTGCCTAGAAACAGCCCGAAGCAGTACAGCTTGGAGATCAGGGGGCCGAAGTTCGTGAGCACGATGGACGCGCCGACAAACGCGAACGTCGCGCACGCCGCCCAGGCGAGCGGCACGGTGAGTTCGCCGGCGGCGACCGGAAGGAACGGCTTGTTCACCTTGTCGATGTCGACGTCGTAGATCTGGTTGATGCCGACGATGTACCCGTTGCCGCACAGCAACGCGACGAGGCCGAGCGCGGCTCGCGGTACAAGAGACACGTTGAACAGCTCCGGGTTGTTCAGCAGGCACTTGGTGACGATCGCCGTCGTCCCGAGGATGGTGCCGCGGATCGTGTGCGGGCGGACAAACTTCCACACCGCGCCAGCCAACGAGTTGGCTTTGCCGGTGGCGTCCACGGACACGGAGTTCTCGTCCGCGTCGTCCCCGAACGACGACGCGTCCCCCGCGGCGGCGGTCGACGAGGCGACCAGGCGCCCGCCGCGCCGGGCGCCGGCGCCGAGCGCGACGGTCGAGGAGGCGTGCGCGCCGCGATCGCAACGCACGCACGCCGAGGCGGTGCCCGCCGTCTCGACGCGCGCCGGTCGCGCCGCGGAAACGGAGGTGGCGCGCCGGCGCGACCGCGCGGCGTGGGCCGCGGCGGTCGCCGCGGGGAACACCGCGCCCGCGCTGGTGGCGAACGAGGCCATCGCGTCGCGAGCAATGCCGCGCGCGCGCGCGGTGGGCGCGTTCGGGCGCGAAATCGGATAGATTGAGAGCACACGTCCGACGTGTCAACGCGACGGACGACGCTGCCACCTGGATGGAGCATTCACCCGGCGCAAAATCACTTTTCTTGCGACTGCCTGTGCAGTGAGCGCGCATCGATTTCCCACCCGCGGTCGACGTTCGCGCGACAGAATCGAGATCTCGTCGCGCTCTTCGATATCTTCCGAGCGACGCGCGGGTGCCGCCCGCACTCGACGCGACGCGACGGAACGTGCAGACCGACGAGCACCATGCACGCCACGTCGACGGCGCGCGCGTCCACGGCGCCGCGCTGCGCCGCTTCTGCGTCGGCGGCGTCCACCAGCGCGCGCGCGCGCGCGGTCGCGGCGCTCCCGAAGACGGGAACGTACTCCAGCGCGAGATGCTTCGCCCAACGCCCTCGCTCGCGCGTCGTGACGCGCGCGGCGTCCGAGGACGAGTCCGGCGGGGGCGCGAAGACCAGCCTCATGAGCAAGGCGGACGCGCTGCTGGAGAAGGTGGGTCTTTCGCTCGGGCCCATCGGCATGACCCTCGGCGAGTCCAAGTCCCCTGGGTCGGCGTCGCCCGACGCCGAGCCGTCTTCCGAGACGGATTCGACGGGCGATTCTCTGGTGAACAAGGCGGGCAAGATGATGGACGACGCGGGCGTGTCTCTCGGCCCCATCGGCATGACCCTCGGAGGCGGCGACGCCAACTCCGGCGTCGCGGCGAAGGCGGCCGCGCAGAGTTCGTCGTCCGGCGCGACGAGTTCTTCCGCCAAGCTTGGCTCGAACAAATCCATCGCGTCGTTGTCCACGGAGGAGTGGCGAAAGAAGTTCGTCAACCCCGACGGCACGGTGGATCTGTTCATGAAGGACGACTTCAACGCGGCGTCCAGACTGGCGGGAGCGGCGGAGTTTGACACGATGACGAACATCGAGAACGTGGCTTGGAACGGCCTTTCCTCGGACGCGATCAAAACCAGACACAAGGTGAAGGTGACGGATCACGAGACGGGCGAAGTGTTGGATTTAGACGTCCCGGAGGGGCGGTACGTTTTGTTCGAGGCGGAGCAGGACGGCTGGGAGCTCCCCAACGCGTGCCGCATGGGCTGCTGCACGAAGTGCGCGGTGAAGGTGACGAAAGGGTCTTTGAACCAACCCGAAGCGTTGGGTTTATCGCAGAAGTACCGAGACGAGGGGTACGCGTTGCTGTGCGTTTCGACCGCGACGAGCGACGTCGAGTGCGTGACGCAGGACGAGGAAGAGGTGTACCAGATGCAGTTCGGCGAGCTGTTCCAGCAGCTCGCGACGGACGTCAAGAGCGGCGCGGTCGTGCGCGACGACTTCGCGCTGGAGATTGCGGACATGGACGAGTGAGTGGTGACGCACCGGAAGAGAGGCGTTCGGTTTCCTTCCAGAGCGCTTTCCCGGCCGCGACGACAAGACATAGAGGTCGGAGTTGAAAGAAAAGGCGATCGCTCTCGTTGGAAGCCGCGACTCACAGAGGTGGTCAACCGACCGCGCGGCATTTCAAAACGCCTCTTCAAACCTTCCTCGGCACAGCCGATCGCACGCACGGTTCACCGCACACGTTCACGATGGCTGAGGGCGAAGCCATCGGCCGGCGCCCCCGCCGCGCCGCCGCGAAGAACTCCGCGATGGGCGGCGGCAACCAGCCCTCGGCGATGCACTACGTCGGCTACGTCGAGGAGGACGAGACGCCCGAGCAGATCATGGCCAAGTTCGAACAGCTGGAGAAGATCCAGCGCGAGATGGCTGAGGCGAAGAAGGCTGCGCAGGAGGAGGCTGAGGGGGGCGAGGTGGGCGACGACGCCTCCCCCGGCGCGGCGACCGCGAAGAACCCCGAGGACGAGGACCTCGAGGAGTTCGACCAGGCTCTGCTGGAGAAGGTTTTCGCGCGCACGTCCAAGTTCTCCTTGAAACGCGCGCTCGCGGACGACCTCTACGGCGACGACGAGGATCAGCTTTTCGACTCCGACGACGACGAAGCCGCGGACCTGGAGAACATCTTCGGCGGCTGGGGCAAGAAGAAGCGCCGGCTGAAGGGCGCGCCGCGCGAACCCCGCGCGCCCCGCGCGCCCAAGCCGCAGAAGTCGCACATGATCACCGCGTACAACTCCGATAACCAGATGCTGCTGCGCAAGAAGAAAATCGTCGACCCCCGGGCGCCGAACATCTTGAAGCTGCCGCCGCACCCCATCCCGGTTTCGTGGGGTCGCGTGATCAAGCCTTTCGTGCCCGAAGAGGAGGCGGTCGCGGCGAAGGAGGCGCTCCCGGATTGCACGCAGCTCACGTTGCCTATTCTGGACACCGACCTCACGACGCTCGGCACGGACTTCCTCGCCGTGCACTGCAACCCGCCGTGGGCGGCGCCGCTCAACCCCGATAGGGGCGACGTTTTAGTCGACCAGATCGCGACGATCCCGTTCCAGAAGCTCGCGCCCTACGGCTTCGTGTTCATGTGGGTGGAGAAGGAGAACCTGAGCGCGGTGTGCGACGCGATGCTGAAGAAGTCGTTCGTGTACGTGGAGAACCTCACCTGGGTGCAGCAGAGGCCCAACAACACCATCGCCAACTCGGCGGCGGAGTACGTGTGCCGCTCGCACCGCACGATGCTCATGTTCCGCCGCGACGTGCGGCAGTTCCCGGAGGCGAAGGAGGTGGAGCTGCGGCACCAGCGCAACGCGGACTGCACGCTGGACGTGACGTGCACGACCGCCAGCGGCAGGAGAAAAGTGCCGGAGCACGTGTACAAGGCGATGGAGACGCTGCTGCCTGAGGCGTACGCGCCCGGGTCGAGAGGAAGGCTGCTCGAGCTCTGGGCCGAGCCCGGGAGCGACGCGCGCCGCAGCGGGTGGACCGTCGTCGCGGACGGACCCGCGACGCCGGAAACTTCCCTCGGGAAGAAGAAAAACAAGAAGTGATGTGTGGTGACACACGGGGCGTGGACGTGTATCGCGCGTGGCGTCGAGAGACGCGTCGAGCGTATAGCGGAGATTCGTGGTATACGATGCGCGTTTCGCAAACCTGTCTAATCACCTCGCCGAGCGCGCGCGCTTGGGCGCGTTCGCGAGCGTCTCGCTGAGCCGTCGCGCCGCCGCGGCCGCGCGTATGCCGTGCGACCCACGCAGCCCTCCCGGGGGGGGCGGGGGGCTCTCCGCGCGCCGTTTCGGGACGCGCGAGCTCTTGCGTTCGGGCGCGGCGCGCGGCTTCTTCGCCGCGAACTCCGCCGCCGCGCTCTTCCGCGCGCCGTTGGCTTTTCTCGGCGCGCGCAGGAACCCCAGCGTCGCGCCCCCCCCTTTCAGCGCGAGCGTCTGCTCGTCGCCGTCGTCGTACGACACGGCGTGCTTCCCCGAAACGGCGTCGAACGCCTTGACGGTGCCGTAGAACCACGCGTTCTCGGCTTTCCAGAAGACGCGCACGCGCCACCCCACCAACCCGGCGCCGCCTTCTTTCTTTAAACACGCGTCGACGAGCGGTTTGTTTTTCTCAGACAAAGCGGCATCCTCGTCGTCGCGCTTCTTCGCCGCCGCGCGCTCGCGCTTGAGCTTCTCTTGTCTCTTGCGCTTGCCGCTCTCGAGCGCGGCGTGCGCGGCGCCGGCCGCCGTCTGCACGACGGTGCGCTTCCCGTCCCGAAACTGCCGTTTTTGTTTTTCGCCGGGGACGCCGACGAGTTTGCAAAACGACGAATCCGCGCTCGCCCTTTGCTGCCGCTCGGCGAGCGCCGCTGCGCCCCCCTTGATGTCCCGCGCCCACTTGGGCAACTTGGGGTTGTACCACATGTTCCCGCACTCCATGATCACCTCCAGCGAGTGGTGCGTTATCGGCGGTTCGGCGTTGCGGTTTTCGCGAATGACGGCTTTCATCTTGTGCTTGACGTCGGTGCCGATGAAGTGGTGCTCGCTGGCGTACATGTGCGACACGGCGGTCTCTTTCAGGTCCTCGCAGAACTGGCGCCACGCGGGCAAACTCGTGCGGAAGTTCTCGCCCACGTTCAAGCACCAGATGCGTTTCAGGCGAAGCACCTCCGCGAGCCGAACGAGGTGCTCGTCGAAAAACCCGCTCTCGAAGTTTTGAATGTACAGCGCCTCCACCGTGGTGTTCTCCTCCAGCGCGTCGAGCACCGCGTGCAGCACCTTCGGCCCGGAGTTGGCGCTGATGAACCGCTTCAGGCGGAGCACCTTACCGCCGGCGTCGCACTCGAGCGTGTTGTTCCGCAGACGCTGGATGAAGTCCAGAAACGCGGGGGACTCGAGCGTGCGCGACTCCGTGCACCGCTTCGGGCGGTTCCCGGCGAGTTTGCTCTTCGCCTCATCGTCGGCGTCGGTTCGGGTCTTCGCCGCGGGCATCGTTCCGAGCGGAGAGCTACAAGGCCGGCGTCTTCGGTTCGATCGTCGCGACCGACGAGTGCCTCTGGCGAGGACGCTCGCTCCAGCGCGAACGAGCGAGTCGCGGGGAAGACCCCGAAGCGCGCGGGGCAGAGTGCGCCGAGGACGCGCGCGACTGCAGATCGTAGAGATTCAAAAATCGTCGTTGTCGTCGTTGTCGTTTTTTCGCAGACTAAATGTGCAGTGGTCTGCGTGCACTTTTCAACAGGTGGCTTCGAAATTCTCGGCCGTCCCGAAAAAGCGCTCTCGCCTGACCTCGGACGCCCCTTTCGCGTTGCGGCCAGAGTCTCGAGCGCTCGCCTCGCGCGCCGACCGAGCCCACGATGCCCGCCTGCAAGATTTCCCCCTCCCTGCTCGCCGCGGACTTCGCGAACATGGCGAGCGAGTCCAAGAAGGTTCTGGACGGCGGCGCGGACTGGCTCCACCTGGACATCATGGATGGGCACTTCGTCCCCAACCTGACGTTCGGCCCGCCGGTGGTGCAATCCCTCGCGAAGCACACGGACGGGTTCCTGGACTGCCACCTGATGGTGACCGACCCCTCGGCGTACGTCGGGCCTCTGGCCGCCGCGGGCGCGCACATGTTCACGTTCCACGTCGAGGCCGTGAAGGACGACGAGGAGCTGCGCGCGGTGTGCGCCGAGGTGCGCGCGGCGGGCATGAAGGTTGGCGTCGCGCTCAAGCCCGGGACGAGCGCGGAGGCGGTCTTCGCCCTCTGCGACGACTCTAAGACCAAACCTGACATGGTGCTGGTGATGACCGTGGAGCCGGGGTTCGGGGGGCAGAAGTTTCAGCCCGAGATGATGCCGAAGGTGCGTTCGCTGCGGCAGAGGTACCCGGACTTGGACATCCAGGTGGACGGGGGTCTGGCGCCGGCGACCATCGACGCCGCCGCCGACGCGGGCGCAAACGTCATCGTCGCGGGGAGCGCCGTGTTCGGCGCGCCCGACCCCGCGGCGGCCATCGCGGCGCTCAGACGAGCGGTGGACCAACGAGGGTGATGCGTGAGGTATGAAGTGGTTCGTTGAATCATATACCGTTTCATGTACCGCACTCCTCGAACTCCTCAAACGCCTTGGCCGCCATCGCGACCGCCCCCGCCATCGGGCCACCGATGTCACCGCACGTGCGGGTAGCGCGGTCCTCGTAGAACACGTACCGTTCGTCTTTCAAACGTTCGCCTTCGAAACGTCTCCGAAGAAGAGCCGTCGTTCGCCTTTTGACTTCCTCGGCGTACCGTCTCGTTTCTCCGGTGAAGAGACCGCCAACGAGCGAGATGACGAATGGCGTCTTTTCGTCTCGGACGGATTCGCCGTCTCGCGCGCGGTCGATCGCCACGACCAAGTTTTCAGCCAGCGCGTTCGCGCCGTCGCGTACGATTCCAGCAACCATGCCGTAGTCGTCGCGTTCGCTCTCGCGAAGGAGGATCGGCGCCAAAGACGCGACTCGGTCCCACGCCGGAGCGGGTCCGCATTCGTACGCCCACCGCGTAAGATCTTCCCTCCGCGCGTCGCGCAATTGTTCGGACTCGAACAGGTCGATTTCGACGTTGTCATCTCTGTGCATACGGGCGGAAACAGCGAAGCCGAGCTTCGTGAGCACGGCGCGCGTGACGCGTCTAGCGGCCGGCGCGTCGAACGCTTCGATGACGCCATCTTCTCCAGACGCTTCCCCGCGGTCGCGGTCGCATCGATCCAGCGCCTTCGCCGTCAACGCGAGCGCTTTCGTTCCGAGCCAATGGCCCGAGCCGGGATCATCGAACGCCGGACCGAATCCCATCGTGCGCGCGCGCGTTCCCGCGTGCGACACCGCGAACGCGATGGTGCCGGTGCCCGCGACGAGCAGGGCGCCTCCCCGCGCCGTGCCCCTCGTCGCGCGCGCCAGCGCGATGACGGCGTCGTTTTCCACGTCAAGCGTCTCGGGAGCGAACGCGCAGCCTCGCGGAACCATCCCGGGAGGCGTCAAAAGCGCGTCGCGCCAGCGTTTCTGGCCCGCGGGGGAATCGCACCCCGCGATGCCGAGGGCCACGCCGGCGAGACGGAACCGATACCTATACCCGCACCAACGCGGCCTTTTTCGTTTACCACCCTTCGTGATCACCAAAAACTCGCGCTCGTGCTCGCACGTTCCTCTTTCAAATAACGATTCCGTGTCTTGATTTCCCACCCATGCGTGCGAAACAAGTGGCTCTGCGTCGTCCGTGTCGTAATCGTCGGATTTGTCCCTTAAAGCCGCGTAGAGCGCGCAGTCGACGGCTAGGAAAATCGCGCTCGATACGTTCGCGAGCGCCTGCTCGAAGCCGACGCTGTTGGCGTTCGCCGCTCCGGTCCGACAATGAGTGGTCACGACGACACCTGTCTCGGCGTCGTCAAGGTTTACCACGCCCGCGGCGTGCTTCTCGGCGTCGACGATCCGGACGAGACAGTCGGTGCCTGTGCCCCCACCATCGACGCCCACGAACACGAGGTAGTCGCCGTCCCTGTCACGGGGAAACACCTCGAACAGGATGTTCGCTTCAAAATCGGAGACCGCACTACCGGATATGTTCATCGCCCCGATCGCGCGACGCGAACTGGAAAAAGTAACAATCCTCGTTGCTGACGACCGACGAGCGAAACTTTGAGACTCAGATGGGATCGAATTTGAACCGACAACACCGCTGTGCCTCTCACTCGCTCGCGCGCGTCGCTGCCCGACGTCGCGTTCGTTTCGTCGGTCTCCGCGCGCGCACGCCCGCCGCGCGCGCTCGCAGACGCCGCGCCGCCATGGCGTGGCGAGCCGCCCTGGAGGGCGTCCCGTGGCACACCGTGTTTCGCCGATTCGGCATCGTGCTCGCCGCGGCGCAGGTTGTGAACGCCGTGCGCGGCGTGGGCATCACCCGCGCGCTCCGTCGCAAGCTGCGCAGGGCGCGCCGCGCCTCGGCGAAGCGCAAGCGCGCCGCCGAGGCGCGCAAGGCGCAGAAGCAGGCGGCGAAACGCGCTGAGGCGCAGCGCGCGCGCGCCGAGGCTGACGCGAAGAGCGCCCCAGAACGACCGCGCGCCGCGGCGTCGAGCGCGAAATCGCCGTCTCGAGGCGAACAGATTGACCCCGATGTTAACCGCTTCGGCGTCGCGCACTCGCGCGACGGCCCGCGCGACTCTTCGTGGCTCAAGGGCGAGTACGAGGAGAACGTGCCCGTGCACGTCGAGCGCGAGATCGCCGCCGCAGCGCTGGATGAGGTGGCGATGGCGCTCGCGGCGGAGGGCGACGCAAACGCGAGCGCGGCGGTTGCCGGCATGGCGCTTCGCGTCGCCGCCGCCGAGTCTCCCAAGAAGATCCGACTCGACGCGCTCGCGAACCTCTCGAACACGCTCTCCACGAACCTGGGAAGCAACGCGCTCGTGAGTAACGCGACGGACCGACGGACCGAAAAGGCCGGGTCCCTCGGGTCGGCGGAGCATAAATCGGTCGCCGCCGACCGAGCGCCGGCGGAGGGCGAAAGAGCGTCTCCCGGAGAGTCAATCGTCTCGGCGAGAACTCCGACGACGACTCCGTTTTCGTTCCGGAGCGATTCGAACAGAGGCGGAAGCTCCTCCGGTTTGCGGAGCTTCGGAAAGAGCGTCTCCAGCTCGGCTGGGAGCGCGGACGCGCGCGGTCGAAGTCGCGACGGGAGCCCCTCGCACGAGTCCTTCGCGGCGTCCGCGTTCGAGATGGCGGCGCGCGCCGCCGCGATGGGCGACGACCCGGAGGGCCTGACCAGCGACGAGGAGGCGGAGGAGGTTGAGCTCGCCGAGCGCAGGCGCGCGGCGGCGGCGGCGGCGGCGGCGGCGGCGGAGGCTGAAAGGATGCAAGCGGCGAACGAGGCGGCGCTCGCGGCGGCGGCCGCCGCGGGCGCGACCGCCGCGCGCCGCGCGTCCTTCGACGAGTGGGCGGCGGCGTCGAGATCGTCGCGCGACGTCGAGGCGTTTCTGAGCGCCGACGACGACGCGTCCGCGGCGTCCGTTTCTTCGTACCACGGCTCGCTGGACGACTACTCCAGCGACTCGGGCTCGGATGTCTCCGACGTCCAGGCGGCGTCGGGCGCCGCGAGCGCGTGGCTGGCGAAGACGCGCGAGAGGATGCGGCTGTCGCCGACGCGAGAAAAAGGCGCTCCTTTGTTGTTCGGGAGGAGGCGCGGAGCCGAGCGTGACGCGGAGGGCGGGGAAGATTTTTTGTTCCACCGCGCGGGCGTCAAAGGCTCGAGTCATCGGCTGGAGAGCGGCCGCGACACCGCCCCCGCGCGGTCGCGGGACGAGTCCCCGATCAGGCGCGAGGTCGAGCGCCGCACTCGAGCGCTCTCCACGTCCGAAAGCGAAGACGACGAGCGTAACTCTCCTCCGCGACGAGGCGACGCGAGCGTCGCGCGAAGAAAAAAACCCTCCGCGCCGCCGACGCTCCGTCTGGAGGTTCTGTCCGGCGTGTCCCGCGGCGACGCGGTCTCCGCGCCTCCGGGTGTGGAGTTCCTGACCGTCGGTCGCGGCGACGCACGCGACTTGTGCGTGGGGGACGTCGAGGTTTCGTCGTCGCACGCCGAGTTCCGCTGGACCTGGTTCGCGTCGTTTCTCGGCGACGAACGAAACGAAAACGAACGCGAAGGGCTTCCCGACGCTCTCTTCGGCGCCGACGACGCCGGCCGCGCGCGGCTGGGCGAGTGGCGCGTCGCGGACGTGGGCTCCACCAACGGCACGTTCGTGAACGGCGAGTTTGTGGGAAGCGGCGGGCGTGGCAGAAACGTTTCTTCGGCGTGGCGCGCGCTGAGGCACGGCGACGAGATTCGGCTCGGCGAACGCGCGGAGAGCCCCGCGTTGCGCGTCTCTCTGCTCGAGAATGACTTTCTCGACGCGCCGAAGGATTCTCTCGGCGCCTACGAAGAGGACCGAGGATTCCCTTCGGTCCAATCGCCGACAAACAAAACAAAGTCGTCGTCGTTGCGTCTGCGGTCCTCCGTGCGCGTCGACCCGGGCAAGCCCCCGCGCATGGAGGACCGCGCTTTGGGTGAGTGCCCTTTGCGAGGCTGCGCGGACGTCGCGCTGTTCGCGGTGTTCGACGGGCACGCCGGCGCGGACGCCGCCGAGAAGGCGCGGCTTTTCTTTCCAACGATTTTGGCTAATCGGCTGGGCCGCTGCGCGCCGGCGGCGCCGAGCGGCCCGGACGGCCCGCCCGGGGACGCCGCGAGCGCGCTGCGAGACGCGTTCGTGGAGACGGACCAGGCGATCGAGTGCGAGTACGAGGGGTGCTCGATCGCGGCGCTCCTGGTGTGGCGCTGTACGACGACGGGGGGCGTGTACGCGCAAACCGCAAACGTCGGCGACGCCGAGATTTGCGTCGGGCGCTACGACGCAAATCGCGTCTCCGCGCGTGTCTTGACTCGCCAACATCTCATCGCGGACCCCTCGGAGCGCGCGCGCTTCGTCGCCGCCGGCGCGAGCGTCGAACACGGCGCGCGCGAAATCCGAGGTTTACGCGTCTCGCGCGCCGTCGGTGACTTTTTCTTGAAACGCGAACTGCCCGGCTTAGTCGCGACGCCGTACGTCTCCGCGCCGATCCGCGTGCGCGGCGACGGATGCGACGTCGCGGTGTTGGCGACGCGCGGGTTGTGGCGCGTCGTCGACGAGACCGAGGCGACGTCTTTGGCGACGAGCGCGCGCGACGCGGAGCGAAGGCGAGACGACAGGGGCGCGCCGTCGCCGTCGTCCAGACGGTGGTCGCCCGCGGCGGGCGCCGCGCGTCTGGTGGATCTCGCGCGCCGCCGCAGGTCGAGGGAGGACGTCGCGGTGGTGGTCGTGCGGCTGGAAGAGGCGATGGGGGGCGGGGGGAGCGCGGCGTGAGCATGACTGTGCGAGGAGTCGTGAGAAAGGGCGCCTGCGGGCGCGCGCGGCGTATACGTATTTTAGGAGCGTGGAAGAAGACAGACACAGCACACAGACACATTTGGAAAAGACCTCTTCGCACCGTCAAGGTCGTTCCCGAGAAAGCCCTCGCCATCATCATCTCCAGTCGCGCTCGGGCGCGGAGGAGCGCGGGGCGGCGCCGAGCGCCGAGAGGCGGTCCGAGACCGGTGGCGACCGGATCGGTCGCGTGCGGATCGCGCGACGCGTTCGGACGGCGTCATGTCCGACTCCCTGCGCCGCGGCAGCGGCGCGGCATCCACCTCGGAGCCATTGTCGGCGTTCGAATCCGACGCGACCGTGCGCGTGGTGACGACACAACCCCGTCGCGACTCGAGGAAGAGCGTGCCGCTGCGGGACGTCTTCGCGGACGCGCGATGGTCCGACGCGGTGGACGCGTCGCCGATGGCGGACTGCTACCTGTCCGCGATGACGTACGACGAGTTCGTGCACCAGCCCAAGGCGCGAATGTTGAGCTACCGCGCCGACCGCGTGACGCGCTTCGACTGCGCCGTGCGCGACCCCGCGCGCGTCGTCTCCGGCGCCGCGCACGCGTTCGTCCCGCTGGCGTTCCTGGAGACTCCCCAGATCAAGTCTGGGTGGACCCATCTGTGGATCGACGCGCTGCACCACCTGGACGACGTCGAGGCGAAGCGCGACGCGACGCAGCTCAGCGCGTGGTTGTGCCTCAACGTCACCGTGCTTCCGCAGGCGTGGCTGAGTAAAGACCCGGACACGTGCCACGCCGCGTTCGGCAGAGCGTGGATGAACCGCGAGCTCGCGTTCGGCAGAGTCGACCGGGACGCCCTAGACCTGTTCTTCGAGATGTGCGTCCGCGAGCACGCCGCGCAGACGGAGGGGAAGATCTGGGACGGGTCCGACGCCGAATTGCGCGGCCCGCGATTGTTGGCGCGGCTCATCGGCCGCCGCCCGCGCGCGGCGGCGTCCGACGAAGCCTCCGACCCGGACGTCGCCATCGCCGCGCTGGAGTGGTGGCACAGAGTCAAGGAGATGGACGCGAGGAGGAGGAGCGTCGGCGGTCGCGATTCGCCCGTCTCGCCGTCGCCGACGCGATCGATGGGCCCGATCGCGACGGACGCGTCGGGGGAGGACACGGACGACGAGTGCGAGCTGCAGCTGAAGGAGCTCATGTACAACCTCTCCGCGCGTCAGCTCTCGGACGAACCCGCGGCGAACCGCGCGGCGCTGAGTAAAGACGCCGCGCTCGCGTGGCACGTGGTGTGCGCGTACGCCAGCGACGCGTTTTACGAGCCGACGGACGCGTACGTGTGCTCTTTGTCCGTGGTCGCCACGGCGTGCGGGTTTCCGACGATCCGAGACCCGCTGGACAGGTGGAAGCGCAAGTACGCCGCGAAGCCCGAGGGGGCGCCGAGAGGCCGCGACGGGAAACTGGTGTATCGCGCCGAGGACGTCGACGTCGACGCGCTCGACGCGAACCACGAGACGCTCCGTTTCTGTTGGGCTCTTTTGGCGCCGAAACGCGACTGGGACGACATACCCGAGTGCCTGCGAGGCGTCGTGCACGCGGACCACGCGCGCGTGGACTGGTCCACACGGCCGCCGGGCACCGCCAGCCTGGGTCTGGGCCCCGTGCCGGCGTCGCTCATGACAAACGGGGGCGTCGCGCCGGTGGGTCCGTTTTTCGGCTTTGACTTTTCGCGCGCGCCCAACGGGCACCGGAAAGTCGGCGAGCTTCGGGGCGGCTCGGGCACGAAGCGCGCGGTGAACACGCGCGGCGCGGGCGAGGGCACGGACGACGACCCGTTCCCGGACCTGGAGACGGACGGCGTCTTCGCGCCGCGCACGTACGCGGGGGAGGTTGTGAGACTGTTGACGGAGAGGCTGGAAGCCGCGGGGTTGGCGCCGACGAGACTTTCGATTCGCGAAAAAAAAACGGTGAACGGAAACGCGACTACCCCCGCGCCGAGTCTGGCGAACACGTCGCGCCGCACCATCAGCGCGTTCTCCTCGATCGGCTCGTCCTTCGGGGGGTTTCGCGGAGTTGGAAGAACGACTTCCAGCGCGTCCGAGAACGACGAGATTCTTGCCTCGATATCGCGCACGTCCAGCATCGGCGCGGGATCGATCTTCACCGACTCGGACGCGAGCGACGGCGAATTAGACGAGTTCTCCGCGGTGGACGGCCTTGCGAGCGCGCTCGGTAAGGAGTACATGGGGTACCACCCGACGTGCCGTTGGAACCTCGAAGTGACGGCTCGACGCAAAAACGCCGCGATGGAACGCGACGAATCCGAAAACGCCGAGATGGAACGCACGTTGCAAAACTTGTGGCGCGCGTGGATCGGAAAGTACGACGCCGACAAGAGCGGGACGGTTTCGCTCGCCGAACTCAAAGCCTTCGCGTCCGCCTCAGTGTGTCCCTCCTCGGACTCGTACATGCAGACGCTGCACGAGTGGGCGAGCAACGCGCTTGAGCTCGGGGATCTGGACGCCGAGTTCAACCGCGTGGACGTCGACGGGTCGGGCGAGCTCGAGTACCCCGAGTTCAGGGCGATGCTGCTCACGGAGTGAGCTACTTTCAGTATTAGCGTATTACACAATTCACGTTTTTTTATCACCGCGTTCCCGAAAGCCGAAAGGAAAGAAACTTCCGTCACGCGCCTTTCTCTTCGTCGGAATGCGGGAAGCCGTGCTTGACGCACGGCGCGCCGCGCGCGACGCGCCGAAACGCGCCAAACGCGTCGGCTTGGGCGGCTGAAAAGTAGCCTCCTAAGCGGTACCTCGTTTTACTACCGACTTTTACGTTTTTTTCTTTTAACGACGCCGTCGTCCTCTCGGCGTCGTCGTACACGAACAGCGCCTCCGAGACGACCCGGAAGTCCAGGCTGACTCTGGTCTCGTCACACGCGTTCGCCACCGTGTAGTGGGCGCACGCCGACCCGTCGAAGACGCGAATCTCGCCGACGTCGACGCGTATCGGCTGAAAATCTTCCTTGCCGGGCGCGGACTCGACGTGCAGGGAGTTGGTTCCCCGCGCGTCCAGCTTCGTGAGCGGCAGCCAGCAGTTCACCGAGCACGGCCCGTGGCCGTACATCGAGTCCACGTGGCACCGAATGGTGTGCAGCGAAGAGGGCTGCTGCACGCGCGCGCACGGAAACGCCGCGTAGAGGTAACGGACGCCCGAGTGGGCGGCGACGTCGTCCGTCGCGTCGGCGGCGGCGCCCGCGCGCGACGCGTCGACGTCGTTGTTTGTCCGACACGCGCGTCGCACGCTTCGCGCGAATTGTGAACCCTGTCGCTTCGCGATCGCGGGTAAAACCACCTCGCGCACGAGTCGGTCGTACACGTCCTCGAACGCGTCCCGCTTCTCGGACGGAACCGCGAGCGGCGCGAGAAGCGCGCGTTTCTCTTCGAGGTGCGATTTCGATCGATCGTGCGAAGACCACCTTTCGTGCACGGTGCTCAGGTGGCGCTCGCCGACCAAGTCGCAGAACGCGTCCAGCAGAGGGTACTCGGACTGGTCGTACCGCAGCGTCATCGCTCGGTCCCTGTCCGGTCGGAACGCCTCCGACGCCAGAGCCTTCGCCACCGCCGGGGTCCAGGTGGTCCTCGAGTAGAACGTGTCTCGTTCCGCGACGGTCGTCTCGTAGTTCGCGATGAAACCGTCGCGTTTGCGGTGGCCCACGGGGTAGGGAACCCAGGCGTATCGGTCGCGGCCGGACGTCGACGCGTCCTCGCATGCGCCGTTCCAGAGCGGAGGCGCGTCCATCGCGCCCCGCGAGCGCGACTCGGGCGCGCCTCCGAGTGGGCAAGCGCTTAGACCGGTACTTTTTCATTTCTCGTGGTCCACCGCCGCCGCTTTTCTCAGCGCGTTTTCTCGGAAGAAGCGCTCCTCGTCCTCAGTTCCGGCGGCGCACGGGAGTGGCACGCACCGACACGCGGCCGGCGGCTTCGCGGACCCTCGCGCCCGTCGTCCGTCCGTCGCCATGAGCGGCCGCGCGTCGGTGACCCAGCTCGCTCTGCCCACCGGCATCAAGAAGCTGACCAACATCGCGGTGGTGCGCCTGAAAAAAGCGGGCGTGCGGTTCGAGATCGCGTGCTACAAGAACACGGTCGTGGCGTGGCGCGACGGGTTCGAGAAGGACCTCGACAACGTTCTGCAGACGACCAAGGTGTACAACAACGTGAGCAAAGGCGTGTTCGCGAAGGAGGAGGATTTGTTGAAGGCGTTCGGCACGAAGGACGAGGAGAAGGTGAGCCTTCTCATCCTCACGGATGGCGAGTTGCAGGTCTCGGAGAAGGAGCGTAAAAACGTCTTCGACACCATCTTCCGAGACGCCGTCACCGTTCTCGTGGAGAAGTGCGTCAACCCGAGCACGAACCGCCCGTACCCTCCCGGTATGATCGAGCGCGCGCTTCGGGAGATCCACTTCTCCGTGGACCCGATGCGGTCCGCGAAGCAACAGGCGTTGGCCGCGATCCCGAAACTCCGCGCGGTCTTCCCGATCAAACGCGCCGCCATGCGGTTCAAGTTCGTCGTCGGTAACGAGTGGTTCGACAAGACGATTCAGTGGATCGAGTCAGGCGCGGTGCTCGACGCCGTCGTCGAACGCACGACAAAAAACACGAACGACTCCGAGTCCGAGATCGTGTGCGTCGCAGACCCGTCCGCGTACCGTCTCTGCGACGCGTTCGCGCGCGACGAGACCGGGAAAACCGGAAGACTGGAGGTGGTCACCGTCGCCGTCACCGAAGGCGGCGTCTCCAGCGGCGCGTTCGAGAGCTCGAGCGGCGTGAGCGGCGGTGTTCTTGTCGCGAAGAGCGACAAGGGCGACGAGACAAACGAAGCGCTCGGCCCGTTCTCGGACGCGATCCGGGAAGTCGCGCGAGACGTGCGCGTTTTGGATCTGGACGCCGCCGGCGGCGGCGGCGGCGGCGACGCCGACGGGCGGCGCACGTCGCGCGTGTCTTCCCGGATCGCGTCCGGCGGCGCGCCCCGCTCCGAGCGCGGGGTGGACGTCGAGGCAGGCGCTGGTGTCGAAGTGCTGTACGCGCGGGGTCCGATCAAAGACTTGCCTGAGTCGTACGCGTCGCGCCGCGATCGATTCGCGCCGCTGGATGACATCCAAGACGGGTGGACGGTGGAGCTTCGTCGAAAGAACGGGTCTTCCGTGGTGGACGCCGTGTTCTTCGACCCCGACGGCGTCGGGTACAAGGCGTTCGCGGACGCGCGGCGAGAGGCGCTTAAAAGTAAGAAGCGGTAGTGTGTAGCGTGGTGGGTGTGCTATCCAGAAAGCCGCTTTTTGAAATCATCGCACGACACGCGCTTCGATGCGCTTTTCTCGCGAATCGCCGACGTACAAGCTTGTCGCGTCGTACTTTCAAGAAGGTTGGTTACGTTGAGAACTTTTTTGAAAGTACCGAAGGTATATTTTACAAAAGACTCGGCGCGTCACTCGTCGTCGTCGTCGTCGTCGTCGTCGTTCCTGCGTCGCTTGTCCGCGCGCTCGTCGTCGTCGTCGTCGTCGTCTTCCTCGCCGATGTCGATGGCGCGCGCCAGCTTGGCCTCGGAGGTCTGGTTCAGGAACTCGTTGCCATCCGCCTCGGTGTCGAAGCGCTGCGCGATGCCGTTTTTGATCGCCAGGCGGTCGCCGACATCCTGCTCGTCCTCGCCCTCCACGCCGGCGTGCCCGATCTTGCGGATGAACTCCCAGGTGTCCGGTTCCGGGGGCGGGATCCACGTGTTGTCGATCGGGAACCGCGGGTCGTAGATGTGCACGGAGTACGACTCCATCGCAGCCGCCACCTCCTCCGGGTACGAGATCAAATCTAAGATCTTCTCGTGGCTCCACCCGCGCTCGTCGCAACTCGGGATGTCCGCTAAACGCACGTCGTGATCCATGGACATCCAGCTTCGCGAGCGGATCTCGGCTTGGCGAAGCGCCGTCGCCGCCGCGCGTTCCTCCGTGACCTGCTTTTTGAACATCTTGGCCTTGTCATCGAAGGCGCTGTACACCCTGGGCGCCTCGTTGAACGGCACGAACTCCGGCTCTTGTTGCTCCTCGGGGAGATCCGCGTTCCAGCACGGCCAAGGGCCATTCTCCATCAAGTTCTGAACGTGCGTTTCCCACGGCGCGGGGTGGGACTCCGGCACTTCGTCGGGATCGTACGCCATCCAATCCTTCGTGATCTTCATCATCTCGCGGTACCGAGCCTCCTCATCGTCGATCTCGCCGGCCGCAGCCTTGCGCTCGGCGACGCGGCGAACCACGAGGTCGCGCGCGCGGCGGGCGCGGCCGAAATCCACGTCGCCAAAGCGGCGGCGGCTGGGTCGCACCGCCGCGAAACCCGGGTTCGCGCGAGCGCTGGCGCGCGACGCGGAAGACGTCGCTCGGGCGGACGCGCCGTCCGCGCGGACGCAGACGGCGCGCGAGGCGGCGACGACCGACATGGTGTCGAGGCGCGCGCGGCGAAAGTGGCGGCGCCCGAGACGCGCGCGGGGAGATGCGCATTCGTGTTAGGGATAGACATACGCTTTTCCGCTGAACGCTTTTCCGCACGTGCGGACTCAAGAACGAGGGGTTAAATCGCGCTCGACCCGATCTCCGCGGAGCCGAAAGTGGGTCAAAACTGTCGCCGACAATCACACGGCTGGGCACCCAGCCGCACCGCTCGAGGGTCGCTTATGAACATGCTCGCCGCCGCGGCCCCTCTCGCGAGGCTGACGAGAATCCAGCTGGGGTCGTTCGCGCGCGCGGCGTGCCGCCGCGAGCGCCTCACCGCGCGGCTCTTCTCGCCGCCCGCCGCCGCGCACGCGCGCTGGGTCGCGACCGCCGACGCGCCTCCCCCTCCCCGCCCCTCGACCCCCCCGAAGGCGGGCAAGCAGCGCCTGGACGAGCTGACGATCGCGCGGTACCCCGAATTCAGCCGCACGGTGGTGCAGTCGTGGATCGCGCAGGGCAAGGTGTTAGTGGACGGGCAACCGGTGACGAAAGCGGGCACCAAGGTGAAGTCCACCGTGGTCGTGGACATCATCGCCGAGCAACCCAAGTTCGTGTGCCGCGGCGGTTTGAAGCTCGAGAAGGCGCTGGACCACTTCGAAATAGACGTCGAAGGCTTGGTGTGCCTGGATTCGGGTTTATCCACCGGGGGATTCACGGACTGCATGTTACAAAGAGGCGCGGCGAAAGTGTACGGCGTCGACGTCGGGTACGGCCAAGTCGCGGAAAAGATCAGGGTCCATCCGAAAGCCGTGGTGATGGAACGCACGAATCTGCGATACCTGCAGCCTTTACCAGACCCGATCGACGTCGCGGCGTTGGACCTGAGCTTCATCAGCGTCTTGAAAGTGCTTCCCGCGGTCGCCGCGACCATGCGTAACGACGGAAGCGGGAAACTCATCGTGCTCATCAAGCCCCAGTTCGAGGCTCGGCGCTCGCAGATCGGCGCGAAAGGAGTGGTGCGAGACCCCGCGGTGCACGAGGAGGTCATCGCGAACGTCGTGGAAGGCGCGAAAGCGCTCGGCTTCGTGTACCAGTCGCACACCGTCTCCCCGATCAAGGGCGCGAAGGAGGGAAACACGGAGTTCCTGGCGTACTTCACGAGGGACGAAACGCACGTGCCCCCGCCGCCGGAGAAGCCGAGCCCTTCGTGAATGCCGACGTCGCGATGATGGCGTGACTCTGCGTACCGTGTTATTAAGACGTTTCACACGCAACAGATATATCACACCCTCACGCGCCCACTTCGTTCTGCTTCGCCTGCGCCGCCTCCATGGCTTGCATCTTCATGGCGAACACCTGCTGCACCTGCGTGGCCTGCTTGCGCTTGGTGGAGATCACCTCGATGAGCTTCTCCATGTTGTCGCGCACCAAGCCCACCTTGCGCTTGCAGTAGTCCACGCCATCCGCGGGCGACTTCTCCACGAAATACCCCGTGCCCACGTCCAGCAGAACCTTGTCCACGCTGCCGAGCTTGCCGGGCACGTACAGAGAGCTCGTCAGAGGCACGAGCATGTCCTTACCCTCCGTCTCCTCCTCCATCGCCTCCAAAGCGCGGCCGGAGGTGTGATACCGCGCGACAGCCTTCTGCAGGTTCGCCAGCGACTCGGTCAGCTGGTTCACGTCCGACTCGAGTTGCTCGGAGAGGCCCTGCGCGATGGACGACGCGACGCGCGAGACGAGCGGACGGGGACAGACAGACGCGTCAGACATGGGCACAACACGGAACGTTCGGTGGAGGTCAACGGGTCACGCGACCGCGCGCGCGACGGCTCGGTTCGACGCGCGCGGCGTGTCTACCCCGCGGGCGCGACCGGGAGCGCCGATCGAGGGGCGCGCGAAGAGATGCGCCTCTCCGTCGCCTTTTCAAACGATCGGCGAGATCGCGGGCGGACCGCGCGCGCACCTGCAACTGCTGGGGCGAGAGCGACTCGAGCTGCATGCCGCCTTGACGCTGCGCCATCTCGGCCGGCGGAAGTTTCGGGTGCCGAGGTATGGAGGGCCGCGCCGGAGGCGAGGCGACGAAGTCAAACTCGTCGTGATGACTGACTGTGCCCAGAAAACCGACGGTTGGCTAACGATACCACGCGCGAGTCGCGTCAGAAGTGTGTCGTGCCTTCTTTTCTCGTCGAGGCGACGGACGGCGTCGCTCTCGCCTCCGCGCGACGGACGCGTCGCCGGACATGCGCGGGAACCGAGACGCGCGTTCACCTCTGGCTCTCCGCGCGCGGCTTCGCCTCGCGTGGCTTTTGTGCGCGTTCGTCGGCGTCGCCGCGAACGAACCCGCGGCGCAGACGGACGAGCGCTCGCCGGAGGGGCTCTGCTCGGGCGACGTGGACGCCAGCACCACCCCCGAGGCGGCGCGGTGCTCGACCATCGGCGGCTCGCTCGTGGTGACGGGCCACCTGCACCCGGCGTTCACCGACGCGGCGGCTCTGGACGACTTCGACGACCGCCTCGCGTCGCTCGGCGCGTCGTCGGACGCGTCCGCGGACGAAAAACGAAACACCGCTCCTAACGCGCTTCTTCGAGTCGAGGGCGACGTCGTCGTCGCGCCCGGCGCCGCGGAGACGTCCCTGCGCGGCGCGTTCCCCGAGCTGACGCACGTCGGCGGGTCCGTGATTTTGGAAAACACCAACTTGGTCATACTGGCGGTGTTCCCGAGCCTAACGTTCGTGGGCGGCGACGTGCGCGTCGGCGGTAACGAGAGGCTGTTACGGCTGGGCGACGAGACGTTTTCCGCGTTTCCGTCCCTCGCCAACGTCGTCGGCGCGCTTCACATCGAGAACAACCCCTTTCTCGAAAAAATCGAGGGGTTCGAGGCGTTACGTTCCGTCGGCGGCGTTTATATCGAACGCAACGCGGCGCTGACGAGCATCGCGCCGAGGCCGGCGAGACGGAGCGAGCGCGCGTCCCTGTCCGCGCGAGTCACCGGAGTCACTAAAAAAAGACTCCTTCTCGACGTCCCGCCGTTTCCAAAGTTGAGCGAGGTGGTCGGGAACGGCGTCGGGGTCGTCGTCCAGAACAACGGCGCGCTGTTAACTATACTCGACGCGTTTCCCACGCTCACGAAGGTCGATTCACTGATAAACGACGAGTCTCTGCGCGTCACTAATGAACCGTCGTTGATTTCGATCGCCGGTTCGTTTGAAAGCCTGGAGAGCGTCAAAAACGGCGCGTTGATAATAGAGGCGTGCGCGTCGCTCGAAACGATCGACGCGTCGTTCGTCAAAGTGAAGATCATCGGGGGCGACTTGTCTTTCTCGCGAACGCCGAAACTTAGAGTCGTTAAGGGCGGATCGTTCACCTCGATCGGTGCTGTCGCGGGGTCGGTTCGTGTGCGAGACACCGCGCTCGAGTCCCTGTCGTTCTTATTCAGCCTCGGCGTCGTGCGAGGCGACCTGGACGTCGGCGACGGCTGTCCGAACCTGCGTTCGCTCGACGGGTTACAGAACCTGCGCGCCGTCGCCGGCGCCACGCGCGTCGCGCCGGAATCGCTCGAAGGCAACTTCGGGCGATGCGGCGCGGTGTCCTCGAAGTTCGGGGTCACGCACACGTGCTACGCGAGAGGGTTCAGGATGTGCGCGCCGCTTTTCCCCGCCGGAGGATCGAACCCGGGACTCAAAGCTTTCGAGGTCGGCGCGACTCCGCGCGCGCGCGCGACGACTGTTCCCGGATGGTACCGCTGCGTTCCCACGCTCGCGACAGCGCTCGTCGAGACGCCCGAATTGCGCTCGAGCGCGTCCGTGTTCGCCGCCGCGGGGCTGCTGGACGCGCTGCACGCGCCGCGAGCCGACGTCACGCTCTTCGCGCCGACCGAAGTGGCGTGGCTGAAAGCCGTCGGGCGGGTCGGCGACGTGCTTTCGCGCGCCGAGGCGATTCGCGCCGTCGCGCTCGCGCACGTCGTCGTCGGGTCGAGGAGCCTCTTTTCGATCAAAGACGGGCACGTGTTACCGTCGGTGGCGGCGACGACGTCCAGGCTCGTGATGTCCTCGACAGACACGGCGGCGAACGCCGTTCTCGGACTCCGAGCGTCGGCGAAATTCGGCTCCGCGTTCCAAACCGCGCCGGCGCTCGCCACGCGGTGCGCGGCGCAGCCCGGCGTCTCCGAGGCGTGCGCGCCGAGGCCGACGCGCGTGGTGGCGCTCGATCCCGTGCTCGCCGGGGAAGAGAGACCTCCCGTCGGGGGACGGGTCGGGGACCGCCTCGACGCGCTCGGCGCGGAGATGGAGGAACGCCTCGCGGGGTTCGACGCCGACGCCGGACGCTTTTTTTTCGCGTCGGGAGGAAACGGAGTCGCGGAGTCCGCGTCGGAGACGTCGGAGACGTCGGAGACGTCGCAAATGTACTCCTCCGTCTCTCGAGCGCGTCTGATGGGAAACCTCGACCACGACACCGCCGCCGTGGTGGTTCTCGGGGACATACACTGCGCGAACGGAGTGGCGCACATGGTGGACGCGCCGCTCGCGCCGGCGCCTTTGTTCTCGCCGGACAAAATCTCGCAAACCCCGCCGCGGCCGTTTCCGGGGGAAACGCACGACGCGATGAGCGTTTCTGTTTTCCTGCAAACGCCGCCGCCACCGGCGGCGACAAGCGCGCCGCCGCCGGTGCTCAAGCCTGTGGCCGCGTACTTCACCGCGCCGCCGCCGCCGCCGAGCGTAATCAGGCCGCCGCTGCCGCCGAGGACGCCGGGCGCGTCGGCGGCGGCGCCGCCGCCGGTCGCCGGGGGGGACTCGGGGTCTTGCGCGGCGCGCGCGCCGGACATCTGCGGTCTGTGCGATTACACCTTCTCCGAGACAGTAGGCGTGTGCTGCTGCGACGAGAGCTGCGTCGCGAGTGGAGACTGCTGCGCGGACTACCAGGCGGTGTGCGCGCTGACGCGCTGATTCGACGGGATACGTTCGATTTTATGCATTGAAGTTCGTTTGAAAACAAAAAATGAGCACATCAGACCGCACCGTCGTCAGCTCCGATTCCTCGACGCCCTGCCCTCGTCGGACGCGCGCGCCACTTCGCGAGACGCGCGCGCGCCGGCCGGGGGCACCGCGCGGGCGTCGATGTCGTCCCGCGCGTCGTGGTCGGGGTCGTCGGTCCCCGGCGACGTTCGGCGGCGACGCCGCGCGTCCCCGTCCCGCTCGCGGCGTCCGAGCGCATCTTCGTTGGCGACCGCGTTGGCGCTGTGCGTCGCGTCCGCGCTCCCCGCGCGCGTCTCAACGCAGAGGGACTGCGTGATCCAGGGCGCGGTGGCCATCTTCATGGTGTACCAGGCGGAGAACCCCGACGCGGTGTTCTTCTCCGAGGACGGGTGCCTGGCGGGGGGCGGGCGCGGGAACGGGTGCTGCCCCGGCTCCAAGTGCGCGGTGTGCGAGCCCAACACCGTGCAGAGCGCGGGGGGTAAGGAGATGCGCTGGAACTCGTGCATGTGTGAGCCGTGCGAGCCAGGCTCTTCGCAGTTCCGCGTGGGCATGCGCTCGTGCGAGCCGTGCCCCGCGGGCTGGTACCAGCAGGTGCGGGGACAGACGCAGTGCGACCCGTGTCCTCCGGGGACGTTCAACAGCCAAGTCGGCCGATCGAGCCCGTGCGAGAAGTGTCCGCCGGGGACGTACTCCTCCTCGGACATACGCGCCTACCGCGAAGCCACCACCAAGACGTACCGCGGCATAGGCTTGACTTTCGACCCGAGCGCGGGCGCGTCGCGGTGCAAAGCGTGTCCCGCGGGGACGTTCCAGCCGGAATTCGGGGGCAGGAGTTTAGAGGAGTGCGAAGAGTGTCCCCCCGGTTTTTTTAGTTTGGCGGGATCGGACGCGTGCGAAGCGTGTCCCGCCGGGACGTACCAGCCGTACGCCGGACAAAAGAGCGAAAAGGCGTGTTTGCCGTGCGCGGCGGGGATGTGCAGCGACCACGACGCCTCCGTGGAGTGCTACCAGTGCTGCCCCGTGGCGAACCTCGCGTGCGACGAATACTTAAAAAGAGCGCGCGGGTTTTACGGGCAAGTCGCGTGGTACAGCAACGACGGCGAGGTCGGGCGCGTGCCCACGGACAGAAAGGATGAGTTCCTCGAGCGACTCTGCGCGCGAGGATGCGCGGAGTACGGCGTCGTCAACTGGTGCGTCACCGGGGTCTGCGCGGCGTAGGCGAGAGAGAGAGGAGCGGTCGCTAGCTAGCTAGCTAGAGGGTATAAAACTGTAGGAGTAGAAAACGTCATGCTATCGTTCGCTCGTCGCGCTCGCGCCCTCGACGAGCAGCCTCGCCTCGCTGACCCTCAACCCGACGCCGTGTCCTCGCGCTCCGCCGGCTTCGTCGTCGCCGCGCGCGTTTGCGTTTTCGCGTCGCCGCCGCGACAACGCCTGCACGTTCTCCTCCACGGTGTTGAGCAGAAGGAACCTGTGCACAAACGTGGGCTTGGTCTGCCCGATGCGATCGACGCGTTTCATCGCCTGCGCCTCCGCGCCGGGGTCCATCACCGGCTCCAGCAAAATCACGTGCTGCGCCGACGTCAAGTTCAACCCGTTCGCGCCGCGGCGAAGCGGCATCAGCAAAACGCGAGCCTCTTCGAATCCTCGCGCGTTATCGGTTGTCGCGGTCTTTTCGCCTAAAGCTCCGGCGGTTCCGGTTCCAGGGACCAGAGACCGTTCCGACCGTTCCGACCGTTTCGCGGCGAACGCCTCGACGGCGTCGCGCATCTTCTTGCCTCCACCGCCCGGGTGCGCGACGACGACGCCGTTCGCGCGCAGCGCCGCCGCCGTCACCCGCAGCGCGTCCTCCCACTCGCTGAAGACGATGATCTTCGTCTCCGGGTCGGCGCCGCTTCTGTTTTCGTCCAAGAGATACAGCGCTCTTCGCGTCACGGCCTCGATCTTCGTGCCCCACGAGCCCTTCACCACCGCGGACGACTCGAACGCGTTCTGCTCGAAATCGGTGCCGAGGCTCGAGTCCATCGAGCACGCGCGACTTTGTTTTTTCGCAGGCGACTCGGCGGATCCGGAGGTAACCGCGCGCGAAGAATCGCGCGCGAAGAATCGCTCGACGCGCGTTTGCGCGCCGCCGAACGAGACGTAATTGATCTCATCCGCGGGTGTTTTCTCGCGGCAGGTGGGACACTTGAAGCTCTTCGGGTTTCTGTTGTTTGTCGGCGGCGGCGCGCGTGCGATGAGCGCGTCCGTGCACGACACGCACAGTTTGTGCCCGCAGGGCAGAACCGCGAGCTCGGCGGCGGCGGCGGAGCCGTCCGCGTCCTCCTGGCACACGGGGCACTCGAACGTTTTTGGAAACTCTTTTGTCTTTCCCGAAGCCGTTCCGGTTCCGTTCGCCTCCTCCGCGTCCGCTTTTGTCGCTTTCGTCTCCTCGTCCTCCCTCCTGAGCCGCTCCAGGAAGCGCACCTGCGACGCGGCGCGCCTCAGATCCGCCTCGTATACAGCGCGGTCGGTGACGTACTGTGTCTCCATCTCACCCAGCTCCCACTCGTGCACGACCGACGCTCTTAAGTGCTCGGGAACCGGGTCGGGCAAACCCCCGAGCGCGATTTCGTCGTCGCGGCGCGTGCGTATGCGCGTCGTCGCCATGACCAACTCGTCGCGCGCGTGCATCTCGTCTCTTTGGTGCTTTTGCAAGACGTTCGCGCTGCGAAACTCGCGACGCATCAGCTCGAGAGCCTCGCAGTGCGCGCTGCCTGACTCGTGCAAACGCGCGTGCGTGTCTTTAGAGACGCGTCCGAGCAGGAAACGAAGCGCCGTCTCCGCCGAGCTCGGCGCCGAGCGACCGGCGCCCACGTCCGCGCGAGCCACGCGTCCGCGCGCGCCGCCGCGCACGTGTTCGTCCGAGGCTTGCCTGCCGAACACGGCATCCTCGTACGTCACGAGGTCAGGCTGCGCGAGGCAGTGGTGGCACATCACGCGGTCGCGGTCGCGTCGATTCGTCGTCGTCGTCGTCGCCGTCGTCTCGAAAAAAAAGTTTCGTCTCTCGCCGCCGCCGACGACGCACGCGCCGCACCGGCCGGCGGCGTCGACGTCCTCCGGCTTGGCGTCGCGCGCGATGCGCGATAAGCGCGCCTGGGTGTCTAAGAACGCCGACCGCGACTCGGTGAGCCTCTGGAGGTCCCGCTCGAGCGCAAACGCGAACCCGTCCAGGTCGGTGAACGAGACGCGCTCGCCCTGCCAGCTCCCCTGCAAAGCGCCGTCCACCAGCCGGTCGAACAGAAGAGCGCTCTCTCTTACGCTCCGCTCGTCGCGACGCGCGAGCGCGAGCGCCTCTACCCACCACGCGCACCCCGCGGGCCCCTTTGTGTTTGTGGCGCCGCATCGCGAGAGCGCCGACGACACTGACGCAGAGATCTTGCGCAGGTGCTCCGCGGCGGCGCCGACGCCGCCCGCGCGCGACAAAAGGTACTTCCGGCGCTCCGTCTCCGCGTCGGCGAGAAGCGAGTCGTCGCGAAGCGACCGCGAGACGGCGACGGCGGACCTTTCGTCGCCTCTTTCGTTCGCGCCGTTCGACTTCGTCTTCGCCGCCTCGTCCGCGGCGTCCAGCGCGAGTCTCAGGTTGTGCAGCGCGTGCAGGCGCTGCAGCGCGTCGAGTCGTAGCCCGAGCCCGTCCGCCGCGCCGGAAGCCTCCAGCTTCAACACGCGCCGGTAGTGCTCCACGGCGGCGCCGTATTCCTTTTTGCAAAACGCGACGCCCGCGGAGGCGTTGAGCGTGAACGCGACGAGCCTCTGCGCCTCCTCCGCCTCGACGCGTTGCTTCTCGATGAGAACGGCGTGGATCTGAGGCATGGACATGATCGAGCCGCTGTGGATCCCGCCGGCGCCGATGTGCGCGCTCGAGTGGATCCCGTCGCCGCGCGCCGCGCCGCCCTTCGCGAGCCCGCGGACGCCGTGCGTGCCCGCCTGCGGGTGGTTGCACGCCTGGCGCAGACGCAGCAGAGGAGCCAACACGCGTCTCGACTCGTCGGCGGTGAGGCGCCGATCGGAAGTGTCGTCGTCGTCCGCGGTGAGATCCACCGCGTCGGAGGCGGAAGACGGGTCATCACCGGACATCGCGTCGTCGTCGTCGTCGTCGTCGTCGAGCGACGCGCCGTCTTCCTCGGTTCCGTCGCGGTCGGCGTCCGAACGCCCTCCGAGCCGACGACCCGAGCCGAGCGCGACCGCGTTCGCGAACGCGTTCGCGGGTCCTCGTCGATTCCGTTCGCGCTCCGCCGCCGCCTCGGCTCTCGCGCGCGCCGGGTCCAACACCCGGCGCAGCGCTTCGCGCGCCGCGCGCTCGCACACCTCCCTCTGTTTGCGGTACCAGTGCGCCTCGATCCCGGAAGGGCGCAGCGCGGTGATCGTCTGGCCCTGCGGCGGCAGACGGAGCTCGTCCGCGACGTCCGCGCGCGCGTTGCGCCACATGACGCGTCGCAGAACCGAAAACAAGAAACGCTCCGCGGAGGGCGCGTGTCTTCTTTCGAACGGCGCCTCGACGACGCGGCGCCACCAGTGCGCGTCGGCTAAATGAGACGGCGCGTTTAGAAACGCGAACAGACCTTGTAGATCCTCGAGGCCCCTCGACACGGGCGTGCCGGTGACCGCCCACCTGTGCACGCCGGGAACGAGGCGCGCCATGGCCGCCGCCGCCGCCGTCGACGATTCCACCTCCTGCGCTTCGTCGAGGACCACGCGCCACCACGTCAGACGCGTCAGCGGCGTGGGGATGATTTCGTACTTCTTGCGGTGTCTGCTGGCGCGCGAGTTCCGCGCCGAGTCGCCGTCCGTCTCCGGAGACGCCGCCGGCGCGTGGTGCAGGTCGTTGCGCAGCGTCTCGTACGTGGTCAGCACGACGTCCGCGCGAGCCAGGTCGAGCGCCGAGACCGGTGCGTTGACCGTTCGCGAACGCTGCTTGGCGTCCGGGCCGGAGGCGCCACGCGGCTGCCCCTCGTACGTCACCACCGCCAAAGAGCCGGGCGCGGCGTGCCTCTCGAGCTCGGAACGCCACTGCGCGAGGATGGCGGACGGACACACCACGAGCGTGGCGCCGCAAGGCCCGGACACGAAACGCCCCGCGCGTCGCGCGACGCACCGCCCGCACGTGAACGGTACCTCCTCGGCGCGTTCGCGAGCCGAACGCGCGGTGCGTGTCGTCGCCGCCGCCGCCTGAAGCCTGTCGAAAAGCGTTTTTTCGTTCGCGGCGAAAACGCCGGGAACGTCTCGTGCTCTTTTTTCGTCGCCTTCGTCGCGAGACGCCGAGAAAAGAAGCGCGTCTTTTTTCTTTTCTTCGTACGACGCGAGGGCTTCCCGCTCCGCCGCCTCGGCGAGCGCCTCGGCGCGCGCCGCCTCCGCGACGCGCGCGGCGTGTTTCTTCTCGTCAGCCTTCGTGTACCCGACGCAGCGCGCGTGCGACCACTCCGCGCACGACTCGCAACGCAACCAGAGCCCGTCGTAGTCGACGCCCTCGACGCCGCACGCGCACCCGACGACGTCCTCCGCGTCGGCGTCGGCGGCGTCGGCGTCGTCGCGTTTCCCCTTGGCGTCGTCCGCGCGCGCGATACCGACGACCGGCTCGACCGGTTCGCTTTTTTGTTTCGTCGAGTTCGGTATCGTCTCCGCCGGTTTCGGTTCGGGTTCGGTTCCGCGTTCATCAGGGCTCTCGTTTGGCCCCGGGCCCTCGTACCTGTGCGCGAGGATGCACATGAGCAGCTCCACCGTTTTACCCAGTCCCATCTCGTCCGCCAGGATCCCGCCCTTGACGTCCGGCGGCGCGGGGAACGCGAACCGCGACACCTGTCCGGTGTACCAGTTCACGAAGCAAGAAGCACCGGACGCGCACGTATCCGAGACGCGAAGCGGCGACCACAGCGGGTGAAGCGTCGCTTCGCCTTGTGTTTTCTTCTCGTTCAAAGACGAAGCGTCGCCGTCGGAACGCGTCTCGGGGACTTTACTCGCCGCGTCCGCGCCCCCCTTCTCCCGGCGCACCATCCAGTGCACAGCCCGCCGCTGGTACGGCCGCGGGTCCGGCGCGAGCCCGGGGAACGCGCCGGCGAACGCGGGCGCCTCCCGCGGCGGCTTCGCCGCCGCGTACGCGGCGTGCGTCGCCGCGTCGCGAGAGAATTTAGTCTGCGAAAAACCGGTCGCGGCGGGTTTCGTAGCATCGTCAAACGCCGGCGCAAACGTCGGCGCGTCGCGCGGCGGGTTCGCGGAACCCGTCGACGGATCGAGACCCGCGGCGAAGCGTTCGACGTCGTCCACCGGAGGACACAGCCAAGACCCTAGGACGCGTCTCAGTCTCGCGTGCTTTTTTTTGCGGCTCGCGTGTTCGGCAAACGCCGGAGCGTCGACGAACGCGTCCGCGGCGAGACAGACGTCCAAGCGACGCGACGGAACGCGTTGTTCGTCCTCCTCCTCCTCCGAATATTTCGCGAATACAAACGCCAACGCGCCTTCTTTGAGCAACGCGAGGAAACACTCCAGGAGTGTCTCGCCGTTTTTGTTGTCTCGCGCGGAGGATTCGTTCGCGGAACAAGCGAGCGTCGTCGCCGGAAACGCGTAGCGGCACCACGCGAGCGGGCGCGTTTCGTCTTGGACGTCGTCTTTCTCATCATTCTCGGCGGCGTTTGGCTCGGCGGTGGTCGTCGCGGGTCTCCGCGCCCACTCGAACGACGCGTGGTCGTTCGAGGCGGGTCGCACGAGCGCGCGCGTGCACGACGGCCCGAGTGGAGCGTCGTCCGCATATGCCGCGTCGACGGCCACGCCCTCGAGCGAGGCCACGACGACGTCCTCGGGTCGCCGTTCGCGGATGGCCACTTCCACGGGTTGCGCGAGCGGAAGGTGCCGAGTCCCCGAACGGCTTTTTTTACGCGGAGGGGGAGTCGATGTCGCCTCGACGCCGACGCCCTCGTTCCGACGCGGCGGGGCTTTCCGCCGAGGCATCGGGGGGCTCTCGAGCCTCCGCCCGACGCGCCGTGCACTGAAGCGCCGCTGACAGCTCGGGAAGCGCTCGGACCGATCGAATTGTTGTTTGTTCATGACGAGATCTGACATCTGTGAGAAATCAATACCTGAGCGTCATGGACAACTTCGACTGTTCGAGTGGGCACACCAGTTTCTTTCGTTCAAACGTGCAGCACCTCGATCTGAAGCGCCACTTCTCGCCGCGCCCGAACCTCAGTCTTCGTCGACCGAGGCGGGCCAGACGTGAAGGTCGCCTCTTCGACGGTGTTCGCGTCGGCTCGCGCGGTCGCGGTCGCGCGTCTCGCCGGTCACTCAAGGCGTTTCCAGACGCGACCGCGATTCGCGCGGCGAACGATGGAGAACTTCTTCAAGCGGAAGGACCCGCCGAACGGCGCGAGCGGCGTCTCCGCGAGCGCGAACAAGTCAGCGAAGATGTCTTCCGCCTCCGGCGGCTCCGGCGCGTCCCCGAAGTGGACCGCGCTGCACGGCTCGTTCATGGCGCGCGTCGACCCAAAATGCGCCCCCAACGCCAAGGTTGCGGCGTTCGATCTGGACGACACGCTGCAGAAGACGCGTTCGGGAAGGCCGGGGTATTTGGTGTCGGATCTGGACGACTTCGTCTTCTGGTCCGATCGCGTCGCGGACGTTGTGCGCTCCGTCCACAAACGCGGCCACGCGGTGGTCATCTTCAGCAACCAAGGCGGCGTCAAAGGCGCGCTGGACGGGAAAAGAGCCGACGTCGTTCGAAGGCGGGTGGACGCGCTCGCGAATACACTCGACGTGCCGCTGCACTTTTTCTGCGGCACGCAGAAAGGCGCGGAGAAGGATCCGAGGGGCTACCGCAAACCGCAAACGGGCGCTTGGCGATATTTCGAGAAGCACTGCAACGGAGGGATACAGGTGGACCTCTCCGCGTCGTACTACGTCGGGGACGCCGCGGGGCGTCCTCGAGACCACTCAGACAGCGACGCGGCGTTCGCGCGGAACGTCGGCGTACGTTTCTTCACGCCCGAAGCGTATTTCACAGAAAGCGCCTTCGAACGATTCGGATTTGATGAGCCGGAGACGGATTTGAAACCGAGCGGTACTCGCGCGGAGAAAAACTCCGCGGATGACGAAGCGCCGCGATCGTCACCGGTCGTCGTTTTGCTCGACGACGACGACGACGCGAACGAACCGCACGAGGACTTTCACCGGGAGGGGACGCCGTAGGAAGCGACGCGGTTAGATCACGTTTTGATAGACTACTCTGTGAGTCCGTACTCGACATTGTTAGCAATGCATATTTTCCAGATATTTTATGGGCGAGCGGGTGCGCGGTTTTCAGAAGACCACGCGCACGCACACACGATGGTGAAGCGCGAGCACCCCGAGATCGACCTCGCCGCGGGCGAGGTTGACGGAGAGCCTGTCGTGCAGAGACGCAGGTCACAGGTGGAGCCTGATCACCTTCTGTGCCCGATCACCCGCGATATGTTTCGCGACCCCGTTATTTTGATTGAGTCTGGTCACACGTACGAGAAGGCGGCCATCCAGCAGCACCTGCGACTTCGTCGTACCGATCCAAGAACCAACGTTCGAGTTCAGTCAATAGCGTTGAGCACCAACATGGCCATTCGCATGGCTGTGGATGCATGGCTCGCGGATAACCCTGGGGTCACACCAGACGGCTGGGATAGTCGGGAGTTGCTTTCTCCCAACACAGGCCAACACAGGCCAACTCTTCACACTTGCGCTGAGGAGGGACACCTGGATTTCGCGCGAGTCCTGATCGAGGCGGGAGCTGACGTGAATGCCGAGGACAACTACGGCTTCACCCCTCTTTACATTTGCGCTGAGAAGGGACACCTGGATTTCGCGCGAGACCTGATCGAGGCGGGAGCTGACGTAAACGCGAAGGAGGACAATGGCTGGACCCCTCTTTACATGTGCGCCTCGGAAGGACACCTGGATGTCGCGCGAGCCCTGATCGAGGCGGGAGCTGACGTGAACGCGAAGGAGGACAAAGCCTTGACCCCTCTTTACATTTGCGCTGAGAAGGGACACCTGAACGTCGCGCGAGCCCTGATCGAGGCGGGAGCTGACGTGAATGCCAAGGACAACAACGGCTCGACCCCTCTTTTCTTTTGCGCTCTGAAAGGACACGTGGAGGTCGCGCGAGCCTTGATCGAGGCGGGAGCTGACGTTAACGCGAAGGTGGACAATGGCGACAATGGCGTTACCCCTCTTTACGTGTGCGCTCAGGAAGGACACCCTGAGGTCGCGCGAGCCCTGATCAAAGCAGGATCAAATTTTATTGGGCTCTCGTTTGAGCAGGTTGCTAATTTGTGCAGGAGATTGATCTAATGAAGCATGCGGTGCGGTGCCTTGCACCTCGCGTCTACGACGCTGAGATTTGAATCGTCTGTCGCGTCGTTTAGCTACTGTATCTACTACCGCGTCTTTTCTCGCGAAACGAGTCGCCGCTCGGTACCGCCGCGGCGCGTCATCCCAATCGAAAGCACTGGATGCGTCCCACCAGCGAAGGCGCCTTCGGGTGTTCGTTCTCGGCCTCCCCAAACGCGGGACCCGTCCCGTCGTTCTCGCCCTCCGCGCCCAAAACGTCCACCGACAGACTCTCGAACACCAGCCGCTTGAACCCGGCGAGGTTTTCGGGAAACTCAAAGCGGAGCGGCGCGCCTCCGCGCGTGTGCGGGACGAGGAAATCGCCCACTCGAAACGCCGCGGGACTATTTTTAATCGTTTCCGTCCGCGTCTCGCCGGGACGCGTCTCGGGTTCGATCCCGGAGGCGGCGCCGCCGGACGAAGGATGAGACGCCGGGACGGGATCGTCTCGCGCGACGCGGTCTCCGCCGTCCGCGGCGAGAAAGTCCCGCGCCGCCTCGGGAACCGGCGGGCCGTCGCCCGTCGACAGACGCGCGTCGGCGGCGCCGCCGCCGCCGCCGTCGCCGCCGCGGTCGCGCAGGAACCCGAGGAACCCGCCTCCGCCCGCGTGACCGTGCCTCTCGGCGTTCCGGTGCTCCGCCGCCTCCGCGCGCCAAGGAGACCGCGAGAGCCGACGCGCCTCCGCGGCGGCGTAGGGAACGGCGCTCTCGGTTTCGCCCGAAGAGGACGAAAACGAAAGCTCGGGCCCGTGGGGCCCCGACGTTTCCGAGCGTCGCGGCGCTTCGGCGAAGGACACCGTGACCCGAATGATCCAGGCGCGCCGGTCGAGTCCCCCGGAGGCGTCCGCGGGGGGTGTCACTCGGAACCCGGAGACGAACGATCTCTCGGCGCCGGCGCTCTCGTCGCGCGGCGGGCCGACGTGAAGCGTCGCGCCGCCGAAGTGCGCCGACTCGAACGCGCACCGCACGCGCGTCGCCGCCGGCGCCGAGGCGGCCGCCGCGTCCAGCGCGCGCGCGACTACGGGGCGCGCGCCGGGGTCGAGCACGCTTAAACGCGTCGGTTCGAAAAACGGAAACCTTCCGTTTTCAGAACCGACGTCGTCGTTCTCAGAGCCTTTCGATTCCGACGTTTCCGGACGCGCGGAAGACAAAGACGCGTCTGCGTCTTTTTCGGTCGCGGAGACCGAGGACGCGATGGACGCGATGTCGTCTCGCGCGGCGTCGGGATTTTCCGGCTTTTCCGGAGAAGAAAGATCGAAACTCGAAAGTGCTCTTTCTTCGGAGCCCTGAGACGCGCTCGCGGCGCCGAGCGGCGGGAACGACGGCTTCGCCGCGAACTTCGCGACGGAAAAGTCGAGGCCGAGCGTTCCCGCGTCCGTCCCGGCGGGCGCGTGCACTTCGAGCCGCGCGACGCGGCACGACACCGTCGGCGCGTCGCCGCAGTCCAAAACGAAAACCTCGCCGGCGGCGACGGCTGCGCCGGAGACGGTCCAGCGACGTTCTGCCTCCGCCGCGCCGAAAAAGGCATCGTCGCCGTCGTCGGCGGTTCGCGGAGAGCGAGTAGACGGCGGCGTTTGAAACCCGTCCGCGACGTCGTCCGCGACGCGCAGCGTGAATCGCGTCCCCGCCGGGATTCCCGCGTCGTGGCCCGCCCTGAGCGCCAGCCGACACGCGCGCGCGCGCGCGGGGAACGCGAACGTCGCCCCCGCGCCCGAGACGGACACCAAGCCGCCGCCGCTCTGCCGCCGCGAAAACGAAAACACGGCTTCGTCCGCCGCGGCGAAGGCGAACGTCTCGTCTTTTCTTTTTTCCTCGGCTTTTTCGCGCTCCGCGACGCTCTCGCCGTCGCGTCGGAGGACGCGGAACGCGCCGTTTTTCTCGAACGCGATGGTGTGCCGCGCGTGAGGCGGTCGCGTCGGTGTGTCGGTCTGCGTGGACGCAGTCCTCGCGCGAGCGTCACGCGCGTGCGCGAAGAGCGCGGCGAGGCGATCGAGCTCGGCGACGGCGGCGGCGGCCTCGTCCGTCCCGGCCGTCTCTTCGCGCGCGGAGGGCGAGGAAGACGCGGGCGTCCCCGGCGAACCGTCGCGCGCCGGGGAGGCTGATCCGGCGAACGCCCCGGACCCGAACGGCGCGCCGGTCACTACCCGCTCGGCGTCGAGACGGGAAGGTCGGGAAGAACCGTTTTTAACGGCGTTCGCGTTTTCGTCGTCGGTACCCTTCGCGAGCGTCGCGCCGCCGGATCCGGATCCGGATCCGGATCCGGATCCGGATCTCGGAAGAGGGGTCGCCGCGGGCGTCGCGGGGAAGACTCGTTCGGGACCGGGACCGGGACCCGACGCCGAGACTCGGTCCACCATGGCGCTGAGCGACCCCCCCGAGGCGCCGGCGACCACGCCCCCCACGGCGCGCGCGACGTTGGCGCCCTGCCCCATGAGCTGCTCCCAGGGCGAAAGCGACGCGATGGCGCTCAGCGCGCGGGGAGCGGGCGACGCCGCCGCCGCCGCCGCCGCCGCCGCGCGCTCAGACGCCAGCGCGTCCACCAACAAAGCGACGCGCCTCGCGAGGAGCAGAGGCGTCGGATCGGCGGCGGATCGCGAGACCCCGAGTCGACGCAAAGCCTGGTCTCGCGCGGAGGCGCTCAGCCCGAGACGCATGCGCGTCTGTTCGAGCGCGAGGCGCGACGCGAGGGACAGAGACGCGTTCGCGTTTGGAGAACCGGAACCGTTCGTTTTCGTTTTCGGTTCGCTCGTCGTCTCGCCAAACGCGCCGCGCGCCGCGGATTCGTATTCGGCGACGCGCGCGGGTCGGTCGCGTTCAAGGACGGCGTCGTCGGTCATCTCCTCTTCGATCTCGGGTGGATTCGTAAAGGCGTTCGTCAATTCACCGTTTTCGTCCGCCGATCGCGGCGGTTCAGAAGCTCTCGAACCCGAGGCGGCGCGTACGAGCTCTGAAGTGCCGGCGCGAGTCTCTCGCGCCGCCGAATACTCCGCCGGGACGCCCAGGATCTCGACGTGCGGCAACGCCGTGACGGTCGCGTGCTTTTCGGCGGAGCTTTCTCGCCGAGAGCTTCTGAACGCCAGGCGCACCACGCGTCGTATGTGCGCTGTGTCGCCGGAGTGACAGAGAGACAAGCTTTGACGAGTCGAAAACTTCGCATCGTCTTCGTCGTCGTCGAAGCTCCACGCGCGCGCGATGTCGCTCGGCGCGCGCGCGCGCATCGCGAACGACATGGTCGTGCCCGGCGGCGAGCGGGGCAGCGTTATGTCGAGCGCGATCGGCACCAGGTCGTCCAGGCTCGACCCGGCGAACACGTCGAGACGCGTCGGGGAGACGCACTCGGGCGCGCCGCGCGGCGAAGTCAGCGCGACGCGGTCGACGGATCCCGGGACGCCCAGCCAAACCACCAACGCGTGTTCGGCTCGATTTTTTTCAATCGCGGCGCCGTTCGTCTCGTCGAGCGTCTCTTTCGCGTCGTCGCCGGCGTCGGGCGCTGGGCAGACCCAGAGCGGCGTCGCGGCGGACGCCGTCGCCGCGCCGAGAAGCGCCTCAGGAGGCGCCAGCGGCGCGCCCATCGAGCGCGGCGCCGAGAGCACGACGGCGCTCGGCGGCCGCGAAAGCACTTTCTGCGGCGGGGAAAAAAACGTCGGCGGATCGAGACGCGTCCTTCCGGAGGCGCTCGCGTCGAGGAGCGTGTCGCCGCCGCGCGCTTCTTCCCCAAGCCGAGCCGCCGCCGCGGCGGCGGCGGCGCGCACGGAAACGCCGCCGCCCGGCGCTTCCGACGAAGCGTCGGACGTTGTTCGGGAGAGAGGCGGCGTCCCCGTCGCGCGCGCGGCGGCGGCGGCGGCCATCCCCGGAAATCCCTGCGAGAACGAGCCGGATAACGAGCCCGAAAACGAGCCGGATAACGATCCCGGACCGGGTGACGTCATCCGTGTCGGAGACCCGTACCCGGAGGACCCGGAGGCTTTTTCCTTGTCGCGACCCTCGCTCGCGCGAGGAGGCTCCGGCCCTCCGCGAGCCGGCCCCGCGCGCGAGGAGGCCAAGGAGGGGAAGTGCGTCTCCCTCCGCGCGCCGAGGAACATCTCGAACTGCGTTTGCCTGTGCGCGTCCTGCGTCAGGTTCAGGAACCGCCTCTGCGCGGAGATGGAGAGGTTCGAGAGGCTGGACGCCGCCGCGTACGCGCCGCCCTGGCCGGGCCCAGCCTTGGTTGGGGCGGTCGAGCTGCCGTCCAGCAGGTGGAAGATGGAGGTGTGGATCGCGCGCGACGCCGTGTACACGGCGCTGTGCAGGTCGCCGTTGGCGAGGAAAATCTCGCACATAGCCGCCAGCGCGCCGGGATGCACGGCGCGGCGCACGTCGTCCACGCCCAAGCTCAGCAGGCTCCACGCCGCGTCACCGCTTTTCGTTTTTTCGTCCGCGCCCTCCGCGCCCTCCGCGGACGCGCAATTCGTCGAACGCGAACCAAGCGACTCTTTTCTCGGAAAGTCTTCGGAAAGACTTTCCGACTCGGGTTCGGCGGTCGGAGCGCGCGTCGCCAAATCGGGCGTCTTCGTCTTGGTCTTCGTCTCCTCCGCCGAAATCTCCGTTTTTAGCGGCGTCGGCAGACTCCACTGCGTGGTGCGCGTGTTGTGGTCGATGTAGAAGGTGCGGCCGGTGACCGTGTCGTACCTGCTCTCCCAGCCGGGAGGCAACACCGGAGGCGGCGCGGGGCCGCTCGCGGAAGCGCCGTCGCGGCGGCCGTACGTCGCCGCCGCCGCCGACGCGTCCCCGGTTTTATCCGCCGACTCGTTTGAAAACGGTTCAATTTCTCGCGCGACGTCGAGGCCGAGAAGACGCGCCTGCTCCGCCAGAACCTGCACGGCGGCGAAGTAGCTCGCCAGGTTCGTGCGATCCAGGCTGTCCGCGCAGTTGTACCGCAGAACCCCGCGCTGGTACGTCGTGGTGACTTTTCTCGGACTCGGAGTTCCGGGGGAAGCGGGAGTGTGATCCTTTTTTGTCGCGCGCGGCGCGTGGTCGGCGGAGGCGGCGCATCGCCCGCGCGCGACGCCGGCGTCGGCGAGGTACGAACGCAGCGCGTTCCACAGCCCCTCCACCGTTTTCGCCTCGCCCAGCGCCTTGATGTTCCCGTGCCAGTCGAAGTTGAGCACGGTGATGCCGCTCAAGCCCGCGCGCTTGCGCACGCCGCGCACAGCCTCGTGGAAGTGCTCGCTGAGCAGAAGCTCGGGCTTGCCCGGCGCGCACCGCAAGAGGTTGACACACGTCACCGGGAACCCGTCCTCCTTTGTGGCGTCGAGAGGCCGGTACCCGCGCGCGAGCGTCGAGAAGTACTGCCCCGTGCCTCGGTACGGGTTTTCGTCGGAAACGAAAATCTCGGCGTCGCCTATGCTCTGCTTGATCTCCTGGCGCCACCGGATGGGAACGCTCCCGCGGCGCCACACGTAGCTGCTCCACCGCGCCGAGTCGCGCGACACGTCGCGGCGAGTCGAGGACGCCGCGGAGGTCCCCGACTGAGCTCTTTCGGTCTTCGCGACGGAGCCCGAATCATCGTCTCTGACCTCGTTCATGGACGCGTCGTCTTCTTTCGAAACGTGTTTCGAAGCGTCACAGGCGTTCGTTGTTGTGTGCTTCGTCTCCTCCTCCGCCTCCCTGACCCAGACGATCTGCTCCATCTCCACCTCGTTTCCGGGCGCGGCGGCGTCGTTGAGTCCGCGCGCGAGGTACCGCGTGCCGGGGTGCGCGCTGCTCCGCCGCCCGAAAACCGCCACGCGGTACTCTCTGTTTTTCAGGTCTCGTAACCGGCGGCTCTCCGCTAATCCCTGGAGCAACGCGGGGCACGCGTGCGGTATACCGAGTTGGCGCACCGGTGCGCTGAGCCATTCGTTCCACACCCACTGCGGGTCGAAGTCGTTTTCGTCGTTGGAAAGTTTTTCGCCGGCGAGCGCGAAGGGTCGCGTCGCGTCAAACGTCTCGCAGTAAAAGTAAAGGTTCTCCATGGGCGTTTCCGTGAGGCTTTGGATTTTGGAACGCTCCTCCTTCGTTAAGCAAAACGTGGGATCGCGCAACGGCACTCTGTGCCACTTCGCCTCCGTGACCGTCAGAATCTCGTGCCCGTTCGGCAAAACAGCCGCCACGCGGACTTTGCGCGCGACGAGCGCGGCGGCGGTTTCGCCGAAACAAACGTACCCGAGAAGCGCGCACGAGCGAGTCACCGTCTTGCACAGCCCCCGTCGGCGCAGACTGGCGAGCGCCGAGTCCTCATCCTGGAACACGTCCGCGCCGGGAACGGTGCCGCGCTCCAAGGCGCCGGTCGTGGGGCACACGCTGCGTCGTTTCGAGTTTGAAGCGCGGAAAGGGAGGACGAAGCGCGAATGAAGCGTCCGATTCGTGAGACGGAACGCGCGCGAAAGGTGGCGTGTGCGTCGAGAGACGACGAAAAAAAAACGATCGATGGTCGCGGGTTCCGAAGTGTTACGGGAGGTGGGACGACGGGTCAGCGTCGCCGCGGGTGTGCCGGCGGTTCGCGGGCGCGAGAGACGCGCGAGAAATCGCGACGAGACGCGCGGGCTCGAGGGGAGCGCGAGCCGTCCACCGCGTGTTCCTCGAGGCTGTCGCGTTTCACGGGTCGTCCGCGGACGCCTCGATTGGAGGGGACGTCTTTTCGCGGGGCGCGGGACCGCGCGGGATCGGAGGAGGTGGGAACGCACCGCACGACGTGCGTGTCGATGCTCCTGGCCGGACTCAACACCAGGTGGAGCTCCGCCTTGTCGGACTCCACCACCGCGACGCTCGAGCGGTGACGCATCGCGCCCTCTCACCGCCGCGAGAGGCTGCTGTGTCGCGCCTCCCGAGACGCGCCACGCCAAAAGCACGCGTGTCGTCTGAGAGAGCGCGACGTGAAAAAAAAGCCAAAATCAAACCGACGAGCGACGGAGCACGTTTGAAACGAGCACACGAGCTGTGCTTCATCGGACGTGCCAACCGCGTGGGCCTCAGAAGGACGCGACGCGAGGCGGCATGGCGCCGGTCCCGTCGCCGCCGAGGCGCGTGGGCGAGGCGCTTTCGGGTGCGTAAACGAACCGCGCGTCCCCGCTCGTCGTCGACGCGAACGCGCATCGCGCGTCCGAGGTCCCGTTTCCGTCGAGCCCGAGATCGCCCGATGTCGCCTCACGCGAAGAGTGCCCACTCGAAGATCCGCCTCGAACGCCGCGCGAACGCTCGACTGACCGCGCCGCGCGACGACATCCCCTCTTCGCTCTCTCCCGTGCCGCTCCTCACGACATGAACCAGGCTTGACCATCGAGGACTCGTCGTACAGGGGCGGGCTCGGGTTCGCTCGCGGCTCGGACGCCAGGACGAGAGCCGTGGCGTCTCGGGGCCTTCGCGCACGCACCTTTGTCTCCGCGGGCGAGGCGCTGTTGCGCGAGGAGGACGACGAAAGACGAAAGACGGCCGGGCGAACAGACGCGAAGGATGCGCTCGTGTCGTCGTTCGCCGCGAACGACACGATGCACAGCGCGTCCACTGTGTCGGGTTCGTCCCCGTACGAGCCCAGCCCGGCGCCGCGAAAGGCGAGCGGACCCTTTCCCGGCCCCGCGGCGAGCCTGCTGCTCGGCCGACTGGAGTCCAACCGGTACGCCGTGCCCGACGACCTGCTTCCGGTGGACGACCTGATGCCGGTGGACGAGGAGGAGGAGGCGATGGCGCAGCGCGAGGAAGAGGAAGAAAACGAGGAGGCGATCGGGGAAGAGACGTTTCTTCCGCGACGCGCGGCGTCCTCGCCGCGCGAACCGAACGCGGAAAAGAACGAAACGCCTCTCCCGTCTCGTCGGCTTTCGTTGCGCCGCGCGACGTCGATCCAGACCCGGGACGACGCACTACCTTCGGCGCGGACGTTTTTGTTCGCGGGCGCGAGCGCCGAGCACCCCCTGTCCGTGGACCACGACGAGGAGGTGCACGTGGACGACACTCGTCTCGTCTGGACGAGCGGCGGGGTCACGCGGTTCAGGGCGACGTTCGAGGAACGAGCCAAGCAAATCGCGTGGTGTTTCTTCCCGGAAGAGACTTCGTGTTTCGCGTCGCGCGAGCGACGGCGCGCGCGGAGGCGAGCGTCGCGATTCGCGCAACTCATTATTCTCGACGACGACGACGTTCGTGTTCGTTCGCGTTCAAGTCAAGGGCGCGAGACCGATCTGGACGATTCGCGAAACGCCTCCGATTCCGATTCTGATTCTGAATCCGATTCTGAATCCGACGACTCGGCCGACGTCGAAACGCTCGCGTGTTCGTCGCCGAATGGCGAATCGTTCGATTGGTTCCGCGGCGCGGCGGACGCGCCGACGTTGTGCGTTCGGCTCCGCCGGTCGCTCTTCGCGCACGCGCCGGGTGGCGAGACGCGGACCGCGCCTTTGCCTCGCGACGCGCTCGGGGACTTCGCGCCGTGCGCGCTCGGACTGCTCATGCGCACCAGGCGAGGCATCTTCGCGCTGAGGCACCCGCTGGACGAGCCGGCGCCGGTGTCGAGCGTCTTCGGCGCCGACGCGGATTTCACAGCGTCTTTCAACGCGCCCTCGACGCCCTCGCCCGCGGAGTGCGTCGCGTGGTCGTCCGCGGACTCGCTGTATTTCCTGACGCACGACCCGACGCGTAAGTCGCACGCGCTGTGGCGCGTCGCGCCGGCGCCGTCCGAGCGCCGTAACGCCGCGGACGCGCCGTTCGCGGGGCCGGTCGAGGCGGACGAGCTCCACGCCGCGAGCGCCGCGACGCCGTCCTCGACGGCGCAAGACTCCTCGCCTTCTTTCGCGGACACATCCGACGACTCGCCGAGCACGTCCCCCGCGCGCGTCGCGGTGGAGCGCGTGTGGACCGAGCCGGAGGGCTTCTCTGCGCGCCCGACGAGCTTCGCCGGCGTCGCGCACGACGACGACGCGCGCTTAACGCCGAGGCTCTGCGTCCTCGGGGACGACGGCGTGTTGCGAGGGTACGCGTTTGGGAAAAAAAAAGGGAAAGCCGCCCTGGACGGATCGGCGCCGCCCCGCGTCGCGTTTACACACGACAACGCCAAAACCGCCGCGTGCGTCAAAGCCACGCGCGCGCCTTTATTGGACCTCCTCTTCGTCACGGAAGATGGCGGGATGGCGTTGGCGTGCGGCGCGCGCGTCGCGATCGCGTGGCGAGCGGACACGCCTCTGTTCAGTGACTCTCCGCGTCTGACTAAAAAGTCATACGATTTTCGTCCCGTCGGCGACGAGGACGAGACAAACGGCTCATCGCGGAGACTTGGGACACACACTCCACGGCGCGTCGGCGACATCACGCGTTTGCACTCGCCGGTGGGTGCGCGCGTCACCGCCGAGCTCACAGACGGCGGCCCCGAATTACGGCTGGTCCTCCCCGGCGCGCCCGTCTCGCCGGCGACGCGCGCTCTGATGGAGGCGCTCGGCGGCGATTGCGTCTTCGGCGACGACGCAAAGCTTGGCGAGGCGTCGCGCGCCGAGGCGATGGAGATTGTCCTCTCCGCCGCCGCAGAGGCGGCGTCGCCCGAGGACGAGTGGGACCGCGCGCAGACGTCGCTCCTGGCGTGGTGCGGGTGCGAGAGCCTCGCGGAGCCTCTCGCGGAGCGCGCCGAGGAGGAAAGCGCGCCTCTCGCGCCTCTCGCGGGGGACGAAGGCCGGAGGAAACCGGACCGCGGGGACGGAGACGACGCACCGTCGTCCTCAGACGACGACGACGACGACGCCTGGGAGTACCTGCTGCGCAGCGAGCGACACGCGAGCGACGCGGCGCGGTACCCGTCGATGGCGGCGGCGGCGTCGAGGGAGAACGACGGCGGCGCGTCTGAAAGAAAAACGAAGACTCCGGCTGGCGTTCTTTCGGCGTCCGAAAGAACGCCTCGCTCGGAACGGTCGGCGCCCCGTTTGTCGGCGGCGCACGCCGCGCGCGCCGCGGCTTTGCTTCGCGCCGCGCACGCGGCGTACGAGGCGTGCAAGCTGGATGTCCTGCGGCGGCCGTGCCTCGTGCCCCTCCGCGGCGTGTGCGTCCGCGCGGCGACGGCGTGCGCGTCGCAGTTTTCGGCGGCTGAGGGTTCGTACGGCGTCGCCGCCGAGGCGGCGGCGTTCCTGGACCACCACGCCCGCGACGCCTGGTTCGACGACGCCTTCGCTCTGAGCGACGAAAAAGCCGATGACGAGAGCGCCTCCGGAAGGAGCCACGGGATCGACCTCGCGACCGCGCGTCTCGCGGCGTCCGCGCTCGCCAAAGCCGGCACGTGGGCGGCGAGCGCGCTCGACGGCGTCGCCGACGCGCCGGACGTGTGCGCGGCGCTCGAGGACCTGTTCTCCGGAACCGCCGGCGAGACGCGGTGGCTGGCGCTCGTGCCCCCGCTCGTGCGCGGGGAGATGGTGCCGATTCGAGGCGTGGCGCTCGAGCGCGTCGAGGCGGGTCCCGAGGCGATGGAAACGGACAAATCGAGGACGACGACGAAGTCGAAATCGAAACGGTCGTCGCGCGCCGCGGGACCGGCGGTGCGATGGGCCGCGCTCTGTGTCTCGTTCGCCGCCGGCGCCGCCGCCTCGGCGCGCGCGGCGGCGCGCGGCGACCGCGAGGCGGCTCGCGGCCTCGCGGCGGCCACCGCCGAGGCGATGGTCTCCGCGGGATTCGGCCTCGCCGAGCTGGCGCGCGTCCCGAGCGGGCTCGCGTTAAGGCTGCGCGACTGCCTCCGGCGATGCCGCGAGCGCCCGCCGCCGCGTTGGCCGCCGCGCGCGTACGCGCTCGTGGGTCGCGACGACCTCGCCGCCGCCGCCGTCGGCGGCGCGGGCGCCGCGCGTTCTTTTCGGCGGCTCGGTTTTTCCGTCGCGGCCCCTTTGAGGCGTCGCCGGTGCGCCGCCACCGGCGCGTCTTGCCTCGCGGCGTCGCCGAGCCTCGGCGCGCTGGACCCGCGCGCGCGTCTGGTGCCTGGCGACGGCGACGACGCCGCGTCTCTTTCCGGCGCGGCGTCGCGTTCGCGCGACGGCGGCGTCTCCCCCGACGCCGGCGACGCGCGCGACGAGACGTACGGCGACGACCTCTTCGCGTTGGACGGCGACTTCCGCGACGACGCGTCGTTTTCCGGCGGATCTTCCAACGCTTTCGCCGACGCTTCTCCTTCCGAGGACGGCGTCGTCGGCGACGTCAGCACACACGGGGGATCCGAAAACGTGTTCGACGGGATGGCGCACCTCGAGCGGTTCGTCGGCCCGCTGTTGTTCGGGCGGGATCGACGTCTGCGCGAAGCTCGCGCGCTTCTGGCGAGCGCGACGCCCGCGTCCATCGCGCTCGGCTCTGTCGATTCCGCGACGGGCGAGGGCGGCGACCCCGAGGTGGTGGTGGCGCAGCAGGCGCGTCTCTGGAGCCTCGCGCCGCGCACGGCGGCGCTCGCTATCGGCCGAGGCGCGTTCACGCTGGGAACGGCGCGCGCGCGGCGCACGGAGACGCTGCGCGTTCCGCCGCTGACGCTCGCCGGACGCCTCCCGGCGCAACGCGGAGCGGTGGTGGCTCTCGACTTACAAGCCGCCGGCGCCGCCGGCGCGGACTTCGCGCGTTGGCCCGAGTTCCACAACGGCGTCGCCGCCGGCTTGGCGTTGTCCGCGCGCGCGGGAAGAGGCGAGCTGACACGAGCGTGGATCATGTTCAACCGCCCGAAGGAACCGACGAACGCGCACGCCGGCGTTTTGTTCGCGCTCGGGCTCACCGGGCACTTAAACGTGTTGACGAACACGGACCTGTACCGGTATTTAGTGCAGGAACACGACGCGACCACGGTGGCGGCTCTGTTGGGCGTCGCCGCCGCGAGGCGAGGCAGCGCGCGCGCGGACGCCGCGAAGATGTGTTTCTTGCACCTGCCCGCGATCCACCCCGCGGCGTTTCCGGAGGTTGAGCTCACGCTCAACGCGCAATCCGCCGCGCTCGCCGCCGTGGGTTTGCTCTACCAGGGCACCGCGCACCGCCGGACGTGCGAGATTGCGCTGGCGGAGATTGGACGCGACCCTTCCGGGTCGCACTCTGGTGGGTCTTCTAGCAACGGCGAGGGCGGCGCGCACGCTTTCGGAGGCAGGGAGGGGTACGCCCTCGCCGCTGGGTTCGCGCTCGGTCTCACCGCGCTCGGCCGAGGAGCAGACGCCGTCGGCCTCGCCGACTTGCGCGTCGTCCAGCGGCTGCGGTCGTACCTCGGCGCCGGCGCGGGCGCCGGCGACGGCGCGTTCGGCGCCGCGTCGCGAGCCGACTCGTACGCGTCCCACGCGGCTGGGCGCGGGGGCGTGAGTCCGGAGTCCGGCGACGCGCTCGGCTCGGGCGCGGCTCGAGACGGACCTGTGAACGACGTGGACCTGCTCTCGTCGGACGTCGGCGGCGGCGCCGACGGGTGGTCGGCGGAGGACCCCGACCCGACGCGCTCGTTCTTCGACGACGAGCGAGACGCTCTTTTGGGCGGTCGCGGCGGCGGTGTTGACGGGATCGACGGCGACGGTCGCGGAGACGGCGACGGCGACGGTCGCGGCAACGGCGGCGCTCGCGGTGGCGCGGGAGGCCACGCCGTTTCCGCCAACGGGCAGACGATGCGCGGCGCGGCCGTGAACGTGGACGCCGCGTCTCCGGGCGCGGCGTTGGCGCTCGGGTTGATGTTTCTGCGCACGGGCGACGCCGCCGCGGCGGCTTCGCTGGACCTCCCCAGCACGCACTACGCGCTGGACCACGTGCGGCCCGACTTCGTGTTAACGCGCGTGGTGGCCAAGGCGCTCATCATGTGGCACGAGGTGGAGCCGAGCGTGTCTTGGATGGAGACGCGTCTGCCTCCGCTGCTGCGCCCGCCGTTGTTTCGAATAAGGGGGAGCGCCTTCTTCGACGAAGCGCGCTTCGGTTCCGGCGGTTCCGTCGAAACGTCGCCGAAGCTGGGAACGTGCTTCGACGCCTTCCCCGCGGACGACGGGAGCGACCGCGAGGCGCTCGCGCAGGCACACGTGCACGCGCTGGCGGGCGCGTGCATGGCGCTCGGGCTGCGCTTCGCGGGCACGGCGGACGCCGCGGCGCGCGACGCGCTTCGAAAGATGCTCTCCCGCTTCTTGGCGCTGAAAGCCGCCGCCGCCGCGGGCGAGCCGTGCGGCGAGCTGGTGGACCGCCCCACCGCGGAGACCTGCGTGTGCGTCGCGGCCACCGCGCTGGCGTGCGTGATGGCGGGAACGGGGGACGTCGAGACGTTCCGCGTGCTCAGGAGGCTGCGCATGCGCGTGGACACGGGAGGTGCGAACCAAGGGGGGGCGTCCGCGACGGCGGGCGGCGCCGCCGCCGCCGCCGCGGCGGCGGCGACTGGCGGATCGGGGGGCGTCTCCGGGTTATCGTACGGCGCGCACGCCGCGATCGCCTCCGCCGTTGGGTTTTTGTTCCTGGGGGGCGGCACGATGACTTTTTCGACGGATAACGCCTCCGTCGCGGCGCTGTGGATGGCGACGTACCCGCGGTTCCCACAGAACGCGTCCGACAACAGGTGCCACCTGCAGGCGTTTCGGCACCTCTACGCGCTCGCGGCGCGGAAACGCATGCTACGCGCCGTCGACGCCAAGAGCGGCGTCGACGTCACGGCGCCCGTCGAGATGCGCGTGCGTTCGGGTTTACCGCGTTCGCGTGCTTTTCGTCGAACGCGAAAAGACGCTAACGCCGAAGACGAAGACTCCGATTCGGAAAACATCACCGTCGTGATCCGCAAAACACCGTGTCTGCTTCCCGATCCGGACACGCTCGTGTCCGTCGCAGTCGCGGGCGACCGGTACTGGCCCGTCTCGTGCGACGACGCAGAGTCGCTGCTTCGTCTGTACAAAACGCGGACGTTGCCGGTGCAGAGGCTGGCGGGCGCGTTGCCGTACGCCGCCGACCCCACGGGCGCGCGCGCGGGCGCCGCGGCGTCGCTGGACGTCGTGCGCGCGCGAGCCGCGCTCGAGCCGCCGCGAAGCGTCGAGACGACTTGGAACGGAAACGGAAACGGAAACGAAAACGAGGCTTTCGAGTTCGCGACGCGAGCGTCGGACAAAGCGCGCGCGCGTCGGTCCAAACGACACGGAGCGTCGGATGCCGATTCGTTCGGCGCGTTCGTCTCGGACCCCGCGTCCGTGGGGTTCCGACGGTTGATGTGCGATTTCGTCGCCGAAGAGACGTTACGTAAAACGACGACGTCTTCGTCTTCGTCTTCGTTTCACGAAGACGACGAAACGACCGTTTTACGTACGCGCGTCGGCGGCGAGCGTTCAAGGCTCGCGTCGTTTTGCCAAAGCGCGCTGCGCGAGTGCGCCGCCCGCGAAGAGCCGGACGCCGCGTCGGCGTACGTGGAGCTCTACGCCGCCTCTATTGCGGTGCGCGTCGCTGTCGACAGAGCGCGGAAGACGCGGAAAGAAGGGTCGAACACGGAGCCGACGTCTAGCACTACCGTCGCGCTCGTTCCGCGTGAGCCCGAGTCGGCGAAACTCGCGCGCGTTTTGGCGCTCGCCGACGTCAAGCTCTTGTCTTGCTCTTTCGGCGCGGAGAAGGACGACGATTTCGAGAAGGAGAACGACGCGACACCTTCGAAGGAGGCGCCTATCATGCCGAGGTTACTCGTGTCGTCGTTCTTGGAGACCGCGCGCGACGCGCTGGACGCGATGCGTTTCGACGCGCCGCGCGGCGAGCTCGCCGCGTACTACGGCGCCGGAGCTTCTGGAGCCTTTGATGATTCGGGTGGCGAACGAAAACGACGCGCCGGTCTTTTCGGCGCGTACCTGCGTTTTTTCCGGTTCCCCCCCGCGTTCGCGGTGCGGCGCGCGCTGGCGAAGTTCGGTTTAGGGCCGCCCGGCTCGGGGCTCGACCCGGAGGCGGTCGCCGTCGCGCTCGCCGTCGGCCTGCCGGGAACAGAGCCGGCCGCCGCGCTCAGGGTGGCGAGGTGCGGGTTGTGATGGCAAACATTTTTTTCGATTGCGCACATTCGGGAAATTTTTTTAACGAATCTCGCGCGTCTGACCTGGCATCGTCCGCTCGGACGATGGTTGGTGGTCCCGGAGCCCGAAGCGTCTCGCCCCCTCACCGCTCCGCGCGCGTCGCTCTACCGGTAGGACATCGATGGCGACTCTCGCGCCCGCGCGGACATGCGCGCCGGCCCCCGCGCGCCGCGTCTCGCGCGCGCGGCGCGCGACTCGCGCCGCGGCGTCGCGATCGGACGATGCGAACGGGACCCGCGCCGTGAACGCGCCTTCGCGCCGGGACGCGCTCCTCGCCGCGGCGGCGATGGCGGCGATGGCCCCCATTGAGCCCTCGCGCGCGGCGCAGACGCAAACGACGATCGATACGCTTCCACCTGTCAAAACGAACGAAGCCATCGCCCGCGTAGCAGCCGCCGTGCCTCAGCCCTCGATCACCGCGGAGGCTTTCTTCGACATAGCGGTGGATGCCGAGTTTGTCGGGCGCGTGGTGGTGGGCGTGTACGGCGACGCCAACCCGATCGCCGCGGCGCGGTTTTTGGCGCTCGCGGAGGGCGTCCAGGGCCTGGGCTACCGACGCACGCAGATCGACGCGGTGGAGTACGACGAGGACGCGGAGACGAAAGAAGACACGCCGTCGTTCCTGGGGTCCACCGGGATTCGCGCGTTTGTCATTCCGGGTTCGACGACGCCGGTGACGTCTCTTCCCGGCGGCGCTTCGAACGAAGCGCTGCTTCCCGAGCTCGCGGCTCGCAGAATCGGGCACGACGATTTGCCCGGAAACAAAGTCGGGATCGTGAGCCTTGTTGTCGAGCGAGGCGCGCCTCCGCCGCCCCCGAAAGAGAGACTGGTGAGCGTGAACGGCAAGTTCGTCAAGGTGGCGGACCCGCCGCCTCCCGGTCCCAACGGCACGGCGTTTGCGGTGACGGTGGCGCCCGGCGCGGGCGCCGTGTTGGATCGCACCAACGTCGTGGTCGGCGAGGTGGTCGAAGGCATGGACGTTTTGAACGCCATCGCGGCGCTGCCCACCGTGAAGGACAACTCCGCGTCGCCGTTCTTCGCGGTCGCGAAGACCATCGGGGACAAGAGAGCCACCGTCGCCGAACAGGCGTTTGGGAAACCGTTCGCGAAGGTCACGGTGGCCAAGTGCGGCGTCGTCAAGCGCGAGACGCCGCCGGCGGGAGATGTCGAGATCGCCGCGCCTCCGGCGTAGGTAGAGAACGGCATCGGTATTCACAGACGCGTTCGGAATGTGTTTCTCTATACGTAGATACTTCTCAAAAAACGCCGCCTACGCCTTGCTCTCGTCGTCTTCCCCCGGATCTAACGAGTCGCTCTCGTCGGCGCTTTCGTTTTGTTCGCCCTTTTCGCGCTTCACCGCGTCGCTCCCTTTGAACAAACCTTCGAGGTGTTTGTTGAGTAAATAACGGGTCGCCTCCTGCACGTACAGACGCGTGTCGTCCTTGCGGTACTTCCCGTACTCCAGCTTGTAGTGCACAGTCACCTTGTCCACCACGAAGTACCGGTTGCGAAGCTCGATGGTGTCCCCGCAGTGCGTGTTCTGCGGGAACTTGTGCGTCCCGTAGCTGCGCTGCGGAGGCGTCGATGACTTCACCTCGTAGTACATCTTCTTGGGGCCCTTGCGCTCGCGAGCCTCGTCGCCGCCGGAGCTCTGAGGGGGGCGAGCCGCGCGCACGCTGAACGCCCGCGCGCGCGCGACCGCATAGGGGAGACCCATCCGACGCGCGGCCGGTCCGGCGTGCCGCGCGTGTTCGAACGCCTCAAAAGACGACGCGCGAAATCAAATCCGCGCCTTCTATCGCTTCGCGCGAGAGGACCCCGACCGCGTCTCGTACGGCCCGACGGGGGACAAGCTTTGACGCCGCGAACGAGCTCGCGGACGCGTTCGTAGGCCGCTGGTGGCCGGTCGCGCGAGGCGCGTGGGTAGACCGGACGGCCCGACCCGGAGGGCGAGCGCCGACGCGAGTGCGGTGACGTGTAGACGTGGTGGCTTTCCGAACCGAAATCGAGGGGTCGCGCCGACGAAAAAATCGCGATGCCAACTGGATCCTGGCTGAATCTGAAATTCGCGGGAAATCAGAGTCATGTCAGTTTTCGCGCGAGCTCGTGATCCCGAGGGAAAGGCCTTTCCGCGCTTTCAAACGCGACGGAGCGCCCGATGGACGGGTCCGTGGGCGCCCCCCCCGACGGCGGGTTCGCCGACCCCGAGGCCGTGCTCGGCACGGACTTACCGGATGCCTCGATGCCGGGTTCCGAACCGAACGCCCCGAATCGAACGCCGCGCGCGTCCCGCGCGTTCGTCGCGGCGGTCGTGTCTCTGACCATGACCGCGGTGGGGAGCGTCGTGTTGTCCCTCCCGCAGGTGTTCGCGGAGTGCGGAGCGGTGGGCGGCGTCGCCGCGCTCGCGGGCTTCGCCGCGCTCACGGACGCGTCGCTGGTCATCCTCGCGCGCGCGGCGCGGTCCACAGACGCGCGCACGTACGAGCAGACCGTCACAAACGTGGTCGGGCCGACGGGAGGCAAAGTAGTGCGGGTCTGCTTAGTGGTCTTATTATTCGGCACGCTCGTGTCGCTGCAGATCATCGCGGCGGACCTCGCGGCGCCCGTGGTGGAGGCGGCGATGTACAAGTCCAGGCCCGGATTCTGGAGCAGCAGGCTGGTGATAAACACCGCGGTGTTCTTATTAGTCTACCCTCTGTCGTTGCTGGAGAACCTCTCGCAACTCGCCGCGGCGTCGTCGGGGGCGTTTGTAGTCATGCTCGGCGTCGCCGGCGTGCTGGTCACGCGATTCGCGAAGGCGGGTTTCCCAGTCGCCGACGACGTCGCGCTTTTAGGAT
>ENA-OUOG01000282-OUOG01000282.1-marine-metagenome-genome-assembly--contig:-NODE-282-length-67436-cov-4.080420_pt1 | contig 67436 bp, 59 predicted proteins | sample MGYA00248635_ERZ508505 | MGnify/ENA primary metagenome ERZ508505 (study PRJEB26176, sample SAMN06267871) | marine metagenome | isolation source: Saanich Inlet, British Columbia, Canada | place: Pacific... | reverse complement strand
AAATTCCAGCAGTTTTACCAGAAGAAATTGTCATTTTTTTCAAAACCAATAACGCAGCTAATGAAAGTAGCTATAAAATAATTGATAGTGAAGGTAATAGCGTTTTAACTAGAAGCGGGATGACTAATGGCACCCTTTATAGAGATACTATACTTTTAGAATATGGGTGCTATACGTTTAGAGTTAATGACACTGGTGATGATGGAATCGATTTCTGGGCAAATAATGATGGAAATGGATACTGTAGAATTTTTAAAGTCGGAGGAAATTTAGTCAAAACCTTTGAACCTGACTTTGGAGATAATATCAACTTTAACTTCACGGTTGGCTCTCCTTTAAAATATGAAGACTTGTATGAAACGTCTTCTATAAGCGTTTATCCAAATCCAGCAGATAACATCTTTGTTGTTGAAGGAAAAGAGATTGAAAAAGCTGAAATAACCATTCTTGATTCACAAGGGCGAAAAGTAGATTTACCGTTTGATGTATCAAAAAATAAAATAACTATGAACGCTGGATTATTATCCAAAGGAATTTATCTCATTCAAATTAATGGCGATAATATCAATGAATCCAAAAGAATAATTTTAAACTAATTCTATTTCTCATTTTTTTACAAGAAGCACCGTAATTGGTGCTTCTTGTCTTTTAAAATTACAGGTTTTTAAAATCGACTGAAGTAAGGTATTTATTTTTTTAGTAGATTTGAATAACTCAAAAATCTAAAAACAGTTTATTATGAAAAATTCTTTGTCAGTAGTTGTTCTAGTATTTGTTGTATTATTCACTTTTAACTCATGTGATAAAGAGACTGAAGTAATTGTGATACCTTCAACAATTAACCCTACTCCAGTAAGTGAACTCACTAAGTTTTTTGAAGACAATTTAGAAGACGCTACACAAACGATAAACATAAACCCCTCTTCCACTCAAACATTTACAAGTAACAAAGGCATTGTCTATTCGTTTGAGTCTACGACTTTTACAAATTCTGCAGGTGTTGCGGTTAGTGGAAATATTACCATTGAATTGATTGAAGCATTGACAAAAAAGGAGATGATGCTGATAAATAAACCAACATTTACGCATAGTGGTGAACTTTTAGTTTCAGGAGGAGTTGTGTATTTAAACGCTACTCAAAATGGACAACAACTTAGCATTAATGACAACAATCCAATAACAGTAAATATTCCTACCGATAATTATATTCCTATGGATTTCTTTGACGGTAGTTTTGATAGCCAAGGCGGATTCGGTTGGGATGAAAGTGAAGACGATACGGTCATCACCAACACTGCTGGAAACGACACAACTGAGCAAGGCTTTTGGTTTAGTTTCGACTTTGAAATTGACTCAATAGGCTGGATAAACTGTGATTATTTTTACAACTCTGGCGATCCATTAACTCAAGTAGAGGTTATTTTACCAGATACCTTTAATGGTGATAATTCAGCTGTTTTCATCTATTACGATGATATTAATTCTGTAGCAAGTCTTAATGATTATGATGCGGATGGAACATTTGATTTGGGAGCAAACTATTCAACACCAATTGGAATGGATGTTAGCTTTGTAGTAATTTCAGAATCGAACGAAAGTTATTTTTACACCATTGTAAGTACAACCATAGTACAAGACCACGTTCAAATTATTGCTTCATTAACAGAAGTTACAGAAGCTGAACTAGAGCTCATACTAAACGCTCTTTAAAAAATCTTAGGATTATACTTTTCTGGATGTTTTGGATGAACATTTTTATAGATTTCCTCTATTTTGCTTAAATCGTTTTCCAATTCTCCTTTTGGTTTGAACATCATTTTTACACCGGCTTCTTTAGTACGGTAATCTAAGAAAGCGATGGCTATTGGTATATTGGCTCCGACAGCAATATGGTAAAACCCTAGCTTCCAAGAATCTACTTTGGAACGGCTTCCTTCTGGAGCTATTCCTAACACTAATTCATCCCTAGTACTGAATAAATCAACTGCAAAAGATACTAGGTTGTTGTGTTTGCTTCTATCTACAGCTATGCCGCCCATTTTTGTAAATATCCAACCATAAGGAAGTTTGAACAACTGACTTTTGCCCAAAAATTTGGCCTCAATGCCTAAAATATATCCAAAACATCTACCAATTATGAAATCCCAATTGCTGGTATGAGGCGCTAAAATAATTACGTACTTTTTATCTGAAGGAATATCTCCAATGATTTTCCAACCTAGAAGCTTAAGAATTATTTGCGATATTGCTTTCTTCATAAATGGTGTCTAACTAAAAAATTCTTCCTTAAAGTTTATCAAAAGTAATCTTTTTGTAGTTCTTGTCATGGCAGTGTATAACCATCTGAAATACTCCCTGTTCAGCATTTCTGCAGTAAAATACCCTTGCTCAACAAAAACATTTTCCCATTGCCCTCCTTGAGATTTGTGGCATGTAATTGCATAAGCGAATTTCACTTGAAGAGCGTTAAAAAAAGGATTTAATTTTATTTCCTTATTGCGTTTTGCTTTTTGCGGAATATCGCTGTGATCCTTAGCAACCTCATTGTATAATAATTTATACTCTTCATAAGTCATGGCAGGACTCTCAGAAGTGAGCGTATCTAGTAAAATGACACACTCAATATAATCCTCATCAGGATAATCAACAAGTCTCGCCGAAATTCGAGCAAAACGGCAGTTGTAGAGTTCGTTGATTTCATAAATTCGCATTACTTCAATGGTGTCTCCGTTGGCAATAAAGCCAGCCTTACTTCCTTCAGGCAACCAGAAATAATTATTTCTCACTACCATTAGAAAATCACCGGTTGAAATTTCTTCTTCATGCCCTCTAATTCGTAATCTAATTTGTTGGTTGTATAGATTTGCACGTTTGTTGGATCGGCAGATAACTACCGTTCCTTCTACACCAGATTTTGAATAGGCATCTTCTAATGAGTCTTGAATATCTGAGCCATTTTCTAAACGAATAACCTCATCATCACAGCTAATTTTTGGGTATGATGAGCCATTTTGAGAAATTGAATCTCTTAGGTCAGTAGCATTTTTCAATACTAATGACGATGACTTCTGACGAACGACTTGGGTTAACTCGGCACTGTAAACATCTTTTCTGTATGTAACACCTAAGAGATTTTGGTCTAATGCTGGGCTAATATCTAAATGCACTGGTGGTAACTGTGCCGTATCACCAACAAAAATAAGCTTACACATTAAGCCAGAATACACATAATCTATCAAGTCATCCAATAACACTCTACCACTGAAACCTTTGTCATTAACATCAGGAATCATTGAGGCCTCGTCTACAATAAATATAGTATTGCTGTGCTTATTTTCCTGCAAAGCTACATAAGAGTTGCCTTGAGAATTTGTTCTAATCCAGTATATTTTTTTATGAATTGTAAATGCTGATTTTTTAGAATAACCAGAAAGTACTTTAGCCGCTCGTCCTGTTGGGGCCAAAAGCACCACTTTCTTTCCTACTGACCATAAACTATTTATGAGTGAACTAATTAAAGTTGTTTTACCAGTACCCGCATATCCTTTTAACAGAAATAAACTATTTGAATTGGATTCTTCAACAAACTCAGATAATTGAGAAACCACTTCAGCCTGCTGAGGAGTAAGCTCATGCTTAAAATTTTTGACCAGTAATTGCTGAAGTTTTTTTGTATTCATTACAGAATTGAAGTAGAGACAAATTTACCAAAATATACTCAAAAAAATTGTAGATTTGCGTGTATTAACTTTTATTCGAAAAATCATGAATCAAAAAGCAGTTCGACTTTTATTATGGCCAGTTATCATCATTTTAGCTTGGTTAGTTTACAGAAGCCCAATTAGTTTAAAAGAATTTCAAGAAGTAGCAAATTTCAGAAAGTCTGCTGTTATTCAGGATTTAAAGGATATTAGAACTGCACAAATTGCATTCAAAGATAAATATAGAGTATACGCTGGAGATTTCAATACGCTTATAAGCTTTGTGAAAAACGATTCTTTGGCGGTTATAAAAGCGATTGGTGAAGTTCCAGATTCACTAACCGAAGATCAGGCTCTAAAAGCAGGAATCATCAGTAGAGACACAGTATTTGTTCCTGCATACGAAACCATATTTAATGACGACTATTTATCTACTAGAGATGATCGTTTTACATTCGACCTAGATCAGCTTCCTCTTGTACCTTTTTCTGAAAAATCCTTTTCCATTGAATCAGGAAACATTGAAAAAGGTAAAGTTGTAGTTCAAGTTTTTGAAGTTTCTACTGATTATGCTACTTTTCTTGATGGAATTGACGCATCAAACAAGGGCATTGATCTAGAAAAGATTATTCGTGTTGGCTCGATGTCTGAAGCTTCTATTAATGGAAACTGGGGTGAGTAATCCAGCTTTTTCTTCGTTTGACTTTAAAGCATTAGAATTACATTCTTTACCCCAAGATTGCCACTTATCGGTTCAAATTGGACTAAACGGTTTATCGTTCTGCATTAGAAATAAAGACGAAATACTGGGCATAGAATCCTATGAACAACCTCTCTCCCAAATCGAAGATGTCATTAAAGATAACGTATGGTTATCAAAAGATTACGCCTCTTCAAATATTAGCTTTACTACAAAAAAAAGCACTTTATTACCATCCGTCATTTTTTCCAGTGAGAATAAAAAAGAACTGTTAAGACTCAACCACAGAAAAATTGAAGAACTTGACATTCTTGCAGATAATATCTCTGTAATAGACAGCTATTGTATTTATGGAATATCTAAAGCTGAGCAAGATATCGTTTCGACCTATCTGCCTAACTCAACAGTTAAACACTTTTGTTCAAAGTACTTGCCTCATTTAATTTCAGAAAATAAAAATTTTGATGGTCAAAAAATGATTGTAAATGTCACTTACAATCAGATATTTATGAGTGTTTTTGAGCATTCAAAATTAATTTACTACAACGTATTTAATTACAAAAACGCTCACGACTGCATGTATTACATATTGTTTGCGTGCGAACAAGTCGAATTAAATCCAGAAAATATCGTGCTTGAATTTATGGGTGATATTTCAAAAAATGATGACATTTTCAATCTTGCATACACCTATGTCAGAACAGTTGAATTTAGCCAACGACTAGTAGCTATAAGTCAAAATATTGAACAAATAAATTCACATAAATTTTATTCATTAATTCATCAGCATTTGTGCGAATAATTGGCGGAAAATATAAAGGTAAGTCTATTATTGCACCTAAAAATTTGCCAGTTAGACCAACAACTGACTTTGCAAAAGAAAGTCTGTTTAATATTCTAAATAATCAAATTGATTTTGAATCTATAGTTCTTCTTGAACTGTTTGCTGGAACAGGTAACATAGGTTACGAATTTGCATCAAGAGGCAGTGAATCGATAACGTCAGTAGATTTGAATTTTAACTGCATTCGATTCATTAAAAAAACAAACAAAGAACTATCTCTTAAAAATACGGTCATTCGCTCTGATGCTTTCCGATATATAAAATCATGCAAAACACAATTCAATTTTATTTTTGCAGACCCACCATATGATTTAGAAAATATTGAAGAGATTCCTGCTCAAATTTTTCAAAATGGCCTCTTAGAAAAAAATGGAATACTTGTCATAGAGCACGACAAAAGCACTGATTTTAGCACGTCACCATATTTTAAAAATGTTCGACAATATGGTCGAGTAATGTTTAGTTTTTTTAACTTTATCGCATGAGTAAAAAAATTGCTGTTTTTCCAGGTTCTTTTTCACCTTTTACTAAAGGGCACGAATCCATTGTTTTGAGAGCTTTACCATTGTTCGATGAAATTATTATCAGCATTGGAATTAACTCTGTTAAAAACGACTACTTTTCTATCGATGAAAGGGTTCAATGGATCACGAGTGTTTTTAAAGATTTTGATAATATCAAAGTTGAACGCTACGAAGGCTTAACAATCGATCATTGCTTGAAAATGGGTGCTCAGTATATACTCAGAGGCCTGAGAAACTCCCATGACTTTAAATATGAAAAAGGCATTGCTCAGATGAATCATTCAATGGAATCAGGAATTGAGACTATATTTATTATCACTGAACCTAAATACTCACACATCAGCTCAACAATAGTTAGAGATGTCATTAAAAATGGCGGGGATGTTAGTCAATTTATTCCAGAAGAAATCTCACTTTAAGCTTTTATAGCTTTCAAAAACTCGTTTGATATTTCCATAACTATTTTTTAGTAACGCTTCAATATCATCTTCATTTACCCATAGGACTTTATCTATCCCTTCTTCAACTTGAGGAGATAAATCGCTAATCTGTGATGACGTCATCAAATACCAATGTGTTTCTTTCAGAATTGACTGGCCATTATGCTCATAAGTATGATAGGTGTTTAGTAGTTTATTTTTAATCATCAGATCATTAAGCCCACATTCTTCCTGAACTTCTCTTTTTGCACAAACATCAATTTTCTCTCCAGTTTCTAATTTCCCTTTGGGCAAGTCCCACTTGCCATTTCTGTGAATCATTAAAAAAAGTGATTTGTTGGTTACTAATCCACCGGCTGCCATAATGAATACGTAGTTTAACTTGAAACTTGACCAAATTGCTTCAAAATTTTCAGCATAGACACAAAATTTCAAGGACTTTTTATCGTTTGAAAAATCAAACAGTTGAGACCAAGAGAACGACTCATCAAAATGAAATGAAAAATTCGCCTCTTTTTCTTGATAATTAGATATCAGCAGAGAGTGATGATTTATAAAAACTTCATACATTAGCACAATGATTTTTGATACAGAAACCGCCAAGCAAGTTGCAAAATCCTTATTGCAAATCAAAGCTATAATTTTAAGTCCAAGCGACCCTTTCACATGGGCTTCTGGATGGAAATCACCAATATATTGCGATAATAGAATTACGCTTTCTCACACGGAAGTCAGGACTTTCATTAGACAACATCTTGTTGAAGGCGTACTTGCTAGGTATGGCAAACCCGATGTAATCGCTGGTGTAGCAACAGGGGCAATCGCACACGGAGTCCTTGTAGCACAAGAATTAGGCGTGCCATTTGTTTATGTCAGAGCTTCCGCCAAAGAACATGGCAGACAAAACCTCATTGAAGGTAAGATTGAAAGCGGACAATCGGTTGTAGTTATCGAAGATCTAATTAGCAGTGGCAAAAGCAGTCTTGCTGCCGTAAAAGCCTTGGAAGATGGTGGTTTTAAAGTAAATGGAATGGGTGCTATTTTTAGCTATGGATTCCAAGAGGCTGAGCAAAACTTTAAAAATGCTAATTGTGAATTATTCACATTAGGTAATTACGAAACACTTATACATCAAGCGTTAGAAACCAAATACATTTCTAATGATGAAGTTGAACTTTTAAAAGAATGGCGAGAAAGCCCTTCTACTTGGAAAAAATAAATGAGCGATATTAAAAGTCAAACGGTTGTAATTGATAAATCTGAAGAAAACATCTTCAATTTTATTAGTGATTTCACAAATTTTAGCCAGCTATTCCCTCCCCAAGTAAACGATTTAAAAATCACTAAAGACACTTGTTCCTTTTCCATTGACGGCATGCCAAATGTTAGTCTTAGAATTACCGAACGAACACCTTTTAGTTGTGTGGTAATGAGTGCCGAAGACGGCAAACTTCCCTTTGAATTAAAATGTTGTTTGGAAAAAGTAAGTGAAGATAAATGTCAAGCTCAGTTTCATTTTACTGCAGAGTTGAACATGATGATGAAAATGATGGTAGAAAAACCATTAACTAACTTCTTGAATATATTAGCCGAAAAACTAAGAGAAATTAAATCTTAATTCTCCCATTGAGTACGCCTTTTCCTGCCCCTCTTCTACCAAAACCAATCGCCCTAGATTATCGACCTCTTTTACAACAGCAGTAAATGGATTGCCATTTTTAGAAAAGTTAACGCTAGAATCTTTTTTGTACAACAAAGAATTATATAATTCTTGAATCTGTTTTTTATCACTTCTAAACAACAAATAGTACTTTTCGAGCTCATGGCATAAGGTTGGAAGAAGAACTTTGATATCGATTTCATTTTTGAAAACCTCTTTTAATGAAATAGCATTCTCTATGTCAGAACAGTTGTTGTTAGCATTTATACCTATGCCGACAATACTCTTTTGCAGCTTTTTGTCTCTCACAGAATTTTCAATAAGAACACCTGCGATTTTTTTATCATTCACCAAAATATCATTTGGCCATTTGATAAAAGATTTAACCCCCAAGATATTGAATGAAGAAACTAATGCTAAAGCAATGCATTTATTAAACGTAAATTGATAAGACAACTCTATTTTTGGATAGAAAAGTACACTTACACAAAAAGACTTCTCTCCTTCTGATATCCATACATTATCTCTTTGTCCTCTACCCTTAATTTGACGCTTAGCATATACCACAGTGCCTTCGACTAAGTTTTCTGTATTTGACGAATCCAACAAGAAAGTATTAGTCGAATCGACCGACTCAAGAGTGATAAGATTTTGTCCTACAAACAAGGTATTCATTAAAACAAATTAACGGATAAATTTCTGTATTTTTGTACCCTAAAATTAACACTATATTTTTTAATCGCTTTAATGGGTAAAAACAATAAATTAAATACTTCTGATATACTTGCAAATGCAATTGTTGAAGGAATGAAAAACCTCAAAGCAAAAGATATCGTGAGTTTAGATTTGAGAGACATTGAGTCAGCTGTATGCGACTACTTTGTAATATGTCATGGAACGTCTAATACACACGCGTCAGCTATTGCAGATTCAATAATTGAGGAAACATTAAAAGATTTAAAAGAAAAGCCTTGGCAAAAAGAAGGATTAACAAATGGAGACTGGGTGTTACTAGATTATGGTAATGTGGTAGTACATGTTTTCCAAAAAGAAACTAGAGAATACTATAATATTGAAAAATTATGGGGAGATGCTAAAATCCAACTCTTCAAAGAATCTGCTTAAAAATGAATAATAAAAAACAAGAACCCAAAGGAATTAAGTTTAACTTTTACTGGATTTACGCAATCATTGCTGTATTATTTTTCGGTATTCAGATATTCAATGTTAACACCACCCAAGAGACCTCTTGGCAAGAGTTTAACCGTACAATGCTTCAGACCCAAGAAGTTGAAAAAGTGGTAGTGGTCAATAGAGAAATCGCACAGATTTTCATTAAGGAATCAGTCTTAAAAAAAGAAAAATATAAATCTGTAAGTGAAAAATCCTTTGGCAACACAGTTAATAAAGGCCCACATTACTATTTTCAAATATCTTCACCAGACAATTTAGAAGAAAAACTAAAAGAAGCTCAACTGAACTTCAACGAAGAAGATAGAATAGAAATTAAATATACTACTCAAAAAGATGTAATTGGCGATGCATTCAGCTGGATATTCCCAATTCTAATAATGGTGGCAATTTGGATTTTCTTCATGAGAAGAATGAGTGGAGGCGCAGGCGGCCCAACTGGTCAAATATTTAACATCGGAAAGTCTAAAGCTACTCTATTTGACAAAACTAAAGTAAACGTTAGCTTTAAAGATGTTGCTGGCTTAGAAGGTGCAAAAGAAGAAGTTGAAGAAATTGTTGATTTTCTTAAAAACCCAAAAAAATACACTGCATTGGGCGGTAAAATTCCAAGAGGTGCGCTTCTTGTAGGTCCTCCTGGAACTGGTAAAACTCTTCTAGCTAAAGCTGTTGCTGGTGAAGCTCAAGTGCCATTCTTTTCGCTTTCTGGATCAGATTTTGTTGAAATGTTCGTTGGTGTCGGTGCTTCAAGAGTAAGGGACTTGTTCAAACAAGCAAAAGAGAAATCGCCATCAATAATTTTTATTGATGAAATAGATGCCATTGGTCGCGCAAGAGGTAAAAACAACATCACTGGCGGAAATGACGAAAGAGAAAATACCCTAAATCAGTTACTGACTGAAATGGACGGCTTTGGCACAAACTCAGGTGTAATTGTAATTGGCGCCACAAACAGAGCGGATGTACTAGACCGAGCTCTTCTAAGAGCTGGCCGCTTCGATAGACAAATTTTTGTGGACCTTCCAGATTTAAATGAACGCAGAGAAATTTTCCAAGTTCATTTAAAGCCATTGACATTAAGCAAAGAAGTTGATTTTGATTTCTTATCAAAACAAACTCCAGGATTTTCAGGGGCAGACATCGCAAATGTTTGTAATGAGTCTGCCCTTATTGCAGCACGTAAAAACAAAAAGATTGTTGAAAAACAAGACTTTTTAGATGCTGTCGACAGAATAATTGGTGGTCTTGAAAAGAAAAATAAAATCATTTCTCAAGAAGAGAAAAGAATTGTTGCTTTTCATGAAGCTGGACACGCTACAGTAAGTTGGTTTATGCAATACGCCTCTCCATTAGTAAAGGTTACGATTGTTCCTAGAGGCCGCTCGTTGGGAGCAGCTTGGTATTTGCCAGAAGAAAGACAACTTACCACTACCGAGCAACTTGTCCATGAAATGTGTGCTACACTTGGCGGAAGAGCAGCTGAAAAGATTATATTTAATAAAATTTCGACTGGTGCCTTAAGTGATTTAGAAAAGGTAACTAAACAAGCTTACTCAATGGTTTCTATTTATGGATTAAGTGATAAACTTGGAAACTTGAGTTATTATGACTCTAGTGGTAGAGATGGATTCACAAAACCATATAGTGAAGCTACAGCTAAGTTAATTGATGACGAAGTAAGTAAGTTAATAGAAGATTGTTACAAGCAAACACTAACGCTTCTAAAAAAACACAAAACAAAATTGACCAAATTAGCTGAACTTTTACTAGAAAAAGAAGTCATCTTTAAAGAGGATTTACTAGATTTGTTTGGTCCACGACCGTGGGATGAAGTTAAAGAAGATGACTCAAAAAAACAATTGGATAACACTGATAACGACAAGTAAACCCTATCAATTAGAATTGACACAAGGGTTATTGTTAGAACATGAGATTCAATCTGTAATAATCAATAAAATTGACTCTTCTTACCTTCAATTTGGCGAAGCTGAACTAAAAGTAAAAGAATCTGATTTCAAAGTGGCAAAAGAAATTATAGAAAATGTCCAAGAATAAACTAAAGACAAGAACCATAACCGGATTATTGTACGGCATTGTATTTATTTCCAGTCTTATTTTAGGAGAGCTTAGCAGTTCTTTGTTTTTTCTTACAGTAATGTTAATCGGAGTAAAAGAGTTTTATTCCTTAGTCAAAGACGAAAAAACCAATCCCAACGTATACTTGGGAATGCTCATTTCATTAGGCATATTCGTCACCTCATTTTTATACTTCAAAAGTTTCGAATTAACTAAAATTAGCTTCGCAATAACAAGCTTTCTTGTCCTAGTCGTTTTCATCAATGAACTGTTTCGAAAAGAATATTCAAGCTATCACAATATTGGAATTACCCTTATGGGTGTAATTTATGTATCAATCCCGATGTCATTAACCTTTTTCTTGAGCTATAACGATGCAAAACAATACGAATACATGCTTTTACTAAGTGTATTTATTTTGATTTGGATGAGCGATATCGGCGGTTATTTTGCAGGAGTCAATTTTGGAAAACACAAATTATTAGAGCGCATTTCACCAAAAAAAAGCTGGGAAGGGGTCATAGGAGGATTTATTCTATGCGTGATTAGTTCAGTAATCATATCACGCTTTGTGACAAGTCTAGACCTTTTAGAATGGGTAGGCTTAGGAGTAATAATTTGCATCTCATCAGTCATTGGTGATTTAATTGAATCAATGATAAAACGAACTGCAAATGTTAAAGATAGCGGAACAATTTTGCCTGGACACGGCGGAATACTTGACCGTTTTGATAGTGCTTTACTAGTAATACCAGTAGTTTATATATATACAATTTTAATTTCATAAACATGATACACAAAGAAGGTTACAGAATAATTGCAACAACAATTATTTTATTATTTATCATTAATTATCTAATAAGTTTATCGGAAATATATTGGCTAAATACACTCATTCAAATAGCCTCTGTAGTAGTGCTAATATTAGTAGTGCAATTTTTCAGAAACCCTACAAGAGTAGTGACTGCAAAAGAAAATGAAGTTGTTGCCCCTGCTGACGGAAAAATTGTGGTTATAGAGGAAGTGGAAGAGCCAGAATTTTTTAAAGATAAGAGAATACAAGTCTCTATTTTCATGTCCCCTGTAAACGTGCATGTCAACCGATATCCGATAAACGGCACGGTAAAATATTCAAAATACCACCCAGGCAAATATCTAGTTGCTTGGCATCCAAAATCATCCACATTAAATGAGCGAACAACAGTAGTCGTTGAAAATGATAAAATAGCCCTTCTATTCCGTCAAATTGCTGGTGCGGTAGCAAGAAGAATAGTACTATATGCTAAAAAGGATGCTATTGCTAAGAAAGGTGAAGATTATGGGTTTATAAAGTTTGGCTCAAGAGTCGATGTATTTTTCCCACTTGGAACTAAAATAAATGTTGAAATGAATCAGGTAGTAAAAGGAAACAAAACTGTGTTAGCTACTTATTGATTTTTTTAGTAACTTCGAGGCAAATAAAACCATAAGCAAATGCAAAAATTAATTTTTATTCTACTGTTTGGATTTTTATCCACAAACATGATTGCTCAGACTACAACCTCTTCAAAATCTGATGATGTAAAAGTTGAGCAAACTGTTAAAAAATGTTCTTCTGACGAAGCAAAAAAATGTTCTTCAACTGAAGCAAAAAAATGCTGCAGCAAGGATGCTAAAGCAAGTGCAAGCAAATCTAAATCTTGTTGCAAAGGCGAAAAGGCTGCTAAATGCTCAAAAGAAGATGTAAAGGAAACTTCTGCTAAGAAATGTTCTAAAGGTGATGCTTGTTGTACAAAAACGGGCAAAAAAGTTGCCAATTGCGATAACAAAAAACAAGGTTGTTGCAGTTCTAAACAGAACCCTACAAGATAAATAACTAGATTATCAAAGGAAACTCGAATGGGATATTACTATTCGAGTTTTTTTTGTTTTTAACACTCAATAAAGTTCAACATGCAGCTCTATCACCATCAATTAGAAAATGGTATCCGTATTGTTCACAAAAAGACCAATAGAGCTGTTGCGCATTGCGGACTAATAATTATGGGTGGCTCTAGAGACGAAAGTGAAGACGAGCAAGGTCTAGCGCACTTTATTGAACACGTCATATTTAAAGGCACTCAAAAAAGAAAAGCTTACCATATCCTTAGCAGAATGGAAGATGTTGGAGGAGAAATAAATGCCTTTACAACTAAAGAAGAAACATGCATCCATTCTTCATTCATGCCAAAATTTTACGAGCGATCTTTGGAATTATTAAGTGATATTATCTTCAATTCTATTTTTCCAAAAAAAGAGTTAGAAAAAGAGAAAATCGTTGTCCTTGATGAAATCAATTACTACAAAGACAATCCTTCAGAATTAATTTTTGATGAGTTTGAAGAGCAAATGTTTGGAAATCATTCATTAGGAAAAAATATTTTGGGAACACCAAAACATTTAAAAACCTTTAACAAAACAATGATTAACGATTTCATTTATAGAAATTATCTTACGAATGAAATGGTGATAAGCTCTGTTGGAAATATAACAATGAGTAAATTGATTTCTTATGTAGAGAAACATTTTGCTCATATTCCTAAAAGTCAAACAAATAGAATTCAGATCCCTTTTACAAATTACCAAAAAAAGGACGTTTCAACCCAAAAGAAAGGCTTTCAATCACATTGCATAATTGGGAACGAAGCATATGGGGTTAAGCATCCAAAAAAAACACCTCTTACTCTTTTAAATAACATTCTTGGTGGACCTGGAATGAACTCAAGACTAAGTCTAGCTATCAGGGAAAAATATGGCTTTACCTACTCCATAGAATCAAACTATACGGCATATAGTGACACAGGAATTTTCTCAATATATTTAGCTTCAGACACCGATAAAATAGATAAAAGTATTAAACTCACTAAAAGAGAACTCGCAAAATTATGTGAAAAACCTCTTGGCACTTTACAACTCAAAAAAGCTAAACAACAATTGATTGGACAAATCGCAATTGGGCAAGAAAATGAAGTGAATTTGATGTTATCTCTTGGAAAAAGTGTTTTACTTTACAATAAAGTTGATACTTTTGATATTCTAAAAGACAAGATTGAAGCCGTTAGTTCGGCACAAATATTAGAGGTTGCAAACGAAATTTTTAATGAAGATAAACTCTCACATCTGATTTATAAAGTATAATGGAATTTTTACCTAAAAATATTGATGACTACGCATGTAGTCATACCCAAAACGAAAGCCAAATTCTTTCAGAACTCAACAGAGAAACGTGGGCAAAAGTCCTAATACCAAGAATGTTATCTGGGCATTTACAAGGCAGAGCATTGAGTATGTTTAGTAAAATGATTCGTCCGAAATCAATTTTAGAAATCGGAACATATACTGGCTATTCTGCTATTTGTTTGGCAGAAGGTTTACAAAACAACGGCAAGCTATATACTATTGATATCAATGAGGAGCTTGAATCCATGTCTTCCTCTTATTTTAAAAAAGCAGGTATCGCAGACAAGGTTACACAATTTGTAGGCAATGCTTTAGAGATTATTCCTACTATTAATGACCGTTTTGATTTAGTATTTATTGATGCTGACAAAGAAAATTATTCTAACTATTTTGACATAGTTATCGATAAAATGCCAGTAGGTGGATTTATCATTGCTGACAATGTACTTTGGAGCGGTAAAGTAGTAGAAAAAGTAAGTGATAATGATTCCGAAACAAAGGCCTTAATAAATTACAACTCCAAAATTCATCAAAGTGAAAGAGTAGAAAATTTACTCTTACCAGTTAGAGATGGTTTAATGATATGTCAAAAAATAAAATGAGTAAAATTTCTTTCGACAACACAGAAATTGCATTCAAAGCAAAATCAACGTCCGATTTACAAAAATCCTATTGGTTGTTTAAATTAGTTGGCAATAATTTTTTAGTAAAATTGGGACCCGCACTTTTGAATATTGCGTTTTTCCTTCGACTACCTATTAAATCTTTAATCAAAAACACCATATTCGAACAGTTTTGTGGAGGTGAATCAATTAAAGATTGTGAAAAGCGAATTCAATCTCTTGCCAGATATAATGTCAATACTATCCTTGATTATTCAGTGGAAGGCAGTAGTAATAAAGAGAACTTTGATTTAACTGCTAGTGAAATTATTAGAACGATTGAACGGGCTAAGGATGATGAGAATATCCCCTTTGCTGTATTTAAAACATCAGGACTCGCTAGAATAGAGTTGTTAGAAAAAATAAGTACTAACAGTACTTTAAATGAAAAAGAAAAAATAGAATTTGAGCTTTTAAAAGATAGAGTAAAACTTATTTGTCAAAAGGCATACGATTTAGAAGTTCGAATTTTTATTGATGCTGAAGAAAGTTGGATTCAAAACGCTATTGACGATTTAGCAACATCAATGATGAGAATTTACAATACAGAAAAAGCCATAGTTTACAATACACTTCAAATGTACAGATGGGATAGGATAGCATTCTTAAAACAATCTTACGCCGATGCTGAAAATGGAAATTACTATTTAGGTTTGAAGATTGTGAGGGGTGCATATATGGAAAAAGAACGCGAAAGAGCTGCCGAATTGGGCTACTCCTCTCCCATTCAAAAAGATAAAGAAAGTTGTGATAAAGACTATGATTTGGCTTTAGCGTACTGCATAAATCACATTGATAAAATTGCCATTTGTGCTGGAACTCATAACGAAAAAAGCTCTCTAAAACTGATAGATTTGATGAGAGAAAACAATATTTTAAAAGATGATAATAGAGTATATTTTTCTCAGCTTTTGGGCATGAGTGACCATATCAGTTTTAACTTAGCAAATGAAGGTTATAATGTGGTAAAATATATGCCCTATGGACCTGTAAAACTAGTTATGCCATACCTCATTAGAAGAGCTCAAGAGAACACCTCTATTTCTGGACAAACAGGAAGAGAACTGAGTTTAATTATCAAAGAAAGAAACAGACGGTCTATCTAATCACAATTGCAAGTATCTTCTCCTAATGAAAAGTTTTTGAGCTTTACCTTATCCTCGCAAAGTTCAAAAAAGGCCTTAATCTCTTCCTTTTCAACAAGATAAAGTTTACAGGGTTTAGCGTCTTTTTCACTAAGTTCAAAATTAACTTCTCCCCCTTCTAAAACGTCAAGCACTTCATCTTGATTAACATCTAAACATTCCATTAAACATTGTGCTTCATTGCTAATATAGATAGTATCTTGTTTGAGATGATAAATTACTCTATAGTCTAAGCTGAAGTACTGGGTATATTCTGTGAATCTACCGGGAAAAGCATAGCGTATAAACAAAACCCCAAGTAAAACACCGAAAAAAAAGATTCCAAAACGTCTAAACATTATATGCTAGCTATTATTAAATTAATCTCTTTATAATTTAAGTCGAACCATCGACCAACCATTTTATTTGTTAAGATTCCTTTATATACAAACACCCCTTGGCGCAAGCCCACATCTGAAGAAATAACATTGTCCAAACCGCCGAAATCACCTATTCTTAAAATAATGGGAGTAAGTAAATTACTTAAAGAATAGGACGCTGTTCTAGCAACTCTTGACGGAATATTCGGAACGCAATAATGAATCACACCATACTTTGTAAAAGTTGGTTTAGAATGGTTTGTTATTTCAGACGTTTCGAAACAACCTCCTTGGTCAATACTCACATCAATAATTACTGAACCCTCTTTCATTTCACTAACCATTTCATCAGTTACTACACAGGGCGTTCTTTTACTACCTGATCTTAAGGCACCGATTACAACATCAGCACGTTTTAATGCTTTTGTTAAAACTTTTGGCTGAATTATAGACGTAAATACGCGAGTGTTTAAATCGTTTTGTAGCCTTCTCAATTTTGACAATGAGTTATCAAAAACCTTAACTGAGGCTCCAAGTCCCATTGCAGAGCGGGCGGCAAATTCTCCAACTGTACCCGCACCAATTATTACTACTTCTGTAGGCGTAACTCCAGCAATTCCGCCAAGTAATAAGCCTTTACCACTGTTTACATTACTTAAACATTCGGAAGCAATAAGTATAGATGTATTTCCTGCTATTTCACTCATTGAACGAATCAAAGGCATCATTCCTGAATCATCTTGAATAAACTCATATGCCAAACAAGTAATCTTTTTTTCAATTAATCGATTTATAAACTCTTTAGTTCTGGTCGTAATTTGTAAAGCTGAAATTATGGTTTGCCTGCCTTTCATCAGCTCGATTTCTTCTAATGTAGGGGGTTCAACTTTTAATATAATATCCGCTTGATAAATTTCCTTTGTATCAAAAATTATTTTTGCTCCTGCTTCACTATATTCAGTATCGGAAAAATTAGCACCTTCACCAGCTGTTGATTCAATTAAAACCTCATGGCCATAACTAACTAATAATTGAACGGCATCTGGTACAATGGCAATTCGACTTTCTTGAAAAGCAATTTCTTTAGGTACTCCAATGAACAGACTTTTGGACTGTTTTTTCACCTCTAATTTTTCTTCTTGTGGCAAGAGACCGCCACTACCTAATGATGAAATATTAGTCATTTAATGATAGTTTAATAATTCTTTTTTCGTCTTCTACTTCAATATAAATACTGTTAAAATCAGATGGTAATAGGTCTCCAATCACAGTTGGCCATTCAACGAAACAATAAGATGAATCGTTAAAGTATGTTTCTAATCCTATATCAATTGCCTCTTGCCTATTGTTTAAACGGTAAAAATCAAAATGATATACCGACTGATTTGATTCACTAATATACTCATTTACAATTGAAAATGTCGGACTTTTTACCACATCTATAACATTGAGTGCTTTACAAATGGATTTAATAAGGGTTGTTTTGCCAGCACCCATTTCGGCATAAAAGGCAATTTTTCTAGATGAAGTTTTTGAAAGAATTTCTCTACTTATATTGTCTAAATCTGCAATTTTTTCACAAATCCATTTCATTTTCCTACTTCGCTGATAATGTTACGATTGGTATAATCATTTCTTCTAATGAAACCCCTCCGTGCTGAAAGGTTTCTTTGTAGTGATTTACGTAATAATTAAAATTATTAGGGTATGCAAAGAAATAATCCTCTCGAGCAAAAATATATTTACTACTCATATTCACTACTGGCAAAAATACATCTTTAGGCGTATTAATTTCAAATACTTCTTTTGAATTATACTTCATATTTCTACCCAACTTGTATCGTAAATTCGTTGTAAGGTCTTTTTCGCCAACAACTTTTGTCGGCTTCTTTACTAGTACTGTTCCATGATCTGTTGTTACTACTACTTTTAAATTATTTTTTGCAATGAATGCAAACATATCTTTCAAAGGGGAGTATTCGAACCATGAGGTAGTTAAAGACCTGTAAGCAGCATTGCCTTCTGCAAGTTCTTTAATTACTTTCATATCCGTTCTGGCATGGGAAAGCATATCAACAAAATTATATACAATAACATTTAGATGGTTATTCATCAAGTTTTGCATGTTATCCACTAACTTTCTGCCAGCATCAATATTTGTAATTTTATTGTACGAAACTTTTAAGTGTCCTTTGCCCAAACGTCGCAACTGAGCTTCTAAAAACTCTTTTTCAAATAAATTTTTACCGCCTTCATCCGTGTCATTTTTCCACCAGTCATTGTGTTGTTGCTCCATTTGCAAAGGCATCAAGCCTGAAAAAATAGCATTTCTTGAATATTGAGTTGCTGTTGGAAGTATACTAAAATACAGAGAGTCGTTATCGATTCTGAAATCATTCATCAGACTTGGCTGAATCATCTTCCACTGATCGTATCTTAAATTATCAATTACAATAAAGAAGGTTGATTTATCTTCTTTGAGTTGAGGCAAGACGGAATGTTTAAAAATCTGATGAGACATCAGTGGGGCATCTTTTGGTGATGAAAACCATGATTCATAATTTGACTTAATAAACTTAAAAAACTGGGCATTTGCTTCTGACTTTTGCATTTCTAAAATTTGCTTCATGCTATCATCACCTGATTTTTCAAGCTCCAATTCCCAAAAGGTAATTTTTCTGAACAACTCTTCCCATTCGTCAATAGATAAATTTCCGCCGAGCTTTATGCCAATGTCTCTAAATTCTTTTTGATAATCTGCATTTGTTTTTTTTGAAACAAGTCGTTCACTATCGATATGCTTCTTAATCGACAATAAAATTTGATTAGGGTTTACTGGCTTGATTAAATAATCAGAAATTTTTGAGCCTATTGCCTCTTCCATAATACTTTCCTCTTCACTTTTTGTAATCATTATTACGGCAAGGTTTGGACGTTTATTTTTAATTTCTAATAATGTTTCAAGCCCTGAAAGTCCTGGCATATTTTCATCAAGAAAGACTAAATCAAAATGATTTTCATCCAATAACTCAATGGCTGAAACGCCATTATTTGCAGTTTCAATGCGATATCCCTTTTCTTCTAAAAACATAATGTGTGGTCTTAAAAGATCAATTTCGTCATCCACCCACAAAATGGTTATCTTATCATTAAAATTCATATCTTCAACGAGTTTTATAAAGGATTAAAATTACAGTTATTTTTTAAATGAGTAAGTCATCAAAAATCATTAACGACCCATTGTATGGTTTTATTAGCTTGAAGGGTGGAATTATTTTAAACCTAATAGAACATCCTTATTTCCAAAGGCTACGAAGAATTTCACAACTAGGTCTCACGAATATGGTTTACCCTGGGGCAAATCATACAAGATTTCACCATGCATTGGGAGCAATGCACCTCATGGAGAAGGCCATTCAAGTTTTAAAATTTAAAGGCGTAGAAATTTCAGATGAAGAAGCTGAAGCAACAAAAATTGCAATTCTTCTACACGATATGGGTCATGGCCCTTTTTCTCATGCCCTTGAAAACAGTATTGCTGAAAACATATCTCATGAAGAATTATCACTTATTTTCATGGAAAAGTTAAACCTTGAGTTTAATGGAAAATTATCTTTAGCAATTAGTATTTTCAAAAATCAATACCCTAAAACATTTTTACACCAATTGGTTTCTAGCCAACTAGATATGGATAGGCTCGATTACCTCAACAGAGACAGTTTTTATTCTGGCGTGCAAGAGGGAATAATTGGAGCTGAACGCATCATTAATATGTTAAATGTTTTTGAAGGAAATATTGTAGTTGAAAGTAAAGGCATATATTCCGTTGAAAAATTCCTGATAGCAAGGAGATTAATGTACTGGCAAGTATATTTTCATAAAACTGTAGTTTGTGCAGAGCAAATTCTCATAAAAGTTCTTCAGAGAGCAAAAGAATTAAGCCGTAACAACATAGACTTATTTTCTAGCTCATCTCTGAAAATATTTTTGAATAAGAAAATCACAACTACAGATTTAACAAACAATGCAGCAGCCTTTGAGTCTTTTACAAAACTTGACGACTACGACATATATTCTGCTCTGAAAGAATGGCAATATCATCCTGATAAAATTCTATCACTACTTTCTAAGTCAATTGTAAATAGAACATTATTTGAAGTGATGCTAAAAGATAAGCCCTTAAATAACTCTAAACTTTTAAATCTTAGAAAAAATATATCTGAAAAGTATTCGTTGGATGAAGTAGAAATTAACTATTTATTTATTAGTGGCGAAATTACGAACAGCACTTATATGTTAAATGATTCAGAAATTAACATTCTATACAAAGACAAACGTGTGGCTGACCTGATATCATCAGCAGACAAATCCACCATTTCAGCGCTAACAAAAAACGTTAAAAAATATTTTTATTGTCTTCCAAAAGACTTGTATTTTTAAAATAGATTTACATCATGAAATTCACAGTAAGGGAAATTGCTGAAATAATAAATGGGAAAGTTATTGGTGATGAACATATTAGCATTACCTCTCTTTCAAAGATTGAAAGTGGCAAAAAAGGGAGCTTAAGTTTTTTAGCTAATTCTAAATACAATCATTTTCTAACATCTACTCAAGCTAGTGCCGTTATAATAGGTTTAGACTACACTTTTACTGACACTACTTCAACAACATTAATTCAAGTAAAAGACCCTTACCAAAGCTTTGCGCTTATTCTCAACGAGTTCAGTAAAGACCAACATTCAGAAGTAGGCATACACAATTCATCGGTAGTAGAAGAAGGCGTCACAATTGGAAAAGACACTTATATTGGACCCAACGTTCAAATAGGAAAAGACTCAACTATTGGTAATGGCGTAAAAATTTATGCAAATTGTAGCCTTAGTAATAATATCAAAATTGGAGATAATACGATTATTTACTCTGGAGTAAATATTAATTCATTTTGTGAAATCGGTAGCAATTGCATTATCCAATCTGGCGTTATTATCGGCTGTGACGGCTTTGGATTTGCCCAAAATAATGATAACGCTTACACCAAAGTTGCTCAAATAGGGAATGTAATCATTGAAGACAATGTTGAAATTGGAGCAAACACTACAATTGACAGAGCAACATTAGGCTCTACAATAATTCACTCAGGAGTAAAATTAGATAATCTGATTCAGGTTGCACACAACGTAGAAATTGGAAAAAACACGGTAATTGCTGCTCAATCAGGTATTGCTGGCTCTACTAAAATTGGTGAAAACTGCATGATTGGCGGACAAGTGGGTATAGTTGGACATCTAGAGATTGGCAACAATGTAAAAATAGCTGCTCAATCAGGAATATCCTCAAATATTAAAGACAATGAAATTGTTCAAGGCTCGCCCGCCTTTTCCATTTCAGACTATAAAAGATCATACGTTTACTTCAAAAAACTTCCACAGTTAAATGCCTTGTTAACTAAAATTGAAAAAGAACTAAATAAACTAGTCAATTAATAAATGCCACAACTCCAGAACACTATTTTATCAGAGAATAAACTCAATGGAGTAGGACTTCACACGGGCCTTAACACAAATATTACCTTTAAACCTGCAAAAGTAAATAGTGGCATTTGCTTCGTTCGTACAGATTTAGAAGGTCAGCCTAAGATTGTCGCGAATTTGGCTAACTTCTTCGAAGCAAAAAGAAGTACTCATTTAAAATGTGGTGACGCAACCGTACAAACAACTGAACATTTATTAGCAGCTATCAAAGGGCTTGAAATTGATAATCTGACTATTGAAATTGACGGCCCCGAACTACCAATACTTGATGGAAGTTCAAAACCATTTGTTGAAGCTCTACAGAAATGTGGAATAAAAGAACAAAACGCCAACAAGAAAATATTTAAAGTCAATAAAACATATTATTTTAAAGACGAAGAAACCCAAAGTGAATACTCATTAGAGCCTTATAACGGATTTAAAATTGACGTTACCATTGACTACAATTCTAAAGTATTACCAAAATCTCATGCATGCCTAAACTCAATTGATGACTTTATCAATGAAATTTCTCCATCAAGAACTTTTGTTTTTTTACATGAGATACAAAGCCTATTTAATAATGGATTAATTAAAGGCGGAGATTTAAGTAACGCAATAGTTTTTGTAGAAGATGAAGTAAATTCTAAAGAACTTTTTAAATTAGCAGATGTATTTAATAAAAAAGATATTTCGGTAAAAGAACAAGGAATATTAAATAATGTAGATTTATATTTTGAAAATGAACCAGCAAGACACAAACTTTTAGATGTCATCGGTGACCTTGCACTAATGGGATTATCCATTCAAGGACATCTCAAAATCACTAAACCTGGTCATAAATCAAATATAGCATTTGCAAATAAAATTACGCAGATAATGAAAACAGAAGCACCATTTATTAATCTTAATCAAACTCCTGTAAAAGACATCAATCAAATCATGGAAATGTTACCTCATAGGCCTCCATTTCTGTTGATTGATAAAATAATGGATTTAAGCGACACACATGTTGTTGGGCTTAAAAATGTAACCATGAATGAAGAATTCTTTCGAGGTCACTTCCCAGGAGCCCCTGTTATGCCAGGTGTTTTACTGATTGAAGCAATGGCGCAAACAGGCGGCGTACTTATTCTGAGTACAGTTCCCGATCCAGAAAATTACTTGACATATTTTATGAAAATTGACAAGGTAAAATTTAAACAAAAAGTACTTCCTGGTGATACCGTAATATTTGACTGTGAGCTACTTAGCCCTATAAGACGAGGCATTTGTCACATGTTTGGACAAGCGTATGTAGGTGATAAATTAGTCATGGAAGCCGAATTAATGGCTCAAATTAAAAAAGTAAAATAGCCCAATGTCAACAAATCTAACAGATATTCATCCAAATGCTAAAATTGGAAAAAATGTTTCTATTGATTCATTTACTACCATTCATGAAGATGTAGAGATTGGTGATGGCACTTGGATAGGTTCTAACGTAACAATAATGAACGGTGCTAGAATAGGAGAAAATTGTAAAATTTTTCCTGGCAGTGTTATTTCTGCAATTCCTCAAGATTTAAAATTTGGCGGTGAAGATAGCATAGTAACTATTGGCGATAACACCACCGTTAGAGAGTGCGTTACTATTAACAGAGCAACTAATTATAGCGGAGTTACCTCTGTAGGAAAAAATTGCCTGATCATGGCGTACGTACACATTGCACACGATTGTCACATTGGCGATTACGCCATATTAGTTAACAGCGTCCAATTAGGAGGGCATGTAGAAGTTGGGCAACATACTATAATCGGTGGAATAAGTGCTGTTCATCAATTCGTTAAAATAGGAGCATACTGCATGATATCGGGTGGCTCATTAGTAAGAAAAGACGTTCCGCCTTATATTAAAGTAGCAAAAGAACCCCTTACATTTATTGGAATTAATTCTATCGGACTTAAGCGTAAAAAGTTTTCAGAAGAGAAAATAAATGAAATACAAAATATGTACAGAATTATTTTTCAAGACAGCTTCAATTATACTCAAGCAACTGAAAAAATTAAAGCCGATTTTGAACCCTCAACAGAAAGAGATTCAATAATCAGCTTTATTAATGAATCTGACAGAGGAATAATTAAAGGACAAAAAAAGTAATACTATGGCATCAACATCAGATTTTAGAAACGGACTTTGCATAAAATTTAATAACGATTTATGGCAGATTATTGAATTTCAACACGTAAAACCTGGAAAAGGACCAGCATTTGTCCGAACAAAACTGAAAAATTTAAGCAACGGAAGACGTTTAGATAATACATTTAATGCAGGAGTAAAAATTGATGTGGTAAGAATTGAAAATAGAAAGCATCAGTTTTTGTATGCCGATGGCGACTCCTATCATTTTATGAATACCGATAACTATGAACAAGTGTTTTTAGATAAAAGTCTGATAAATGCCCCAGATTTTTTAAAAGAAGGCGAAAATGCTGACATCCTATTTCATGCAGATGAAGAAAGAATATTAGGATGCGAACTTCCAGCATCTGTTGTTTTAGAAGTTACTTATACCGAGCCAGGCATAAAAGGTGATACTGCAACAAACGCCTTAAAACCGTCAACTGTAGAAACAGGCGCAACCGTTAATGTTCCTCTATTTATAAATATCGGCGACAAAATAAAAATTGACACTAGGACGGGCGCATATTCTGAACGAGTCAAAAGCTAAATGCTAAAGCCCTTTTACAAAAAAGGAGTAGTTGAAGCCGGTTGTGATGAAGCTGGCAGAGGATGTTTGGCCGGCCCAGTTGTTGCCGCTGCAGTAGTGTTACCAAAAAAAACAAACCTAAAAGATCTTAACGACTCAAAAGTTTTAAGTCATAAAAAACGACTTGAGCTTGAACCTCTAATTAAAGAACAAGCAGTAGAGTGGGCAATTGGTATTGTTTCGCCTAAAGAAATTGATGAAATTAACATTCTGAATGCTTCTTTTTTAGCAATGCATAGAGCAATTGACCAACTAAACACCAAAATAGATTTACTACTAATCGATGGAAATAGATTTAACACATATAAAACCATTCAACATGAGTGTATTGTAAAAGGCGATTCAAAGTTTCTTTCTATTGCCGCTGCCTCAGTATTGGCAAAAAATCACAGGGATAGCATCATGATTGAGTACGATAAGGCTTTTCCCATTTACGATTGGAAAAATAATAAGGGCTACCCTACTGCAAAACACAGAGAAGCAATTTTAAAAATAGGAATTAGCAAATATCATCGAAAAAGTTTTCAGCTACTACCTGTGCAGTATGAAATTGAATTTTAACTAAATTTGACTGTCATTTTCAAAAAACTATGAAGCAAAATAAAAATATAATTTCTATAAGTTTTATACTCCTATTGATAGTGATATTCTTCATGATATTTCAAAAGTATCAAGAGCTTAATCAAGTTGAAACTGATGCTATTCAAGCAGTCCCTATCAATGCGGCTGTGATAATAGAAAGTGACGATTGGAGCACTTCAGTTAATGAACTTAAAAATTCAACAATATGGAATACCATTACCCAAAACACCAACTGGGTAGATGTTGACTCTTCCATTGATAATGTCAAAAATAAATTAGAAAATTCACTAGAATTAAAACACTTTGTTGAAAATCAAAAACTATACCTTTCACTTCATCATTCAACAAATTCGTACTATTACTTTATATCAACTTTTTGCTCTCAAAAGGATATTGACTTTATATTAGCCAATGACTCTACAATAGGCACTTATGAAATGCGAGAATACGATGGTATATTAATTTATAAACTGTCTAATAATATAAACTTATGCTATCAAAATAATATCCTATTCTTTAGTAATTCGGAACTACTTGTTGAAGATGGCATTCGTCAATTAAACAATAATATTAGCTTACTTGAAAACTCATCTTTTACTCAAGTACAAAGCACTAAAAGCTCATTTGTAAAAACACATGTTTATGTGAATTATAAATACCTTTCAAAACTAATTTCACAGAATACATCAATTGACAACACTGACATTAGATGGATTAGCCGTTGGGCAAGTTGGGCAGAATTAGATTTAGAAATTTCTAATAAAGACCTCACCTTTTCTGGCTTTACTCTTGTTGAAGATTCTTCATCAAATTATCTAACTTCTCTCTTCGGACAGCTAGAACAAAAAATTCAAATTAGTGAAATTGCTCCACGAAATACAAGTAAAATTTTAGCACTTGGTATTGAAGATGTTAGGATGTTCTATTCCAACTACAGAGAGTTTCTAGCAAAACATAATAACCTTTATGAACACAACAAAGCTATTAGTGACATTAACAGCAAGTATGACTTAGAAATTGAAAATTCATTCAATAGCATAATTAAAAATGAAATGGGTCAATTGACCACTCATTCATCATCTGGAAAAACAGAACACTACTTGTTCTTTAAAACTGATAAAGAATCACAAGAAGTCATTAGTTTCATGAGTACATCTATCGCAAATAGTAATTACTCTGAGGAATATAGAGGCTTTAAAATTGCTCAACTTAACATCCCACATCTGTTTAAAAAATTATACGGATACATCTTTAAATCTGTAAAAAACAACTACTTTACATGGATTGAGGGCTATCTTATTTTTTCCGATTCTCCTGCTGAACTCAAAGCCTTCATAAATAACTTTTTATCTGAAAAAGTATTAAGTAACAATCCCAGCTTCATAAACTTCAAAGATAAAATTGGAACAAAATGTAACTTCATGATGTATTCAAACCCTTCGATTGGAAACTGGGGAGATGCATTAAATGAAAACATTAACCCCATGATACTTGATGAAAATTGGACAAATATCAATGGGTTTATCTACCAATTAAGCTCAAAAAACGAGTTATTTTACAACAATGTAGTTTTACATTTTGAGGACAACCTACAAGAAGAAAGTCAGTTAGACTGGATTGTAGATTTAGAAAATACTATCATCAATTCTCCGCAAATTGTTTACAACCATTCTACAAGGAAAAATAACGTTATCATTCAAGATGCCAATAAGACAACTTACCTTATTGACGAAAAAGGAAAAGAATTGTGGCGGAAAAATATTGGCGGAAAAATATTGGATAATATAAGCCAAATTGACTTCTACAAGAATGGAAAACTACAATACCTTTTCAATACTGAAGATAGTTTGTACGTCTTAGATCGCTTAGGCAGAAATGTAGAAAACTTTCCAGTGAGCTTAATTTCCAAAGCAAAAAGAGGCCACACTCTAGTAGATTACGATAAAAATAGAAAATATAGAATCTTAATTCCTTCACAAGATGGAATGCTATACAATTACTCTAAAAATGGAGAACAGGTTACTGGTTGGAAATTTGAGCCAATGAAAAACCCAATAACCCATCAGGTAAAGTACTTTTCTGTTTCAGGAAGAGATTTTATTTATGCCGTTGACAATTCTGGCAATGTTAGTGTAGTTGGAAGAAGCGGTGTACGACGATCTAAAATTCATAACATCCCGATTACTGATGATTTTTATGTCGATGAAAAATCAGGGCACATTTACTCCTCCGATTCTGCAGGAAATATTTTTCAAACCAATTTAAATAACGCTACAAAAAAGAAAATTAAAACATCAGAAATGGACTTCCATAAGTTTGTCGCAGCAAAATTCAATAACGATGACCTCATGGATTTACTTATTTCAGATGGTGAGGAAGTCGAGTGTTTTAACCTTGAAAATAAAATAATGTCTTTTGATGTTGCCTCGGAAAAAGCACCAAAGGTGTTCAAGTTTAAAGATAAATCTATTATTGGTATTTCTAGCAATGGGTATTGTCACTTATATGCCTCTGATGAATCGCCTTTAACCAAAAAACCTCTTTTTGGTGGTGGTGAATTTGTCTGCGTAGATTTAGATAAAGATGGAAAGCTTAACCTTATTGTGATCAACGAGAATATTCTAAATAACTATACATTAGAATAAAATTACCTCAATAATCCAATTGAAATTGTAGGATTAAAATTCTTGCCATCAACTGATGATATACTCATTCTTACATTTAACTTTTTTCGTTTTACGGGCAAGAAGAAGTGTGTTGCAATACCATAATTTGCTTTAAACTCAATAGCATTTGCATCTCCTAAAGCCGATTGAACACCAGACTCAAGACCAAAACCTACTCTAGAATTTAATAAATATCCACCGCCTATCATAAGGCTTACGTCTTCAAATGAAGATGAAAGTCGACCGCTCAAGTAGTATTTTTTTTCTTCCTTGATAAGTACGTAAGATTGAGATATAACATCTTTCCAACCGATAGAAAACCCTCCATATATGTGTTTTTCTGTAAGCTGTCCTTTGTCAATTTGACTCAAATCATTGTCTTCAATAATTCTAATAAGATGTTTTGCATAATCGGGATTTGTTGCATACCCAGCCTTCTTCAATCCTCTAGCCCATGATTTGTAATCCTCTATGTTTAGCTTAAACAAATCGGCATAACGCTCTTTTAACAAAAATTTAGAGTGGTCTTCGAAGGACTGTTCAACATTATCGTACGCTCTAAAACATTCGCCTTCTTCATCGTCATCGTGATAGACCTTCTCCCCTTCCCAGCTAGAATGGCATTTAATCCCAAAATGATTATTGGAATTTTTTGCTAATTCGCTGTTTCCATCGGCGCTCTCAAGAATGGCTTGTGCCAAAGTAATACTTGCAGGAATATTGTATTTTTTCATTTGACTTATAGCCTCTCTTTTGTAGCGCTCAATATATTCACTTCGGCTCATATTTTGAGAAAAAAGATGCTGTCCCAAAATTAAAAACAGTATCAAAAGTCTATTTTCCATCCTTTAGATTTTATACGTTCGTTCATGCCCTCAATTCCTTGAGTACCTCCAGTATGAATCGCTAAAATAGTACTATTTGGCGGAATCAAATCTCTTTTTACAATATCAAAAATGCCATAAAACATCTTTGCTGTATAGATAGGATCTAACACTATTGAATGTTGTTTTTTAAATTGATTCATAAAGTCAATAAGTTCCTCTGAAACCTTAGCATACCCTCCGAAATGATAATCAGAATTTAACTTCCAATTTTTAGAATCAACGTATTTTTCAATAGTTTCATTCAAGAAATCGCCCCCTTTCAATGATGAAAAACCAATAGCAAACTGATGATCTTTTAAAGTATTTACTACCCCAGAAAGTGTGCCCCCTGTGCCCACTGGCACACATACGATATCAAATTCAGAATCTTGAAGCATTTCTGAGCACCCTTTAACGGCTAATTGGTTTGTACCACCCTCTGGAACTACATAACAATTTTCAAAATGTTGATGCCAATCGATTTGGTCTTTTAATCTGTATTGTTGTCTATCTACAAATTTAAACGTCATGCCAAAATCAGCCGCTTTTTTTAATGTTGGATTTTGCTTTGAAAGCGCTTCACCCCTTATTATTCCTATAGAATTCAATCCCAATCGCTGACAGGCTGAAGCGGTAGCTACAATATGATTAGAATATGCGCCGCCAAATGTCAATACAGTATCGTTCTTTAATTCTATGGCTTTTTTAAGATTATATTTAAGCTTCCACCACTTATTTCCCATACAATCCTTATCATTCATATCCTCTCTTTGTATCATTAACCTCACCCTTTTAGAAGATAATAATGGTGAAACAAGTTCAACAATAGATTGTTTTTTAACTTCGGAAAACATCCTCTAATATAAATAATGATTGTTGTAAATTTGTACCTCAATAAAATTTAATGTCAAACTTTTCTAATCAAGACAAACTTACGAATGAAGACTTCTACAAAAGTCGTGAGGGGTACATAATCTTTACAGAAAAATACCACCTTAAAAGAGGGTATTGCTGTAAAAGTGGTTGTAAGCATTGTCCCTATGGATATGATAAGAAAACAGACTCTTTAACAAAAGGAAAGAAAAAATGAGTGATTTCAAAAACAGTATATTAGAAGGCATCCCAAATGATATTCCAAATAAAAAAGAATTTGAACCAAGCATCAATCATGCGCCCAAGAGAAAAGATATACTCAGTTTAGAGGAAAAAAAATTAGCAATAAAGAATGCATTAAGGTACTTTCCTAAAGATCAACACGAGTTTTTAGCCAAAGAGTTTTCTGAAGAACTTAAAGAGTTTGGTAGAATATACATGTACAGATATCGACCAGATTATGAAATGAAAGCTAGAAGCATTGACGATTATCCTGGAAAATCAAATCAGGCCAAAGCCATAATGCTAATGATTCAGAATAATCTTGACTATGCCGTAGCTCAGCATCCTCATGAGTTAATTACGTATGGAGGAAATGGAGGTGTATTTCAAAATTGGGCACAGTATAGATTGTGTATGAAATACCTTGCCGAAATGACAGATGACCAAACCTTAGTTATGTATTCGGGTCACCCTATGGGACTATTCCCATCACATAAAGACGCTCCTAGAGTAGTCGTTACTAACGGAATGATGATACCCAACTATTCAAAACCGGACGATTGGGAAAAATTCAATGCTCTTGGCGTTACACAATTCGGACAAATGACTGCTGGGTCATACATGTACATTGGGCCACAGGGTATTGTGCATGGAACAACAATTACCATACTAAATGCTGGTAGAAAAGTTTGTGATGACGGTCTAAGTGGAAAACTATTTCTAACTGCCGGTCTTGGTGGAATGAGTGGTGCTCAGCCAAAAGCTGGTAACATTGCTGGATGCATTACCGTTGTAGCAGAAGTAAATCCAAAAGCTACCCACACAAGACATAGCCAAGGATGGGTAGATGAATTAATTGAAGATCTAGATGAACTTTGCCTAAGGGTAAGAAAAGCTAAAGAAGACAAAGAAGTCGTTTCCATAGCCTACCTTGGAAATATTGTTGATGTTTGGAAAAAGTTTCATGAGGAGGATATTTATGTTGACTTAGGTTCAGACCAAACCTCATTACACAACCCATGGGCAGGCGGATACTACCCTTTGGGGCTATCATTTGACGAAGCAAATGATTTAATGGCGAATGAGCCTGAAAAATTTAAAATTGAAATACAAAAAACGCTGCGCCTTCATGCAGACTTAGTCAATAAACACACCGCAAAAGGTACATATTTCTTCGACTATGGAAACGCTTTTCTACTTGAATCTTCAAGAGCGGGTGCAGATATCATGACGGACGATAAACTCAAGTTTAAATACCCCTCTTATGTTCAAGACATTATGGGTCCAATGTGCTTTGACTATGGCTTTGGTCCTTTTAGATGGGTTTGTGCAAGTGGAAAATCGGAAGATTTATCGAAAACCGATGAAATAGCCTGCCAAGTTTTAGAGAGGATTAAACAAACTGCTCCAAAAGAAATAAAGCAGCAAATGGAAGACAATATAAGGTGGATAAAAAGTGCAGAAGAAAATAATCTGGTTGTAGGCTCTAAAGCACGAATTCTGTATGCCGACTCTGAAGGTAGAATAGAAATCGCAAAAGCCTTTAATAAAGCCATAAAGGAAGGTATTATTGGCCCCGTAATTCTCGGAAGAGATCACCACGATGTTTCTGGGACAGACTCTCCTTATAGAGAAACATCTAATATATATGATGGATCAAGCTTTACTGCTGATATGGCAATACATAATGTTATTGGCGATAGCTTCAGAGGTGCTACATGGGTTTCTATTCACAATGGTGGTGGAGTTGGCTGGGGAGAAGTTATCAATGGTGGATTTGGAATGTTAATAGATGGAAGTGATGAAAGCGATAAGCGTCTAAAAATGATGCTTCACTGGGACGTTAACAACGGTATTGCTAGAAGAAGTTGGGCGAGAAATGAAGAAGCAATTTTTGCTATAAAACGAGAAATGGAGAGAACTCCAAAGCTAAAGGTTACCATTCCAAATATAACTGATGATAAACTTTTAGATTCTTTAGAGTTAGATTAATCTTTTTTTTCTAAATTTATTGACTGAATGGTAATGCATTTTACCATTTAAAAAATGACGGCTTTTTTTCCGTCGTTTTTACTTAAAGATGAGATATACATGAAGAAATTTATCTACATAGCGGTAGTTATATTAATATCAACCTTTTTACCTAATGATTCAACTGCCGGTGGCCCCAAAAATAAAGCTCAAAAAAGCTTTTTTCTAGAAACAAATCATTTGTTGTTTATGCCCGCCTTAACATTTGATTACACAAAAATAATTCGTAAAAAATACGGTTACAGTTTTTCGGCAGGAGTAAGCACAATTGATCAGAAAAAGAGGTATATCGTACCTCCGAATATCGGTTTCCCCATAAATGGAAGTATGTTGTACGGTAGTAAAAATAGTTTTTTTGAGTGTGGATTAACTATTCGCCCACAAGTATTTTTCACAAAAGATTATGTTCATCACAATCATTTTAATTTTGAAGAAAAGTTAATTGCTAATTCAAACTTAGTATATCTAACACCTAGAGTGGGCTATCGATATCAAGATAAAAGAAACCTAAGTTTTAAAGTAAGTGTTGGCCCTCAATTCAACATTGCAAGGTCTAATTACGTTGAATATACTGGAAAGATTTTCAACAACTACGAATATCTTGAATCGTTATATATTCAGATAGCTGTTGGCTTTGTTTTAAAATAATTTTTTTTAAAAGTTTATTCCCAGAAAAACATTTATATAAAGCTTATCTGCTTTTGTGCTTTTACTATCAGAAAATTCTTCAGAAGTATTAGGCTTAGATTTAGAAGAAATATCTAAGAGGTGGTAGCCCCCATTAATATCCATTAATAAGCTATTAAAAATAGAAAACTGAACACCCGTTCCAATGCCTCTACCTAGTTCAGATATTTTCTTTTCATAACCAGAATTACTATCTGGCCTTTCATCAATAAATGTTTCCATGTATGAAGAATAGGTGCCAAAAAGATTTATATACACACCTTTAGGCGCATCCCAAGTAAAATAATACTTTACTTCAGGAACAAACATATAGCCAGAATATCTATACGCGTCTAGATCGTAAAACGATTTACCTTGAAATTCATAAAGTTCTCCCTTTTTTTTATCAGATAAAATGGTGGCATTTATTTTATAAGAAAATTGAGCGGCATTTCTACTATAACCTGGGTCTAGCATGCGCTCAAACGCTAATGAGTACCCTCCAACTGGAGCAAAAGGTTGAAATAAACTTGTACTCAAAACATTATCAGAAACTCTGAATGTTTGAGATTGACACACAACCGTCACTAATATAGATAATAGAAAAAAGAAAATTCTCATGTAGTACAAATATGAGCATTATTTTATTAGTTATTTGCATCTATTCTAACAAAATATTAAACGTTCAAAGTGTAAAAATTACACGATTTATGCTTTTTTGATTTAAAATATTTAATTAATACTAGAGTATGAATAGGATTTTATTACAATAATCAAAAAACCATAATCACAGAAAGTTAAAACCTCAATTTTATATCTTTTTGTGTTAAATTTGCGTCTATTATAAATAAACCTATGGCGAAAAAGATTTCAAAAGAAACTTATTTAAAATGGTACAGAGATATGCTTTTGTGGCGAAAATTAGAAGACAAAGCATCGGCTCTATACATTCAACAAAAAATTAGAGGTTTTTTACACCTTTACAATGGTCAAGAAGCTATTCTTGCAGGATGTAGAGCTGCAATTGACCCCTCAAAAGACAAGATGATTACAGCGTACCGTAATCATGTACAGCCAATAGCTATGGGTGTTGATCCAAAATATGTAATGGCCGAACTTATGGGTAAAATCACTGGCTGCTCTAAAGGAAACGGAGGCTCTATGCACATGTTTAGCAAAGAGCACAACTTCTATGGAGGTCATGGTATCGTAGGTGGTCAAATTCCCTTAGGTGCTGGCTTAGCTTTTGCTGATAAATACAATGGAAGCGACGCTGTTACCTTATGTTTTATGGGTGACGGTGCCGTTAGACAAGGTTCTCTACACGAAACATTTAACCTAGCTATGCTATGGAAATTACCAGTAGTATTTATTGTAGAAAATAATGGTTACGCCATGGGAACATCTGTTGAAAGAACAGCTAACCATACCGAAATCTGGAAATTAGGCTTAGGATACGAGATGCCTAGCAAAGCCGTTGACGGCATGAGCCCAGTAACAATGATGGAAGCCGTTGAAGAAGCCGTTGCTAGAGCAAGAAAAGGTGATGGCCCAACATTTTTAGAGGCAAAAACATACAGGTACAAAGGTCATTCAATGTCTGATGCTCAACACTATCGCACTAAAGACGAAGTTAGTGAGTATCAAAAAATTGACCCTATAAACACGACACTAGAACATATTAAGAAAAATAAGTTTGCTAACGAAAAGGAAATCGAAGCAATAAATCAAGAAGTAAAAGAAACGGTTGCTGATGCAATTAAATTTGCTGATGAATCGCCGTTTCCTACTAAACAAGATTTATACGATAGTGTTTATGAGCAAGTAGATTATCCATTTATTAAAGATTAAGAAGATGGCAGAAGTAGTAAATATGCCGCGACTCAGCGATACAATGACTGAAGGTGTGGTAGCAAAATGGCACAAAAATGTTGGCGACCAAGTTTCAGAAGGCGATTTATTAGCCGAAATCGAAACAGATAAAGCCACAATGGAATTCGAAAGTTTCCAAGAAGGGTTTTTGTTACATATCGGAGTCGCCGAAGGAGCAAAAGCTCCCGTTGATAGTATATTGGCTATTTTAGGTGAAAAAGGTGAAGATATTACTGAATTGTTAAAACCTGAGGCTGAAACAACTCCAGAGCCCAAAAAAGAAGAGCCGGCAAAACCAGCTCCCAAGGCAGTAGAAACACCTAAAAAAGAAGAACCAAAAGTTTCCATACCCCCCGTCAAGACACCAGAAGCACCAGTTGAAAGCAATGGTAAAGCGGTAGCTTCACCCCTAGCTAAAAAATTAGCTGATGAGAGAAACATAAATCTTGCATTAGTTAAAGGAACAGGTGATGCCGGTAGAATAGTAAAACGCGATATTGACAATTTCTCTGGCGGAAATTCTGCGCCATCTGTTGAACGCTACACAGAAGTAGAAGTTTCTCAAATGAGAAAGGTCATAGCTCAGAGACTTGGTGAAAGTAAATTTTCAGCACCACACTTCTACCTTACTTGTGAAATAAATATGGATAAAACCATTGAAGCAAGGAAAGCAATTAACACCGTATCTCCGGTAAAAATATCGTTCAATGATATGATAGTTAAAGCCACATCAATGGCTTTACAAGCTCACCCACAAGTAAACTCTAGCTGGTTGGGAGATAGAATTAGATTCAATGAACATATTCACATTGGAGTAGCTATGGCTATCGAAGACGGTTTATTGGTTCCTGTTGTTCGATTTGCTAACAACAAACGATTATCTGAAATATCGGCCGAAGTAAAAGAATATGGCGTAAGAGCCAAAGCCAAAAAACTTCAACCTGAAGATTGGGAAGGAAATACATTTACTATTTCAAATTTAGGAATGTTTGATATTGAAGCTTTTACTGCAATTATAAACCCTCCCGATGCTTGTATACTAGCAATAGGTAGTATTGTAGAAAAACCAATTGTAAAGAATGGCGAGATAGTTATTGGAAACACACTTAAGGTTACCCTATCGTGTGACCATAGAGTTGTTGACGGTGTTGTTGGCTCAAAATTCCTCGGAACTTTAAAAAGTTACTTAGAAAATCCCGTTCTATTCATGGGATCAAACAACATCTAACAATAGAGTGAAAAAGTAATTCAAGCCCTATCAATTCTGATAGGGCTTTTTTTTATCTTTATGCCATGCAACAATTTTTTACTTCAATAGAATACTTGAAAGGCGTTGGACCCAAACGAGCTGAGCTGCTGAGAAGTGAATTACGCATTCATACTTTTAATGATTTACTCAATTATTTTCCATTTAGGTATGTAGACAAAACAAAGTTCTATAAAACAGATGAGGTTAATAGTGACTTGCCCTATGTCCAAATTATCGGAAAAATCAGCGATTTAAAAGAAGTTGGGGCAAAACACAGTAAGAGATTAACTGCAAAATTAAATGATAGTAATGGAGCGCTTGACCTAGTTTGGTTTAAAGGCACTAAATGGGTAAAAGAAGGCATTAAAGCTAATGTCGATTATGTGGTATTTGGTAAGCCAAATTTATTTAATGGAAAAATTAATATTGTTCATCCAGAACTCGAATTAATTAGTAATAATAAAAGTGATGGACTAAACAAATTACAACCCATTTACTCAACAACTGAGCAATTAAGTAATAAAGGCCTGACAAACAAAGCTATTGGAAAACTGACAAAAGTCCTTCTTCCACAGCTAATAAATGATATCAAAGAAAATATTTCAGATGAACTTATTCAAAAACTAAATTTATTGCCTCGAAAAGAAGCATACGCAAACATTCACTTTCCAAAAGACAGTCAGACCCTTCAGAGGGCACAATACAGATTAAAATTTGAAGAACTATTTTTTCTTCAACTGCAACTTATAAGAATGAAGATTGTTCGCCAAAAGAAATTAAAAGGATTCCCTCTTTCAACAATTGGCGAACATTTTAACGACTTTTTTCATAATCATTTGCCTTTTGAACTTACAAATGCACAAAAAAGGGTAATTAAAGAAATTAGGCATGATTCTTCAAAAGAGTCGCAAATGAATAGACTTTTGCAAGGAGACGTAGGAAGTGGAAAAACTCTGGTAGCATTAATGAGCATATTGATGGCCATAGATAATGGTTTTCAAACTTGCTTAATGGCTCCAACTGAAATACTAGCTCAACAACATTTTGAAACGCTCAATGACCTTTTAAAAGAAATGCCTTTAAAAGTTGCATTATTAACTGGTTCAGTAAAAAAATCAGAACGAAATGGCATTCATGAAGGCTTAGAAAACGGAGAAATCAATATTCTGGTTGGCACACACGCCTTATTGGAAGATAAAGTAAAGTTTAAAAACCTTGGATTTGTAGTGATTGATGAACAACATCGATTTGGTGTAGCACAAAGAGCCAAAATGTGGCTGAAAAACACCAAACCGCCACACATTCTTGTTATGACTGCAACACCAATTCCTAGAACATTAGCCATGACGCTCTATGGCGATTTGGATATTTCTGTCATAGACGAGCTTCCTCCTGGAAGAAAAGAAATAAAAACCATTTGGAAAGCTGAAAGCGGTAGACTTAATATGCTTGGATTTATCCAAAAAGAATTAGAAAAAGGCAGACAAGCTTACATCGTTTATCCACTAATTAATGAAAGTGAGAAACTGGATTACAAAGACTTAATGGATGGCTATGAAAGTATTTGTAGAACATTCAAAGACTATAACATTAGTATCGTTCATGGACAAATGAAATCAGAAGATAAAGATTTCGAAATGAATCGCTTTGTAAAAGGAGAAACAAAAATAATGGTTGCAACTACAGTTATTGAAGTCGGCGTAAATGTCCCCAATGCTTCAATAATGGTAATCGAAAGTGCCGAACGTTTTGGGTTATCTCAACTTCATCAACTTAGAGGACGAGTAGGAAGAGGAGCCGAACAATCCTATTGCATACTCATGAGTGGAAATAAAATAAGCACTGAGGGGCAAGAACGATTAAAAACAATGGTGAGAACTACAGACGGCTTTGAAATTGCTGAAGTTGATTTAAAACTAAGAGGACCTGGAGACCTAATGGGAACGCAACAAAGCGGAATGCTCGAATTAAAGATTGCAGATTTAATAAAAGATAACGCTATACTGAGCTACGCTCGACAACTAGCACTAGAATTACTTAAAGAAGATCCCAATTTAAAATTACCTAAAAATAAGGCAATATTACAGTATTACAAAGAAGTGAGTACTAAGCAAGTTGAATGGAGTAGAATATCATAATTATCAATCTGATAATACCTCATTCTTTTTATTACTTTTGTTAACTAATTTATTGTAGATGAAGATTTCATACAACTGGTTAAAAGAATACGTAAACGTTGATTTAGATGCCACTGCAGTAGCCAAATTTTTAACGGATACTGGACTCGAAGTAGAAGGGATTGAAACTGTTGAAAGCATAAAAGGTGGACTCAAAGGAATTGTTATTGGGGAAGTCCTTACCAAAGAACAACACCCAAATGCGGATCGATTAAGCGTTACTACCGTTGATATTGGACAAGAAAATAAGCTGCAAATTGTATGTGGCGCGCCAAATGTTGAGGCTGGTCAAAAAGTGCCAGTAGCTACAATTGGAACAATATTATATTCAGGCGAAGAATCTTTTAAAATTAAAAAAGGAAAAATTAGAGGCGAAGTATCTGAAGGAATGATTTGTGCTGAAGACGAAATTGGCTTAGGAGAAAGTCATGATGGCATAATGGTTTTAGATAGCGATGCTCAAATAGGACAATTAGCCAGCGATTATTTCAAAATAGATACTGATATTGTTTTTGAAATTGGCCTCACTCCTAATCGTTCAGACGCCATGTCACATATTGGAGTAGCAAGAGATCTGGCCGCAGTACTACACCACAATAACATTGATTGTAAATTAGAATTTCCGGATATAAGTTCTTTCAAAGAAGGAAATAATAAAACATTTGAAATTGAAGTCAAGGATTTAAAAGCATGTCCAAGATATGCTGGCTTAAATATCGAAAATGTAAAGGTTGGAAGCTCACCTGATTGGTTAAAGAAAAAGTTAACCTCTATTGGATTAACACCAATAAACAATGTAGTTGACATAACTAACTTTGTATTGCATGAAACCGGTCAACCCTTACATGCTTTTGACGCTTCAAAAATCAAAAATCAAAAAGTAATAGTACAACAACTTGCCGAAAATACCGTATTCAAAACACTAGATGAGCAAGAGAGAAAATTATCTTCAGAAGATTTGATTATTTGTAATGGCAATAACGAACCAATGTGTTTGGCAGGAGTATTTGGCGGTATTGATTCTGGAGTAAGTGATTCTACGACAAATGTATTTTTAGAAAGCGCATATTTTAACCCGGTAACTGTTAGAAAAACTGCAAAAAAACACAACCTAAGTACTGATGCCTCATTTAGATTTGAAAGAAGCGTAGATCCTAACCTTGTATTATTTGCCTTAAAAAGAGCCGCCAATCTACTAGTAGAAATTTGTGGCGCAACTATCGCATCAAAAATAAGTGATGTATACCCAAATAAAATAAATCACACATCGCTTACACTACATTTCGATAAAGTGGACACCATTATCGGAGAAAAAATTGATAGAGAACAAATTACGGCTATCTTAAATGACTTGGACATAATAGTAGAAAAGAAAACCGATTCTCAATTGGAACTATCCATTCCGCCCTACCGAATTGATGTAACTAGACAAGAGGATATTATTGAAGAAATTTTAAGAATATACGGATATAACAACATTAAAATACCCAAACAAATAAAATCGTCTATTTCTTACTCCAAAAAACCCAACACTCACGATTTAGAAAATTTGATTTCCAATCTTCTAAGTAACAACGGTTTTAACGAGTGCATGAATAATTCGCTATCTAAATCATCTTACTCAAAATTAATCCATGAAATAGATGACGAAAAGCAAATAAGTTTGTTGAATCCATTGAGTCAAGAATTGGATGGCATGAGACAAAGCATGTTATTTTCGGGCTTAGAAAATATTTCTTATAACTTGAATAGAAAAGCCTCGGACTTAAGTTTCTATGAATTTGGTAACACATACCACCTAGAAAAGGGTAAATATGAAGAAAATAGAAAATTAATGCTTCTTGCTACTGGAAACACCTCATTTGAAAATTGGGACAATACTTTAAAACAAAAAGATTTCTTTTGGATGAAAAAGAGTGTTGAACATATACTCAAAAGACTAGGAATTGATAATTTTAAAGGAAAATCCTCAGAATTTTCATACTTAAATGATGCTTTTTGCTTGACATTAAAAAAAGAAGTTATTGCAAGAATTGGAAGTGTATCAGACGCTATTTTAAGTGAATTTGGCATTAAAAATAAGGTCTTATTTGCAGAGATTGAATGGGGGTTAGTTATCAATCAATTAAAGCATAACAACACTAACTATAAAGAAATAAATAAATTCCCTGCTGTCCGCAGAGATTTAGCATTATTACTAGATAAAAACATTGAGTTTTCCGTACTGAAAACAATAGCAAAACAAACAGAAAATAAACTGCTAAAATCCGTAAACTTATTTGACGTTTATGAAGGCGATAAGCTTCCAAAAGGTAAGAAGTCTTACGCCATGAGTTTTGCTTTGGAAAGTTCGGAGAAAACCCTGACAGATAAAGAGATTGACGAGGTTATGAATAACCTAATTCAATCGTTTGAACAGAAAGTAGGTGCTGAAGTTAGAAAGTAAATTCAATTTCTTATATTTGACATCAACAAATTAATTAAGTAAACGCTGAGTTAAAATGAAAAAAGTTGCCCTAGTATTATTCGGTTTGTCTTTAGGTATTGTATCACAAGCCCAAGAGAGTGTCGTAAAAGTTAGCGCATTAGACGCTGCCTTTGGCATGTATGAAGTTTCTTATGAAAGAACTTTAAATGAAGGAATGAACACTATAAATGCTTCTGGAAGAACAAGAAAACAAGGTAAATGGCCAAACATTCTTACTAAAGGTTCTTTACAAATCTCAGCTGCTTTTATTAGTACGAAGCACGATCAAGTATTTGGTGATGGATTAATTGCAGTTATCGATACTAATTCAAATCATGATCCAGGAAATTTGGTTGGTGGCTTTCAAGTTGTAGCAGACCCTTTAGAACATTCTGTTTCAAGACAAACAACTACTAAAGTAAGTGGATTTGGCTTAGGATTTGAATATAGAAGTTATATTAAAACTTACAGTCAGAAAATTGGTGACCCACCAAGAGGATGGTACATCGCTCCTTTTGTTAATATACAATCTACAACAATTGATTTTGATGATAATACTGCTTTAGAAACCAATCAGGCAATGAACTACCTAATGTATCCAAACTTATATGAAAACGATATTTTTGGTGATTTTGATGGTCCTTGGTTGGGTTCTGAAAATACTGATCCGGCAGCAACTAACTTCGGTTCATTGAGCACTGATGGAGCAATTACAACCAATCCAAACTTTGGTAATTCAACTGTATCTAATAATGATTTGAGTTGGCATGATGTTTCTCACAAAACAAGTGAGTTTAGTCTAATCGCTGGTTTGGCAATTGGTCGTCAGTGGTTATTTTATGATAAGTTTTCTTTAGATATTCAAATAGGGCCACAATACAAAATGGTCAGTAGAAGTGAGCGAGTGTTTAATGGAAATGAAACATGGAATATCAATCAAGTAGCTGACAACGTAAATACTGTTGCTGCTGATAATGGAGTTTCTCCTGACTTTTACCTTCAAACTAAATTTGGTGATGTTTATGCCTTTGACGGAACTGCTCCAGATTCAGATGTTGCAAACGGTTATTATGGTGTAATTGATGAAGATGGCAATAACGTAGTTATAAAAGCTAAAGGTGATGAGTCACTAAAATTCACATCTGGATTTTATAGAGACTTACCTGGATTGACTGATTTTGCTAAAATAGATACATATAGAATCAAAATAAGATTAGGATACACCTTTTAGTATTCCTAAAAAATTAGAATTATAATTTTTACTTAACCTTAACAATATGAATTTTAAAATAATTGCCTTTAGTTTATTGTCAGCAGTAGTACTTTCTTCATGTTCTGACTGCTTAGACTGCCAAAGCTCGACTGATTTAAACCTAACGGTTGAATATTACTCTGCCGGCACTTTAGACTCTGTATCTACTGTTTCTTACAGCGGTGAAGGGTATGTTAACACTACATTGCCTAACTCTATACTATTAAGTGATGATTTTAGTAGTTATCTAAGCCCTGTTTCTATTAGAGAGACATGTGGGCAAGAACTGAAAGATATTAATAACTCATCTATATCTTTTGAAACTGTAACTGGTGATTCATCCGCTTTATTCAAGTACTCTTGGACAGAAAGTTGGGAATGCAAATAAAAGACCCAGTTTAATTGACATAAAAAAAGCACATCATTTTGATGTGCTTTTTTAATTTATAGGTATATCCAACTATTTAATATCAGAAGCAAAGTCTGTTCTTACACCATCCTTAAATGCGATTATAAAAGCGTTCTTATAACCATTATTGAAAACCTTATTTAAGTATTTTTCAGCATTGTTATAGCTGTCATAATTTCCACAAATGAATGAATAAAAATCATTTCCTAAAGGAATAGTCAATAAATCATCATGAAGATAGATATCTATAGGCATGTTAAACTCACTATAATCTCCTAATGCTACTCTGAAAACAGCACCTTCTAAAAATGATAAATCTACATTTTCATTTTTCACACCTGTTTTGACATATTGCTTGTATATTTCCGTCAACTCATTCTTATATTTTTCATGAAGTTTAAATACCTTCTTAGCACTTTTTAAATCCTCCTGATCATTATATATCGCTACTTGATTCTGATAGGATAATAAAAAGTATTTATCCAAAGAATTACATTCTTCAAGTAATTCCAAAGCTTTTTGAGTATTACCCATGCCGTGTTGAACAACAGCTATGTTGTAAGCTAAGTCTCTGTCTTCATACACAGACTTTGATAGAGTTTCAATAATTGGTATTACTTTCTTTCTATCTCTTTCCTCAGGACTTCTAAAGTATGACATCGCTAAATTGGCATTCACATAGCTTAAAGTAAGTTGAGATACTTTTGCCTGGTTAAATTTCTTTAAAGACGACTTAAATGCTTTAATAGCAAGTGGAAATTCACCAGAATTAAACAATACAACGCCTTGATCATAGTACTCTTGACCTTCAGCTAGCTTTTTTCTTAGTCTCTCATCAAAGGCAGTTATGGATTCGTTTTTAAGAACAGACTTACTATCGCCTTTAACTTTTAACATTAATGGATCGATACTTATTCCTTTAGGAGGCTCTTCAACTACAACAGGCTCATTAGGTTTGCCTGCTTTTTTTGCTTTCTCATTCTTTTTTGCCAACGCAAGCTGTTCCTTTCGTTGTTTTTCCGCCAATATATCTTGAGCGATTTTAAGTCGAGATAATGTTTTTTCAACCTTCTTTGGTTGATTAATTGCCTGGTACACGGCAGCTAAATTTCCATAAGCCTTAAAAAACTCTTTGTCCATCTTAATTACAGATTCTAATAATTCTGCTGAACGAGTTTCGTTGTTGTTAAGGAAATTTAAAATAGCCATATTATATACCCACTCTTTTTCTTTTTCGATAGATTTAGTGACAATTTCTAAATACCTCATCACTTTTTTCTTGTCTCTATCGTCATCGCTTAATTGATGGGCAACGGCAAGTTGTAAATTAGGAAAATTGAGTGCATCATCACTTAACTTTGCTCTTTTATAATTTTTAAAAGAAGTCTTGAAAGATTGTATAGCTTCTGTTGAGTTTGACTGTTGTAGAAATTGAACACCTTCCACATAAGCTTCTTCTGCCAATTTTATTTGATCAAGAGCTCTATCATTTAACCCTTTTACATTGGCATTTTCCATTATTTTATTTACATCTGAAATGATAATTAAATCATTTATACCAATAGAAATCACTGGTTGATCATCAGAAAAATAAGTAGACGAAAAAGCATTTATAGAGAAAAGGGATACAATTCCAACTAATAAAAATAATCTTTTCATTCGATTTAGTAATCAAGTTTTAAACTCTACGAAGGTAATGAAAATTTAAAAACTATTATTATTGTTTCATAATCTTATAAATTAGTTGTTCTTCAGCATTGAAAATGTTGATAATATACATTCCATTTGGCAAGGATGACGTATTTATTTTCCATGAATTTTCGTTGCGACCACTTTCAACAACTTTACCCCTTACATCTCTTAATACCCAATCATATTCAGAATTTGAATCGATGGTAACATTTATCTCATTAACAAAAGGATTAGGGAAAATACTAACATCTGCGCCAGATAACCAATTTGACAAATCTAGAACTTCTATTTTATACAAACTAGACTCTCCTTCACATCCTAAACTATCAGTTACAACTACACTATATAAACCTGGATTATTAGGATTAAATACTTCAGAAACAGCGCCATCTATTAAGTTATTTTCTTCGTACCACTGGTAAGAATATGGCGGTGTACCCATTGATGCAGGATTTTGAAGGGTTGGTTGTAAAACTGTCAATTCACCCTCTTCAAAAGAAATAACTGGATAAATTGCATTTTGATCAAGTATTGAAATATCTTCAATCAAAAAGCATCCATTATCATCAATCATTTTTATAGAATACTCTCCTGAACATAGGTTTTCAAATAGGATGTTTGTGTCTAAATTATTAATACACACAAAAGTATAAGGCATAGTGCCTCCGCTAATTGAATCAATTGAAATAGTTGCATCGCAACTGGCATAACAACTCGCGTTTTCAGCATCTAAAGCAAAGTATAACGCTTCTTTGTCGAAAAATTCAAAAGTATCCGTTTGATAACAAAAACTGCTTCCATCAGGATAATTATAATACGCCGTTATGATATGTTCACCAACTCCTAAATTGGTGAATAAATTTTCAGCATTAGGCAACGAATTATCAATTTCTACCCATGGAGATGGAACGTCGCCTTGCAGGGAATTTATTTGAACATAACCATCATTAAAGCCTGCACATGATATATCATGTACTGTATAATCAAAATCCATTGAAATAGATGGTACAGCAACATCAAACTCGGTGAGACAGTCCAAACCATCTTTTACGTTTATAGAATAATTACCCGCATCTAATGGAGTGAACAAGCCTTGATTGAAAAATATGGTACTATCCCAAGCATCTATAGAATACGAATAAACTCCTGTTATACTTCCGGAAGCTTGAACTGAAAAACCACCTTGATCAACTAGGTTAGTTAGTCCATTTAGAAATGGAGCGTTGCAATAAACGGTATCGTAAAACAGCTCTATGGTGATTGGTGTAATTTCTGGAACAGTTACGTTGATAGAGTCAATACAATTCAAACTATCCTGAACAAATATCACATAATCTCCTTGAGATAGATTATTAAAAATATACTGCTGACTTTCTATAAAATTAAGTGTGTCACCGATAGAGAAACTATAATTACCTGTTCCTTCTGAAGCTGTAACATGAATTTTCCCTGTTCCTTCAACCTGACAAGAATCGCTAAGTACAGAAGGGTATTGCACATCAACAAAGTTAATCGTATCTGCCGCCAAGCAAGGAATATTTGGCACTACAATGGAATCTGATTTCAGACAACCAAACGAATCTTCAACAGTAAATAAATTTAGAGAGTCACCGCATAATTGAGAAAATAGACTATCTGTTTGTAGAGGTAGCTCATTAATTCCATATTCAAAAGGACTAATTCCCCCAACTGCTTTTAAATTGACTTCCGCATCGCATGTATAACAACAACTTGGATCTGTTACTAACTCCAATGATATTAAAATTTCATCGGGAGAATTACATTCAACGGTTATCGTATCAGAAACACAACCTAATGTATCTCTAGCAAAAAATTGGTATTCATCGCCTCCTACTAGTTCTTCTATTGGAAGAGTATTAAAAGTATCTTCTGGATTACTCACAATAAAATAGCTGAAAGGAGCAGTCCCCCCCATTAAATCAATGGTAATAAAGCCCGTAGAATCCCCAAAACAAGGAGCACAATAACCTAATGTGTCTGATAAAGTGTAGTTATCTATAAATAAATTCTGTTGTGGCTGAGTCAAGACAACTTCTAGTGTATCTTCACAACCTACACTATCTACAACTGCCACAATAAAAGTGTCTGCCAACAGCTCTATTATTACGTTTGAATCATTTATAGCACCATCAATTTTAAATTTATATGGCGGAATACCACCACTTGCAGTCAGACCAATTTGACCATCATTATTTCCAAAACAACTTATGTTATTCGTAAGTGAATCAATAATGGATAAACTTAAAACTGGGGGTTCATTGACGATGAAATTGGTATCTATCTTGCAATAATTAGAGTCTATAATTTCAATAGTGAAAGATCCAGCAAATAATTCGTTAGATAAAATTGTTGTATCTGAATTAATTATATAATCAAAGGGCGAAGTACCACCGACAAGAAAATATTCAACTACACCACTACTATCCGAATTGCAAATTACATCGGTTACAACTAAAGAGTCTATGTAGAAAGAATCTGGTTGATTTATGAATACTGAAAACGGGATAGTACAGCCTAGCGAATCAACTATTTCTAAGTCGTATGTGTTAGAATATAAATTTTGGAATAAAAATGGGTGATTATAATTCTGAACTGAATCTACAAAATGATAAGTATAAGGCGCTACACCACCAATAATATGTGGCATAAATTCACCATCATTAAATCCATAGCAAGTAACATCTAGGTGTAAATCCAAGCTATCGGTCGCCTCTAGTGAATCATTTTGGAAAATCTCAACTTGTTCAGCAGATTTACAACCAGTAGAGTCTAATACAATCACCTCATAACTACCAATCGTTAAGTTTGTGAAGTTTGGAGAGTCTTGGAATGTAATAGTATCAAGGTCTTTTACTAATATGTATTCATATGGAAGTGCCCCAAATTGAGCTAAGGTATTAATGTATCCTGTCGAATCGCCAAAACAATTCAAGGTGTCTGTATAATCAACAATCTCATAAGTGAAAGATGAGTAGTCATTTATTTCAAACTGTAATGTGTCAGTACACATATTATCATCTTCGATTTTCAACACATAGATAGTATCTTCAAGATTTTCGATTGTAAACTGATTATTCGAACCTATATTAACAGATAAAGGCTCGTCATTAAGGGTAAAAGTAAAGGGCGGAAAATTCCCATCAATAAGTTCAAACTCACCACTTCCAAATGGCGTTTGACAATCTATATGTTCTATATTTAAGGATATCAGTTCTGGTGAAATAGGGTTTGTAACAATTTCAGAAATAATTTGACTAGTACATCCTAAAGAATCCGTAACCACAATTGTGTATGTGCCAACTTGAAGATCTGTAAACTCATGTGGATACGAATAAGTTATTGTATCATTAAGCAATCCCATTTTATAATTCGGAAGCCCCCCACTTACTTCGATAGTTACTTTTCCTAGACCTATACCAACACACAATACATCTTGATGTAGAATAAAATTCTCTTCTAAAATTAATTGAGGGTTTTGATAAATAGTAAACTGCACAGAATCTGCACATAAAAATGAATCCACCGCATTGATTTGATAATCTCCTGCTGTAAGATTTTCAAATACAGAATCTAATTGGGTATATAGTAATGTGTCGTTTCGATAAATAGAATATTCAACAGTTCCAATCTCTCCAATTAGACTTACAGTCGCTTCCCCCGTCGAGTCGCCAAAACAAGAAAGAGTGTCGGTTGTATAAGATAGCAAAGAGAGTGTAAAGTTAGAAGTTGTAATAATTTCAAACGACAAAGAATCTTGGCATAGGTTTGAGTCTACAACTGTCAAATGATATGTATTTGGTTGAAGATTAGTGATATCGAAATTGCCTTGCACATCTAAATTAATAGTTTGAACAGTGTCATTTAATTCAAAAATATAAGGAAGTACTCCTCCAGTAATTTGAAGTTCTGCAACTCCATATGGCACTTGACAATTTGCATTAGTAACATTTACAGTATTCATTGTCAATTCCAATGGCTCAGTAATTTCTACATCTATAAATTTCAAACAGTTAAGACTATTTTCAACCTCATAGGAATAGAGACCACTGACCAGACTATCAAAAATATGAGAGTCATTGTACAATGTCGTATCATTTACATTTTTTATATAAAATGGTGCTCCAAACCCACTAATTTCAAAACCCATTTGTCCTGAGCTATCTCCAAAACACAAATTATTTACGTGGATTGCTGAATCTTCAATGACATAAAAATCAGGGTTTTGAAAAACATTTAATGCTACTGAATCTTGACATCCATTTGCATCAGTTACAAAAACTTCATAGTTCCCTTCAACTAATGAAGAAAAGTAATCGCTATTTTGCTGATAAAGTAAGGTGTCGTTTCTGTAAATATGGAAATCATAGGCAGGAGTTCCACCACTTGCTGCAGTTTGTATAAAAGCGGTTGAATCGCCATAGCAAACAATAGAGTCGGAAGATGAAGTTATTGAAAATGACAATAGTGAAGGCTCATAAATTTGAAAGGATGTAGAGTAATAACATCCATTTAAGTCTGTAATCTCAATGGTATATGAGTTTGGAAGCAAACTTTCGATGGAATAATTACCAGAAGCATCTGGGATTAAATTTAGTGTATCACTATTTAAACTAATTGTATAAAAAGGTGTCCCCCCATTTATCTTAAACGTCACGTTACCAGAACTGTCTCCAAAGCATAAAATATTCTGAATAATTAAAGAATCTATTCTTAAGCTATCAGGCTGTGTAACCTGCACCGTAGAAATCGATGAGCAGAACAATTCGTCTAATAATTCAACAGTATATTGATTTGCTGACAATCCATAAACAGTATCTGTCAAATCGTCAGAAATATTATTATAAACTTCAACATTTAAAGAATCTCTTACAATAAAATGAAATGTTGATGAAGAAGAATCTGATTCTAAAATCATGTAGGCGTTACTATCGCCATAACATAAAAGATTTGAGTGTTGTACACTTAATACTGGAGAATAGTAATCTATACTAAAATCGAAAAAACAACTACCTAATTCTAGCACATAACTAGAAGATTGAGAAGGATAAATTTGAATTGCTGACGAATCTCCTAATGTTAAATAATTTTGACCTACCACTTGGTGCCATTCTACTTGATAATTACCACTAATAAATGGAGAGATATCAATATCTATTGAAGAATCTGAACTACATAATATGTAATTGTCACTTAAATATTCTTCATTGATGTTATTTTGCATTAAGCTCACATAATCAGAAATAATCGAAATATGCACCGAATCAGAAATAGATAAACAGTTATTTGAGTCTAACGCCTCTACTTGTACAAACACATCAGAAGTGTCAATTAGAAGTTGTTGACCAAAACTTCCATCACTCCATTGATAATTGGTGAAGCCACTATCAGCTACTAGAAAACTATTTAAATCACATGTTTGCGCAAAAAATAAGCCATTAAGGGATTCATAAATTAAACTCGTATCACCATTTAGTGTTAAATTAATAAATGAGTTACTAGTTTCAATACTAATTATTGTATCAAAAATAACCTGTGAATTATTAGTGATTTCTAAATTGTAATCACCCTCAGCCAACATGAAAATAGACGTATCGTTGGAAGAAAATCCGTTAGGACCAGTCCATTCGAATGTGTAGGAATTGAGAGTCTGAACATCAAATAAAATTTGACCTGAGTTAACACCACTACAAGTGTGGGTAACATCATAAATATAAGACTCCATTGGCGTTGTAAAAGAGTAAGTTGTAGACCATCCTTCAATACAATCTGTCAAAGAGTTAGTTCTTACTTCAACTTCATAGGTTGTGGATGGTGAAAGACCTGTAAGCAACTTAGTCGAAAGCATTTCAGCGATTCCATCATCAAATAATCCTGATGCTACAATTTGCCAAGCTTGACCAACTTCTCTGTATCTAAATCGATAGCCATCAACTAGAGAGTCAGCTAGCCAATTTATCGATGCATCAAAGGGCATGACATCGGTAAACCATAATGTATCTGGAAGTAATGGGTCCGGTAATACATTTACAGTTTCTAATTTTTGACACCCTAATGAATCTTGTACTATTACGGTGTAAGACCCACTTAATAATGATGAGTAAACACTATTAGTGGAGAAAGAAATACCATCAATAGAATATTCATAAGGAGGCAATCCTCCATTTGAAAATATTTGTATTTCTCCATCCATTTGATCAGGACAACTCGCATCTGTAACGCTTGAAGAAATTGAAAGCGTATTACAAATGGTATCTATCAACGTTACGGATACCTGTTCTTGCTCCGAAATAATTGATAATAAATTTCCATTTTGATCTACACTCCACAACCTCAAAAAAGCAGTATATTCACCTAAAGGGGCATCATTTGGCTGATTAAATTTCACACGAACTGGCCTCGTTCTAACTTCCTCACAGTTCAAATTTTCGCCCGTTTGTCCACCCCAATATCCAATGGCATCGCCGTTTGAATTAATAGTGTAAGGGATATTTTCCCATAAAGATTGAGCGTTAAAATATTCGATGACAAAATCATTTTGCTCTATACTATCGGATTGATGAGAAATAATAAACTCTGGCTTGAACGACACCTGACAACCAAGATTGGTTAGTTTCACATCACACTCAGTATATGTATTATAGCCTACTGGATTTATATCAAAAGGGCTAGAAATTTCTAGCTGTGCAGTATCTGGATCACACGAATAGGATGTAAACGTATAAGAAGCTGAATCTGTGCAATTCTGAAAATTGTCAGTTACATATACCCAAATGGCTTGATTTGCAGGTAAAAAACTATAAGTGGTAGAACTCGTCTGAGGACCGCCTGGCAAATTACCTCCATTTTCATTTAACCATTCGTATGTGTAGAAACCAGTTCCTCCAGTAACAATTGCTTCCAATTGCCCACCATTAAAACTTCCTTGACAGTATGGCTCTGATAATACTTGAAAATCGATGAGAACACATTGAGAATATGCTGAAATAGACGCAAACAAAAATGCTATTGAAACAAAAAAGTTTTTCATGATAACGAGGCTTTAAGAATAAAGCAAATATACAAAAAAGAAGAAAAACTATACCGCATTTTTCTCAGTCTTGAAAAGGTTGACAATCGTTAATAATATTAGTTTAAAATCAAGAAAAAGAGACCAATTTTCAATGTACCAAACATCGTATTTTACTCTCCCTTCCATATCTTCAATATTTCGTGTTTCACCACGAAACCCATTAGCTTGAGCAGCACCAGTAATGCCAGGTAAAACAAGTTGCCTTACCATGTAACCATCAATAATTTCAGAATAACTTTTGGTGTGTTTGAGCATATGTGGTCGCGGACCAACTACTGACATATTTCCGATTAATGTGTTAAAGAATTGAGGCATCTCATCAATACTTGTTCTGCGCAAAAAACTGCCAAATTTTGTTATTCTTGGATCATCTTTGTGCGCTTGTCTAATATCTGAAAAGCCATTTAAAGTCATTGTTCTAAACTTATAGCAGTCAAATTCTTTATTATCAAGACCAGAGCGTCTTTGAACGAAAAATATAGGTCCTTTAGATGTAAGCTTGATTATTAATCCCACAATCGGGGTTAACCAAGATAAAATAAACACAATTACAAAGAGTGAAAATACAATATCAAATATCCTTTTAATAATTCTATTGAACTCATCTTGTAAGGGTTCTTCTCTAAGAGTTATTACTGGTATAGCGCCGTATAAATCAATATTAATTTTACGCTGTTTAAAACTCGTGAAATCTGGAGTAATTTTAAGTCTTATCATATTATCATCACAAAACTTAATGATATTCATGAGTAAAGTCTCATCATAAATAGAGTCTGAATAATAAATTTCTTCTACCCTATTGTTTTTACAAAACTCTTCTAACTCATCTATATGAAAACATGGGCAATTTAACTTCTGACTGGAAGGTTTAGAGTAAAAAAATGCTTGAAGTTTGTATCCGTGCTCATTATTTGAGAAAAACTGAATCAGTTGATTGGATTTTTCAGCAGCACCAACAATTACAATCTCTTTGTAGTTATATCCAAGACGCCTATATTTCTTAATGAAAAAAACGGAAAAAATTCTCCACACAAATAAAATCAAGTAACTTAAACCAAAGGTGTAATACAATTGGTCATATGAAAACGAGTTAGATTTCAGCGAGAATAAAAGCGTTGTTGTAATGAGTGCATGAACAATAACTGCTTTTAAAAGATTTGACAAAACAGATTCAAACCGTGTGGCACGTTCATAATCAAATAGTCCAAAAAAGAAACCTAATAATAGCCAGCTTAAGTTTACAATAATTAAAAGAAACAAGTACTTATCAGATATGTTTAAGGAAAAAAAAGTGAATTTGTAAGCCAATAAAAAGGCTAAAGTAAGATGAAAAACATCACCAAAACTGAATAGAAAACGTAATTTTAATGCTTTTACATTCATAGAACTTGTTAAGAAAAAGGCTAAGTATAAATATAATAAGAATCGTTGCTAAATCAAAATTAAATCATGATTTGCTCATATTGGCTTACAATATCATTGTGCTGGTAATTGTCATTGATCTTTTTAGAATTGAGTTTACACCATTCTAAATGATTCGCTTTTTGAACAGAATTGACAATTTTGGTGACATCAGATTTAGAGTCAAAATAAAACGCTTGATCTTCTAAGATAAGTTGATTAAAAGAGTTTGCATGTGCACAAATCAAAGCCGATGATGCCATTGCTTCAAGCAGAGAGGGATTAGTGCCTCCAACGGTATGCCCATGAAAATATAAATTGGAATAATATCTCAAATTATTTAATATTTCAATTGATGCGACAAAGCCTAAAAAAATAATTCTCTCATCAGTTACATAAGACCGTATTTGCCTACCCAATTTTGTGTTCATATTGCCTATTACAACTAACTTTCTAGAAATCTCTGAATCTATAAAGCCATCAATGATTGTTTTAACATTATTTTCGGGTTCAACTCTAGCAATTATCATGTCGTAACTGTAAGGCTCTAAACCAAATTTTTGGAGGCATTCAATTTCTGGCGAACTAAATACACTTGCCCCATAAGGGATATAGGTCGATGTTTTAGTATATTTTTCAGAAAGATACTTTTGAATTCCAATAGAATCAGCCACTAACGTATCACTATGATAAATGGCTAACCGTTCGGCGTATTTTAGAAAGTACTTAGTAAGCCCTGAATATTTAGTTCTCTTCCATTCAAGACCATCCATATTAGTTACTAATTTAACATTTTTATTGAACAAAAAATTCCAAATCGAACTGCTAGTATAACCTAGCTGTAGAACAACATCAAATTTTCGTTTCCTAGAATCTAGAATACAATTTAAATCATAAATAAATTGACCAGCAGTTCCTATTTTATATTCAGGATCAAAACAATGAATAATATTTACTCCTTTGTATTTTTGTTCCTGAAAAGGATGGTTGTGCGAATTGTAGACGTAGACTTGGTGTCCTTGCTGCGATAAGCCATCAGAAAGATACTCTGCAAACTGCTCAAATCCCCCATAATTATTTGGAATTCCTCTTGTACCAATGATAGCTAATTTCATTTCAGCTAATGTTTTGCTGGCTTATACCCTTCAATATTATCCATTAACACCTTTCTCATTGATTGATCATCAAGGTTTTCATGATACGTTTTTATTTCATTGATTAATGAATTTACTTTTTGCCAACTCAAAAAATCTTCATTTGCCTGCATAATTTGAGGGTGCTTTGATTGGGTAACGTCTTTACCAATTAGCAATTCTTCATATAACTTTTCGCCTTCTCTTAATCCAGTGAAAATTATTTTGATATCACCATCTGGGTTATCTACAGTTGCTGGACTAAGACCACTTAAATTAATCATTCGGCGTGCTAAGTCTAAAATTCTAACAGGCTCTCCCATATCTAAAACAAATACATCGCCACCTTTTGCCATGGCTCCTGCTTGAAGTACTAATTGAACTGCTTCAGGGATAGACATAAAATAACGTGTAACTTTAGCATGTGTAACCGTTACTGGCCCGCCATTCTTGATTTGATTTCTGAATAAAGGAACTACCGAACCTGCAGAATCTAATACATTACCAAATCGAACCATGCTAAAACACGTATTAGATTCTTGGGCATTTAATGCCTGCAAAATCAACTCTGAAAAGCGTTTTGACGCACCCATCACATTTGTAGGACGAACGGCCTTGTCAGTGCTAATTAACACCATGTCATCCACCTTATTTTCACTTGCGCTAACAGCTACGTTATAGGTTCCGATGACATTATTAAACACCCCTTCAGCGGTATTTTTTTCTACCATAGGAACGTGCTTGTAAGCAGCTGCATGATAAATGGTATTAATTTTATTTTCGCTAATTGCTCTATCGATCCTATTCTTTGACTTAACGTCAGCCAAAATAGGTATGATGTCACAGTCTTTTATCCCTAAGGAAGTTAATTCATAATCAATAGAATAAAGATTAAACTCTGAGTGCTCAAATAAAACAATCTTGTTAGGACTCAATTTTAATATTTGTCTACAAAGTTCCGAACCTATACTTCCACCTGCTCCGGTAACTAATATATTCTTACCAGTAATATTTTTTTTGAGTAATGATGTTTTTGGTAAAACAGGAGTTCTACCAAGGATGTCTTCAACTTCTACGTGCCTTATGTTCTCTATGGATACTTTGCCACTAACAATTTCTGAAAGTGACGGTAAAAGTTTGACTTCAGCAGGGTACTTTGATAATTTTTTAAGTAGATCACGCTTATGCTGTTCAGATAACGAGGGGATAGCTAAAAGAATAGTCTTAACTTTTCTATCCTTGATGATGCCTTTTAAATCTGAAAAGGGGTGAATTCTTGTGAAATTAATAAATGTCCCTTGTTTACTTTTATCATCATCAATAAAAGCAACTGGTGCGTATTCTTGATTTTTTCGTAAGCTTTCTACTATCTGAGCACCAGCACTTCCTGCACCATATATAATTGTTGGCTTTCTATCGTTGACAAAGTTATCCCAAGAATAAAGGAAACCTTTAAAAATAAATCGACTAATCACAACAATCATTGATGAGACAAACCAAAAAATTAAAATTACTGAACGAGGCATGTCCGAGCCTAATAAAATTTCAGTATCTCTAAGAATAAGCATTATGAAGCCAATAGAAATTGTTGTAAGTGTTATGGCTTGAAATGAAGCAACTACGACCTTTGAGCCAACGTATTTTATTACTGAACGGTATAAACCAAACTTTAGTAATAATGGAAGCGCTATTAAAGGAGTCACTAAGAAAACCCACCAATTGGAGTAAATATATTCTTGGGGCCAAAAAATTCCTAATCGTAATGCGAAAGATATCCAAATTGCAAACTCGATAAATAATAAATCAACAAACAACATTATTGCTTGTTTTTGTGCCCTTGGAAGATTTATTAATTTATCCTTAAACATTTTTTAAAATGATATTTGTTATTCTATTTAAATCGGTATCGCTTAAGTTTGACCCTGAGGGCAAACATAATCCTCTCTGAAATAAGTCTTGACAGACATTCCCTCCAAACATTAGTGAATCTTTAAAAATAGGCTGCATATGCATGGGTTTCCATAAGGGCCTTGACTCAATATTTTCTTCAGCTAGTTTTACTCTTAAATTCTCCCGGCTATTATAATCCTCTAATAAAATAGTTGTTAACCATCTATTGGAAAAGAAACCTACCGCTTCTTTAAGAAACTCTATTTTACCAGATGGCAATAATTTGCTTTCATAAAAACTATGGATTTCTCTTCTTTTTTCTACCCTATCTTTTAAAACTTCTAATTGACCTAATCCGATAGCAGCACAAACGTTACTAAGGCGGTAGTTATAGCCAATGTGTGAATGCTCATAATGCGGAGCATCATCTCTTGCTTGAGTTGATAAAAATTTTGCTTTTTCGATATACTCACTTTTTGAGGATACCAATGCACCTCCGCTTGAAGTTGTAATTATTTTATTTCCATTAAATGAAAAAATTCCGATTTCAGACAATGTTCCTAAAGGCTCATTAAAATAGTAAGAGCCTAATCCTTCGGCAGCATCTTCAATAACAGGGATATCAAACTCCTTAGCTATCTCATTAATCTCTTTCATCTTTGCTGGCATGCCGTACAAATGCACAACAATAATAGCTTTGGGCTTTTTACCTTTTTTTAATCGGTCTTCGATGGCTTTTCTTAAACTAACAGGACACATATTCCATGTATCGTATTCTGAATCTATAAAAACAGGGTGTGCTCCCTGATAAACTATAGGATTTGCAGAGGCAGAAAATGTAAAGCTCGAACATAAAACCTCATCACCAGCAGAAACATTTAATAAAATTAAGGCTAAATGAATAGCGGCAGTTCCAGAACTCAATGCAGCTACAGGATAACCCTTTGAAATTTTTGATAATTCTTCTTCAAAACGATTTAAATGCGGTCCAATTGGGGCAATCCAATTCGTAGCAAAAGCCTCATTAACATAAACAATCTCTTTATCACCCATGTGAGGAGATGATAACCAAATTTTTTTTTCGGACATTCTAATAATTTGTTCTAAAGATTGTAGCAAAGATAATTTTTAAATCTAAAATTAAGTTTTGCTTCCTATAATAATCTAGATTTATACGAACTTTATCAGGAAAAATAACTTCCTTATTATATTTTTCTGGGTTAGATTTCTGACTTAGAAGTTCTTCTTCGTTGGCATATTTTAGACTTGCTGGTCCAGTAATGCCTGGTCTTAATTCTAAAATTAATCTATCATCACCTTTTAGTTCATCTGCAAAACCTTCAACATCTGGCCGAGGCCCAACTAAGCTCATTTGTCCTATCAAAACATTCCATAATTCTGGTAACTCATCAAGTTTAAACTTTCTAAGGAAGGCACCTATCTTAGTAATTCGAGCATCGCCTTTAACTGATACTGTAGATTTGCTTTCCTGAACAACTGACATCGAGCGAAATTTAATCATAGTGAATAATTTCCCGTCTTTGCCTACCCTTTTTTGCTTAAAAAAAACAGGGCCGATAGAATCCAGTTTTATTAAAATAGAAATAATTAACATTAATGGAAAAAGTAAAACCAAACCAATTAAAGAAGACATAAAATCAAACAAGCGCTTTAACATATCTTATAAATTTATCCTTTTCTTTAATGCATTAAACACATAACTTATGAAACAAAATGCACTGTAAAGAAGATTTAAGTTTTCTACTTTTCTGTAAACATCCCAAACTTCTGTTGCTGCTTTCCACTTTTGTGCTGTATTTGAGTTAGAGACAATTCTGTAGTAAGCTAAATTTTCATTTATTCCATGAGCAGAAAAACCTCTTTTCATTATGTCCAACCACAAGGCCATATCATGACTTGAACGAATGTTGGGCATTTTAAAATCACCTGTTTGTTCTTTATCAATCACTACTGTCAAACAGCCAATTATGGTATTTTTAAGGTAAGAATGGTAGTTGATTTCGGCTGGAACATTTATTATCGAAAAAAATTGATCGCCATTCTCAGACATAGGCTGATAAGCAGTGAAAGAAAAAGCGCAGCTTGTTTTACTCATGAAATCAATCTGTTTCATCAATTTATTTGGCAACCATAAATCGTCACTATCCAAAAAAGCTATATACTTCCCTTTAGCTTGAATTAAGGCTTTATTTCTAGCTTCTGCCGCACCAACATTTTGACTTAAGGCTATTAGTTTTATGCGAGAATCTTTATCGGCAAATGATTGTATTAATTCAAGCGAATTATCCTTAGAACAATCGTCTACAATTAGCATTTCCCAATTGGTATAGCTTTGTTTTTGAACGCTTCGTATACACTCTTCAATAAATAAAGATGAGTTATAGGATGGTGTTATGATGCTTATTAAAACAGACACTATTTAATGAGATTGATTAAGTATATATTGTTTAAATATAGTTTTTCTTCCCTTAGCTATTTTTTCAAAACCTGATTTCATAATCCCTTTACTACTTGAATGATTATTTACTTCAGAAATTATCCAACATTGAGAAGGGTATTTTTCTGATATTTGATTGATTACATAAGGATACAAGCCCTTGCCTCTGCTTTCAGGATTAGTATAGCAATTTATAATATGCTTGTCTGATTTAGACATGAATGGAAATTGCAATGTTTTTGGAAAAACATGAGAATAATGACAAATTTTGTTTGACTTCAGACTCTTGACATAAACGATTTTAAACTTACCTAAAGTAATCAAATACCAAAAAAAGTACCTGAGCCTACTAGCTGAATGAAGCTTTAAATTCACTAATTTGGGATTAAACCAGACTAAAGAAAATTCATCAGACAGGTTTAATGTTGATTCGCTTGGTCTGAGATTTTTGTAAAATATATAATCCATTTAACTCAAAAAGGTTCTTCTAATATCTTCTTGTTTTTGCAAGACCTCTAACTTACGAAAAACATCCATTGGAATATGTTTAATTAAAAATCTTATTGATCTAGAAAAAATTAATAAAAACCAAAATGGTTTACTGTATTCAATGTTTAGATTGCAATAAGCTTTTCTAAATTTGAATTTATCCTCTAAAAAATCTTGAATTGATGTATTGTGTGCAATACTCCTTGCTCCATCACTAACAAATTTGAAACCGTGTTCGTGAAGATAGTACTCGTTCATGGTATAAAACAAAGAATAACTAGGGTAATACTTCAGAAATTTTGGATTAAATTTTATAGTTGTATAATCGATGCAATCATCAAAGGTTTTATTCTGACTGTATGCGATTAATTCATTGGTCTCTTTGAAATAAACTCCAAAAAAATCATAGGAATTTTTTAAATTCTCAAGACCTTTAAGAAAATTAGAACGTGAGCTTTTCTTGGTAAATGTAGAATACCTATCAAAGGCAGAAGAATATACTTCGTAGCCATTTTTAACTAATTCATCTTTACTTATTTTTTTTACTTCAGTAGTTTTAAATGCTCGCCTTACTTTACTCCTTGTGTTAGAACTTAGCTCATCCATTCCTCCGAAAGAATCTTTTATTATATACCAAAATTCAGAAGGGGATGATCGATCAAAATCTGAGGTCCAACGAGCGTAAAATATTTTTTTGAAAAAATTTATATTAGAAATAATTTCGCTTTTACTACTCTCAACCTCGCTGTTAGGAGAAAGATTAGGAGTAATTCCGAAATTATAAATTTTCCACCCTTTTATTCTCATCTATTTTGATTGTAAATGGTGTTATTATTTAAACCTAAAATGCTTTCATACATATTCAATAACTTCACCGATTCTGTCTGCCAAGAGTATTTTTCTGATGCCGAAAGAGCAAAATTACTGACTTCTTCTAAAGAATTACTTTCAAGTATTGAAATCATTATTTCGGCTAAATCCTCTGGTGAATATGGGTCCACGCACCATCCGACTTTATTCTCTTCCACAATTTGCTTGTAAAGCGCAAAATTAGAGGTTATAGTAGGCAAGCCAATGGCCATATATTCAAATACTTTAGTAGGATAAGACCCCACATAATTGCCAATTGGCTTTAAAACAGCCAAACCCGCAATGCATTGTGTGGAAATAGCATAACCTTCGTCCAAACTTTTTCTGCCATAAAAAATGACTTTATCTTTGATAGAAGCGTATTTTACCCAGTCGACTTCATCAAATAGCCGACCAACAAAATGCATCTTAAAATCAAAATTCTTGGAATCTAATATATTTAGAGCATCTAATATAACTTCAAGTCCTCTATCATTACTAACCACACCGATATAGAAAAATTCATGTCCTTTTCTTTTAATGTTTTTAAATTTTTCTAAAAATTGAACTTCTGGGAAATTTAAAATAACTTCAAACTTGTTTTTAGATTTTTTGTTTTCGTACAAGGTAGCGTAAGAGTATTCTGCAATAATTATATTGTAAAATCTTGTAAACACTTTATTTAAAAGCATAAATAAAAAACTTAGGAATCGGGCAAAGGTAGGGCTTAACCATTGTTTATCTTTAATTTGTTCGGCAACATTCTCATGAACATCAAAAATCACTGGCTTGCTCATTAGTCGAAACAGTAAGCAAATGGGCGCTAACTCTGGATCATGAAAGTGATAAATATCTGCATTTAATTTTCTGGCTCTTGAAAAAACCTTTATCGTAGATGAAAAAATCCTAGAAAATCTGTTGGTTGATGAACCGACATCGATAATTGAAACCCCATTTTTCACCTCATCACCTAGACCATCTGCTACTATCCAAAAAGTGTCATAACCGTTCTTTTGAAGCGTCATACATTCCTTGAAAAATATACGCGTGTCGTTTCTTTGATGAACTGAGGATAGGTGACAAACTTTCATTAAACTTTATTTCATAAAGGATTTAACATCTCTAAACAATGCAATGAAAAAACCTAAAAATAAAAACAAAAAAGACAATACACCTACCCTGAATAATGTTCTAGAAGTTGGCTTTCTGTACACTGGAAAGTCAGAGACGAAAGAAAGGGGCTTAAGTAACTCTAAATCCCGTTCTAAGGATTGCTTTTTCTCATAAAGTTGAATGATTTGATTTTGTAAACTTTCGCTATTATCATTGGCAATTGAAATAGTACTCATTTCAAAATCTGTCTTATTGTTAAGATTGCTTCTATAAGTTTGTAAATCGTTAATCTCTTTATTAAGATAGTTTATAAGTTCAGGCGATTGTTTTTGAAAAAGGTTAAAGTTCTTGTTAGAATACCCATTATTATTAAAATAGTTTATGAAACCCTCGCTTACAGCTCTAATTGATGTATTGTCGGTTACTTTTATAGTGATTAAAAATTGAGAAAGTTTTTGTCTTCTATTCTCTAAATCCAACTCATAAGACTGTTCTGCTTCAATAAACTTAACGGTTTGGGCTACCTCTTCTGAAACTTTGAGCTTATTGGCTAAAATTTGATATTCACCGTTTTCTACAATTTTACCGAGTCCATTAACCATTTCAATTGCTATTTTTTGGTCAATTATAGGGTACTCCAACTCGCTTGGATCTATAATACCCTCAAAAAAGGATAAACCAGAAGTTGCTGTTGCGGTAGTTTCATAATATGGTGCTCTTAGAAAATCATATGTAAATCCTAAAATCAGACCTATCACAAAGAATATCGCAATGAATCTCCATTGTCTGTATAAAAAATTGAGAATAGATTTTAATAAATTAAATATGTCCATAGTAGCTAATTTTTAGTGCTCAATTGATATTGAGCAGTTTTGCAAATGTATATAAATATAAAAAGATAAATTGTCCAAATAAATAATGATGAACTTGAGGAAAATAATAATAAGTTAAACAAAACTATTTGAATGCTTAAATCAAAGTCTTTATGAGTCCAACTAATAAACACAAGGTAAGTATTGAGTAATATATATCCTAAAACAGCAAGAACACCACTATTTATTAAGATTTCAAAAATATAAGAATGTGGATTAACAATATGTGACAAATTAGGATCATTTATCGTTTGAAAATATTGTAAGGAGTAATCAATACCATAACCCATTCCATAGCTAGAAAAGATAGACAGTAATGAGTGTTTGTAGAGGAAAAGACGAATAGACGTCGATTGTCTATCTGAAAATAATAAGTCAGTTTTTAGCTCTTTAAAACTATCCAGAGCCTGCATATACCAATTGGGTTCTAAAAAAATCACACCAATAAATATTATGAAAATTCCAATTACGGAAATTGATGCCAATTTAATTGGATACCTATATAAAAGGTAAATCAACGAAACAACCAAAGAAATTCTACTTTGTGAATAATAAACTATCAATAAATGAATAGCTACTGCTGCAAAAAGCCAAATCATTGATTGTTTCTTTTCTTTATCTAAAGTACTTAACAAATACATAAACATTAGTGTAAAAATAGATGCAAAGTCATTCGAATTAAAATAAACAACCGTAGGTGAATAAGTGAGCCAATATGGCGCGTCAAATAAAACAGAAGTACTAAGATGATTACCTGTAAATATCTCGTAAAAAGCATATAATGCATACAGGATATAAAACACTAAAGTAATCTGATTAAAAACCTTAAAAAATCTATCTCTATTTGATAAAAACGCATTATACAAAGCGAAAATTAAGACAAGTAAAAAAGTAAAATTAAGAATAGAAGTAAACTCGTAATCGTATGCAAATAAAGTATACCTAAAAAAAGTTACTATATAAGTGTGAAAAAATAAATAAAGAAAATAAAGCAAAGAAAAAATAAGTACAGGTTGTAAACTAACTTTCTGCTTTAACAAAACCACCTTTTGGAATAAAAGAACTGAAAAAAACAGTACGACTATTGGCAGTATTAACCTCAAAGGATAAAGATTTGGTCCTATCCCAAAAGCATTCATCAAATAAATAGATGACAAAAATAATATGAGTAGTAAACTAGTCAATGGATAAGTTTACAGATTTAAATTTCATATTGATGTACAATAACATTAACCAAAACAAAGAGTTAATAAAAAGTATTGACTCGACCGTGCCAAGTAAAAAAACTGGTATTATAATTATTAAAAAATCGTTGTAACGTGAAATATAAAATTTAATGTATTTGTATATCATCAGAAATACATAAAAGATAACAAAGAAAACTCCTAAGTTAGAAGATTCGTTAATATATGAGTTATGAGCAGATTTCCCATCAACAAATGTAGTAGATGGGCCACTACCAAAAAGCAAGTGAGTACCATCATTCAGCATATTACTTATAATTTTTGACCATATTTCAAATCTACCAGATGAACCTGATTTCTGAATTTTATTAACTAATTTAATGTCAGAATCTATCAAAAAGGCATTAAATGCTATTATGCCTACAAGCAAAATACCTACCCCTAAAAGACTATAAAAACTAAGTCGATTAACAGACTTTGACATTTTTATTAGGTAAAGAATTAAAAAAACTAATATGAAAAGTAATGAACCACGAGAATTAGTAAAAATTAAGAAGGGTAATAACGAGAACACATAAACCCATTTAAACACCGATTTCTTAAAACTCAAAACAGAAAAAGCTATCATAAAAGCAATAAACATTCCAAATGAATTAGAATTAATAAAAATTCCAGATGCTTTTTCAAAGCCCAATAGCTCTGGATATCCAATTCTCATAAGATACCAAGAAGATGCTAAGACACCATAAGAGAAAAATACTAATAATTTATTCAAAAGATTAGTATTAAAACTAATACCAGTAATTGAAAATAGAGATAAAATAATTATTATAAAAACAGCTGTATTATAACCTCCTAAGTGTAGATTACTAGATGATATTACACTTAAAACACAAAACGCTACACATGGAACAATAAATAATAGCGCACCAAAATCGTATTTGAATTTCTTAAAGTTAAAGGCAATTAAAAAGAAAAAACACAGAAGAATAATTTCATTAAGAAAAGGGAAAAATAAATCTACAAATGAATCAGAAAGAGTTGCACACATAAATATTATAGAAAATAGCAAAGAATTTATATGTGAAAAAGATATCTTCATCAGCTGTTTTTACTCTCTTTAAATATTGAAATTAATCGAGATGAAATAACATCCTCAGAAAAATTATCAATAACGTATTTTCTAATGTATGATGAATCAAATTCAGCATTTGTTATTTTAAGTAATTCATGCTCCAGATTTTCTAAATCACATAAAACACCAAGTTTTGAGTCAGTAATTATAGACTCTGGCCCACCTGATTTGGAAGAAATAACTGGAACACCACAAGACATGGCTTCTATAAGAACAACACCAAAAGTTTCGTGAAAACTAGACAACACAAAACAATCCGAACGTTGTATTTCTAATTTTACTTGATCTCTTTTTTGCCTACCCAACAAATGAACCTGACTATTTAACTCTTCATTATTTATAAAAGCTGATAGTTTTTTAAATTCTGGACCATCTCCCACAATTCTGAGATGATAGTTTTCTTGACCAAAGAATGTTTTTTTAAACGCCTTTATCAGCCCAATTTGATTCTTATTTTTATCCAAATTTGCAATATTCAAAAAGGTAAATATTTTATTTTCAGCCTTTTTTAATTGTGGTTTAAAGAAGTGCGTATCAACAACATTTGGAATATAAGTGAACTGCTTTCTAAACTTATCTGTTAGTAGAGCACAAAATGGCTCACTCACAGCAACATTATGCTGGCTTTTTGAATACACTTCTTCAGCTAAATCAATAGCATTCTTGTTGTAATTATTTCTAACAAAACCTGAGGAATGTTCAGTAACAATATAAGAAATTTTATATGTTTCTTTAATCCAAATAGCAATCTCGCCAGCTAGAAAGGTATGAACATGGATGATGTCAGGAGTGCCATTTTCTTCAATATATTTTTTAAATAATTGTTTGCCTTTTTCAAGTCTTACTCTTGCTGTTCTTTTTTTCAGTTTGGGGTAAGATATGAATGGCTTTACATAGGTTGGAATACCGCTATCGTTATAGAATTCATCAGAAAAATCAAAACGTTTGCTCTTTAAAATATTGGGAATAGTTATGGGCATAGGACAAATTACTCCAACCTTACAACCATTACTTAGCAAGGCTTTAGCCTGATCAAAATAGAATAGTGAATTGACAGGATTAAACTTATTTTTATAAGCTGTTGTTATGAGTAAAACATGCATTAGCCTTTCTTTAAAATTAAAACAAGTTTATTTTTATACAATTGAATATCAGATCTTTTGAGAATAATAAAATCCGAAAATAACACCTTATTTTTCACTGAAAAAACAATGGATTTTATAATGACATCTAACACATAAGCGCAAGAAGTTGCCAAGGCAGCTCCTTTAATACCGTAAGCAGGTATTAACCAAAGATTCAACAATAGATTTGTAATAGCAATAACAATTGCAATATAAGTATTAATCTCAGGTTGCCCACGACCCGTAAAATCATTGGCTAAAACTCTTCCCATTGAAAAGATAACTACCCCAGGAATCAATATTAAAAAAGGAACAACACTTTGCATATATTCTTCTCCGAATAGTAGCACTATCAACCAATGGCTAAATACAGCTAAAAATAAGCCACCTAAGACTGAAATAAATAAAGTGTTTCGGGAAGCTAAGGATGTGAACTTATTTTTAGAGCCATCGTCATCTAGGTTAGCAACACGAGCAAACAATACGGCCGATACTGATTGAGATACCATCCAAATTCGCTCAGATAATAATACCGCAATAGAATATATTCCCACAGAAGCATCGTCTAAAAAATAGGCAATCAAAAACATATCTAGCCTGTAATTTAAAAATGTAAGCACATTGCTAAAGTGCCCTTTTATCCCAAAATAAAAACTCTCTCTAAGATAGGTAATAGAGTATTTTTTAGGCCAAAATAAATTATAAGACTTTTTCAAAAAATAGAATGTAACGATAAGCATAAGCAGTTGTGCGGCAGCAAAACTAACTATTGCACCAAGTATACCCCAGCCTAGAAACCAAACAAATAATAATGAAAAAACAAGAAGGCCAAATTGATTGAGGATAACAATTATATTGAATTTTTCAAATTCTTCCTTCCCTTGAAATATGGTTGGTAAATTTTTTTGAATAAACAAAATAGGCAAGATCATCAATACATAAAGCATCAGTTTTGCGCTAATATTCTCAAACAAAAAATCTTTGAAAAAAAAGACGATGAGTATTCCTATTAAAATAGAAAACAAACTAAGAATTAAGGATGTAAATAAATTTGTTGAATATATCTCTTCGTCAGAATACTTTTTTTTACCAACAAAAAAAACTGTTGAAGTAGATAGTCCAGCATTGAAAAAGGTATATAGAATAGTCGGCAACAAAATAGCCAGTGTGTATTGCCCCTGTCCTTCCGCTCCTAATGATCTCGCTATTATCATTGTAGACAATATCCCAAAACCAATACTTAACACTTGTCTAGTAATGGTTAACAACGAATTATGAAACGCTCCTTTTTTCATTCCAGGCTATTTATTTTTAGCAATTCTTAAAATAATTATGATTCTGAAGATATAAAAAATTGACATTAAAAAACTAAATAAAAGTAAATAATCCTCAAAATTCCATGAGAAAAAATAGGCATAACTAATTGTTCCCATTGAAACAATAAACATTATCAATTGTAAAATGAAACTGAGTTTTTGTTTTTCAAATGCAGTATGAATACTTGTTAATGGTGAAGCTATGAATTTAAAAAGGAAAAAAGGAATTAAACACTTAGCATAAACACCCGACAACCTCCACTCTTCTCCAAAAACAAAAGCAAATAAATCTTCAACAACAAAATACGCTACTCCAAAAAACAATACAGACACTATTGATAATTGAATGACCATTCGTTTGGTCAAGTTATAAGCCTGATTAATCGTATTTCTTTGGTTTACAGCATCCTCTAAAAAAACTTGATTGATGGAATTGCCCAAAAATGTAAAAGGAGTACCTAAAGCTCTATACATCAAAGAGTATAAACCTAGTAAGGAAGTAGAATATAATATAGGAATGAGCAAGTTAATAGCATTAACGCTTAAATTATTAAGTAGTATTGAAAAATTAGTGTATTTCGGAAAATCAATATACCTTTTAGCTACAGTTTTTAATGTTGAAAAATTAACTTTTAACAATTGTAATTTTGAGGTTTTCCACAAATAATATGTTGTAAAAAGAGATGAAATTATCTTTCCAATCATTAAGCCAAAAAGTCCAGACTTTAGAGCTGGAAAAACTATTTGAATAGAGGCAAATGATACTGAACGGTATATTTCAGAGTTTGAAATAGATTTGAATTCCTTTTTTCTAAGTTGATAATAATTCAAAGTATTATAAACTCCAATTGAAAAGACAACCAATGGAATAAAATATATCCAAAAGACTAATTTAGGTTCATTTAAAATTTCTAAAAAAAAAGACGAAAAAAACAGGAAGAACAGTAATAGAATACTACTTACAATTAGACTTATAAGTAAGGACAAACTTGTTAAATGATTAGCTTCTTCTTCAGATTTTACTAAAACGAGAGCTTGTTCGTAACGGCCATTTACAATTGAGCCCAAAATGGTAGAAATCGAAGTAAATAAGGCCAAAACGCCTAACTCTCGTGGTGTATATAACCTGGTAATAACAGGAGATATAAGTAAAGGAATTATTTGAGAAATAGCAGACCCTTTAAACAGAGTAAATATATTCTTATAGAATAGAGAATCTTTAAATACTTTTTTAAAACCTGCCATAGTTGTTTAGACAACAATTCTATCCACTAAAAAAACTTGTAATATATGTTTGTTGTTCATCAGTTATAAATGGACTCATAGGCAATGAAAATACTTCATTAGCTGCTTTTTCTGAAACTGGAAAATCACCAAGCTTATGATTAAGAGACTCAAAGCATGTTTGAAGATGTAGAGGTTTTGGATAAATCTAAAGCCCCACGGTATTGCGGTGTTACCTTAGAAGGCCTAAAAGTAGAGCCTTCCCCAGCTTGGCTTCAAAACCGACTAAGATCTATTGGTTTATCGCCAATAAACAATGTTGTGGATGCTACCAACTACGTAATGCACGAATTAGGAACACCATTACACGC
>ENA-OUOG01000281-OUOG01000281.1-marine-metagenome-genome-assembly--contig:-NODE-281-length-67517-cov-5.526498_pt1 | contig 67517 bp, 60 predicted proteins | sample MGYA00248635_ERZ508505 | MGnify/ENA primary metagenome ERZ508505 (study PRJEB26176, sample SAMN06267871) | marine metagenome | isolation source: Saanich Inlet, British Columbia, Canada | place: Pacific... | reverse complement strand
CTCTTCTTCGTTGGTCTTTTTCGTGATAATTCAGGTAAAGTCCAGCGTTTTTTGCACTTCCTTGTGCCGAATGACAATGGGCACAATTGGCGTCTAAATAGGCTTTAGCTCGCTCCTCAACAGAACCCGTTAAGACATCATTCCAGATGGGCATTTTATCTTGTGTCTCAGCCGTTGATAGGCCTTTCAAAATGCCAAGCTTCTTGAAATAGTCCAATTGATTGATGTCTTCCTGCAAGGACCTGTAACGTTGATTGAGTTGAGCTGCTGTTGGTCCAATGGGAACTATTTTATTGTTTGTATTGTGGCAATTTTTGCATTGGTTTAGGTTGGGGACAACATAGTCAAGTTTTTTGTTTTTGCCCTCAGAGTTTACCCAATTTACGGCCATTGTTTTTCCTACATAATCTAAATCTGCGTCTGTTTGATCCTCATTCCAAAGATAATTCAATGGATTCCATACTCCTTTTTCTTTAATCAAAAGTCGTGTTTCAATGATTCGTCTTCCAGCAACGGGATTTCTTTCATCGTTGGGATAATAAAAATTTTTGATCAAGATGGCACCATCTTCAAAGTCCAATGGACCATTGGGTTTAAAATCCATCTGTTTCCCATTGGGAAGGTAGATAAAACGAGCTTTCTTGGCATAATCTGTATAAAGCGGCGTATTTATCGCATAGGGATAAACATCTTCATTGGGATTCAATTGAGCAAGTTGACCTTTAAAAAAACCATAGTCCGACAATTGTTTCAGCGCATTGGTTTCAATTGTATTGGTTTTTAGGGCAATATTTGCTTTACGCGCAACTGGAGCCGTTCGCTTGTCCTCTTTTTGACTACAGCTGGTCAAAGCTATTAGGGCAATAAAGATGAGCCCAAATTTTACTAAACCAACGCTTGTCGTCTCTTTACTCATTTTAATTTAGTTTACAGTCGAAAGGTGTGCTATCTGTGGTAAAACCCTCGAAGTCATGAGAGGCATCAAGGTAAACAAAAGAGGCATTGGCATTGTCGCGAATGCATAGCCTGTGTTCGTTGTCTTGCAAGGATCCCTCTGGAGATATAATTCCGTCATAAACAATGTCCGGAATTGACACTTTGTTTTTTAACAACCATAAAAGGCCAAATTCATTGGAAAAACTGGGCAATAAATTTGCATTGCCAAAAGTGTTTTCATGAATACTAACACGGCCAGGATAAGGGTTATAGCTTTCATCCTCTTTATAATCACTTTCAATGGCACGCAATCCTCTTGCTTGGGCTTCACTCGCAAGGGTTTCTTGTCCTAATTCGTCTTCATCTGCAGCAAAAATCTCGTAGCTCACAACTGCCAGGTTGACTGTTTTATGGTCTTGAACAATATTGTTGTGAAACTGCACATCTTTGGTCGACATAATAATTACCCCAGCACCTTTTGGCACAGCACTAACAATTGACCCTTTTACAGCAAAATTAGTGACGTTATTGTTGTAGATTTTATTGTGGTGAGCGTTTACGTTGGAACCATAAACGGTTAATTCTGGTAAGTTAAAAATCAATAAACCACTGGTGTTTTCATAAGCTTCATTTCCATAAATTTCTACGTTGGAACTGTTTTCGCTTTCTATTCCAGCCACATTGTAAAAGGCTTTGTTGTTTCGAATAATTACATTGTTGGATTGTCCAACATATATACCAGCATCTGAAGAACCTATGGCTTCGCATTCTTCAATCAAAACATTGGAACTTAAAACAGGATATAGGGCATATGCTCCGTTTTGAACAGAAACTTCGCCTGTCCATGCAGAACGGATACGACGCATGACCACAGAGTCTGAATCACTAATTTTTAGGTTGTCTCCAACTGCATCTTCAATGGCAAAGTCTTCTAAAACTATGTTTTGACTGTTTGTTATTTTTATCCCCTCTGCGCCAGACGATTGTCCTTTGAACGAAAGGACTGTTTTATCCATTCCTTGTCCTTTAATTGTCAAGTGACTTTTATTGTCTAAACTCAGGGATTGGGAGAATAAAAAATGTCCCGCGGGTAATTCAATGACAGAACTGTCTTTGGCTAAAATAAATTGTTCAACCAATTCTGCTTCTAGATCGATATAATCTCGCGATGGGGAATAGGCTGGAAGGCTTTCTCTTTGCAAAAAATAAACTGCAACGACCAAAATTAATGCAAGTAGGAAAATGAGGCGTTTTTTCATTGTGTTTTGTTTTGATATATGCAATATACATATTTTTCACAATGGATTGAAGTTCATGAGTTTATTGCATATAGTCAGCGATAAACCTAGTGTCAAAAAAGAAGGAAAGGCTTTATGAATGTGCATAAAAAATATAAACAAGCCGTTGGTTTAAGTGACTACTTTTTTTGCAAACTCTTTAGGGCTAATGCCATTAAACTTTTTAAAATTATTGAAAAAGGTAATGCGCGAGTTAAAACCACATTCTAAGGACAGGGACTCAATTGTTTTGTGTTCTAAGTAGCCTGCTTTGATGAATCGCATCGATTTTAAAACCTTAACAAGATTAATGTAGTCGGTACCTTGGTATTTACAATGATAATTTAACAAATAACCTACATGAGATTTGGGCGTTGAAATTTGAGAAGCAATGAAACTAACACTGAAATCATGTTCTTTAATTAACTTATCGTTGCCTTGAAAAGAAATGATTTTGTATATCAAATCGGGAATGTTTTTTTGAATGATCTTTTGAATGTATTGATCTTTTCTTTGGACTTGCTTTATTGCGTTTAAGTTCCAAATATCGATATTATTTTCTTGCTTGATGATATTTTGAATTAAACCCACTTTCCCATATAAAATGATGGGGTTTAAAAAGATGAAAACTAATAATAGCAACCAAAGAATTGATGTAATTATGTAGAAATCCATGAGCCATTGATCAGAATTTATTTCAGAAGAAAACTTAAGGATTAGGCTTGAAAAATAAATCGAGACAAGAACACCATACAAGGTATATACCCACCAATTCAGGAATTTATCATTCAAAAGAAAATTATTGGTTTTGATCTTTATAAACTTGAGGGTAATAATAATATAATATAGCCCCAGAAGAAAACCAACAGACAAATTAATTATAAAGGGTGTTTTATAAAGAATCAAATTGGCTAATAATGCAATTGAAGGAATTAAAGCTGGGCTAGCATCAAAAAATACGGATTTAAATAGCCTTGACCGTATTACTATAGAAGCTATTCCTTTCATCTCCGCAATAGAACAAGGGAGTTATCCTGTTTTTGGGCTAGGATTTTTAATTCAAGGAGATAAATTTTTCTTTTCCTTAGGAACGCCAAGTTTTATCAACCCTGAAAAATATATAAACGACACTTCGTTTATTCAAAACCAAAACCCAGTTATTTATTTAGTTACTGGTACTGATATTGATATAGGCTTTTTAGACACCTTGCTAAAACCTTATTTTTCAGCAAAATTTATTCCAAAAACAGCCAATCAAATTAATCTTGGAGCCAACTTCAGTTATAACAATATTTTTGAACTTGGTGGAGGCTATAAAACAACGGATTATATTTATCTAATGGTTTTACTGAAACTAAAAATGGGAATTGACATTGGCTACGCTACTGATTTTGGCATAGGAAAGAATGCTTCTGTTCCCAGAAGTGGTTTCGAGCTTTTTGCAAAATATCGGTTTTAATTAATAAAAGCTTTAAAGTAATGAGCAAAAAAATAAAAGTCTAAACCGCTTTTCCTTTCAACATTTTATTCCAATACAAATAAGGGAGCATATATTTTTTTAAGATCCACAAACGCCAATGCTCCTTTGAACTGTCTTTAATTAGCATTTGTTTCAGTTTTGGGTCAGGGACAAAATTGTTGTCATAATCAAATTCAGCCAATACCATTTTACCGTAGTCTGTTACCAAAGGACAGGAAGAATAGCCATTGTAGGCCATTGTTCCAATAGCGTCTTTCTTGATCAATGATAAAATATTGTCTACAACTATTGGCACTTGTTTGCGAATTGCTGCTCCTGTTTTCGCTGTAGGTAATGCTGCAACATCGCCTAGTCCAAAAACATTTTTAAAATCAGGGCTTTGCATACTTTTATGATCTACTTTCATCCATCCTCCTTCGTTTGCAAAATCAGAGTTTTGTAAAAAGGCGGGGGCGACCGATGGAGGAGCAGTGTGTAAAAAATCGAATTCAATACCTACAAGCCCATCTTTTTCATGTGTTTTGATGGATATATGGTTGTGCTCCTTGTGGTTGTCACCAAGGCTATACCAAGCAATTTTTTTTACTGGATCAATTTTTTTGAGTTGGTGACCAAAACGCAGATTAATGTTTTTTCGATTGACCACATTCATCAGTGTTTCTGCCACTTGCTTAACGCCAAAAATGACGCCTCCATTGGTGGCAAAGACGACATCAGAATTGTCTCGAACGCCCATTTTTTTGAAATGACTCTCGGCCAGATACATGATTTTTTGTGGAGCTCCACCACATTTAATGGGGGTGGTTGGTTGAGTAAACAAAGCTGTTCCTCCCGTAAAGTTTTGAACTTGCTTCCATGTCTCTTGCGGATCGATATAGTTACTGCAAACGATTCCTTTTTCAAGTGCTTCTTCCAATCCTTCCACCATCGAAAGATTGTAAACCAATCCGGGTGCCACCACAAGGTAATCATAAGAGTAGGTGTTTTTTTGGCGTGTAGTTAGCTCGTTTTTTTTGGGGGACATGGCTTCTACATAATCTTGAATCCATTCAACTCCTTTAGGAATGACCGATTTCATTGACCTAGCAGTTTTTTTAAAGTCATAGGTTCCTGCCCCGACCAAAGTCCAAGCGGGCTGATAGTAATGGGTTTTTGCAGGGTCTATTATACCTATTGAAGATATCCCTTTCTTTTTTAATTGGGCAGCAACCATAATACCGGCTGTTCCTGCACCAATGACCAGAACGTTGTAATGTGATTTCATTTTTATCGGTTTACTTGTTTAATTATTATAAACTTAAAAAGAATTTTTTTTGTTTTTTGTAACCTGTGTTACACAATAGTGTTAAAATCGCGATTTTCTATTTTGACGTAAGGATAGCTAGTTGCTTAAAAAGAAGCTTTTTGAATAAAGATGGAAGATGAAATTTGAAGAAAGAAACAACATTACAGGAAAGAAATGGCGAAGTTAAATCAATGAAAGAATTTAGTAGAAAAAATTCATTTTTGCTTTATCGATCTCATCAATCATACGACCCATTAAAAAAGCCCTCTGAAGTACAGAGGGCTTTAATACAGTTGGCCCACTAGGGCTCGAACCTAGACTCTTCTGAACCAAAATCAGATGTGTTGCCAGTTACACCATGGGCCAATAGCGGTGCAAATTTAATTAAAGTTTTTATTTGTACTAAATTAATTCAATGAAATTTTATAAACTTACTTTTGCTAAAAAACATGGACTATGATTCAGTTAATCGTAACAGGAGGAACCTTTGACAAAACCTATGACCATATCAATGGAAAATTATTTTTTGAACACACCCACATTCCTAAAATGCTGGAGCGAAGTCGATGTGCACTTCCAATACATATTACACCATTGTTATTGAAAGATAGTCTAGAATTTACAGAAGAAGACCTACAAAAGATAGAAAATACATGTATTTCTAGTTCTGCAAAAGCCATTGTAATTACGCACGGAACAGACACCATGACAGAAACAGCAAAACGTTTGGCTAAACTAAAGTTAGAAAAAACCATTTTATTGACAGGAGCCATGATTCCCTATGCTTTTGGGAGTTCTTCCGATGGTTTCTTTAATTTGGGCTGCGCCCTTGCCTTTTCACAAACCTTGTCCCACAATGTATATATTACCATGCAAGGACAGTATTTCAAATGGAATGAAGTCAAAAAAAACAAAGCACTTGGCCTTTTTGAAAAAATATAAACTGGTCAAAAATAGCTTTTGTTAAAAGGTCAGAAAATTCCACATAGAATCCGTATTTTCGTAGCCAATAAGGCCTTACTATGACAACCGAACAACTCATTTTTTGGAACCGCATTGTTGCAGGAACACTCTTTAGCATCGCTCTTTTAACCTTTGGTCTAACCGTTGAGCCCACTGCTAGTTTTTGGGATGCAGGAGAATATATTGCTACCTCGGCTAAACTACAAGTAGGTCATCCACCTGGAGCGCCTTTCTTTCAAATGATGGGAGCTTTCTTTGCCCTCTTTGCCACCAGTGCCGAAAAAGTTGCGCTAATGGTCAACTTGATGTCGGTCTTTAGCAGTGCATTTACCATTCTGTTTTTATACTTAAGTTTGACCTTAATTTTACGGAAACTCCCCTCCTTCAAAAAAATTGATTCTCCCAAAGAGGCCATTGCTTTTTTTGGAAGTGCAGCCGTTGGTGCCTTGGCCTTTTGCTTTTCCGATAGCTTTTGGTTCAATGCCGTTGAAGCAGAGGTCTATGCCATGGCTACCTGTATTTTATCGATCTTGTTCTGGCTCGCCTTGCGTTGGGAAAGGGAAATGAACACCCCTCGCGGAGATCGCTGGTTGCTCCTCATTGCTTTTGTCATTGGGCTCTCTTTTGGTGTTCATTTTATGGGACTGCTCACCATTCCGGCAATCGGGATGCTGTACTTCTTTAAAAATACGGAGAAGGTAACCGTCAAAAATTTTATCAGAGCAAATGTGGTTTCTGTTGCAATTCTCCTATTCATTTTTAAATTATTGTTACCCTCTACCTTGGCCTTATTTGGTAAAATGGAAGTTTTTTTTGTGAATCAAATGAATCTTCCCTTCAATAGTGGAACCATCATTACCGGTATATTATTTCTTGTTTTCTTTTATTTTTCGCTAAAATATACCCGTCAAAAAAAATACATCAACCTCAACACAACTGTGCTGAGTTTACTCTTTGTTTTACTCGGGTTTTCCTCATGGATTATGCTTCCCATTCGCGCCAATGCAAATACCGTAATCAATGAAAACTCACCCTCAGATGCACGTCAGCTCCTTGCCTACTATAACCTAGAGCAATATCCAGAAACAAAGTTGTTTTATGGGCCCATGTTTTCAGACATGTATGCTGGGCAAGACGAACTTGAACCCTACATAGACGATAAACCCAAATATGAACGGGATGAAAAAACGGGGCGTTATGTGATTGTCAATCATTGGGAAGATGCACGAATCAATGCCAATAGCGAACACAAAGGCTTTCTTCCGCGACTGTGGAGTTCAGAGCACGCAGAAAACTACATTAACTTTACTCAGCCACTTGAATTCTCTATTCGGGCTGAATACCGTGGAAGTGAAGAACTACGCCAACGGGTAGCAGAATTCAGACAACAGGAAGCCGAAGGGGAGCTAACGGGTAAAGAATACCATAATTTTTACAGAAAAATGGCGCGCTATATTGATATTGAAAAGCCTTCTTTTCTGTCAAACCTTCAGTACTTTTTTAACTACCAGGTCAATTATATGTATGTACGCTATTTCTTGTGGAATTTTGTTGGTAGACAAGACGATGTCCAAGGAAATTTCAATATTCTCCATGGGAATTGGTTGAGTGGAATCCCTTTTATAGATGAAATTCGTCTGGGGAATCAGTCGCAAATTAGTGAAGATGCAAAAAACAATAAAGCCCGAAATACATATTTCTTTTTGCCCTTTATATTGGGTTTAATGGGGGTTATTTTCCTCTATCAACAAGACAAAAAACGCTTTTGGGTCTTGCTTCTCTTTTTTCTTTTTACTGGACTGGCGTTAAAAGTATATCTCAACGAGCGGCCTTTTGAACCGCGTGAACGAGACTATGCTTTGGTGGGCTCTTTCTATGTCTTCTCAATTTGGATTGGTCTGGGGGCTTATTATTTAAGCCTTGAAATTAAAAAATTATGGAACAACGCTTTGGCAAAACCAGCTACTATTGCCCTCTGTATGGTTTCTGTCCCTTTATTGATGGGCTATCAAAATTGGGATGATCACGATCGTTCTGGGCGCTACACGGCGCAGTCTGTCGCTAAATCGTATTTAACCTCTATTCAAGAAGATGTGGGTGCCATGATTTTTACCATTGGAGACAACGATACTTTCGCCTTGTGGTACGCCCAAGACATAGAGGGTTATAGAACCGACGTTAGGCCTATCAACACGAGTCTTTTGGCAACCGATTGGTATATCGATCAAATGAAGCGAAAAACCTATGAGAGCGATCCTATACCGTCGCAGTTGACCCATGATTTATATGCCTACGGGATTCGAGACTACATCAAATATGAACCCCTAGTGGATTCCCTTCGTTGGGACATCAAAGATTTTATGAATTGGGTAGCGAGCGATAACCCCCGAACTAAATACAAGAATCTAATTGAACAATCGGGTGGAGATCCTAGAGCTTATCCAAAAGGAACGCAAGAAATGGTCTTCTATCCCACCAATAAAATTCGTTTACCCGTTAATGTAGAAAACGTCATCAAAAGTGGAGTGGTTACTGAAAAAGACCGTGATCGAATTGTCCCATATATAGACATTGATCTACCCGAGGGTGGCTTGTACAAAAACAAACTCCTCATGCTAGATATATTGGCCAATAATGATTGGGAAAGACCGATTTATTTTACCGGAGGAAGTTATGATCCTAGCGAATATCTATGGATGAAAGAATACCTTCAATTGGAAGGATTGGTCTATAAACTTGTCCCAATAAAAACAGCCTTAAATCCTGTCAATCCATACATAATGGGACGTGTTGATGGTGACTTAATGTATGACATTGTAAAACAATGGGAATGGGGAAATTCGCAAAGTCCAGCCATTTACCACGATACAGAAACACGCAAAAACAGTATATCTTACCGCAGTAATATGGTGCGCTTGGCCGAAGTATTGATAGACGAAGGGAAAAATAAAAAAGCGGAAGAAATCCTCGACTTGGCCATTGAAAAAATGCCCATCGATTTTTTTGGCTATTACAGTTTATTGACCCCTTTTGTCGATAGTTATTACCGTATTGATCAAAAAGAAAAAGCGCAAAGTGTTTTTGAACAAGTAGAGGCAAAACATCAAAGCCAATTGAATTATTTTGCAAGCCTTTCGCTCAACCTTCAGTATCAACTGGGTGAAGAAATTTTAACCGAAATAGAAAGGTATAGAGCCTTGGTTGAAGCGGTTTTAGACAACAAGGACGAAGAAAAGTTAGTAGAATATATTCAGCGTTTTCGCAATAGCAGTCGAAAATTTTCTTTTTTATATGGTGAATACGATTACTATACTGCCCTTGAGGAATTTGTGGAGGGCCTTTATCTTGGAGGCGAAAACGACCAGGCCCGTGAATTGGTCGATAAAATTGCTGATGTATATGATGAGCGATTAGCCCTGTTGTCGCGTTTTTCTCCTCAAAGACAAGAAGAATTATACAATCAAATCATGGAGGAACTCAATGGTTACCGAAGAGTTTTACTGTATGTAAACCTTTATGATACTGATGAGTACAGAGATAGTATTGAAAACAGAGTGTTTGTAAGCATGAAAGGACTTGCTGTTTTTGATAGCCTTCTAGAAAACTAGTTAAACGTATTCGCCCATAAGGCTAATAAGCGTATTGGCATCTTGTTCACCGCTTTGACGCCAAACCATTTCTCCCAGTTTATAAATCATCAGGGTGGGAATAACTTTTACCCGAAGGGCTTCGACCAACTTTGGGTTTTTGGTTATATCAATTTTGATCACCTTTCCTTGATCCCCAATAGCAGCAGCGACGTCTCTTAGCGTCGGATGAAATTCATCTGTTAACTCTTCAAGTTCTTTAAAAAAGACCAAAAGAAGCGGAGCGCTTCCATCAATCAGTTCACCAAATTTAGACATCTGTCGTTTTTAAACGTTTTATAGGGGTAAAGTTAGGGTATTTTCTTTAAATTTCTTTAATAGAGCGTTTTAAGGTTATTTTAGTGATTTCTGGCCATATCCCCACTCGACCTGGATAGCCAAGAAAACCAAAGCCTCTATTGACATTGATCCATTGTTTCTTTTCCGTATAGAGTCCTGCCCATTGCTTGTAGCGCCATTTTACTGGACTCCATTTAAACCATCCCGGAATTTCAATCCCAAATTGCATCCCATGTGTATGACCACTCAGGGTTAATTGGAAGGGATAGGGATGTGGTAAAACCTTTTCTTCCCAATGCGATGGATCGTGTGAAAGTAAAATCTTAAAGTCATCTTCGCTAACTTCTTGAACGGCTTTATCCAAATCGCCCTTCTTTTTAAAGCCTCCTTTACCCCAGTTTTCAACACCCACCAAAGCCAAGCGCTGACCGTCTTTTTCAAAAAAATGGGTTTCATTTAGCAAAATGGAAAAGCCCATTTCTTCTTGAGTTTGGATAAGAGATTCCAAGTTTTGCTTTTTTTCTTCTTTGGAAGACCATTCGACATAATCCCCATAATCGTGATTTCCCAGAATAGAAAATTTTCCCATGGGTGCCGTTAATTGAGTAAAAATATCTTTCCATGGAAGCAACTCCTCTGCTTTGTTGTTGACCATGTCTCCAGTAAAGAGAATTACATCTGATTTCTGCTCATTAATCAAATCAACTCCGTATTGTACTTTGGCAGCGTTGTCAAAACTTCCACTGTGAATATCGGAAATTTGAGTGAGTGTAAAGCCGTCAAATGCCTCTGGTAAATCGTCAAATTCAAGTGCGTAATGCAATACTTTATAATTGTATTTCCCACGTATCATCCCCAACAATAAAGAAGCAAATGGAATTGCAGCAAGTCCAAAGGCCAATTGAGAGATGAATTTTCTTCGGCTTGGAAGGTAATTACTCTCTCCCTTTTCAATGAAATAGCGGTAAATTCCTTGCGGAATTCGAATTAGATCCTCAAAAGCCAAAAACAACACGAGTATAAATTGAAAAATAAAAAGGGCTAAAAATATCCCTATGGCTATGCTAAAGTTTGGGGTAAAACCAGTTGCTCGCGTATAGAACAGGCTATGGTAAATAAAATTCCCAAAAATAATTGCAATGGTCAAGCTGTATATGGATAACATCCATTTATTAAAACCAATGGTCTTTATTGCCTGGTAGGCATACCATTGAATTAGTCCAAAAAAGACAAAAAAGAAAATCCAGCGAAGGTTGAGCATATTAGTTCATTTTTTTGGCGAGTTCCATAGCTTTACCATCGGATAAACTGGCAACAAAACAACTGGCATTTAATACTGTTTTATAAAGACTCGCTTCGACCATTGGAGTTCCTTGCGGTATAAGGCGAAGAATCAATTCATCATAAGGCGAAGTGCTGTGGTGTAATTTATTTACAGCAGCCTTACAAAAGGCTGAAAGGAGGGTAGAAATGACCTTATACCCCACAATTTCTTTTTGCAAGACCTCATCCGAACGATAGACCTTGTCTACACTAATAGCAATAATATCATCCATTTGTGCCTTGTATTTACTTTTATCCAATAGTGCATGGGAGAAGGTTCCCGCTAAAATTTCTTCTTCGTGGGCTAAAAACATATTTACGGCATCTAGTATTAGACTATTAATAGCCAAAGAACGAAGGTAACTCATGCGCTGGGCAGTGTGTTTTAAACCAGCATACTTTTCTGTATCCATGTGGTCTTTCACCAATTTAATGAGGTATTCTAGGGCAAAGTCTTCAGAAATCCAGCCCAAATTTATCCCATCTTCAAAATCGATGATGGTGTAACAAATATCATCTGCTGCTTCGACCAAGAAAGCTAGAGGATGGCGATTATTGCCAGTCCCTTTAGTCAATTCCATTTCGCGGGCGATTTCAGCAAAAAACTTTTTTTCGGATTGAAAATAGCCAAATTTTTTATCGGCTACATGTGCAGTTGGTTTTCTGGGTAAAGATCCTTTGGGGTATTTCATATATGCCCCAAGTGTGGCATAGCTGAGGCGCAATCCCCCTGGAGTTCCCTCCATGGATTCTGTTAAAAGTTTAAAACCATTGGCGTTTCCTTCAAAACGACATAGGTCTTCATATTCTTCTTTGGTTAGTTGTGCTTGAAATTGTTTTCCTTCACCCGATTCGAAATAATGTCCAATGGCTTTTTCGCCGCTATGGCCAAAGGGAGGGTTTCCAATATCGTGTGCAAGTGCTGCAGCGGCGACAATGGCGCCAAAATCGTTGGGCTGATAGCCATGTATTTCTTGCAAATGAGGATGCCGTTTTAATAATTCTTTTCCTGCTAAACGACCCAAACTTCTCGCCACAACAGAAACCTCCAAACTATGAGTTAAACGCGTATGTACAAAGTCGGTTTTAGAAAAAGGAATGACCTGTGTTTTATCTTGCAAAGAGCGAAAGTAAGACGAGAAAACAATACGGTCGTAATCCACTTCGAAACCTAAACGAATTTCATCTTGTTCTTTGCGAATTCGTTTGGTTGTATCGCCATGTCTTCTTAAAGATAAAAGGGCTTCCCAGTTCATTTTTCTTTTTTTGTAAAGGTACTAAAGATTAAGGAAACCTTTCCAGCATTAAACCAAGGCTAAGCTAGATTATTTACCTTAAGTGGTTTGTTGATTTTTTGTTCCACTGAGCTAGAAAAATTATTGTACTATTACAGCAAGGGTCTCTATAAAAGTAAGCATAAGAGTTGCTTCCATCCTCACTCTTCTGTTTATTCTTAACCATTAAAATTCAAAATAATTAAGATATCCGAAAGAAAGTTTCTATAAAACTAGAGCGAAAAAAGATGTTATCCCTTTTTTAAAATTGGAAGAACTTTTAGCCTTGGATATAGTATAACATTCTAACAATTGATAATAATTAATTAACATTGATAACATTAAGGTAACATTGGGGTTCTGACTATGATTGACATTTGCAATAAATAATTCAAATTGTCACAGGTCAAAGTCACGTTTTTTGTGCTAATTTTTTCAATTTTCTCCATTAAAGCGCAGGAAGTTTCTACCTCAAAATTCGGAAAAGGAATCTTTATTATTAAAGGAGAAAACGATAGTTTTTCTATGAATATAAGTGCGCGTATGCAGTTTCTTACCTCCTCTACTTGGACAGAATCTGATGGATCTTACGGAAGTCCCGAGTCAAATTTTTTGGTTCGTCGTTCTCGTTTAAAATTCAAAGGGTTTGCCTATAGTCCAAGGCTAACTTACAAACTGGAGTTGGGTTTATCTAACCGAGACATTTCTGGCGCAAATGAATTTACAAGCAATGCTCCACGTTATATCCTAGATGCATATGTTCGCTGGAACTTTTACAAAAACTTCACCCTTCAAGTAGGTCAAGGCAAGTTACCTGGTAACATTGAACGTGTTATTTCTTCAGGAGATTTGGCCATGGTTGATCGTTCTTTATTGAACAGTCGATTCAATATTGACCGTGACTTAGGAATGCAGCTACGGCATCATTTTAAATTATCAGAAAACTTTATTGTAAAAGAAATTTTCGCTATTTCGCAGGGAGAAGGAAGAAATATTACCTCAGGTAACTTGGGTGGACATCAATATACCGGACGAGTAGAAGTGCTTCCTTTTGGTGAGTTCAAAAGCAAGGGTGACTACAGAGGAGCAGATTTAGAGCGTGAGCAAACGCCAAAATTATTGGTAGGCGTTGTTTATGATATAAACAACGATGCGGTTAAATCGAGAAGTAATTTAGGTTCTTATTTAGCAACCAATGAAGGCTTTTATCAAACAGACATAAACACCTTCTTTTTAGACACCCACTTTAAATACAGAGGTTTTTCCTTCATGGCTGAATATGCTGATCGTACAGCAGATGACCCAATTGCCAAAAACGAAGACAATACCCCCACAGGAGATGTGGTTAATGTTGGCGATGCAATCAATCTTCAAATGGGTTATTTACTCCCTTCTAATCTAGCCATCACTGGACGTTATACAAACATCAATTTTGATGAAATTGTTACGGCAAAAAACAAGGTTTCGCAATACAGCTTAGCTTTGTCAAAATACGTTGCAAAACACAAATTGAAAGTACAGTCAGATATAAGCTATCAGACCACTTCGGCTTCAAATGATAAATTGGTGTACCGATTACAGTTTGATATTCACTTTTAAAAAAATAAAATATGGACAATATATATTTAATTCTCGTAGTTATTTTGGCTATCCTAGCCGTTGGGGATCTCATTGTTGGTGTTAGTAATGATGCCGTAAACTTTTTGAATTCTGCGGTAGGCTCAAAAGCTATCTCATTTAAAACCATCATGATACTGGCCTCTTTGGGGGTTGCCTGTGGTGCATTGTTTTCGAGCGGATTAATGGAGGTTGCACGAAAAGGTATATTTAATCCTGGTGAATTTTACTTTGATGAAATCATCTTGATTTTTACTGCGGTAATGCTCACCGATATTTTACTTCTTGACTTTTTCAATACCTTAGGGATGCCAACTTCAACTACAGTTTCCATTGTTTTTACTTTGTTGGGTGCTGCTGTATTTATGTCAATCATAAAAATTTCAAATAATTCTGGCGATTTTAGTGATATTGTCAATTATATCAACACCACTAAAGCCATTCAAATCATTTCAGGAATACTGCTCTCAGTTGTTGTCGCCCTTTCTGTAGGAGCAATTGTGCAGTGGATTTCTCGGTTTTTCTTGACCTATGATTTTGAAAACAAACCCACATGGATTTCTGCTCTTTTTGGTGGGATTGCACTTTCTGCAATTACCTATTTCATTTTGATGAAAGGAATCAAAGGCACCCCTTTTGCTGGGTTAAAATTTGATTTCATTGGAGGAATGAAAATCAAAGATTTTCTCGAAACTGAAGTATTGAATGTATCGATCATTAATTTCTTACTTTGGTTTGGAGTATCCTTTTCCTTGATCAAGTTTGTTCATGTAAACATTTACAAAGTAATCATTGGAATTGGAACCTTTGCCCTAGCATTAGCTTTTGCAGGAAATGACTTGGTCAACTTTATTGGTGTTCCAATTGCTGCCTACCAATCCTATGAGGCATGGGTAGCCTCTGGTGCATTAGCGACAGAATTTAGCATGGGCGTGTTGTCTTCTAAAGTCCCAACACCAACTTTTTTACTCGTGTTGTCTGGAGGAGTAATGGTAATTACATTATGGTTGTCTTCAAAGGCAAAAAAGGTAATGAAAACTGAATTGGATCTCTCTGACCAAAAATCAATCAAAGAGCGTTTTAAACCTAATTTTATTTCAAAAGGAATTGTAAAAGGTTTTCAAGTAATTGGATCGGGAGTAAATGCAGTTATCCCTACCTCTGTCCAAAAGAAAATTGATGCTCAATTTGCTGATACTGCCTTAACGTTAAAGAATCAAAACGATAAAGATGCGCCTTCTTTTGATATGCTTCGTGCCAGCATCAATTTGGTTGTTGCTTCTATCTTGATCTCCATTGCAACATCATACAAACTTCCTTTATCTACTACATACGTTACCTTTATGGTCGCCATGGGTACTTCTCTTGCCGACCGCGCTTGGAAAAGAGACAGTGCAGTGTATAGAGTTGCTGGAGTAATGAATGTAATTGGTGGGTGGTTCTTAACAGCCCTTACTGCCTTTGTTGTTTCTGGAATCATTGTAACCCTCATTTATGTTGGAGGTCCACAGGCCATTGCCATTATCCTTTTCATTATTTTACTCATCATTGGTAAAAACTACCTGAGTCACCGTAATGAAAATGCTGATCTTATCGATATAGATAGCTTAGTAAAATTGGAAAGCCGCTCAATTATTGGGGTGATGAATGAAAGTACTAGTAACGTTATTAAAGTATTTAAACGTGCTGACAAGATCTATACAATCCTTTCTGAAGGACTCGCAAAACACGATAAGTCTATGCTTATAAAAGCGAAGAAAAATATCAATCGTTTAACAAACGATGTTGAAGAGTTAAGGGAAAATATCTTTTATTTCATCAAGAATTTAGAGGAGTCCAGTTTATCTGCTAGTAATTTTTATATTGTTATCATTAGTCTCATTCAAGACATCACAGATGACTTAGAATATATTGTGAACAAGAGTTACAAACATGTTAACAATGACCATTCAAAGCTCAAATTAAGTCAAATACGCGACTTAAAAGATGTGTATAAGTTGACTGAGGCTGTTTTCCACGAAGCAATGGAAGCTTTTGAAAAGAATTCTGAAGTAAAAATCACTGCATTGTTGGAAAAGCGTGCAGAAGTTATTCAAAAGTTGGATGAAAAGATTAATCTTCAGATTGAGCTTACACGTAATGAAGAAACAAGTCCAAAAAACACCACCTTATACTTCAACATTTTGCTGAAATCAAAAGATTTATATCATCACAAATTGAATATTATTGAACTCTTTTTGGAAAACATTCGCAAGACCGAGGCATAGACCAGCCAAAGAGAATAGTCGTCAGATTTAGGAATAAAAAAGCCCCCATTAAATAAATGAGGGCTTTTACAAAATTAATCTAATTTTAAGAACCACACATCAAACAATCGTCGTCTTCACTCTCACGAGATTGTTCTAGCATTGTTTTTAATTCTTCTGGAGTCAATGGCTCAACCGCAACAGCGGCTGGTTTAGTCGCTCCTTTTGCTGGTGAAGCAGCTGTAGCAGCTTCAACCATGGGTGCTACTTGTTTGTCCTTATTGGTTAAGGTGAATTTTATCGCATCAACTGCAGACTTCGTTCGCAGGTAATACATTCCCGTTTTTAAGCCCGATTTCCATGCATAGAAGTGCATGGACGTAAGTTTTGCCATGGTAGCTCCTTCCATAAAAAGGTTCAAAGATTGAGACTGGTCGATAAAATATCCACGCTGACGAGACATATCGATAATGTCTTTCATGCTCAATTCCCAAACTGTTTTATACAATTCTTTAATATCGGCCGGTATTCCTTCAATGTTTTGAATAGAACCGTTTGCACGCATTAAGTCTTGCTTCATGTCTTCTGTCCATAGACCAAGATCTACTAGGTCTTCTAGAAGGTGTTTGTTCACAACAATAAATTCTCCAGATAATACACGTCTTGTGTATATATTGGATGTATAGGGTTCAAAGCACTCGTTGTTTCCAAGAATTTGAGAAGTTGAAGCTGTTGGCATTGGAGCAACCAACAGAGAGTTACGTACACCATGCTTTTTGATTTGTTTGCGCAAACCAGCCCAGTCCCAACGTCCACTCAGTTCATCATCTTTAACGCCCCACATATTGTGTTGGAACTCTCCTTTTGATATTGGAGAACCTTTATACGAAGAGTAGGGACCATCTTGTTCAGCTTCTTCCATAGAGGCCGTTAAAGCGGCAAAATAAAGGGTTTCGAAGATCTCTTGATTCAACTCTTTGGCAGGTTCTGAGGTAAAGGGTAAACGCAATTTAATGAAAGCGTCTGCCAAACCTTGCACACCAAGTCCAACAGGGCGATGGCGTAGGTTTGAATTTTCAGCTTCGATTACTGGATAGTAATTGCGATCAATTACGCGGTTCAAGTTTTTGGTCACTCGTTTGGTCACTCGGAATAATTCGTCGTGATCAAAAGCACCATCTTTAATGAACATCGGAAGTGCAATAGAGGCTAGGTTACAAACAGCGACCTCGTCTGGGGAGGTGTACTCCATGATTTCGGTGCATAAGTTCGACGAACGAATAGTCCCTAAATTCTTTTGATTGGATTTGCGGTTGGCCGCATCCTTGTACAACATATAGGGTGTCCCTGTCTCAATTTGGGATTCTAAGATTTTCTCCCACAATTCACGTGCACGAATGGTTTTACGTCCTTTACCTTCTTTTTCATAACTTGTATAAAGAGCTTCAAATTCATCTCCGTGACAGTCATATAGCCCTGGGCATTCATTAGGACACATCAGGGTCCATTCTGCATCGTTTTCAACTCGTTTCATGAAAAGGTCAGAGGTCCACATTGCGTAGAATAAATCACGAGCGCGCATTTCTTCTTTCCCGTGATTCTTCTTTAAATCAAGGAAGTCAAAAATATCAGCATGCCAAGTCTCAATGTATATCGCAAAAGAACCCTTTCGCTTTCCTCCTCCTTGATCTACATAACGGGCTGTATCATTGTAAACTCGTAACATTGGAACAATTCCATTGGAAGTTCCGTTAGTGCCAGAAATATAAGAACCCGTTGCTCGTACATTGTGTATTGACAAACCAATTCCTCCAGCAGATTGGGAAATCTTAGCCGTTTGTTTTAGGGTATCATAAATCCCGTCGATACTGTCGTCTTGCATGGCCAAAAGAAAACAGGAGGACATTTGTGGTTTTGGTGTCCCAGAATTAAATAGGGTGGGTGTTGCATGGGTGAAGTAACGCTTAGACATTAACTCATATGTTTCGAGTACTGACTCAATGTCGTCCATGTGAATCCCTACAGAAACACGCATCAACATATGCTGAGGGCGTTCGACAATTATTCCGTTCAATTTCAACAAATAAGAGCGCTCTAGAGTTTTAAAACCAAAGAAATCGTAGCCAAAATCTCGGTTGTAAATTATGTTTGAGTCGAGGGTGTCTTTGTTTTTCTTGATTACTTCATATACCTCATCAGACAGTAAGGGAGCATCTTTTCCGGTACGTGGATTGACATAGGTATACAAATCAGTCATTGTTTCAAAAAATGACTTTTTGGTGTTTTGATGCAAGTTAGATACAGATATATGAGCAGCAAGTTGCGCATAATCTGGATGAGAGGTGGTCATTGTTGCTGCTATTTCAGAAGCAAGATTATCAAGCTCAGAGGTAGTCACTCCGTCATACAATCCTTCAATGACACGCATCGCTACGCGAACTGGATCAACCAACGGATTGAGGTCATAGCAAAGTTTTTTAATTCTTGCGGTAATTTTATCGAACATTACAGGTTCCTTACGCCCGTCTCTTTTGACTACAAACATGCACTTATTTTTTAAAAATTATACAATGAACCCTTATTCATAAAGAGTTCAATTTAAAAATGAATGATTTCTTCTAGAAATCAGCGTCGAAACTAATTTTAGTTTCTTGATCTTCGGCGTTTAATACGCCTGCTTTTTGATATTCAGACACACGCTTTTCAAAGAAATTGGTTTTTCCTTGTAAAGAAATCATGTCCATAAAATCAAATGGATTCGTTACGTTAAATTCTTTGGGACAATTTAACTCACTCAGTAATCGGTCGGTAACAAATTCTAGGTATTGTGTCATCAATTTAGCGTTCATTCCAATTAAGCTTACGGGTAAAGATTCCGTAACAAATTCACGCTCAATGTTCAAGGCATCCAAAATGATTTCTTGGATACGCTCGGTAGGTACTTTATTGATTAAATGATTGTTGTGCAAGTGAACCGCAAAGTCACAGTGGACTCCTTCATCACGAGAAATCAACTCATTAGAGAAGGTTAAACCAGGCATTAAACCACGTTTCTTCAACCAATAAATTGAACAAAATGCACCCGAGAAGAAAATTCCTTCAACAGCAGCAAATGCAATTAAGCGCTCTGCAAATGAATCAGAATCTATCCATTTAAGTGCCCAATCTGCTTTCTTTCTGATGGCAGGAAAAACTTCAATTGCATTAAAAAGTTGCGCTTTTTCTGCTTCATCCTTGACATAGGTGTCAATCAACAAGGAATAGGTCTCTGAATGAATATTTTCCATCATGATTTGGAATCCGTAGAAAAACTTAGCTTCAGAATACTGCACTTCATTTACAAAGTTTTCTGCTAAGTTTTCGTTTACAATTCCATCAGATGCAGCGAAAAAAGCTAAAATATGTTTGATGAAATATTTTTCATCCTCAGATAATTTAGAATTCCAATCGGTTAAATCTTGATGTAAGTCAATTTCTTCAGCAGTCCAAAAACTTGCCTCCATTTTTTTGTACCATTCCCATATATCGTGGTGTTGAATAGGAAAAATTACAAATCGATTTTTGTTTTCTTGAAGGATCGGTTCTACTGCTGCCATGTCATCATCTCTTTTTAAAGTTTTATGTCTATTTTGTTTCTAACAAAGATTTAAAAATGTAGTCAGAAATGAAAGTCTTACTTATTCACAATGACGCCTAGTTTTTAACAAAATACGCTCATTAGAGGCAGAAAAGCGAAAACGACTTGTTTTTTAATTTGCTGAATAACAAGTTTTTATGTCTGATTTCAGCCCGTAAGCCCTATAAACACACGAAGCGCTAATTCTGTTTTTCTTTGGCCACTTTTTCTAGGGAAGTAAACCATGCTTTTCCAAATTTACGAATCAAGGCTTCTTTCACAAATTGATAGACAGGAACCTTTAATTCTTCACCCAAAGAACAGGCGGTATCGCAAATTTGCCACTGATGATAATTTACAGCAGAAAATTCTGAATACTGTTGTACACGGACTGGGTAGAGGTGACAAGAAATTGGTTTTTTCCAGTTAATTTTTCCGTCCAAATAGGCTTTTTCTATTCCACACGAAGCCTTCCCTTGGGCATCAAAAAGAGTATATACACATTCTTTTCCGTCAATTATAGGGGTTTCCCATTCGCCGTCCCATCCTTTGACATAAAGTCCTTGTTTTTCGATTTCTGCCAAAGCTTTGGCGTTCAAATAAGGCTTAATGGCGTCGAAATGCTTGTCTATTTCCGCCAATTCAGCTTCTTCTAGAGGAGCACCAGCTTCACCTTCCACACAACACGCGCCTTTGCACTGTTGGATATTACACACAAACTCTTTCTCTAAAAGATCTTCCGATATGAGTGTTTTGCCTAATTGAATCATCTTATCAAAGATAGTTCTTCTCCTGTATTATTTGTGTTAAGAGAAGATAAATCATCTAGAATTAAAGTACTTTTGCGGTCTAAATTAAATGCGATGAATTTTGACTTAAAAGAAGTGTTTACTGCTGGGATGGTTCTTTTTGCAGTAATTGATATTATTGGGAATATTCCAATCATCATTAGTTTACGTTCAAAGGTTGGTCATATACAATCGGAAAAAGCCTCGATTGTCTCGGCTGTCATAATGATTGCCTTTTTATTTGTGGGAGAAGAAATTTTAAAACTCATCGGAATTGACACCAACTCCTTTGCCGTGGCTGGCTCTTTCATTATTTTCTTCCTTGCCATTGAAATGGTTTTGGGTATCAGCTTGTACAAAGACGAAGAACCCGAAACAGCTTCGATTGTTCCTTTGGCATTTCCAATGATTGCTGGAGCAGGTACGTTAACTTCTCTACTTTCAATGCGCGCTGAATACCATGTGATCAATATCATTATTGCCATACTGATCAACATTATTATTGTATATCTTATTTTAAAATCGTCACAAAGAATTGAAAATTTGCTCGGTCGCTCGGGGATCAATATTATCAGAAAAATATTTGGAGTCGTTCTCTTGGCCATTGCTGTAAAACTCTTCACAACCAATATTCAACAAATTTTTTAATCCCAATTTTATGAAAATTTTCTTACGCATCATGATGGTTCTAGCTATTGGAATGATGATTTTTAACACCACTTTAATCGATTGGGAAGCACCAACCGAGGGCGATAGCCTTGTGGCCATTATTGGAATTCTAGCCTCGGGCTCTGCCCTTTTGCTACTCTGGATTCTCGTGCTTTCACTTAAAATAAAGGCACAACAAAAAGGGGGGAAATCCTAAACTAATCCAAGGGTTTCTTTGCCAATTCCTCGAGAGCAGCTTGTACAAAGCGGTCTTCCTTATGAAGAATTTTTAATTGGGTGGCTTCATCAAATAACTGCAAACCCAGATAGGAATGTATAGCCACAATGGCCAATGCATCGTTTTCAAGACTCAAGGGTACAGACTGCTCGGCTAAGTATTTTTCTAGGGCAGCCAGCCATTGCTCTTTATCGGGAAGAGGCTGCTCAATAAAAGTCTCTCGATCAATCGAGCTGAACTCTTTTCTACGTTGATCCAATTCCCTAAAAACAAAATGATTAATTAAGTTCGACCTCAACAAATAGTCACTCCATTCGTCTTCTGGAGTGGCATTATTGGGTAAATATACATCGGGGACAATACCTCCGCCACCGTAGACCTTTCTACCTTTTGGTGTTGTAAAAGCAAGTGAATCATTTTGTGGTATCTTAGAAATATCGGCAAGCTCGCCAGTAGTATAGCGTTGGTTGATTTCCTCATAATAGGCTTGCTTTCCTTGGTCGAAAGGACGCTGAATGGAACGTCCTGTGGGTGTGTAATAACGGGCAGTGGTCAACCGAACAGCTTCTTGTGTTCCCAAAGGCATTTGCTGTTGAACCAAGCCTTTCCCAAAACTTCGCTGGCCCAAAATCCAGGCTCGGTCATTGTCTTGTAATGCTCCTGCAACAACTTCACTTGCTGAGGCTGATTCGCCATTGATCAAAACATAGACCTGACCTTCTTCAAAGGCACCATTTGCAGTACTATAGGTTGTCGTTTGATTTCCCTGATTGCTTTCCACCATGACAATGGATTTATCCTTCGCAAGGAAGGTGTCCGCTATTAGCTCGGCTGTTTCAAGATAGCCCCCAGGGTTGTCGCGTAAATCCAACACCATCTGAGTCATTCCTTGCTTTTTTAAATCGACTATTGCTCGCTGAAATTCACTGTTAGTGGTTTCTGCAAACCGATTAATTTTTATGTAACCAACTTTTTCCTTCAGTAAATAATGAGAAACAGATGTAATGGGAACTGCACCTCGATTCAATGGCAACTCAAAATACTCTTGGGTTACAGGCCTATAAACGCTTAGGTTTACCAAACTTTTATTTTCACCCCTTAAACGATTGACAATATCTTCGCTGGACAATTGTTTGCCGTACAATGTGTCTTGGTCGGCTATTAAAATTCGATCGCCTGCCAAAAGCCCTGCTCGCTTGCTAGGCCCTTCGGGTAAAACACGAACAACACTAACAGTGTCTCCTTCCATAAAAAAGCTAACCCCAATGCCCACAAAATTGCCTTGCATGTTTTCTGCCATACGGACCAATTCTTCTTTAGGAATATAAAAAGAATGGGGATCTAATTTTTGAATCAAGTCTTGAATTACCTCAGTGGCTAAACTATCGGTATCTATTTGATCAACATAATAATGATCCAAATACTGCATGAATTGATTGAGTTTTTGGCTTCCATTTTGAGGCCTACGTATGACGTTTTGAATCACTTGTTGATTGGTTCCTATCAGAAAGCCCAATGCCATTGAGAGTAGCACAATTATCCATAAAAAAAAGTTGTAGCGTTTCATTTATTCACTTTTTACGAGTGGAAAATACTCCACAACAACACCCGCTTTTTTCAAGAAATCTACGCCAGACAAGTCTTTATAGGCTGTGGCATAGACCACTCTTTTAATGCCTGATTGATGGATGAGCTTAGAACACTCCCGGCAGGGGGAAAGTGTTATATAAAGCGTTGCGCCTTTACAGGACTGTGTTGACGAGGCTACTTTTAAAATGGCATTGGCTTCGGCATGCAGAACAGTCCATTTTGTGTCGTAGTTTTCGTCTTCGCAAACATTTTCAAAACCCGAGGGAGTGCCGTTGTACCCATCAGATATGATCATCCGATCTTTAACAATTAGTGCACCTACTTTCTTCCGCTCACAGTATGACAGTTGTCCCCATGTCTGAGCCATTTCTAGGTATGCGTAATCGTATTGTGCTTGTTTATTCATCGAAACACGAAGGTATTGATTTAAATTAAGTCAAAGAATTTTTTTAACTTTAAAGAACAAAGCCGTTAAAAAAGCATTCTAGTAAATCAATTTTTAATGAAAGATTTTATAAACATCCCTTTTAGCGTGAAAATAAACGCCCATATTCCCGGTAGTTTTGGCTTGGGCTGTTTCCCTTTTCCTAGGCGTTGAATTTGTAATTCATACCAAGGCAGTTCTACTCCTCCCATCTTATCCAAAAGCTTTATTCCAATGGTTGGAACTGGGGCCTCAAAACGCGCAACCCTCCCGTCAAAAATATCTTTGGCTAGGTTTGGATAAAGACAAAATGGACGCGCAAGACCAACGATATCTAGTTTTCCACCCGCAAGCGCATCTTCCATTACCTGAACAGAACGAAATCCTCCGGTTAATAGTAAAGGCTTATTGGTAATGCTTCTTGCTTTTTCGATATAGTCCAAAAAATAAGCCTCTCGTTCTAGGGTGCTTTGTTTGCGATTCCCTTTTACCATGGCTGGCTTTTCATAAGTTCCTCCCGATATTTCAATTAAATCTATACCCTCTTTAGAAAGGATTTGTACCACCTCCATAGATTCTTCTTCGGTAAAACCGCCACGCTGAAAATCAGCAGAATTAATTTTAATTCCTACAGGATAATCGGCTCCAACTTGCGTCCGAATTTCACGATATACTTCCAAGACAAAACGAGCTCTGTTTTCCAAAACTCCTCCCCATTTATCTTTACGCGTATTGCTGATGGGAGACAAGAATTGACTCACCAAATAACCATGAGCACCATGAATTTGACAGCCCGTAAACCCAGCTTCTTTCATAATGCGAGCAGCATTGCCAAAGCGCTTAACAATATCCCAAATGGCTTCTTCGGTCAAAGGAGTTGCCGTTTTGAACATTCCAGAAGCTCCACCCATTTTTAAGGGAACTGCAGAAGGAGCTACAATTTCTTTATTGATTGATGCAAAGGCTTGACGTCCCGGATGATTGAGTTGTGGCCACAAATGTACACCAGTTCCTTCGACTGTTTTTGCCCACTGTTTGAGTAAATCAAAGTGAGTATAATCTTCCACCACAACATTTTTGGGCTCACCCAGTGCACGGGAATCGATCATAACATTCCCGGTGATCAATAATCCTGGATCACCTTTGGCCCAAACCGAATAAACATTGATAAGGGTTTGTGTTGGCGCATTGCTAAAAGTACCTATGTTTTCACTCATGGCCGATTTGGCAATACGGTTTTTCAAAACAGATCCATTGGGCAAAGTATAGGGAGAGGCTATTTGCTGCATAATTTAATATAATAAGCGCGGAAGATAATTAGATTCGTTCAACTATCATAATGACAGCCAAGAAGAAGATGATGATTCCAACTATTGTTCGCCATACATTAAGCCATTTTGTCGTTAAAGCAACCGTAAAATTGAGGAGAAGAACCCCTAAAACAATACATATTTGTGCAGCCTCAACTCCAAGTGCAAAAGAGAAAAGACTTGCTCCTGCGTCTTCTGGAGCAACCATCATACTAAAAAAGCGACCAAAGCCAAAGCCATGAATAATCCCAAAAAGCAGGGTTAATCCGCTGGCATACCAATTTGTTTTGGGTGTTTGTCGTAATAAAATGGGCAAACAACTCAAGGCAATGGTAACGGGAATAAGCAGCTCTATCCAATATGCAGAGAAATCAAATGACGCATAATAGTTACCCATCAATGACAGACTATGTCCCAAGGTAAAGAGCGTAACCCACCACAATAATTTTTGCGCTTGTCGAAAATCAAAAGGAAGTGCCAAGGCAATTATAAAATAAAAATGATCCAACCCATTAAAGTCGGTCACATGTTGAAAGCCTTGCAAAAAATAAAAACCAAAATTACCCATTAGTTTCCTCGTTGTTTTTGAATTGTTTCATAAGCCGCTTGTACCTGCTGAAATTTTTCTTGCGCCCCTTTTTTAAGTGCTGGGTCGTCCGACTGGATCTTGTCTGGATGAAATTTCTTGGCTTTTTCACGGTAGGCCTTTTTCACTTCAGCATCTGAAGCGTCGGGCTGTATTTCGAGTATCTTGTATGCATTGTCTGTCGATTTAACGAACATGGCTTTTATGCTTTCAATATCTGCAGAGCGCAATTGCATGGCAAGCGCAATCTGTAAAATTTTCTGCACTTCAACCTCAGCAATGTGTCCATCTGCATTGGCAATTCCATACAAAAAGTGGAGGATTTGCAAGCGAGTTTCATAGCGTGCTCCTTGTACAAATAAACGGGTTAGTTCGTTCAAGTTTTGTTGCTCCTTGTTGATTTCCGTATTGAACTTTGCGAAAATGGTGGAGGCATATTCCTCCCCATAATTAGCAATAAAATAATTTCGAACAAACTGTAACTCCCGTTGGTCTACTTTGCCATCTGCTTTGATGACAATAGCCGCTAATGACAATAAATTCAATTGAACTTGGTCGGTGCGCATCTGTTGAAACCGAATGCTGCCAAAAGCACTTCGTTTGTTTGGGTTAAATAGCTGTTCCAATATACTTCCCAGAAAATATCCTAAAATGGCACCGCCAAACCGAAAATATGTATACCCTAAAATTGCTGTTATCCACTTAAGCATTTACTAATATTTGCTTGAACAAAGATAACTTTAACTTTAAATTGACCATAACTGCTACTGAAAAATGAGAAAACTAGTTATCTTTGTGGCAGCTAAAAAATAAAGATATGTATCCAGCAGAATTAGTACAACCAATGCGCGACGAATTAACTGCCGTTGGTTTTGAGCAAATAAATGATGTAAAGAAAATAGAAGATGCCATTAATGGCGAAGGGACAACCTTGGTTGTGGTGAATTCCGTTTGTGGATGTGCTGCTGCAAATGCCCGTCCTGGAGTACGCTTTTCACTTGACAATGAAAAAGTACCTTCTACCCTTGTCACTGTTTTTGCCGGTGTTGATCGTGAAGCTACCGATGCTGCAAGAAGTATGATGGTTCCTTTTCCTCCTTCTTCTCCTTCAATGGCATTGTTTAAAGATGGTGAATTAGTACATATGTTGGAACGCCACCACATCGAAGGTCGTCCAGCTGATTTGATTGCTGAAAACCTTAGACAAGCCTACGACGAGCACTGTTAAACCTGTGTTTTATAGTGTATATTTGTAGGTATGATAAAGTCCCTTTCTTACCTCTTTTCGTTAATCTACTATTTGTTTTTTGGTAGTTTGCTAGTGATTTTCCATCCCATTCAAGTGGTGTGTTTTAATCTTTTTGGCATTTCTGCTCAAAGTAAAGCAATTAATTACCTTAATTTTTTCCTCATTCGCTGCCTTGGTCTTCTTGGCACTCGAATTCGATTCAACAATCCCAACAGTTTTCCAAAAGACCGTAGCTTGGTCTTTGTGTCCAACCATCAAAGCACTTATGATATTCCTCCTTTGATTTGGTACTTGCGACCTCATTTTCCAAAATTTATTGCCAAAAAAGAATTGGGGAAAGGATTGCCCAGTATTTCCTATCATTTACGCAAGGGAGGGAATGTGTTGATTGATCGAAAAGACTCGGTTGGCTCCCTCAAAGCTATCAAAGAATTTTGCAAAAATGTGCGTGCAAAAGGCTGGTCCATCGTCATTTTTCCTGAAGGTACCCGAACGCGAAATGGACAACCTAAACCCTTTCATCGGGGTGGATTAAAAATTATTTTAGAGGAAATTCCGAATGCATTATTGGTCCCCATTAGTATCAATAATTCTTGGAAACTGGTGAAATGGAAGTATTTTCCCATGCCCTTAGGTATAAAAATAAATATAGACGTCAACACTCCCGTTGACCCAAAAGGACTATCAATGGACGAGGCCATTGATCGGGTTGAGACTAGTGTAAAAAATGGAATTAATAGTTAGCCTTTCGCTTCTCTAAAAATGCTTGTGTTCCTTCTTTAAACTCTGGATGCCCAAAGCAGTTACCGAAATGTGCTATTTCAGCCTCAAAACCATCGACACCTTCTGCATAGCCCGCTGCAATAGCTTGCAAGGCATGGGCAATAGCATTGGAGGAATTTGTCATGATTTTCCCACCCATTTCTGCAGCAGTCGCCAACAATTCTTCTTGGGATACTACACGAGATACCAAGCCGGTTTGTAACGCCTCTTCTGCTCCCATCATACGACAAGTCAGAATTAGTTCCGTTGCACGTCCTCGACCAATCAATTGAGCAAGGCGTTGTGTTCCTCCATAGCCTGGAATTACCCCCAAAGAAGTCTCGGGTAAACCCATCCGTGCATTGGCCGAAGCAATGCGGATATGACAAGACAAGGCCAGTTCTAGACCTCCGCCCAACGCAAAACCATTGACAGCAGCAATGACAGGCTTTGTCATATTAGCGATAAAATCAAATACCAAGTCTTGTCCTTTCTTTGCAAGCGATTTCCCTTGAGAAACATCGAACTGAGCGAATTCAGAAATATCTGCTCCAGCGACAAATGCTTTTTCTCCACTTCCTGTAAGCACAATAACTCGAACTTCTTCGTCTATTTTTAAAGCGCTAAAAACGGCATGCAGCTCTTCCAAAACTTCACTATTCAAGGCGTTCAACTTTTCTGGACGATCGATACTTATCCAGGCGATTTTGTCTTGTTTTTCGATCAAAAGGTGTTTATACATCATGACTAGGGTGTCTTAGTTTTATGGAAAATGTAGTACCGTGTTTCAAGGAAGAATTAAACTCTATTGTACCATTTAGTGAATCAATGATATTCTTTACAATAGCCAAACCAAGTCCCATTCCTCCTGTTTTGGTGGTAAACTTTGGTTCAAAAACCCGATGAATGTCTTCGGTAGAAATTCCAGAACCATTGTCTGCAATTTGAATTTCTAATTGATGCTTATCAAGGATTAGGCGCACTTCAATTTTTGGCTCACGACCCTGTGGAACCGCCTGAATTGCATTCTTAATTAAATTGGTTAAAACACGAATCCATTGGGTCCGATCTATCGGCCATAACAAAGGGGAAGAAGGAGCAATCAATTGAATGTTTGAAGCTTCAAAAATCTCGGTGGCCAATCGGGTTACCTCTACAATATCTTCTTCAATAATCTTAGGTTGCGGTAGGGTAGCAAAATCGGAAAAGGCACTGGCTACATTGCTCATGGTGTCGATCTGCTCGATTAATGTTTTTGAGAAATCGTTTAACTTTTCAAGACTGCTTTCATCGGCTGGATCAAAGCGTTGTTGAAAACTTTGAATGGTCAATCGCATGGGGGTCAAAGGGTTTTTGATTTCATGTGCCACTTGTTTGGCCATTTCTTGCCAAGCTTGTTCTCGTTCACTTTTAGCTAATTTTTCAGCACTCATTTCAAGCGCATCAAGCATACTATTGTAGGAGTTCACCAAGGTGTCAATTTCTTTACTCGCATTGTTTAAGGAGATCCTTTCATTTCCTTTCAACAAACCTGTTTGATCTATTTTCTTTCGTAAAGATTCAATGGGACGAGTAATAAAACCAGCCAATAAAAAAGCGAAACCAAAGGTGATGATCATCATCAAAAGGGTGATTTGAAACACTCGCGTTAAAAAGGTATTGAGTTCGGTTGTGCTAAACGAAATGTCTTCAAAATAAGGAAAATACAAAATAACATAGGGCTCCCCTTGATCATCCTTTAACACACTGTAAGAAGACTGAAATTTTCCTTTTTCAGCTTCATTGAGTTGACCAATGCGCTGCCGCTTGTCTTCGAACAATTCATTTAAAACTGAAGAGGCTAATTGATGTCCATCAATACCGTCCACATAAGAAAAAAACAGGGGCTCACCAGACAAGGTGTATAGCGCATATTCTACCTTGTGAATCGTCGCTAAGGAAGAAAAATCTTGCTGACTCTTTTCTTTACGTGCTGCAATTTGATGAAAACTCGAATCCCTACGCATGAGGTAATTCAAATGATCTTTGACTTGTGTTTCTTTCCGAATGAGTCTGCGCAGATTATAATCTTCGCTTTGATTTTTGTATTGTATGTATGAAGCAAATAAAATAAGTAATAACGAAAATATTGAAAGCACGATCATGGAGAAAAAAATCCTTGTCCGCAATGATATTTTTCTATTTCTCATGACTTAGCCTTTTCGTACACGCTGGTATAATTTTATCCCTAACATTAACATCGCTCCCAATCCAATGATCGACAAGACACCAAAGATCCAATGAAAACTGCTTTTGAGAATCACCAAAAAGACAATCGCAAATAAAAGAAGGGTCGCTCCCTCATTCCACACCCGCATAAAAAGCGAAGAGTATTTAATTTCATCGCGCTGAAAAGCCTTGAAGATTTGATGGGTTTTAAAATGATATAAAAACAAAAGACCAACAAAAAACAGCTTTATGGTCATCCAATCTTGCGCCAACCAAGATGGGATAATATAGAGTAATAAAATTGCAAAGATTGTAGCTAGTATGGCTGAAGGCCATGTAATAATATACCATAAGCGCTTGGCCATAAGCTTCAATTGGGTTCCGAGTATTTCTCGGTCTGGGCTTCCTTTTTTATTGGCTTCTATATGATAAATAAATAAACGAGGTATGTAAAACAAGCCCGCAAACCATGTAATCACAAAAATTAAATGCAAGGCTTTGATGTAATTGTAATACGCGTCCACAGAAAATATTATTTTAAGTTCAAACTAAAATACAAAAAGGAAGGGGCATAACATCTAGCTTGTTGCGATATATTTTTTTACCTCGCGATGAAGAAAGAAGGCCGTAACAATTGTTGCGATCAATTCTGCAATGGGAAAAGAGATCCATACACCAAAACTTCCGTAATACTTTGGCAAGATAAATAGAAGTGGAATAAAGAAAAAACCTTGACGGGTGAGGGTCAATAAAAGAGCTGGAATTGCTTTCCCTATTGCCTGAAAATAGGCCGATCCTATCAGTTGTATTCCAATAATAGGTGTACTTAAAAACACCCACATTAGCACTTCGGCAGTTGTGCTAACAACCAAAGGATCTTTAGTAAAAACTGCGGCAATATGTTCAGCAAAAAATACAATCATTAAAAATACAAGTGTTGCTAGTGCAGTAGCATATAAAATTGCTTTTTTAATGACTGCAACAACTCGTTCTTTGTGATTGGCTCCATAGTTAAACCCAGCAATGGGAACAAAACCTTGGGTAATTCCCAAAATAGGGAAAAGGGCAAACATCAGCATCCTACTAATGATGGCATAGACTGCAACCAAACTTTCCCCTTCTAGGGTAAACAAAATATTGTTCAGCAACAGCACGGTAAAACTTACCACTGCCTGACGAGAGAGAGTCACAAAACCAAGACTTCCAATTTCTTTTACTAATTTTAAATCGAGAATAAAATCGCTCCAATTTGGTTTTAAATCTGATTTTTTGGAAAGAAAAAAGTAAAGGATATAGGCACCACAAATTCCATAGGAAAGGGTAGTAGCCCAAGCTGCACCTTCCATTCCCCATCCAAATTCATAAATAAAAACATAGTCTAATATGAGATTGGATATGGATGGGAGCACCATGGCATACATGGCATTTCTGGGCTTCCCTTCCGAGCGAATGGTGTTGTTTGCCATCATGCAAAAACCCAAAACAGGCACCCCAATGACCACAATAATATAATAGATTTTTGCCAAAGGATAGAGCTGTCCTTTCCCTCCAAATAGGGGAATGATTTGTTCCATAAACACCAAACCCAAAACAACAAAACCAACTGTAAAAACGAGGGTTAAGGTAACTTGATTTCCAAAAACTTTATTTGCCTTTGCCACATGGTTGCTTCCCAATGCCCTTGAAATAATGGAACCACCTCCCATTCCAATCGACATCCCTAAAGCGGCGATAAAAAAAGACACTGGTAAAACAACATTGATTGCGGCAATGGCATTGGCACCAATCCATTGACCTACAAAAATGGTATCAATCAGTATGTTCAGCGACATGACCAAAATCCCAATTGAAGCAGGAACAGCTTGCCGAATCAAGAGTTTTCCAATTGGATCTGTGCCCATATTTGTCGCTCGATCTGCCATTAGGCTTCAACAGGCGTTAAGGCCCACTCATCGATCCAGCGACTCATTACTTTAATCCATTCTTCTCGGTCATTTATACAAGGAACAACGTGCAAGTGATCTCCTCCATTGTCTTCAAAATCTTCGGCTGCTTCCATGCCAATTTCTTCCAAGGTCTCTAAACAATCTGACACAAAAGCGGGTGTTACAACAGCCATTTTCTTGGTCCCGTTTTTTGCAAAGGCTTCGATGGTTTTATCGGTATAGGGTTGTAGCCATGGATCGCCTCCTAAACGTGATTGAAAAGAGGTGGAATAGGTTCCTTCTTTCAATTCAAGGTAGGCGGCAACTTGCTTGGTCGTTTCATAACACTGATGACTATAACAAAATTCATGCGCAGGAGAATCTGTCTGACAACATTTACCATCCATTTTACAGTGCGATTTAGTTATATCGGACTTGCGGATATGACGCTTGGGAATGCCGTGATAGGAAAACAATAGATGCTCCCATTCTTTGTCTTTTAAATAGTCTTGAATTGAATTAGACAATACTCGAACATAATCTGGATGCTTGTAAAATGGAGGTAAGGAGGTAAATTCCATTTGAGGGAAAAACTCCTGTCTCAATTCTTCAGCCAACACTAAAATAGTTTCGGTTGTAGCCATTGCAAATTGTGGATAAAGTGGAATGATCAGGACATCTGTCACTCCCTTGTCTGCCAATTCTTGTAAGCCAGTTTTAATGGAAGGCTTGCCATAACGCATGGCCAAACTAGCTGGTACACTTATCTTTTCTTGCACTTTAGAATGCAAACGTTCTGATAAAACAATTAGGGGAGAACCTTCTTCCCACCATATCTTTTTATAGGCTTTAGCCGATTTTTTTGGTCGGGTATTTAAAATGATGCCTTTAACCAAAATGGTTCGTAATAATTTGGGAACGTCAATTACCCTTTCGTCCATTAAAAATTCACCTAAATACTTTTTAACATCAGGTGGATTGGGACTATCTGGCGATCCCAAGTTGACCAATAATACTCCTTTCATATACTTTTTTTCTTTTTCTTTTTTGGCCGAAAAAACCAACCGGCAATTTTTTTACGAAGATAGGGATAGTAGGTATTTTTTCGGGGTAGTGTTATACTTCTTTTTAAAGGCAGCAATAAAATGACTGGAGGTGGAATACCCCACTTTCAAACCTACCTCATTCACATTGTATTTCCCAGATGCAAGCATTCTGCGTGCCTCTTCCATCTTATGGGTAAGCAAATAACCATATACTGTTTCGCCATACAATTGCTTAAAACCTTCTTTTAATTTGCTCAAACTTAGATCAATTTCTTCAGAAAGCGCCTGCAAAGAAGGGGGCTCGACCATTTGCTCTAAAATAATTTCTTTTGCTTTGCGTATTTTACGCACATTGTCTTCGTCTACCAAGAAAGGACATTGTTCACTGTCAGCATCTTCATTTTTATTGAAATATAAACTCAATAATTCATAAACCTTTCCTTTCAAATAAAGTGACTGCATACTTTTGTGCACATTTGCATTTAAAATCTGACTTAAAACTACAGCCATACTCGGCGAAATAATGGCCGTATCGTAGTACTTTTTTGAATTGTTTTCTGGGCTGAGAAAGGAAATATGATCTGCATCCTGGGAGAACAAGCTGTGAAATTTTTTTATAGAAATAATTACGCTAATGATCCAACTATGTGCTCCCAACTTCAAATCAATGGGAAGATCTTGTTGTGGATTAAACAATAGAATGTTGTTTTCTTCTTCTACAGGAAAAACATAATTCCCCTCGTTAAAAACAAAATTGCCCTGTCCCTTCATACAGAAGTGAAATTGGATAAAGTCACTGCTAACCTTATATGACTCACGGACTTCTGTTGCTGTTTCGTTCTGAAAACGCAACACAAAAAAACCTTCTTCAATTTGGGTTGTTCTTGCTAAACTTTTATCGTTATTTTTTTGCATTTTTACGGGTCTTTACTAGTTTAGAATAAATCTTAATAACCCCTGTTTATTGCCTTAAAAAGCTTAACAGGCCTTTATTTATTCAAAAATAATCGCTTTGCGTTACTTTATCTACTTTTAGCGTTATTTTTTTTCTATGAGGTAGGCTATTTTTGTGGTGGATTTAGAATGGAACAATGACGGTTGACAATGAAACCAAAGATTTTTATGCCATTGGGATTAGCTACAAAACAGCTGATCTAATTACACGTGGAAAATTTAGCTTAAGTACAGAACAGTGTAATGCACTTTTGCTTGAATCCAAAACCTTGGGTGTTTCAGAAATATTGATCAACACGACCTGCAATAGAACCGAAATTTACGCCTATGCGGACCATCCAGATCTACTCATCAAATTATTGTGTACTCATTCTAGTGGTGAAATATCTGTTTTTGATAAATTGGGGTATGTGCTCAAAAACGAAACGGCAATTCATCATATTTTTTCTGTAGGTACTGGACTAGATTCTCAAATCCTTGGCGATTTTGAAATAATAGGGCAATTGAAACAAGGCTTTTATCGATCCAAAAAGCTGGGCTTGGCCAATGGGTTTTCTGAACGTATGGTCAATGCAGTCATTCAAGCAAGTAAACGCATTAAAACGGAAACAAAAATTTCTACCGGAGCAACATCCGTTTCCTTTGCATCTGTTCAATACATCATTCAACACATCGAAGATGTATCCAATAAAAACATTTTGCTATTTGGCACAGGTAAAATTGGACGAAATACCTGTGAAAACCTGGTCAAACACACCACCAATGATCATATTGTATTGATCAACCGCACCCATGAGAAAGCAAAAAGTGTTGCAGGGAAATTCAATGTTTTAGTAAAAGAATACGGAGACCTTCCTAGCCAAATTCGCGAAGCAGATGTAATGATTGTTGCCACTGGAGCTCAGCTTCCCACCGTTGGAAAAGATATTATTCACACCGATAAACCCTTGTTGATTTTAGACTTATCGATTCCAAGCAACGTTCATGAAAACGTAAAATCTTTGACAAATGTAACGCTTGTTAACCTAGATACGCTGTCACAAATTACCAATAAAACACTGAGCGAACGTAAAAAACATTTACCCCAAGCCAAAGCCATCTTGAACGAGGTTGAAAGTGAATTCACACAATGGTTACACGATCGCCAATATGCTCCTACACTAAGAGCATTGAAAGCAAAATTGACTGCTCAACAAAGTGCAGACATCAAAGCACGTCAACGCAAACAAACAATCTCAGAAGAAGCGACGGTGGTTTCTAATCAAATGATTCAAAAAATCACAGGGCAACTGGCCAATTATCTCAAAGAAAACCCGAGTAAAGCCAACGATACACTCACTATCTTTCAAGATGTATTTCAACTCGACCCCTCTCTCGATGAATAGTCCTCTGCGTATTGGGACACGAGAGAGTCCATTGGCCCTATGGCAAGCCAACAACTTGCAGGAAAAACTAAAAACCTTGGGAATAGCCTCCACGCTGGTAGCAGTAAAAAGTCAAGGAGATATAAATCTAACTCAACCGCTTTACAGCATGGGGATTACTGGGATTTTTACCAAAACCTTAGATAGTGCCTTACTCAATAAAACCGTAGACATCGCCATTCACAGCATGAAAGATGTACCCACACTTTTACCAGAAGGCATTGTACAAACAGCCGTTTTAAAACGTGGTCTTGTGATGGATGTAATGGTGTGGAAAAACAAAGAAGTAAAAAAGAAAAAAACACGCATCATTGCCACAGGAAGTTTACGAAGAAAAGCCCAATGGCTCGGTTTATACCCCAATGACACTGTAGTTCCCTTACGTGGTAATATTCAAACACGCTTGGAAAAACTTCACAGTACTGACAACTGGGATGGAGCCATTTTTGCTGAAGCAGCTCTTGAACGCTTAGCCATTCAAAATGAAACGGTTGACAAACTAACAAACCTTATTCCTGCCCCTGCTCAAGGAGCTTTGATGGTGGTCTCACGAACAGAAGATAACCAAATTCATGAATTACTTGCCCCACTAAATAATCAAGAAAGTGAACATTGTACCTTTGTGGAACGCGATTTTTTACGCACTCTTGAGGGTGGTTGTACAGCCCCAATTGCTGCACTTGCCACTTACAAAAAAGGAACCATCGAATTTACTGGCGGATTGTATTCCTTAAAGGGCAATAAAGCAGAAGAGGTTACAGCAACATTTGCCCCAGAAGAATATAAAGAAAAAGGACGTGAATTGGCCATACAACTCTTGGCCCAAGGTGGAGCTGATTTGATGAAAGAATTTAAATCGAACTCATGAGTAGATTCCGCCTTTTATCGACCAAACTACTTGAACCAGCCCAAAAATACAGGCTAATTCATACAGGGGTAAGCTATACCGAATGGGATTTTATCAGCTGTCTTCCAAAAGCTTTCTCTGCTGACACGAACAATAAATCCCTGATCTTTACTTCCCAAAATGCAGTAAAAGCCGTCATCAATCAACAACACATTTCAGTGAAAAACTGCTATTGTGTAGGAGAAAAAACAAAATCACTTTTGGAGAAAAACGGGCAAAAAGTGACTAAAATGATGCAAAATTCAGCCGATTTGGCTACTTTTTTGGTTAAATTAGATCAAAAACAGTCTTTTTTGTTTTTTACTGGAAATGAAAGAATGCCTCATTTGGAAGAAAGTTTTCAACGTCTAGGCCTCCCCTTAGAGGTAGTAGAAGTTTACACTACAAAACCACAATCAAAAGCCTTGGGAGATTTTGATGGAATTTTGTTTTTCAGCCCCTCGGGCGTAAAGAGCTACCTTCAAAAAAACGCACTCAAGAATTCTCTTTGCTTTGCCATTGGATCTACCACAGCTAAGGCATTGGAGGAACATACCGAAACAATCATTACCGCCAGTCAACCCTCTATTGAACACCTAATTGCAGCGGTTAAAAACCATTTTACTCGTCTAGTATGATAAAGAACGATCTATTTTTACGTGCCTTGAAAGGAGAAACTGTTGAACGCCCTCCGGTTTGGATGATGCGACAAGCAGGACGCTATTTGCCTGATTTCATGAAACTGAAGGCAAAATATGATTTTTTCACGCGCTGTCAAACACCTGAACTGGCTACGGAAATCACCATCATGCCCATCAATCAAATTGGGACCGATGCAGCCATTTTATTCAGTGATATTTTGGTGGTGTTACAGGCCATGAATATTGAGGTAGAAATGAAAGCCGATGTTGGACCTTGGATTCCAAAACCAATACAAAATGCCGCTGCTTTGAATGAAGTGATTGTTCCTGACGCCAAAGTTGCTTTAGCTTACGTTATCGATGCAGTTAAGATGACCAAACAAGCCTTGAATGATGAAGTACCACTAATAGGTTTTGCTGGCTCACCCTGGACCTTGCTCTGCTATGCTGTTCAAGGACAAGGCTCCAAAAATTTTGACAAGGCAAAAGCCTTTTGCTTCAGTCAGCCAGAATTGGCCCATCGTTTTCTACAAATGATTACCGACACCACAATCGATTATCTCAAAGCAAAAGTAGCTGCTGGAGTCGATGCAGTTCAACTCTTTGATTCTTGGGGAGGCTTGCTCTCTCCCGATGATTACAACATCTTTTCGTGGCCCTATATTCAACAAATTGTAACTGCGCTTAAAGACGATATTCCCGTCATCGTTTTTGGAAAAGGGTGCTGGTTTGCTCTACATGAAATGGCCCAATCTGGGGCTAGTGCTTTAGGTGTTGACTGGACCTGTACTGCACGAAATGCACGCTACTTATCGGGGGGACAAATTACCCTACAAGGAAATTTCGATCCTTCGCGCTTGCTATCTCCCCTACCAACAATCAAAAGTGAAGTCAAAAAAATGATTGATGGCTTTGGAAAAGATCGCTACATTGTGAACCTAGGGCACGGAATATTACCCAACATTCCTGTTTCTCATGCCCAGGCTTTTGTTGATGCTGTAAAAGAATATAAGGCTTAAACCATGCGAACCCAATTTTATAACTATATCTGCAACCTACAAGACACCATCACTGCTGCACTGGAAAAAGTAGATGGAAAGTCCCGCTTCCAAGAAGATCTTTGGGAACGTGCAGAGGGCGGAGGTGGCCGAACACGGGTCATTGAAAATGGAGCTGTCTTTGAAAAAGGTGGGGTGAATATTTCTGGTGTTCACGGCAGCTTACCTGAAACAATGCAAACACACTTTAATGTAAGTGAAGCCTCTTTTTATGCCTGTGGACTGAGTTTAGTTCTCCATCCAATAAACCCAAATGCACCAACCGTTCATGCCAATTGGCGTTATTTTGAATTGTATGATTCTCAGGGAAATATTGCCGATCAGTGGTTTGGCGGTGGACTCGATTTAACTCCCTATTATTTAGTAGAAGAAGATGCAATCCACTTCCATCAAAGTTGTAAAGATGTTTGCGATCGACACCATCCTTCCTTCCATCAGCAGTACAAAAAACGTTGCGATGATTATTTTTGGAATACACACCGCAATGAAGCTCGAGGGGTCGGGGGATTATTTTTCGACTACCTAAAACCCGGACAAAAAACAATGGAGCAATGGTTTGCCTTTGTAACCGATGTGGCAGATCACTTTCTTGATGCCTACATCCCAATTATAGAAAAAAGAAAAGAACTCCCCTATACCCCAGCCCAACGTGAATGGCAAGAAATTAGACGAGGGCGGTATGTAGAATTCAATTTGGTGCACGACAAAGGCACTTTATTTGGTTTAAAAACCAACGGACGTATTGAAAGTATTTTAATGAGCTTACCCCCGCGAGTACAATGGAAATACGATCATCAGCCTGCAGCAAACTCGCCCGAGGCAGAACTGCTCGCTGTTTTAAAATCGCCAAAAAATTGGGTGTAAAAAAGGGAATTACTACCTTAATCAATAAAACGAAACGATGAGTACTTTATCCATTTTGATTGTTTTACCGCTACTGATTGTTTTTTCCTATTTGTTTGATCTTATTGCGAGAAAAACAAAATTTCCTGCCGTAATATTATTGATGTTTACCGGTATTCTTATCCGAACTGGGACCACACTTTACGGATTTACTGAGTTTAGCTTTTTGGAAAACTTAATCCCTGTTTTGGGTACTATTGGCCTAATTCTCATTGTTTTGGAGGGTGCGCTAGAACTCGATATCAAACGAGAAAAACTACCCGTAATTTTAAAAGGTTTTTTTGCTGCTGGAATTATTTTGCTGCTCAATGTTATTGGCGTGTATTTGCTTTTTTATCATTTTTTAGGGATAGGACATCAAGCAGCCGTTATTTATGCCATTCCTCTATCCATTATAAGCAGTGCAGTTGCCATCCCCTCGAGTGTAAGTCTTTTTGAACGAGACAAAGAGTTTGTGGTTTACGAATCAACTTTTTCTGACATCCTTGGAATTATGCTCTTTAATTACGCTATTCGTCAGTTTGAAACCAATCAAGTACTTGTCAGTGCTGAATCAATTGTGGGCTTGGGCTTACAAATTATCGGTGTAATTGTTGTTTCCCTTTTTATTACCTTTTGTTTGTTTCAATTGCTACAAAAAATTGAACATCATGTCAAGTTTTTCCTCATTTTAGCCCTATTGGTTTTGGTTTATGCACTGGGTAAGTTTTTTCATTTACCCGCCTTGGTAACCATCTTTATTTTTGGCTTATTTTTAAGTAACGTAAAGGCGCTCTTACCCAATTTTATGAAACGAAATTTGGATCTAGAAGAAACCCAAAAAGGATTACACGAATTCCATATTCTTACCGCCGAATCCACTTTTTTGGTGAAAACATTTTTTTTCCTTTTCTTCGGTTTTTCGATTAATTTAAGTGAATTCACAACCCTTGATCCCTTGCTGTATGGATTAGTCATTTTTGGCGCTATGTGGGGTATACGCTACCTCTATTTTACGGCGACTACCTTTAAACTTAAACCCTCACCCTTGGTCTTTATTTCCCCAAGAGGACTCATCAGTATTTTACTCTTTTTGCAAATATCAGAAGTTTCATTCATGGAAGGCGTTATTTCTGTAATAGACGAACGGGTACTTTTGGTTGTTATCTTGGCCTCTATGCTTATCATGACCAAAGGGACAATGAAAAAAAGGAGTATTGAGGAAATTCCAGATCGCTCAAATTATGATGAAATTCCCCTAGAAATAGAAAATGCTTCCACTATTGATGAAGAAGAAAACAACAGCGAAGAAACGAGTTAAACCACACCTATGTATCCACTAAAACGCAATAGACGATTACGCTCAACAGAAACCATACGTAGTATGGTGCAAGAAAACAATCTAAGCCTTAATGATCTTATCGTTCCTCTATTTGTGGTAGAAGGAGCCAAGGTCAAAGAAGAAATTCCATCCATGCCCGATTACTACCGCATGAGTCTAGATGTGTTGGTAGAGGAAGTAAATGAATTGTGGGGTCTAGGGCTAAAAAGTGTATTGCTTTTTGTTAAGGTCCCCGATCTCCTAAAAGACAATAAAGGAACTGAAGCCTTAAACCCAAAAGGTTTGATGCAATTGGCCATAAAAACTGTTAAAAAAACCTGTCCCGAAATGCTCGTCTTTACTGATGTTGCCTTGGATCCCTATTCTTCTTTTGGCCATGACGGTATTGTAGAAAAAGGCGTTATTCTGAATGACCCAACCAAGGAAGTCTTGGCAAAAATGGCTCTATCGCATGCTCAAGCTGGAGCCGATTTTGTCGCTCCTAGCGATATGATGGACGGACGTGTTGAACACATACGCGAACTACTGGAAGCTGAAGGCTTTCACCATACAGGAATCCTGAGTTATAGCGCAAAATATGCTTCTTCCTTTTATGGTCCCTTTCGAGATGCCCTAGATTCTGCCCCAGGCTTTGGCGACAAAAAAACCTATCAAATGGATTTCCATAACCGCAAAGAGGCTATAACCGAAACCCAACTGGACATAGAAGAAGGAGCAGATATTGTTATGGTAAAACCGGGCATTGCCTACCTAGATATCATACGCGATTTGGCCGAACAAATTGAGACACCCATTGCTGCCTATCAAGTCAGTGGAGAATATGCCATGCTTAAGGCTGCTGCAGCAAAAGGATGGATCGATTATGAGGCTGTTGTCTATGAACAATTAATCGCTTTTAAACGTGCTGGAGCATCCCTTATTGCTACCTATACAGCCAAAGATGTTGCCCGGATTTTAAAAAAATCTTAAGCACAGTTTAAAAAGGGCATGGATTTTGATGTTATATAAATACCCAAAATCTATGCATGAAAAAAGTACCTTTCTTAATTGTATCTCTCCTACTGTTATTTGGTTGTATAGGAGAAGACTTAATCAATGATTATGTTGATCCAGATATACGTATCTCGAATACTATCATAAGTATTCTCGAAGGACATCAGCATCAATTTATAGCACGCTTTTTTGATGAATCCGGAACAAAAGTAGAGAACCCCACCCTGGTTTGGCGTGTAGATCCTCCTTCAGCTGTAAGTATAACGCAAGACGGAACCATTAAAGCGATTACCGCTGGGCAGGCAACTGTAATCGTACAAACAACAGGTCTTCAAGGAAATATAATTGAAGCGAGAACGACATTCACTGTTACCGCTGTAGCTAGTAATGAAACTACTACCACGGAAACATCGACCATGACAACCGATACGGAGACTTCCACCATGACAACCGATACGGAAACCTCCACCATGACAACCGATACGGAAACCTCCACCATGACAACTGGTACGGAGACTTCCACCATGACAACTGGTACGGAGACTTCCACCATGACAACCGGTACGGAGACTTCCACCATGACAACTGGTACGGAGACTTCCACCATGACAACTGGTACGGAGACTTCCACCATGACGGGAGTTGTAGTTGCTCCACAATTTTTCGAGGGTGAATTACGATCAACTTCCAGCTATGCCTTAGTAGGTAAATTCCGTTATGAACACGATGGAACTCGCATTACACTTTCATTAGATAGCAGTTATCGTGCTTCTACCTCCATTCCACGTTTGTTTATTTATTTAGGAAACAATCCAAAAACAGTTAACGGCGCTTTCGAAATTGGGGAAGTAAAAGTGTTTAGTGGTGCACATCAATATGTCCTTCCACCCTCCATCGAACTAACGGATTATAAATACATCATTTATTGGTGTAAACCTTATAGTGTTCCCGTTGGGGAAGGACAAATCTTTTAATAAATGAAAAAATATATTACCCTTTGCATTGTGTTATTCGCCATAAATGCACATGCGCAATGGACACAAGAAAAAGGAAAAGGCTACTACAAAATTGGCGGTTGGTTTTTAGAAGCCGATGAACACTACACGGATACTGGTCTAACCGACCCAAATGTAACACGTGGCCATTTCATAAGCAGTTTTTATGGTCGCTATGGACTGAGCAACAAACTCACCCTTGTTGGTTACCTCCCCTATACGCAAGTCTATCAAAATGCACAGCGGTTTAGCTCTGGACTACCCACTTTAGCTGGAGAAAGCTTTTCATCTTTAGGCGATATTGATTTAGGGGTAGAATACCAATTGTGGAAAAAAACGGCTGGGCTTTTTCAACCTCATTGATCTTGGGACTTCCCACAGGAGATGACGCCGGAGGTAGTGACGGGAGTTATCAAACTGGAGACGGTGAATTCAATCAAAATCTACAATTTAATTTAGGAAAGTCCTTTTCAATAGGAAAGCAACATTTCTATTTCAAATCTAACCTTAGCATTAATCAACGCTCTAAAGGCTATTCTGATGAATGGTATTTTGGACTAGAAACGGGCACCAAAGTCGCTAAAGACAAGCTCCTTTTATTGGGTCGATATAACACCCGACAGTCCTTACAAAACGGGAATCTTTCTGCGATCAATAACAACGGAAGTATCTTTGCTAATAATGTAGAAGTTACCAACCTTGGAGGGGAGATAATCTATGGATTCAACAAAGTGTGGAGTGTAAACATAACGGGCTCATTCCCTATTTCGGGCAAAGTTATTTATAAAGCTCCTGCCCTATCTGCTGGAATTGCTTTAGAACTCTAGCCGTAGCGACGTTCAACAGCAAAAGGTGTTAAATCCAAACTGGCTTTTTGATCCGAAATAAGTTCTGCAATTAATTTACCCGTTGCGGGTCCCAAGCTCCATCCCATCATGGAATGCCCAGTGGCTAAGCTAAGGTTTTTGTATTTTGAATGCCGTCCAATAAAAGGCAATCCATCTGGAGACAACGGACGCAAGCCGCATTGTACTTCGTCTTTTGTTTTTTGTGAAATGGATACCCCAGGATAATAGTTGGCTGCAGCTGCAGCTATGGCTTCAACCCTGTTTTTTTGAATGGCGTGGTTTACCCCAGCAATTTCCATTGTTCCCGAAAAACGGGTAAAACCCCGCATGGGTGTCACGGCAACTTTACTTTCCATCAATATGGCGGGCATAGCAATTCCTGTGGGCTGCTCTTCATTGAGGCGATAGCCCTTTCCGGCTTGAATTGGTAAATTTATTCCGAGAGGTTTTAATAGTTTTTGCGACCAAGCACCCGAAGCAATGACCACTTCATCACAAATAAAATCTCCTTTATCGGTGATCACTGAGGTGACTTTTGTGCCCGATTGCTGTAGTTTTTGTACTGTAGTTTCCTGATGAATTTGCACAGCTGCTTTTAACAAATAGGCTTTCAATTGTTCCATGAATATCTCTGGCGTTGTGTGCGCATCGCAACGATATAAATAAGCCCCTGCAATATTCATGTCTATTTCCGGTTGAAGTGCATGGACTTGTTTTCGATCAATCAATGAAACATCAAGGCCAAGTTTTATGGCTTCTCGCATTACTTCGGCTTCTGCTTTTTCTGCAGCTACCGATTGGAAAGCCATCAATACACCCCTATCTTCCAAATGAAAATCAAGCTGAGGCAGGGCATCAAAATCATGATATAATTCTTTGCTCAACACATTGATGTCCTTGATCACTTTTAAGGAACGTTGTACATGTTTTTTAGAACAGGAACGCATGAATTTTAATCCCCAATCCATCAAATCTATATCCAAGCGAGGTTTTATATAAAATGGACTTGATGAATTAAACATCCACTTAAGCCCTTTTGTTATCATTCCAGGTGCAGCTAGTGGAACAATATGACTGGGAGTCAAATAGCCTGCATTAACATAGGAGGCTCCGCTGTGCATGGAACTTTTATCGAATACAACGACCTTGTGCCCTTCTTGCTGTAAAAAATAGGCCGTAGATAAACCCACAATTCCTCCACCAATAACAATAACTTTTTTAGCCATATTCATAGTACTTGAAAGCCTTCTACATAAGGATCATTCTTGTCTAAAATTATTGAATTATATCCTGTAATCCTAGCCGACCCCTCTATACTGGGAATCAGTGCTTTTTGGCCTCCAACGGTGGTTTCTTCCTCCACACGACCATTAAAAGTTGACCCTATAATACTTTCGTGAATAAAGGAATCGCCCACTTGAAGTTTTCCCTGGCTAAACCATTGTGCCATGCGGGCAGAAGTACCTGTTCCGCAAGGGGAGCGATCTATTGCTTTATCTCCATAAAAAACAGCATTTCGGGCCGTTGCTTCTTGGGAAATTGTTTCTCCGCACCACAAAACATGGCTACAGCCTTTTATGTTTTTGTCTTCGAGATGCTCAATAGTATAGGCTTCATTCACCAATTTACGCAGCGATCGACTCCATTCAATTAATTGGTCGGCAGTATAGTGCTCCAAGCCGTTGAAATTCTGTTGTACATCAATAATGGCGTAAAAATTTCCGCCATAACCAACGTCAAAGTTGATTTCTCCCAAAACGGGATGGTTTATTTTTCCTGCTGTCAATGCTAGATAACTAGGGATGTTTTTAAAGCGAATTGCCGTGACCTTATCCCCTTCTTTTGAATAACTCACTTTGACCAAACCTGCGGGTGTTTCAACACGAACTTTGCCTTCAACTCTGGGCTGAATGAGTTTCTCTTCCAATAAAATTGTCATTGCCCCAATAAGGCCGTGACCACACATGGGCAAACATCCGCTTGTTTCAATGAATAAAATGGCGACATCATTTTCTGGATCACAGGGTTCAAAATAGAAACTTCCACTCATCATGTCGTGCCCTCTGGGTTCAAACATGAGTCCTTTTCGGATCCAGTCAAATTCACGCAAAAAATGTAAGCGCTTTTCCATGATGTTTTTTCCCATTAGATTGGGGCGAGGACCTTTGACCAAACGAACTGGATTTCCTGCTGTGTGCGCGTCTATACAATCAAAAATAGGTGCTTTATTCATTGCTAACAGAATTTAAGTAGCGCTCTACTTCTTCTTCCATCAAAGGTAAAGTTAGTGTCCCTTTGCCAAGAATTAGTTCATGAAAGGCGCGAATGTCAAAGCTTTCTCCCAAATCTTCTTCTGCCCTAGTGCGCAATTCTTTGATCTTGAGTTCACCAATTTTATAGGCCAAGGCTTGTCCTGGCCAAGAAATGTATCGATCGATTTCAGTATTTATTTCATGCAAAGAAAGAGCGGTGTTTTTGGCCATAAAATCAACGGCTTCTTGGCGTGACCAACCAAAGGCGTGGATTCCAGTATCAACCACCAAACGACAAGCTCTCCACATGGAATAGGTTAGCTGTCCAAAGCGTTCAAAGGGTGTGGTGTAAATTCCCATTTCATTGGCAAGCGATTCAGTATAAAGCCCCCAACCTTCTCCGAAGGCCGATAGGTATAAATTGCGCCGAAAAGCAGGAATCGATTCGGATAATTCGGCGTTTAAGGACATTTGCAAATGGTGTCCCGGAACGGCCTCATGTGCTGAAAGCGCAGGTAAAACATATAAGGGTCGACTGGACAAATTGTAGGTATTCACCCAATAATAGCCCGGATCATTACTTTTTGGTGCTGTGGGAATATATCTCCCTCCCGTATATTTAGGTGCTATAGCAGCGGGTACCGCCGCAACCCCATAGGGTTTTCGTGGAAGGGTTTTAAAAAAGCGTGGCAATTGCTCATCCAAGCGTTTTGAAATATCTCGAGCACGCATCAATAATTCTTCAGCTGTTTTCGCATAAAATTGAGGGTCACTTCGCAAGAATGTAAAAAAATCGGCAAAGCTGCCCTTAAAATCAACTTCCTTGATGATGCTTTCCATTTCAGCGCGAATGCGGTCTACTTCAAGTAACCCAATGGAATGAATTTCTTTTGCTGTCAGGGTTAAGGTTGTGTAATAAGCAATTCTGTTTTCGTAATAGGCCAAACCATTGGGTGTCTCACTTACGCCAATCGCTGTGCGCGTATGTGGATAATACTCCTCTTCAAAAAAGGTTTTAATTTTTTTGAATGAAGGAATGACAGCCTTCTCCACAAGCTCACGCGCAAGTCGGCGAATACTATCCTGCTCTTTGTTGGAAAAGCTAGAAGGTAATTTGAGGAAAGGAGAAAAATAAAAATTCTCCTCTGCTGTTGGAGTAATGTGTTGTAGATAAGAGTTTTCATATCCTTTGAAAATAACTTGTGGCTGTGAAATTCCCACATCTATTCCCTGCTGAATTAAAGTGATTTGTTGGCTCACAAAAAGTGGGATTGCCTCTAGTAAAGAAATATAGTCAACCACTTCTTCTCTTGTACTTAGGGGCTGAACTTTATATACTAAATCATTGTGGAAACCTGCGTCCGACAAAATAGGATTAAGATGAGTTTGAAATGCATAATCCATCAAATTGTTCTTCAAAATGAATTGTAGCATCTTTAAAGAAGTTTGCTCCTCGGTGCTAAGATTTTCAGCCGGAATTGTGGCTAACTTTTGCTGAGTTTCTTCCCAAAAAATTACCTCCCTTTCGAAGCGTTCTTTTGAAAAATCGCCCAAGGGGAATTCTTTTTTGTCATACGCTTGAAATTGCTCATATTCATCAAAAACGAGTTGTAATTGATGAGAAGGATTTGATGTAGAACACCGAATAAATAAAAAGAGTACAACTAGGGGAACATAATTTTTCATTGGCTTTCTTTTGTTAGAACACCGTTGACTACTCTATTCAGATGAAGCGGGTTCTTCTTTTGCAAGGCAGGGGGAAGCAAGGTGTCAGGACAATCTTGATAGGCAATTGGGCGTAACCATCGGAAAATTGCATCGGTTCCAACGGCCGAGAATCGGCTGTCTGTAGAAGCCGGAAACGGCCCTCCATGCATCATGGCTTGGGTCACTGCAACACCTGTTGGTACACCTTCAAAAAGAATTCTTCCTGCCTTTTCTTGTGCCAGCGGTAAGAGTCGAGCAACATCTTTATGGTCTTTGTCATCTCCAATAAGGGATAGGGTCAATTGACCGTCCAAGCTATTCAAAATAGCTTCTACTTCTGTCAGCTGTTCACATCCAATAAAAAGAGAATAAGGACCAAAAACCTCTTCGGCCCAATGCAGGTTCTTTAAAAAAGCAGTTGCGATAGTAAAACCCATTGCAGCAGGGACTCCTCCAACAACTTTGAGTTCTTTTTGGTGTTGGTTTAACTTCGACTCAAACTGCGTTAAAATAGATTGGTGCACCATGGGCTGTTTCTCTTTTGTCTGAATACACCTTATTAGCGCTTCTTCAAAAACAGCGCGTTCATGGGCACTGCCTAGAGCTATAATCAGTCCTGGATTGGTACAAAATTGTCCACTCCCAAGCGTAATTGAATCTGCCAATTGCTTTGCTAGATCTTCCTTATTGGCCAGAGCATGCGGGAGAATCACCATGGGATTAACACTACCCATTTCAGCAAAAACAGGAATGGGTTCTGGGCGCTGTTGCGCCATATCATAGAGGGCTTTTCCTCCTTTAAAACTACCTGTAAAACCTACTCCTTTCAACAAGGGGTGGAGAACTAAATCTTGTCCAAGCTCATGCCCTTCTGCTTGTAAATGGGAGAAAATGCCTGCGGGTAATCCACTATTCATTACTGCTTGATGAATGGCTGAAGCAACCTTAAAGCTGGTGTAAGGATGATAGGGATGGCTTTTAACGATGACTGGACAGCCGGCGGCAAAAGCAGAAATACTATCCCCTCCAGCGGTTGAAAAAGCCAAGGGAAAATTACTTGCCCCAAAGACAGCAATGGGCCCTATGGGATGGTTCATTTTTCGTAAATCAGCCGTTCCTTCTTTTGATTCTATGATGGGTTGGAGGTAATTTCCTTCTTCCAAAAGTTCAACAAAGCGAAGAATTTGTCCTATTGTTCGACCAAACTCACCATCTGCACGTGCAGCTGGGAGTTGAGATTCGGCAGTATATGCCGCTATAATTTCGTCCTTGTTTGCCGCTAAACAATGGATCAGATCTTTTAGAAAATTTGCCCTTTCTTGTGTGGTGGTTTCAGCAAACGCTTGAAAGGATTCTTTTGCAGCTATTAAGGCGCGATCAACAGCAACTTTAGTCGCAGAAGAAAAAGTTCCCAGTGGAGTAATAAAGGTCTCTGCACTTTCTTCCCAGCTCCCAGCAATTAAATTTTTTATGATGCTCATAGGTATTTTTTATATTCAGATACATCTGGACGTGTTTCCATTGCTGCCTTAATGATGGCTAAAACGCGCTGCTCTTCTGCACCTACTAACGCTAATCGTGGGGGTCGAACATGCCCAGTTCCTAAGCCTGTAGCCACTTCACATAATTTGATGTTTTGAACCAATTGAGGGGATATATCTAATTCTAACAAGGGCATGAACCAACGGTAAATGTCCCTTGCTTTTTCTAGTTCTCCGTTCTTCACATAGTAAAAAATAGCGGCTGTTTCTTCTGGATAGGCATCGACCAAACCAGCCACCCAGCCATCTGCTCCCATAACCAAAGCTTCCATGGCAAGGGTATCTACCCCACAAAGAATCGCAAAACGATCACCAAATCGGGAACGCATGCGAGTAATATTGGTAATGTCTCGGGTGGACTCTTTAACAGCATTAATGTTTGCATTCGCTTTTAAGTTGTCAAACATGTCCATGGTCACTTCAATTTTATAATCTACAGGGTTATTGTAGATCATTATTGGAAGCGTGGTTGCTTTTGCAATTGCCTCAAAGTAAGCGACTGTTTCTCGATCGGTTGCTTTATAGCGCATTGGCGGAAGAAGCATTAGTCCATTTGCACCCATCTTTTGGGCGTTCTTGGCCGCAGCAATAGCCTCTTGTGTGGACTGTTCTGCAATATTTAAAACCACTGCAACCTGATCACCAACCTCTTTAAGGGTAGTACTGACCAAAATATCCTTTTCTTGCGGGGTTAAGGTGCTTGCTTCCCCTAAGGTTCCCCCTAAAATAATCCCTGAAGCCCCAGCATTTACTTGTGCATGAAGGTTGATACAAAAAGCCGATAGGTCTAGGTTTCCTTGAGCAGAAAACTGTGTGGTGATGGCAGGCATTACTCCTTGCCATTGCATTGATTTTAAACTCGATTCCATGGGTTAGAATTTATTTAACTAAAATAAGAACTTTATTTTGTTTAACTTTAACTAAAATATTAAAACCCAACTTTGGATACATTTTATTTAGAAAGTCCATTGGGCACAATTAAGGTAAAAGGGGATGCTGCTGGGATACAAGAAATTTACTTTGAGGAAGCACGATTAAATGATGCTGCGACTGTACCCAAAAATTTAGCTCCTTGCGTTGAACAACTTCAACAGTATTTTGACGGCAAGCGCCAGCAGTTTGATTTCAATATCAATCCGCAAGGAACCGTTTTTCAACAAAAGATATGGCAGTTGTTGGGAGATCTCCCCTTTGGACGAACGCTATCCTATCTAAAATTAGCCCGTTCATATGGAAACGCAAAAGCTATTCGTGCCGTTGCGGCTGCCATTGGAAAAAATCCTATCTTAGTCGCTATTCCTTGCCATCGTGTTATTGGAAGTGATGGAAGTCTTGTGGGATATTCTGGTGGAATTGATCGTAAGCGAAAACTTCTGCAACTTGAAGGATATCCGATGCAAACATCATTAATTTAATTTCTTCCGTTGTTGACGGAAATCATAGTATGAAAAAATTTATAACTTACTTCTTTGGAGCGGTGCTCTTGTCTTTCTTATTACTCTACATCAGCCCGTATAATTTTTTACTCATTGCAGCGCAAAAACTCTTTGAAACAGGGAGAGATACCGCCTTTTTAGAAGACTATGCCTATTTTGACAATCGAGTGGTTGAGGCCGCAGAAAATGTAGTCGAATGGCCCCTGCACCAGCAATATAACACCATTCCTCTTTCAGATAAAATTGAGGCTGTTCACTCAAAATACCGCTCGGTTGCCTACTTGGTCATTTATAAAGATAGTCTCTTGCACGAGTCCTATTTTGAAGGCTATGATGCACGTTCCAAGAGCAATTCTTTTTCGGTGGCAAAGAGCTTTGTGTCGGCCATGTTAGGGAAAGCCATTGAACAAGGTTATATCAAAAGTTTAGATCAAAAGGTAAGTGATTTTTATCCTCAATTTGGTGAAGGAAAAGCCGCTCAACTAACGGTTGGGGATTTGTCTTCGATGGCCTCTGGTATGGACTGGAATGAAAAATATGACCTCTCCGTTAATGGAATGATGGAGGCCTATATTACGCCAAATTTAGATCGCTTATTATTGAATACTCGCATTGTAGATGAGCCTGGACAAGCATTTCGCTATTTGAGCGGGAACACTCAACTCTTGGGAATGATCATTACCAAGGCAGTTGGACAATCTTTAAGTGCTTATTTTACAGAGCATTTTTGGCAACCCATGGGTGCAAAAGAAGATGCGCTTTGGCAATTGGACAGCGAGGAAAATGGCATGGAAAAGGCCTATTGTTGCTTTGCCTCTAACGCCAGAGATTTTGCCCGCATGGGGAAATTATACAAAGACAACGGGGAATGGAATGGAACACAATTATTAGATTCAGCTTTCATTGCATTGAGTACTCGTCCACGCTTTGAAGAAAGTCCAGAATATGGCTACGGCTGGTGGTTGACAGATTACAATGGAGAGAAAGGTTTTGCCATGCGAGGTCATTTAGGCCAATACATTATTGTTTTCCCTGCCACTGATTTGATCATTGTTCGCTTGGGGCATATGAAGGGACCAAAATTAAATCGTTTTGGAACCCAAACCTTTCACGATTATATTCAAGAAGGATTCGAAATGATAAACAATGTTAGCCAACCTTGATTTAACCAAAGTGCTCTTTCTCGATATTGAAACTGTTCCAGAAGAGGAAGCCCACGCCAATCTTTCTGATAGTCGACAAGCACTTTGGGAGCAGAAAACAAGCTATCAGCGAAAAGACGAAATCACTGCTGAGGCCTTTTATAAAAGGGCTGGAATATGGGCTGAATTTGGTAAAATTGTATGTATCTCTGTGGGGTTTTTTGACACCACACAAGCCAACAACCGAAGCTTACGCATCAAAAGTTTTTCAGGAGAAGAGGCCAGTATTCTAGAAGCGTTTAAACAACTTTGCGATGAACACTTTTACTTAAAATCTCACCTGCTTTGTGCCCATAATGGAAAGGAATTTGATTTTCCCTATATCGCACGGCGCATGGTTATTCATCGCATTGCCTTGCCAAAAATTTTGGATTTATTTGGGAAAAAACCATGGGAAGTTCCTCATTTAGACACCCTACAATTATGGAAATTTGGGGACTACAAACACTATACATCCTTAGCGCTTTTGGCCGATATTTTTGGCATTCCCACACCCAAAGAAGACATCGATGGGAGTGATGTTGCACGCGTCTATTACCAAGAAAAAAATCTTGAACGCATTGTTCGTTACTGCGAAAAAGACGTCTTGACCCTGGCACAAGTCTTTTTGACCTTCTTACGGAAACCCTTGCTGGAAGAAAATCAGATTGTATGGCTGAGCAAATAGAAAAACCGCTTTTATCGATTTCTAAGCTCTCGCTTTCTTTGGGGGAAAAGAAAATTTTGAATCAGATTAGTTTGAACCTATACCGCAATGAGATTCTTGCCCTAGTTGGCGAATCGGGTAGTGGAAAGTCGGTTACTGCACAGGCCATAATGGGCTTATTACCCCCCAAAAACACCCATATAGAAAAAGGAGAGGTCCACTACAATGGCAAAAATCTCTTTACTCAAACAGCATTGGATTGGCAGCAGTTGCGGGGAAAAGAAATTGGAATGATTTTCCAAGAACCCCAGTCCTCTTTGAATCCGTCCATGCGTTGTGGGAAACAGGTGGCCGAAATGGGGAAGCAGCACTTTTCTCCCTCCCTTTCTAAACTAGAGCTGAAAGAAAAAGTACTCTCGGCCTTCCAAGAAGTCCAATTGCCCGATTCTGAACGAGTATTTAACGCCTATCCACACCAATTGAGCGGAGGGCAAAAACAACGTGTCATGATTGCCATGGCCTTGCTCTGTAAACCAAAATTATTGATCGCAGACGAACCCACAACCGCTTTGGATGTTCTCGTTCAGCAAGACATCATTCTTCTCATTAAGCGTTTGCAAAAGCAAAATAATATGAGTGTTTTGTTTATTTCGCACGATCTAAGTCTAGTGGCCAATTTGGCGGATACTATAGCCGTAATGCAAGATGGAAAACTGGTCGAGATTGGTAAAACACAACAAATCTTTACCGCACCAAAACACCCTTATACCCAAGGTCTTTTGGGAGCACGTCCAGCTGCTTCCCAGCGAGTAAAATGGTTGCCAACATTGGATGATTTCACCAAAAAAACCTATCATCCACAAGCCGTTTTAGCAGAAGAGCGATCTAGAGCACTCAAAGACATTTATGCCCAAACGCCTATCCTTTCTGTCAAAGGAGTAATGAAAGATTATATGGCTTCCAGAGGTCTTTTGGGAAAAGCGAAAAAAACTACTGCTCTAAAAAATGTTTCATTTGACCTTTTCGCTGGGGAAACACTCGGTTTGGTTGGAGCCTCGGGCTGTGGAAAGTCGACCTTGGCCAAGGCCTTGGTCTTTTTAGATCAGCCAACTGCTGGTGAAATTCATTGGGAAGGAAAACGCATTGATTCTTCCAACAAAAAACAAATCAACCAATTGCGGAAAGATGTTCAGTTTATATTTCAGGATCCTTATGCTGCCCTCCACCCACTAAAACAAATTGGCGCTGCAATTGAAGAAGTGCTTCAGGTACATACTAGATTAGACCAAAACGATCGACGAATTCGTTGTCTAGAATTAATGGATCAAGTTGGACTAGCTCAAGATTTTGCCTCTCGTTACCCTCATGAACTTTCTGGAGGACAACGCCAACGCGTGGTAATTGCGCGTGCTTTGGCCGCAGAACCCAAAGTTTTATTGTGTGATGAGTCTGTTGCCGCTTTGGATATATCTGTACAAGCGCAGGTGTTGAACCTCTTGAACAAATTAAAAGAACAACTCCAGCTTTCCTATATATTCATCTCGCATGATTTGGCCGTGGTCAAACATATGGCCGATAAGATCATGGTCATGCATGACGGAAAAATTGTAGAGGAGAACGAAGCCGATGCCCTTTATCTAGATCCCCAAACCAGCTTTACCAAAAAACTTTTGGAGGCTATTCCGAAGGGGACAGCACATTTGACCGTTGATCTATAAAAATAAATCAATGGAAATTTATTATCTTTAAACAGAAACAAAAACACCGCCAACGGAAGCAATGCCATGGATGCCCTTAGCGATAAACACAAAGACAGAAAAAACCAGCTAATCTTAGCAGTGGATTTTATGGAATAAAGAATACTTATTTAAATAAGTATTTTTGAACTAGCCCCTAACCGAAAAATTCTACTGTGCTAAATTCTGAGTTCTCGAAATAAAAAGTAAAATATGCCAACCAAGACTTCCCAAGTCTTCTAAACCATACTTTAATGAACCTACACCCCAACAGTCCTCAAAATCCTCTTTCAAAACCCCTAAAATCTGGAAAATACGAACCTCAAGTTGCAAACTTTGAGCTGAGAGAATTGTATTTGGTCCTATATAGCCTCGTGTCTATTGTGTAGGATTCAAAAGAATAAATTTTTAAAAGTCCGTAAAAATAAATTAACCCAATATTATAAAAATCATCTACTTATGAAATCATTTACACTCATCTTGTTTTTCCTTTTGTGCTTAGGTTGCGAAAAAGAAGAAGAAGAACCTTGTATAGAAAGGATTTGTCCGGATGGATTTCTAAATTGTTTTGACCGCCCTTGCTATTTAAGTTTTGGAACAGCAGTTTCATCAGACACGATTAAGCTTGTCACTGTTTTAGATGCTGAATGATCCCTAAAATAAAGGAGGTCCAAAGTTTTATTGTGTGATGAGTCTGTTGCCGCTTTGGATATATCTTTACAAGCACAGGTGTTGAACCTCTTGAACAAATTAAAAGAACAACTCCAGCTTTCCTATATATTCATCTCGCATGATTTGGTCGTGGTCAAACATATGGACGATAAGATCACAGTCATGCATGAGGGAAAAATTGTGGAGGAGAACGAAGCCGATGCCCTTTATCTAGACCCGCTAACCAACTTTACCAAAAAACTTTTGGAAGCTATTTCGAAGGGGATTTAAAAATAATTTATATTTTTATTAAACCTAATTCCAAAATCTACACTCCTGCCATGAAAAACCTACACAACCCATACTAAGATCGTATTAATTATTGTTCGCCTTTTTTTTAAAAAAAGAGAGCATCAACGGATAACATATTCAATTGATTAAAACAATCCTATTTAATTTTTAATCCGCCCCGATGAAAAAACAACTTTTAATTTTAACATTACTCCTAAGCCTAATCAGCAATGCTCAAATTATTTTTGAAAAAGGGTATTACATAACTAATGATGATCAAAAAATTGATTGCTTCATCAAAAATAATGATTGGAAATACAATCCCTCTGAATTTGACTACCAACTCTATTTGGGGCTGAGATAAAAAAAGCTAGCATTGAAAACGTTAAAGAATTTGGTATAGATGGTTACTCAAAATATATTCGCGCCAAAGTAAAAACTGATCGATCAAGTCAAAAATTAAAGCAACTAACCTATGAAAAGAACCCAACTTTAAAAGAGGAAATCTTATTCTTGAAACCGTTGATTGAAGGTTCCCATAGTTTGTATGAATATGAAGACCCAATTTCTCAAACTTATTTCTACGCAAAAGAAGATGGGATTATAGAGACCTTGATTTATAAAAAATATCTCCGATCAAAATTTGAAATAGCTGAAAATATTCAATTTAAAAGACAGCTATGGAATAACTTTAAATGTGATTCTTTCTCCCAAAAAGATATTGAGTTATTGAAGTACAACAGAGAAGAATTAATTAAATTTTTTGCTAAATACCACGAATGCCACAACAGTGATTTTACTCGTTATGATCACGACAAAAAGAGAGATCTTTTTAATCTAAGCATTCGCCCTGGTCTCAATTATACTTCTTTCTCAATTGATAATTCGCAAACAGATACATATGACACTGATTTTGTTAGAAGAGCTACCTTTAGACTTGGTATTGAAGCAGAGGTTATTCTCCCTTTTAATAAAAACAAATGGGGGTTACTATTTGAACCTACTTATCAAGAATTTAAGGCTAAGTCAGAAAATTCAAGAACTACCGCAGAAGTTAACTATCGTTCCATTGAATTGCCCATTGGACTCCGCCATTACTTTTTTTTGAATGAGAACAATACGTTTTTTATTAATGGAATCTGCCTCTTTGACTTTACAAATGACTCCTTTATTCATTTTAACTCAGTACCAACATTTGAGTTTGTATCAAATATTAATTTTGGCTTCGGTATTGGCTATAAATACAATAACCGATATGGAATCGAACTAAGGTATCACTCCAACCGGGAGTTATTAAAAAATTATTCCAGCTGGTCTTCAGATTATAAAACGGTATCATTCATTATTGGGTATTCCTTTTTATAGAAGATGTATACTGCATTAAAAAATAGCACTGAAAAGGCATTTTCTTAAGGAGCAGGATTTGGAATACTTTCTTGCAGCCTATCGATGGCTTTGAGTATTTCCTTGTCAAGGCTAAGGTCGACGGAATCGATATTTTCTTTCAATTGCTCCAAATTGGTTGCACCAATAATGTTGGCGGTCAAAAAAGGACGACTGGTCACAAAGGCAAGGGCCATTTGCGTGAGCGAAACACCAAATTCTTGGGCTATTTGATAATATCCTTCGGTCGCTTTGATACTGTTGTCGCCATTAAATCGGGCCAAATTTGGAAACAATTTAAAACGCGATTTGTCTGGCATACCGTCGCGGTACTTTCCGGTCAAACGACCAAAACCAAGGGGAGAATAAGCCAATAATCCCATTCCTTCTCGCATACAAACCTCGGAATTTCCAACTTCAAACAATCGGTTGAGCAGGCTATAGGGATTTTGTACTGTAATCATTTTGGGATAACCCTGCTTGGCCAGTTCAGCGAAACGCATAATTCCCCAAGGAGTTTCATTGGATAAACCAATCTGTTTGATTTTTCCTTCCTCGATTAAACTGGCGAAAGTTGCTAGGATCTCCTCGAAATTCTCTTTCCATGGATCATTGTCTGGGTGATTTCTATACCCTCGTACGCTAAAAAAATTGGTTTTTCTTTCCGGCCAATGCAATTGATAAAGGTCCAGGTAATCGGTTTGCAAACGCTGTAAGCTGCCCTCGACCGCTTCGCGTATATGTTTTGGGCTAAAGTGTTCATGATCGCGAATATGTGCGGTATAATCGCCCGAACCAGCGATTTTTGAGGCCAAGACAATTTGGTCTCTTTTCCCGGTTTTCTTGAACCAATTCCCCATGATGCGTTCTGTATCTGCATAGGTTTTTGGTGTAGCAGGAACTGGATACAATTCTGCCGTATCAAAGAAATTAATTCCACGTTCAAGGGCATAGTCCATTTGGTCGTGTCCCTCTGCTTCCGTGTTTTGATTGCCAAAGGTCATGGTACCCAAGCAAAGTTTACTGACTTTGATGTCAGTAGAAGGTAATGTAGTATAGTTCATAAAAATATTTAGTCCACTCGTTCTAACAATTCAGCAATCTTGTCCAGTTTTGGGCTCAAAATTACTTCAATTCGACGGTTTTTAGCTTTCCCTTCTACCGCTTTGTTGGAGGCCAAAGGAAGGTGTTCTCCGCGGCCTGCTGCAGTTAGGTTTTCTGGTTTAATGGTTTTGTTTTTCAACAATAGTTTTACAATTTCGGTGGCACGTTTGGTCGATAGATCCCAGTTTCCGCTTAAATGCTCATTTCCTATATAGGGATCTGTATCTGTGTGACCTTCAATTAAAATCGCAATGTCTGGATTGGCCGCCAACACATTCCCCAATTGCTTTAATGCTTGCTTTCCAGTACTTCCAACCGACCAACTTCCCGATTGAAACAAGAGTTTGTTTTCCATAGAAACATATACTTTTCCTCCCCGTCGCTCAACAGATAATCCATTCCCTTCAAAGCTGTTTAAGGCATTCGCCAAGGTGTTTTTTAAGGTACTCATTATTGCTTCCTTTTCTGAGATCAAGTCTTCGAGTTCTTCTACACGGGCAGAGCGGGAAGACAATTCATTTCGAAGGGAATCTAGGCGACCGCGTTCGTCCAACAATTCTCCTTCCTTGATTTGAATTTTTTCCAACAAACCTCTATTGGTTTCAATGCTGGCTTGCAAGGCTTCGTTGCTGTTTTCCTCTAAGGCGCTATAGGCATCTTGGAGAGTGGCCAAAGTCCCCGAAGTTGTGGCCAATAATTGACTTTGCTTTTCGTATTGACCAACCAATTCCCCATAGTGGTAACGCAAAGAATCATAGTTTTTAATCAAGCTGTCGTGCTCGTTTTCTAAATTGACATGTGCCACTTTTAAATTGGCGTAACGGTCCTCAATTTCATTGAACATTTTGGAGGAAACACAACTTGTGACGAAGGGAAATAGAAGGAATAGGAATATTTTTTTCATGAAATGAAGGTGTCTATTTATTTATTCTAGGGTTAATTCTACGACAACGGGACAATGGTCTGAATGATATGCTTCTGGCAAAATATAGGCCCGGTGTATAGTGTCTTTCAAAGGAGCACTAACCAAGGCATAATCAATTCTCCAGCCCTTGTTGTTTGCCCGAGAATTAGCACGATAACTCCACCAGCTGTAATGATGGGGTTCTGGATTTAGCGAACGAAAAGAATCAATGAAACCACTATTGAGAAATCCATCTAGCCAAGCGCGTTCTTCGGGTAAAAATCCAGAGACATTTTTATTGCGAACGGGATCATGAATATCGATTGCTTGATGACAAATGTTGTAATCTCCACAAATGACGAGGTTTGGAATTTCTTGCTTGAGTTGATCAACATAGGCTTTGAAATCGTCCATAAACATGAATTTATGTTCCAAACGAGCCATATTGGTTCCCGAGGGGAGATATAAACTAATGACCGAACAGTGTTCAAAGTCGGCACGTATGACCCTTCCTTCAAAATCTATGTGGTCAATTCCTGTTCCAAATTCCACATGCTTTGGCGCTACTTTACTTAAAATTGCCACTCCGCTATAGCCTTTTTTTTGTGCCGAAAACCAATAATGGCTATAGCCTAACGCTTCAATTTCGCTCATATCAACCTGTTCTTCAACGGCTTTGGTTTCTTGCAAACACAGCACTTCTGGATTAGCCGCTTTTAACCACCCCACAAAATCTTTTTTGAGGGCAGCTCGAATACCGTTAACGTTGTACGAAATGATTTTCATTTTGCTCTAAATTACAGATTTGTTTTCTATCTTTATTATGTCTATTTAAATCTTTATCCTCAAAACTATGAACACTTTTTTAAACCCTAGCTCCCTTAGAAAAAAAATATTATACGTCTTTGTTTTTAGCAGTGTCTGTTTATTACAAGCGCAAAAAAGCCAGCCCCTGGACAGTATTCAACCCAAACACGAGGTTCGATTAGATATTTTCCAACTCATTGTTTTGCCTGGAATCGATGTTTCGTATGAAAATTATATTGACGAGTTGTCCAGTTGGGGAATCTCCGCTTTTTTAAATTTAGATAGTTTTTATCTCGAAGGCTATCGTTTTGAACGCTTTGAAATATCTCCTTACTATCGATTGTATTTTTGGAATATAAAAGATAATAATGCTGGCTTCTTTGTTCAACCCTTTTTTAGTCTCACAAAAGGAATCTATGACACCTATGATCAAAACTATCAAAATTATAATGAGGAGGACTTTTTTGGTCTATCGGGTGGGGCGCTAATTGGTCAAAAATGGGTAAACAAAAAAAATTACACCTTTGAAATTCATGCAGGAGTAGGACGCTATTTTGCTTTTGATGAAGGGAACGCTTACCAAGAAGGAACTGCTTATCCAAGAATTAACTTTTCCATTGGAAAACGCTTTTAGATTTTCTTCAACCAGTTTTTAATGTTAAGCTTCTCATCGAGCAATTTAGGCAAGTGTGCAATAGCAATACGTTCTTGTTGCATACTATCCCGATCGCGAAGGGTTACTGATTTGTCTTCCAAAGATTGGTGATCTACTGTAATACAAAAAGGAGTACCAAGGGCATCTTGACGACGATAACGGCGACCAACAGCATCTTTTTCGTCATAAGCAGTGGTGTGTTCCCACTTGAGTAGATCAACGATTTCATTGGCTAGCTCTGGAAGCCCATCTTTTTTTACCAAAGGCAATACAGCCACTTTGGTCGGAGCCAGTACCGCCGGCAATTTGAGGAGTGTTCGTGTACTTCCATCTTCCAAGCTTTCTTCGCGCAATGCCCACGAAAAAACAGCTAAAAACATACGATCTAGACCAACCGAAGTTTCCACCACATAGGGCACATAATTTTCATTTCGCTCAGGATCAAAATACTGTAATTTCTTCCCAGAAAACTCTTCATGACTCGAAAGATCAAAATCGGTTCTGGAGTGAATTCCTTCCAGTTCTTTGAAACCAAAAGGAAACTTAAATTCAATATCAGCAGCGGCATCGGCATAATGGGCTAATTTTTCGTGGTCGTGGAAACGATAATTTTCTTGGCCCATTCCCAAAGACAAATGCCAATTTAAACGGGTTTGCTTCCACTGCTCATACCATTCTTTCTGTGTTCCAGGTGGAATGAAGAATTGCATTTCCATTTGTTCAAATTCGCGCATCCGGAAAATGAATTGGCGAGCCACAATCTCGTTCCGAAAAGCTTTTCCCGTTTGGGCAATTCCAAAAGGGATTTTCATGCGTCCCGTTTTTTGAACGTTCAAAAAGTTGACAAAAATTCCCTGAGCCGTTTCTGGGCGGAGATATAAATCCATGGCCGAGTCTACCGAAGCACCCAGTTTAGTTCCAAACATCAAATTGAATTGCTTGACATCTGTCCAGTTGCGAGATCCTGATTCAGGGCAGGCAATATCCAATTCTTCAATTAAGTTTTTGACGTCTGCTAAATCCTCTTTTTCGAGGGATTGCCCCAAACGCTTGAGAATGACGTTTATCTTTTCTTGATAACCAACAACCCTTGGGTTGGTTGCCACAAACTGTTCTTTATCAAAACTGTCGCCAAAGCGTTTTGCTGCCTTAGCTACTTCTTTCTCTATTTTGGCTTCAATTTTACCACAATAGTCCTCCACCAAAACATCGGCTCGGTAGCGTTTTTTTGAATCTTTATTGTCGATCAAAGGATCATTAAACGCATCTACGTGACCAGAGGCTTTCCAAGTGGTGGGGTGCATAAAAATGGCTGCATCAATTCCAACAATATTACTGTGGAGCTGAACCATGGATTTCCACCAATAGTCACGAATATTTTTCTTTAAAGCTACTCCGTTTTGCGCATAGTCGTATACGGCACTTAATCCATCGTAAATTTCACTTGAAGGGAATACAAATCCGTATTCTTTTGCGTGGGAAATGATTTTTTTGAAATCTGTCATGGGACAAAAATAACCCTTTTTCGTATTTTGTAATAACCAAATCGTACCGAAATGCCTAATGTTATTGTTCGTTTATTAAATGACCTCTTTTCACTTGTGTTTCCTCAACATTGTTTGGGCTGTGGAAGGGAACTGTTTTCTGCCCATAAAATCATTTGCTATTCTTGTGAACTGGACCTACCCATGACGTATTTTCATCTACAACAAGGGCGAAAGTTGAAGGATAAAATGAGGCTTGATCCCAAGATAAACGAAGTGTTCTCACTCTACTTTTTCAACGAAAATGGACGCATTGAAAGCTTGTTGTATGAATTAAAGTATAAAGGAAACCAAAGGGTTGGCCACTTTTTTGGTCAAAAGTTAGCGGGAATTATTGCTGAAAAAAAAGTCTATTTTGATGGGATTATTGGTGTTCCCTTGCACCCAAAGCGAAAACGCAAACGCGGCTTTAACCAAATGGATCTAATTGGAAAATCTTTGAGTAGATCTTCGGGAATCCCGTATTGTGAAGATGTGCTTGTTCGTTGGAAAAACACACCAGCCCTTTCCAAAACAAAGGGAGATCGGACTCAAATTGTCGGTAACGCTTTTGGGATCAATGCTGCTAAAAAGTTAGCGGCTGGACACTATCTTTTGATTGACGATATTTATACAACAGGTGCGACGCTTAATGCATGTAGCTCAGTTTTATTGGCAGATGCTAAATTTCAACTAAGTATTGCGACCATTGCTTGTAGAAATTAACAGATTATTGTTTTACTTTTACACCCTATGCGAAAAACACTCGCCCTCATTGTGCTTATACTGTGTCTTGTGTCTACCTCACAATGCGCTAAAAGAGGAGCGCCCACTGGTGGTGTTAAAGACAGCATCCCTCCTGTTTTATTAAATGCTAATCCCCCGTTAGAAACGGTCAACTTTGACGCAGAACGCGTGGTCATGGTTTTCGACGAATATATTCAGCTGAGTGATATTGCCAACCAGTTGATTGTTTCTCCCCCTTTAGAAACGAGTAGTTATAAAATTTTACCCGAGGGCACCATTAGCAAAAAAGTGGAAATTCGGTTTGAAGAAGCTCCACGAAAAAACACGACCTACACCTTTAATTTTGGATCAGCCATTAAAGATTATAACGAAGGAAACCCTTTGCCCTTTTTCAATTACACTTTTTCTACTGGGGCCTATCTCGATTCTCTACGTCTATCTGGTAATGTTATGGATGCCTATGAAATTGATTCGTTGAAAGGAATCTCTATTCATCTTTATCCCATTGATTCGACCTTTACCGACTCAACCATTTACCTCGAAAAACCACTTTATGTAGGAAATACGCTTGACAGTATATACTTCAACTTACAAAGTTTAGCCCCTGGAGAATACGAATTTTTAGCCATTGAAGATGTGGGGGGAAACTATTTGTACGATCAGGGTTTGGATAAGATTGGGTTTTTTGAAAAACCCATTCGCTTACCCGAAGATTCGCTGAAGTTTCCTTTTTTGTTTAAAGAAAAAGCTCGTTTCCGATGGGGTCGACCTCGTTTTATCAACGACCATCATATTGAATTTGGCTACTATGGTGAAGTAGGGGAACAAAAGATCCTTTTTGATTCACTATTTACAGAAACTGCTGCTGGTTTTTTTACACAAGATCGCCTTAAAGACACCCTACACTATTGGTTTACCCCCCAGAAAGAACTGGACTCTTTGGTCATCGGATTAGAGGAATTGGACTCTATCCGTGAAATTATAGTCAAACCATATAAACTCGTGAACGACTCGCTAGAATTGTCCCTAACACCGCGAAATGGAGGTGTTCTGCATTTTTTAGACACCCTAACGATAGAAAGTAATTTACCTCTTCAAGAAATAAATGAGGATTTTATTCAGATTTTCGACATTGACACCCTTGAGGTTGACTTCAGTACCCGCTTAGATGAAAATAAAGATAGGGTCTATGTTTCTTTTGAAAAAGTCCCCAATGATGTATACCGCATTCAACTTTTACCCAATGCAATTACTGATTTTTTAGGCGCAACCAACGACACCTTATTCCACCAACTAAAAACCCAAGAAATTGAAAAATATGGCACCCTCTTTCTCACCATAAATCGAAAAGATAAAACAATCCCCTATTTTTTTGAAATTATTGATCGCAAAGGAAAGCTGGTTCGGAAAGTCCGTCAAAATAAAGATGACTTTTATACAATTGAGTTTTTACTTCCCAATGACTATCAAATTAGGTATGTGAAAGATTTAAACAACAATGGAAAATGGGATACCGGTAGATATTTAGAAAAACGCCAACCGGAACAAGTTGTTTACCTCAAAGAAGCTTTGAGCTTGAGGGCCAATTGGGATTTGAATGAAACCCTTACGATTGAATAAGAAAGGAATCACGGTCGTTTAAAAAATTTAACTTAGTCCTCACCAATTGCTGCTTAGCTTTATCCAACTGAAGCGTTATTTGTCCTTCTTCGTTTTCGGTGGTTCCTCCTATTTTTTCTCCTAGAAAATCATAGATAGCGGTATGTCCAGGATACTGCAAATCAGAACCGTCGGTGCCAATACGATTTACCCCAATACAATAACTCATGTTTTCAATTGCCCGAGCAGTTAATAGGGTATCCCAAGCATGAATGCGTTTATGCGGCCAGTTGGCTGTGTAAATGATCAAGTCGTAGTCTGCCGTATTTCTTCCCCATACAGGGAAGCGTAAATCGTAGCATACCCGCAAGCAAATCCTCCAATCTTTGTAGCGAATTATTCCATCGTTTTGTCCTTTTGCATAGGCCATGTGCTCGCCTGCCAAAGTAAAGGTGTGGCGCTTGTCATAGAATTGAATTGCTCCACTTGGCGCAACAAACAAAAACCGATTGTAGATTTTCTCATCCTTGCGAATTATGGTGCTCCCAGCAATGGCTGCGTCTAGTTTTTTTGCCCAAGTTTTCATCCATTCAATTGTAGGACCATCCATGGTTTCCGCAAATGTTTCTGCTTCCATGGTAAAAGCTGTTGCAAACATTTCGGGAAGAACAATCAGTTCAGTTGTAGGTAGTTTCATTAACTGTTTTTCCAAATGCACTAAATTTTGTTCTTTGTCCTCCCAAAAAAGAGTGGTTTGTAGAGCGGTAACGGTCAATTGAGATTCCATATCTTTAAGCTTTGGTGTAAAGATGAAAACTTTGTGTTAATTCTTTGCAAACAAAGCAGAAATTTTATGAATAAAACCCTGTCGAGAATTCAACTTCCCCCACCAAAAGCCATCCTCTTTGACATGGATGGAACCCTGGTGGACAACATGCACTTTCATCATATTGCTTGGATGCAATTTATTGAAGGAAAAAAGTTGAATATCGATGCTGAAACCTTTGAACGCGAGTACCATAAAGGCACCTTGATTGAAGTCATGGCACGATTCTTTCCTGAGTTGACCACCGAAAAAGAGCTGCGGGAAGTTGGGAATGAAAAAGAAGCTTTGTTTCGGGAAATCTATCGGCCACACATTTCACCCATAAAGGGTTTGCTTTCTTTTTTGGACCAACTGAAAGAAAAGAACATACCCATTGGTTTAGCCACCATGGGAGATCAAAACAACATTGCCATGACCCTGAAGACTTTGGGTATTGAACATTATTTTCATTCTACCACAGGAGGACACGAAGTAGTGAAAGGAAAACCTGATCCAGAAATTTTCCTTAAAGCCGCTCAAAAAACGGGTGTTGATCCTATCGATTGCCTCGCTTTTGAAGACACAAAATCTGGAATAACTTCTGCCAAAACTGCCGGAATGAACGTAATTGGTGTTAGCACACAATTGAGCTCAAAGGAACTAAGGCAATTGGGCTGTATCGAAGCCATTTCTTCCTTCGATGAACTCTCTTTTCATTAGGAATGTACTTCTTGTTTTCTTTGTGGGAAAAGTAAATTTCATGTTGAGGAGTCTAGTACCAATGAATTTTAGTGACTTCAAAATCCAAGCTTTTTTTACTGCGATAAATAGTGTCAAATCAATTGAAGTTGCACGGTTCCAATAACTATTGTGTAACGAAAAACACCATTGGCCCCCTCCGTTCCGGTAATAAGCAGGGTGTCTGTTCCCGTTTGAGTTAACGAGGGAGGGACCTGTGGTTAGCAGATTCCATGTGTAATCCTCTGCAATAAGTAATTTGACTCGAACTAAATTATTCAAATATATAAATATATTTTAATATACATTTATTGTAATGGAAAAAAACTTCAATTTTTTAATCTTTAGGGGTTCTGTAAACACAAAACACATCTTTTAAATTATTGTATTCCACATGTTTGCCCTATTATGAATCATAAAAAGACGTGATAAAGAATCAAATCAGAAATTTATTTTTTATAAAAATTTTCGTTGGTTGGCTTAGCTACTTTCCTTACACTCGATGGTTTAAGCTTGCAGGTGCTCAGCCTATATTGGAAAAAAAACAACACCTCATCAATTGGGGTTTTGAAGAGGTGATGGTTTATCTGTAACGTCTTTTGCCAAAAAAACCCTTACTGGAAATTCTAGTAAGGGTTTTTAAATAATATTATTGATTGATTACCCTTTCAAAGAAGCCGATAAATATTCGCGGTTCATGCGCGCAATGTTTTCAAGGGAGATTCCCTTGGGACATTCCACTTCACAAGCTCCTGTGTTGGTACAATTTCCAAAACCTTCCTCGTCCATTTGCTTGACCATATTCAAAACACGATCTGCTGCCTCAACTTTTCCTTGGGGCAAAAGCGCATATTGCGATACTTTGGCAGAAACAAACAACATGGCTGAAGCATTTTTACATGAAGCAACACAGGCGCCACAGCCAATACAGGCGGCAGCATCAAAGGCCTTGTCTGCATCGTGCTTGTCGATTGGAATCGAATTGGCATCTTGGGTGTTACCAGAAGTATTCACGCTTATAAAACCTCCTGCATGTTGAATACGATCAAAGGCAGAGCGGTCTACCGCTAGATCTTTTACAACAGGAAAGGCATTTGCGCGGAAAGGTTCAATGGTGATTGTATCCCCATCTTTAAACTTACGCATATGTAATTGACAGGTAGTTACCAAACGGTCGGGGCCGTGGGCTTCCCCGTTGATGTACATAGAACACATCCCACAAATTCCTTCACGACAATCATGATCAAAAGCAACTGGATCAATTCCCTTTGCAATTAATTCTTCATTGTGTACGTCCATCATTTCCAAGAAAGACATATCTGGCGATATATTATCTATGGAATAGGTCTCAATACTTCCAGTGGCATCAGCATTTGCTTGTCGCCAAATTTTTAATGTTAGTTTCATCGTCTATTATTTATAGGAACGTGTTTTTACTTCAATCTCTTCATAGTTCAATTCTTCTTTACACAAAACGGCATCGGCAGGTTCTCCTTTGTATTCCCATGCGGAAACGAAGGTAAAGTTTTCGTCGTCCCGCAAGGCTTCACCCTCGGGAGTTTGTGATTCTTCACGGAAGTGACCTCCACAAGATTCTGTTCTTTCCAAGGCATCTTTAGCAAATAATTCTCCCAATTCAAGGAAATCGGCAACACGACCAGCTTTAGCCAATTGCTCGTTGAATTCATATGCAGTTCCAGGAACATTTACGTTTTTATAAAAGTCTTCGCGCAGGGCTTTAATTTCAGCCATCGCTTCTTTTAAATTGGTTGCGTTTCGGGACATACCACATTTATTCCACATGATTTTTCCCAGTTTTCTATGGTAGTAGTCTACCGTATTGCTCCCTTTGTTGTTGATGAAGGCGTCAATTTGATCTTTTACGGCTTTTTCAGCGGCTTCAAATTCTGGAGAATCGGTATTGATGGTTCCCGTACGAATATCATCGGCCAAATAATCACCAATTGTATAGGGGAGAACAAAATATCCATCGGCCAATCCTTGCATTAGCGCAGAGGCTCCTAGTCGGTTGGCCCCGTGGTCAGAGAAATTGGCTTCTCCAATGGCGTAGCATCCAGGAATACTTGTCATTAGGTTGTAATCTACCCAAACTCCTCCCATGGTATAATGGACGGCAGGATAAATCATCATGGGCGTTTCATAGGGATCTTGGTCCACAATTTTTTCATACATCTGGAAAAGATTTCCATACTTGGAACGCACAACATCCTGTCCTAATTTCTTGACCAAAGCAGCGTCGTTTTCGTCCAAGCCTTTTACGTGGGCTTGTTCTTTTCCGTAGCGTGTTATAGCAGAGGCGAAGTCCAAATAAACGGCTTCTCCTGTTTTGTTTACCCCATAGCCTTCGTCGCAACGTTCTTTGGCTGCACGAGAGGCTACATCGCGCGGCACTAAGTTTCCAAAGGCTGGATAACGGCGTTCTAGGTAGTAGTCGCGATCTTCTTCAGCAATTTCAGTTGGTTTTAGTTTCCCTTCACGTATGGCTTTTACATCCTCAATATTTTTGGGTACCCAAATACGTCCGTCATTTCGTAAAGACTCCGACATCAACGTCAATTTAGATTGATGCTCTCCAGATACAGGAATACAGGTTGGGTGAATTTGTGTGAAACAAGGATTTGCAAAATGCGCCCCTTTTTTGTGGATTTTCCATCCAGCAGATACATTACTCCCCATGGCATTGGTGGAAAGGAAAAAGACATTTCCGTATCCTCCAGAAGCAATGACTACAGCATGTGCTCCATGGCGTTCAATTTTTCCATCTACCAAATTACGGGTAATGATTCCACGGGCTTTTCCGTCTACAAGAACCAAATCCATCATTTCATGACGGTTGTACATTTTTATTTTACCACGACCAATTTGACGATTCATGGCAGAATAGGCACCCAATAACAATTGCTGTCCTGTTTGCCCTTTTGCATAAAAGGTTCTTGAAACCAATACACCTCCAAAAGAACGGTTGTCCAATAAACCTCCATAATCACGTGCAAAGGGAACTCCTTGTGCCACACATTGATCAATAATAT
>ENA-OUOG01000278-OUOG01000278.1-marine-metagenome-genome-assembly--contig:-NODE-278-length-67842-cov-5.914558_pt1 | contig 67842 bp, 37 predicted proteins | sample MGYA00248635_ERZ508505 | MGnify/ENA primary metagenome ERZ508505 (study PRJEB26176, sample SAMN06267871) | marine metagenome | isolation source: Saanich Inlet, British Columbia, Canada | place: Pacific... | reverse complement strand
TCCTTCGCGGCTTTCTCGCCGCGCTCGTCGTCAAACGACGCGGTTTCCTCGAACCGCACGGGCGCGGGTTCGTTTCCCGGCGCCCACGCGTCGTCCACGCGCCCGCCGCGTCCGAGCCAGGGCCGGGGCGCGCCCCACGTCAGCACGCGTCCGTCCGAGGCGCGCACGGCGGCGGAGGCGCCCACGTATCCTCCGCCGCGCGAGAACGAAAACAACGCGCCGGAATCGCGGTTCTCGACGAACGCGCCGGCGGCGATGGCGACGCACGCGGCGGTGTCGTCGGCGTCGTCGTTCGAACAAAGCTCCTTTGTTTTCGCGCCGAAACCGCCGCCGGGAGGCATCGAAACCCGCAGCGGCCCCGCGAACGTCGCGCCCGCTTTTGCGTCCAGCTCGTGCGACGCGTTCTTCCCGAAGCCGTACACCTTTCCGTCGCACGCGAGCACCAAGGTGTGGTGCGCGGAGACGGCGGCTCTGCGCAGGCGCCCCGCGTCCCGCAAGGCGCCGTTCCGCAACGGTCCCGCCATCGTCACGGCGAAGATGCCGACGCCCGTCGCGCCGTCGGCGCTCTTGCCCCAGCCGTACGCGTCGCCGCGGCGGTCGACGAACAGCGCGTGCTCGTGCTTCAAAGAGACGTGCGTCGCGACGAGGTGCGGCGCGAACGCGCGAACGCACCAGCGCAGTCTCGCTAACTTGTTTTTTCTTTTCGGCACAGCAGTGGCGGAGACGGTCTCCGCGTCGTTCTCGGAAACGGACCCGGAGTCGCTCTCGGCGTCGGACCCGGAGTCGCTCTCGGCGTCGCCGTCGAACGAACCGTCGCTCTCGTTTGACCCGCCCAGCGCCCACGCGCCGACGCTGGCGGCGTTGCTGAAACACCGCCACGTCTTCCCCCGCTCGTCTAACAGAAACGTGGTGGTCTTGCCCGCCGCCGCCGCCACCACGCGCGCGCCGGCGCGGAAGAGGCACTCCAGACGCCGCGGCCGCGGCGACGACGTCGCCGAGAACGGAATCGAACCCCTCGCGGAGTATACGCCGCACTGGCCGCAGTCGTTGGCGCCCCACGCCCAGGCGCCGCCCGCGGCGTCCACCGCCGCGGAGTGCTCCGCGCCCGCGGCCACCGACACGGCGAACGCGGGTGGCTTTTTCTTTTTCTTTTTCTTTTTGTTTGTGTTGACCTCGAAGGACTCCGCGTCGTCGGACTGATCGCCAGTCACCGGCGCGATGCCATCCGCGTCGACGCCGAAGCCGGCGACGCGTCGCGGCGTCGTGCGCGGATCCGCCCAAACGTCGAACGCGACGTTTTTTGTTCGACGTTCGCCGCGCGGCGTTCCCAGCTTGCCGTGGGACGCGTCCCCCCACGACCACACCGCGCCGGCGCTGTCGCACGCGAGCACGTGTTTGTCTCCGACGGAGACCGCCGTGACCTTCACGCGGTTTAGGGTTTGTATCGGCGCCGGCACGCGCGTCTCGAAGCCCCCCAGATCGCCTCGAGCGCCGGGCTCGCCCCAGCTCCAGAGCCGCCCGGTGGTGTGTTCCACCCAGAACCCGCAGCCGGCGCCGAGGGCGAGCTTCGCGTCGGGGTTGTGCGCGCGGCGGAAGATGGCGCGCCACGAGGTGGCGCCGAAGGGAACCTCGTGCGACGCCCGCGTGCCTCGCCTCGGGTCGCCCACCAGCAGCGGGAGGTTCGCCCGTGCCCACCCGTGGGACGCATCCTCCGCGAGGCCGGGCCGGCACAGCGCGAGCTCGGCCGCGGCGAGGTCGAGGGGGTCCAGCGCACCCCGCGCCGAGGCCACCAACACCGCGAGCCGCAGCGCCTCCGCGATGGTGTCCTGGGGGGGGGAGGACACCATAGCTGTGCGCCGCCTGTGCGCCGCGGAGTGCCTACATTCTCGACAAGGTGGCGACTTTTTCTTTGCGCGCATTTGTGCGATACCGCCGAGCTGCCGACCGCGACGATACCAGCGATCGGAAAAAGCGCGGGCTGATGAGGCGAGATCTCCCCCCGCGAGCACTCCGAGCCACGCGTTCGCACGCTCCACTCGATCGAAGAAGCACCATGAGCGACCCCGCCCCCGCCGAGACTCCGGTGCGTCTCCAGTTCCGCTCGAGGCCGCCCGTCCGTCGGGCGAGCCGACCTCGCTGTCGTCCCCGCCCAGAAAAAACCCGCCGGCGGCCGGTTCCCCTCTGCGTTTTTCGCGCACAGATCGCGGAGCCGATCTCCGCCGCCCGCCGACCGGGCCGTCCCGAGTCGCGCGTCCGAGGCGAGCGCGCGATACCACTTCCACTCCACCGCGTCGAAGCCTTCGCGATCGCTCACCCTCGCCGTCCCTCCCTTCCACAACGTCAAGGCTGTCGAGGAGAAGAAGGAGGAGACCCCCGCCCCCCCGCCCGTGTTCGGCTTCGGCGCGACGGGCGGCTTCGGCGGCGCCGCGGCGACGTTCGACCCCAGCGTGTTCGCGTCCGCCCCCAAGGCGGCCGCCGCGGACGAGACCGACGACGCCGCGGACGCCGCCGCCGCGGAGGCTGAGTGCAAGGCCGAGTTCACCCCTCTGGTGAAGCTGGAGAAGGTGGAGGTGGCGTCCGGGGAGGAGAACGAGGATGTGCTCTTCGAGGCCAAGTCCAAGTCCTACCGCTTCATCGAGGGCGAGTGGAAGGAGCGCGGGCTCGGGCCGATCAAGCTTTTGAAGCACAAGGAAACGGGCAAGATCCGCCTGCTGATGCGCCGCGAGAAGACGCTGAAGGTGTGCGCCAACTTCCACGTCAAGCCGGGCACGAAAATCGAGGAGCACGCCGGTTCGGAGAAGGCGCGCGTGATGGTTGTCGTGGATTGCTCGGACGGCGACGTGCGCCCGACGATGGTCAACATGTGCTGCAAGTTCGGCTCGGCGGAGAAGGCGGAGCTGTTCCAGTCGGAGTTCGAGAAGGCCATGGAGCACATGAAGCAGTTCGAGGGGGAGGAGAGCGAGGCGAAGAAGGAGGGCGACGAGGCCGCGGACGCGCTCGCCGACGACCTCGCCGCCAAGGCGGACACCAAGGAGGAGGAGGAGAAGAAGGAGGAGGCGTGAAGAGAGAGTCTTTGGGAAAACATTCGTTACGTCCGCGGAACCGAACGCGCGATAGCGCTCCGGACGCGCTTCCGGGTCCCGGAAGAAGCGTGTGATGTGCATGTGATATACGCGTTTCGAACACGTCGTGGTGTCTCCTTTCCTGATTCTAAGAACTATGCTTAAACGCCTATGCCTACTCGGTCTAACTCGAGTTTGTCCCAGATAGCGCTCGCTTCGCGCGCGCCGCCGCCTCCGCCGCCGTCGCCACCTCCGGTACGGCGTTCGGACAGTTCACCAGCAAATCGCAAACGATGTCCGCGATCTGAGACGCGCGTTCGATCGAGCCGAGCTCTTTGAGCTCGTTGTGCCGCCCGCGCGCGTTTCGAGCTAAAGCTAACAAGCGCATAGCCTCCCTCCCGGCGTCGGCGCCGCGCTTGGTACCAAACGCGCCTCCGCTTTTGTTTGGTAAAAGAAGCGACGCGCGATTCTTGCGCAGCGCTTCGAAGGCGTCGTCCGCGCAAAGCGAGACGTTCTGTGCGTCGAAGTCGTCGCTCACGCCCGCGGCCCACAGGTCCCCGAGCGCCTCGCGCAGCATAAACTCCACCGCCGCGGGGAGAGCCAAATCCAGCGCCTCCAGAACGCGAACAGCGTGCGCGCGCGGCGACGAGGGGGGCGAGACGGGCGGAGAGACGTTTTTATTTTTGGTCGCGCGCGGAGAGACGCTCGTTTTGCCGGCGCCGCGCTCTTTGACGCGAGTCTCGGAGGGGCCCCCTTTGTTTTTGCTTTCCGGCGCGCCCACGCGAGTCTTCTCCTGTGGGACCGCGATGGAAAGGAAAGGCCTTCCATCGGATGAGACTCCGGTTTGAGACTCGCTTTTTTTCGCGGCGGCTATTTCGTCGTTTTTTTCCACCAACGCCGGAAAGCTTCTCGCGGCGGCGGCTCGGTAAAACGCGACGAGCGCGGCGTGCATCTCGTCCGCGTCTTTTGGCAGGCGTTCCGGGTGGAACGCGCACACGGGAACGTCGTGTGTCGAGGCGTGCGACATGGCCGAGACCGCGGCGTTGGCGTCCGCGGTGACGAACGCCACGAGTTCGCCGCGTTCGCGTCTCGTCCGGCAGAAAAACAAAATCTCCTCGTCCCCGGCGGGAACCCGTTCGACCCCGTCGCCGCCGAACAGAAACCCGCGAGCTTTCATCTCCAGCCGACAAGACGCGGCGTCCCCCGGGCCCTGCACTTCGAGCATAGACGAGGATGCGGCGATTCTAGTGTCGACGCCGCGGTGCTGCGCGTCCAGTCGATGTACCATCGCGCGGTTCACGCCGCGCGCCAAAGCCGCGACGCGGTTTAAAGCGTCGTCGCGTTCGCCGTTTGACAAACGCCGCGATGACGCCTTCAGCCCGTCCAGCTCCTGGACCACGCGCCTGGGGACCGCCACGCGCACGCGCGGGAAGGAGCGGTGGGCTCGGCGTTCTCCGCCGAAGCGGTCCAACAGCATGGACAGACTCTTGTCGCCGCGGCTCACGAGCGCGTTTGTGTCCGGCACGACGGTCAGCTCGCGAATTTCCGAGGGCGTCGATAAAGCCGCGTTCGCCACGCGTTTGGGATCGCGCGACGGCGCCGAAATCCGCGGCGCCGCCGCCGCGAGCGTCCGGGGGATGGGCGCGAAGGGCGCCGAGAGCGCGCTCTGCGACCCCGAGCCCGTCTCGGAGCGCGTCCCCGGCCAAATCCCGGGCCACGTCCCCGGCCACGCGACGTCGCCCTCGGGATCGTCCTCGTTCCCTGCGTGGCCACGCGCGGCGGAGAGCGTGCGCAGCGCCTCGCGCACCACTTCAGCGTCCACCTCCATGGCGTCCCCCGCGTCGTTCCCTGACGACCGGTCGTCCTCGGGGGGGTAATCGTCCCACCCCCCGTCGACGTCCATCGCGTCGTCCTCCATCTCCCCGCGCCGACAACGAGTGGGCACTCCTCTCCGAGCTTTTTCTGCACCAGTCGCGCGAATCGCGCGCGGGGTCGGTGCAGCCGTGCCCCGTGCAGGCTGCTGCCGTTCCACGACTCGAGGATCTCCAGAATCAACAGCCTGGCGCGAAAACGCTCCGGAGATTTTTTCCACGACTCGAGTACGAGAAAGACAACGAACAACCGCGCGGGAGACGACGGGCTCGAACGACGGGCGTGTCCGAGACCGAAGGGACCGCAGTATAGGTGGAGCGCGACGAGACGTGTGCGTTGACCTCGCGCGGCGAGTCCGAGGCTCGCGCCGACCTCTCCGACACCGCGCGAGGCCCTCCCCCTTCGGGACGGAAAAGGCAGCATCGCGCGTTGCTGAGCTGGCCAAAACTTCGCGCGAAAAAGAATGCCGGTGCGCTTCGCCTCCGCGGCGACCGCCACCGCGTCTCCCGCGGTGGATTCCCCGACGTGGAGCTGCGCGACGTGCGCGCACGTCAACGAGCGCTCCGAGGCGACGTGCTCGATGTGCGAGTCGTCCCGCGTCGCGGCGGAGGCGCAGCAGACACCGCTACCTGATGCGAGTCGCGACGAGAGGGACCCTCTCGCCTCTTCGCGCGAAGAGAGGCCTCTTCGCGAAGAGACGTCGGATGAGACGACGTCGTCGTCGGATCGGGACACTACCCGTCATCCCGCGTCAGGCATGCGAACGATGCACCAGAGCCTGTCGAAGCTCGTCACCCGGTTCGCCGCGCCCGCCACCTCCGTGTTCAACAAAGCGCTGGTCGGCGCCTTCGCGGTGGCCGGCGCGAGCGTCGGCGCCGTCGCGGGCGCCGTCGCCGCGCGCGCCGCCAGTCGCGGCGTCTCCGTGCTGCGCGGCGCCGGCGTCGGCGCCGTCGCCGGCGCCGCCGTCTCCGTCGAGGCGCTCGACCTCGCGCGCATGTGCCTCTCCGGGTACAGCGTCGCGGGAGCCATGGAGCGCCGAGAGAGCCGACTGGCGCTGATGCAACGGGACGCGGATGAGCGGCCCCCCCGCGACGACGCCGCCGCCGGCGCGCGTCGCCGCGGCGGCCGCGACGCGCTTCTTCGGCGCGACGGTCCGACCGACCTTAGCGGTCGTGAGACGGGATCGGGATCGGGATCGGGATCCCATCACCGCCGCCGCGCGCGCGGTCGCCGGTTCGCCGCGAGCACGTTCTCCGTGGCGTCCTCCAGCTCCTCCAACGTCTCCAACGTCGAGAGGCGCGCGGAGAGCCCGGTTTCCGAGGCGCGCGCCGAGCGCGGAGGCGCTCGCCCTTTGGCCATCCGCGCGCGCCGCGCCGAGGTGGACGCGCGCGCGCGCGAGATGGAGCGCGCGCTGGCTCGCGGGGACGTCGAGCGCATTCTGCACGAGCTGTTCCGTGGCGGGGGCGGGTCCAGTTACGCCGCCCCGTCTTCGTACGTCAGATCCCGGGACGACGAAAACGAAAACGAACGAAACGAGGTGATCGACGCCGTCTCGCCGCGGACGCTCTCGGACGCCGAGTTCGATCGCGCGAGCGAATACGAAAACGAAAACGAAAACGCCGCGTGGCGCGGGTACGGGAGCGACGACGGTGGCGGGAGCGGCCGAACGGAGGGCGGGCTCTCCGACGCCGGTTCGATCGAGGGGGACGGCGGAAGAGAGGGTGACTTCGAGAACGACGACGGCTTTCTCCGGGAGTCGGAAAGATCCGGACGCGCGGACGCGAGCTGGACCGGAGCGAGTTTGTCCTTGCACCGCGCGCTCGAGGCTATGCTCACGGCGTCGAGACTGGACACCATGACGTACGAGGAGCTCCTGGATCGGTTCGGGCCGGGCGACCCGGGTGTGCCCGTCGCGCCTATAGAGGCGGTCCGCGCCATCCCGACGCGGCGCGTGACAAGACGGGACCTGCGCGGCTGTCACTTTAAAAACGAGCGGAAAAACCAATCCGCCGCGTGTACGACGCGTTTCGACGGCGACGACGCGGCGGAGGGAGACTCGAGTGAGACGTCTTCGGAGCTGTCCTCGGAGATGTCCTCCGACTCGGAGGCTCCGCTCGGAGGATCCGCGTGTCGGGACTTTTCGTCGACGTCTTTGTGCGAACGCTGCGTCGTGTGCCTGGAGGCGTGGGCGGTGGGCGCGGAGACCAAGTCGCTCCGTTTGTGCAAACACACCTTCCACGCCGCGTGCATCGACCGTTGGCTCACCGAGGAAAGAAACGCGTGCCCGGTGTGCAGGCGCGCGGGCGTGGAGTTGCGCCGCGATGGAGGCGGGGAACTCGAGGGAAACGATGTCGCGAAGTGATGTAGTGATGAGGACGAGGACGCGGGCGTGATTGATTTCCTCGCATCGTTAAAAACGTCCTAAAGCGCGCGCTCTGAAAAAGAAACCAATCACGCGTCCATCTCGTCGTCGCTCTCGAGCGCCGCCTTGGCCGCCTCCACCGCCTCGTCCACTACGTGTTTGGGGACGCGCTTGAACTCGCCCCCCGAGGCGTCGCAGATCCAGGACAGCTCGCACTCGAACTCCTTGTCCTTCTCGTCGTGCGTCGCGTACACGATGCGCGCGACGTGCTTTACCGCCTCGGCGGCGGAGAGGTTCCCGAGATCCAGCTTCTCGATCTCGTTCTTCGCCGCCTGCCTCCCCTTGCCGATCGCCGCGCCGTGGTACCGCTGGCACTCGCCCGACGGCTCCAGCAGGTACAGCGCGTAGCCGTCGTGCTCGTCCTTGACCGCCATGAGCGACGACGCGCCGAACGGGCGCACCGACCAGTAGAGCGTGAAGAGGTGCATGTAGTGCGCCATGCGGTCCGCCAAGATCTGCGCGGGGATCCGGTCGCCGTAGAACGAGAGGTACTGCGCGCACTCCGAGCGCGCTCGCGAGACGATCTGCCGCGCGTCCGGCGCGAGGCCCGTGCCCGCCATACCCGCGTGGCGATCGATCGCGGCGATGCGACGGTTCGCGCCCGGCACCAGCATCTTCATCGCTAACAGCTTCTCCACGCCTAAAACGACACCATCCTTGCACCGCACGCCGAGCGCGAGCCCGCCGTTGTCCACCGCTTTGCACGCGTAGTCCACCTGGAACACCTTCCCATCGGGGGAGTAGGTGGTGGTGGACAGGTCGTACCCCGTGCCGATGCCGGACATCGAGAGTTACTCTTCGGAGGTTCGAGTCGCCGTGTTGTCGGTTTGAGATCCGCGCGGATCAACCCTAAATCTCGATCCGAGCGGGACAATAGAGACCGGCGACTTTTTGACCGAGGAGCCTCGAGCCGAGAACGGGGGCGAGACGTGCGCGCGCGGGCGCGGCGCGGCGCGAGTTGTGGAGAGCCTGTGACGGGTCGACGCGCGACCGCGAGTACCCCGATCGGGCGTGGGCGTTTTCAAAAACAGATCTCGACGCAGGTGGTTCGTGAAAAGGCACGCAGAGGTCTTCCTTCGCGCATTTTTTTCACCGGTGATGATTCCGATGGAATCGAGTTCGCTGATCGAACATTCGCTTTCACGTTGAAACCGACAGCTCGATGAACCCGCCTCGGGTAAAAAAAAAAGGCTTCGAAGCGTCGGACGTCCCCGCTTCAGCGCATCCGTCCCAGAAAACCGGATTGGCGCGCCCACACTCCGCGGTGCGCGTAGTCGCAGCCGCACACATGTCCGACGCCGCCGCCCCCGACCCCGCGGCCGACCCCCCCGCGAGCCCCTCGCTGGCGGCGGCGCTGGAGAAGGCGGAGAAGTACAAGCAGAAGCTCCACGGCGCGGTCAAGAAGGGAAAGTCGATCGAGTCCGAGCGCGATGCGCTGCGCGAGCAGCTGGACGCCGCCGTCCGGGACCTCGCCACCGCCAACACCAAGCTCAAAGTGATGCGCGAGATGGAGGCCGTCTCCGTCGAGGCCGCCGCCGCCGCCGCGGACGAGCCCTCCGCAGCGGCGCAGCGCGCGGCCGCGCTCGAGGCGGACCTCGCGGAGACGCGCGCCGAGCTCGAGGCTTCCGAGGAAGCGCTCCGCGCGGCGCGCCACGCCGCCGCGCGCGCCGAGGCGGAGAAGGATGCGCTCTCCGAGGCTCTGGACGCGTCGCGGGCGACGCTCGAGGCGTCGCGGAGGGGCGAGGCGGGCGCCATCGTCGCCGCCGCGCGCGCCGAGGACGCTGAGAAGCGAGCCGCGGACCTCGCCGCGGACCTCGCCGCGCAGCGCGTGGCGCGCGCGGCGGCGGAGGAGGCGGCGGCGGCGGCGCGATCCGCCGCCGAGGAGGCCAACCGGGAGCTCGCCTCGCTGGGCGACGGCGCGCGCGCCGAGCGCGCGAGCGCGGAGACCGCGCGCCGAGACGCCGACGCCGAGCGCCGAGCCGCGGCGGAGGCACGCGATGCCGCCGAGGCGGCGGCGTCGGAAGCGGAGGCGCGCGCCGCGCGCGCCGAGGCGCGCGCCGCGGATTTGGAGGCGGAGCTCGAGTCTCTGAGCGAGGCGTCGGAGACGCGCCGCGCGCGATTCGAGCACGTGCAGGCGCTTCACGCCGAGCGCGAGAACGCGCTGCGGCGCGAGCTGGAGGAGGCGCAGAGGAGGGGCGCGCGAGATTTGCGCTCTCCGAGCGCCTCTGACGAAACCGCGGAAAACGCGCGTTCGCGGCGAATCGATGCGCTCGAGGCGGAGAATAAACGGCTGCGCTCGGCGCTCGAGACGGCGGAGGCGGAGGCGGAGGCTCCATCATCGGATGACGCGGTGGACGGCGAGCGCCGCGCGGTGGACGCGCTGCGGCGTCGCGTGGCCGTCGCCGAGGCGGCGGCGGCGATGGCGCGCGAGGAGGCGTCCGAGTCGCGCCGCGCGATGGCCGCCGAGTTGGCCGAGGAGAGGCGCGAGTTTTCGGCGCGCGCGGACAAGGCGGAGGCGTCCTCGGCGTCGGCGCGCCGCGGGTACGAGGCGGCGATGGAGGAGAATGCGCGCTTGAGGCGCGCGGCTGGCTCGAGCGTTTCCGGAGGCGACCGATCGGGTGCTTTGGCCGCCGCGGAGGCGAAGGCGGCGCGGCTTCAGGCGACGGTAGCGTCGCTCGAGGCGGAGAACAAGTCGCTGCAGTGGCAAGTCGCGGCGAACGTCAACGTCGGCGACGCGCGCAAATCTTCTTCGTCTTTTTTACCGTCGCGCGCCGCCGAGACGGGCGCCGAGACCGGGTCTGTCGCGACTCTGTCTCCGCCTCTGTTCGAGCGCGTGCTCCGCGATAAGACGCACAGGCGCGCGGTGGTCATCGGGTACCTCGCCGTGTTGCACCTGCTCGTGTATTTCAGCACCGTGCACGGAACGTTCTCGCACGGCGCGCGCGTGCGATGCGTCTCCGGGATCGCCGACCCGGGAACGACGTAAAGTGCGTTGGACGTTTCGAAGAAAGCGCGTTTGTCGTCGCGCTCGCTTTTTGGAAAAGCGAATCTTCGACGCCTTCGAAGGCGGAACGACCGCGGACGCGACCAAAGGTGGTTTACTTTGAAAGTAGACTAGACTAGTCTAACGACTCCCGAGATTCTTCTCATCAGTCTTCTCATCAGTCGGACTCGCTCTCGTCCCAGTCGCGGACCTTCTTGCTCGGCTTCTTCGGCTTCTCGCCTTCGTCCGAGCCCCCTTTCTTCTTCTTCTTCTTCTTCTTCTCCTTCTTCTCCGCGGACGCGAAGAGCGCGTCGGGGCGATCCGGCAGAGAGCCGGAGGAGGAACGCTCGTCGTTTGTTTTTCCGGAAAAACTCTTCTCCTTCTTCTTCGACTTCTTCTCCTTCTTCTTCTTCCCGCTCGAGTCTTGACCGTCGCCGGAGAGCCGGAGAGCCGAAGAGACGGTCTTGCCGAGGAAGTCCGCCGAGTCGTCCACCGTCTCGTACGCGTCCGCGAGGTTCGCGGAACCGGAGCCGGAGCCGAGGGACGCCGCGATGGCGCTCGGGTCGAGGTCCACCTCCGCGGCGCGCGCGGCGTTGGCGAGCGCGGGGTCTAAAGGAGAAGAGACCGGTCTCTTCTCGCGAACCGCGGCGCCAAAAAACGGATCCTCGGCGCTGATTTGGCGCACGACGCCGATCGGAACGGAAGCGCCCTCGGCGGTTTCGTCGGCGGTTTCGGCGTCGGCGTCGCTCGCGACGCCGTCGAGCGGTTCCGACGCGCCGCCCGAACGGCGTCGCGAACCTTTTTCTTTTTCTTCGCGATCCGAAACCCCGTCATCGTCTGAGCTCTCGTCGTCGTCGTCCCAGCGCACGACGGGGTTCTTGGGCGTGGCTCTCTTCTTTTTCGTATCGCCGTCGGCGTTCGGCGCGCCGTCATCCTCCTCGCTGTCGTCATCCTCGCTGTCCTCGTCCCAGTCGCGCGCGTCGCCGGAGGCGGCGTCGCCGTCGTCCCCCTTCCGCGGGCTCGCGGCGAAGAAGTCGTCGTCCACCGGCCCGACATCCGGGTGCTCGCCGCCGCCGCTCATGCCCGCCCTCGGGCCGGACAGGTCGCCGTCGTCGATGTCCTCGCCGCCGAACGCCGCCGCGGACGCGCCGCCGCGGCCGGCGAGGTGCGAGAACTGCGGCGCCACCTTCTCGCGCTCCGTCGCGTCGAAGTGGCCTTTCTTTTTGGACGCCAGACCGAAGGTCTCCAGGCTGGCCAATCCGCTCACGCTCGACGAGACGTTGGCGGCGATGTCTGCCGGCGTCGCGGACGCCACCGCCGTCACGCCGGTGATCAAGCCGCTCACCGCCGCGCTCCCCAGCAGAATGGGGGCCTCACCCAGAGTCGTCTTGCTCAGCTTCTCCCAGGTGATGGCCGCCTCCTCGGCGGTCGCCGGCGCCGTCGCGTTCGCGTCCTTCGCGCCCGTCCCCGGTTCCGGCGCGGTGGGTGCGGTTTCTCCATCCCCGTCCGGCCGGTGCCCCGCGGTATCCGATCGCGCGCCGCTCGTCGCCCGCTCGACGCGCCGCTCGTACTCCTCGTACTTGTCGCCCTTCACCGCCTGCAGCGCCTCCTGCGCCTGCACCACCCCCGCGGTGTTCAGCGCGAGCGCGCGCTCCAGTGTGGCGCGCTTCAGACACAGAAACGGGATGTGCAGGAACGTGGACAGCGCGCTGAGCCCGTAGCAGTTCAGGAGCGACGTCTCGACGACGAACGGCCGGAACGGGCGACCGGAGAAGACCGCCTCGCAGTCCGCCTCCACCTCCTCCGACCGAATCGCTCGTTTGCTGGCGGGGTAATCGCGGAAGTTGATCAAGATGCACGTCGGCACGTGCGTCGGCACGAGCGGCAGTTCCCTCTGCACGTACTCGTACGTCCACTTCTTCGAGGGGTCGATCAAAAACACCGCGGCGTGGCAGTTCTGGTACACATCAACCATCGTCGCGTCCAGCGGGAACGTGTGCTGGCCAGCCTCGGCGTCGCCCTTGTGCGCCAGGGTGAGCGACTCGGAAACGTCGCGTTTGCGCGCGCGATCCACCACGTCCCACACCTCGAGCATCACGTTGTCCTCCGGGCTCGAGCGCGCCTGCCACGGGATGTGCGCGGTCTTGATTTCCGCAGTGGGCGTGTACTCCGGCACGAACGTCCCGCCGCGCAGACGCCGAAGAAGCGTGGACTTACCCGTGCTCGAGTCGCCGCGGACCACGACTTTGAAGTTGAACTTACCGCCCTTGCTCCCGTACTTTTTGCGCATCTCGACATCCATCTTGCCGATGGCGCGCGCGCGGTACTCCTCGTCCGTCATGGACACGGGGCCATCCTCCGCAGCACTTACCGTCACGCCGAGCGTGGATAAGTCAGCACCCATGGTGTCGAGAAACGAAACGGCGAGTGGTCACGCGGGCCCGAGCCGCGCGCGCGATCGGGTCGGTCCCGAGGAATCCTTCTCGGAGAATCGGGCACCTTCGGATCCCCACTATCGCCGATCGCGCTCGAGAGGCGATGTCGGACGCGATGTCCCGAGCCCGGAAGGCCCCGACGCCCCCCGACGCGCTTTCCCGACACGGCGACGGCCGCGCTGTTTCGCGCCGCGCCGAGAAGGGCCTCGTGCGCGTCCGCAGCGCGCGTCAGTCAGTTCTGTGTGCGAGGCCGCGGGAGGCCGCGGGGAACGCGGAAGAAATTTCCGAGACGTACTCGATCGGCTTCGAACGGGATTCGTGGTGAATTCCTCACTACAAGGAATCGAATGCGCGTTTCACGCGCGCGTCGCCTCTCCCCTTCCCCGCGTCGTTCGTTCGAAGCGCCGCCGTCGTCCGGGGCACGCGTCGCTTCACCCTCTCGTCGCCCGAGACGTCTCACTTCTTCCCCGCGTTTTTGGCAGCCTTGGCGAGCTGCGGGTTGAAGTTGTCGAGTTTCCGGTCGTTTTTCGCCTGGCGCTGCGCGGCCTTCCGCTTTTCCATCTCCGCAACCGCCGCCGCGCCTTCGGCGCTCGACGCGGCGAGCTCCGCCTTCTGCGCGTCCTTCGCGGCTTTCTTCGCGGCCATCGCGGCGGCGTCTCTGGCGAGGGAGGACGTGCGCGTTCGTTCGGGGGTTCGGCGGGTCAGCGACGTGTCCGGACGGCGACGACGAGCGCCGAGTGAAGAGCACCTCCTCGCGAATGGAACGACGTCGTCCGCGCGAGCGTCGTCGGGTTTCGATCGATCGGGACCGGCCGGGTCGACTCGCGGACGCGCGACGCGCGAAGCCGACGGCGTGACGCCTTCGGCCGTCGCGAACCGACGCGGCGCGTGTGCGCGTGTCAGGGAACGAGAGGTCGAGACGAGAAATCGCATCACGCACCTCTCCGCTCGGGCCTGGGGGGTGAGGCCCTCCGTGTTGCCCTTGTTGCCACCCTGCTTCTTCAGATTCTTCTCTTTGGACTGCTCGCGGCTCAGACCACGCGCCATGGTGTCGAGCTGGGGGTGGGGAACGAGCCGGGGAGGGGGCGACGGGGTTCGAGCCCGGTCGACTTGCTCGCACGCGTCGCGCGCACTGAAATGGCGACGCGGGGAGGCGCGCCACCGAAACCCTACGGCGCGGAACTCGCTTCGACTGCTTTTTTTTTTCGGGAGCGTCCCGAGCGTGGTGCGTGGGAGCTTCGTGCGTCGTGGGACGTTCGAAAGTCGGGACGAATTTTTTTCACGTCGAAATGTTTCGGTTTCCGATCTGCGACGCGTACGATCGACGCGCGGGATCGTCTCCGCTACTCGCTCCCCTCCCCGAAGCGCTCGACTCGACGTCGTCGAATCTCCTCCGAGGACTCGCTCTCGGACTCGCCCGCGGAAGGCACGCCTTCCTCGACGCGCGCGATCGCCGGGTCCGGTCTCGAGTCCGGCGAGCTCACCGGCGCCTTCCCTTTTTCCGCCAACCGTCTCTCATCCTCAACAGTCTCCGCGGGCGAAAAAGTTTCACCCCGCGCGGCTTTGTCGTCTTTGTCGCCGCGCTCTTTTTTCTCGCCGCCTTCGCTCAAAAGCTTTTCGCCGCGCTTTTCGCCTTCGCGCGCCGCCGCGGCGGCGCGCGCGCGCGCCTCCATGCGCGCGGAGGCCTCCGCGGCAAATTCCAGCTGCTCGCGCAAAGCCTCCATCTTCGCCTCGAGGAGCGCCACCTCCGCGCGAGCCACCGCGGTTTGCGCGGGCGTCGGCGGCGCGTCCGCGCCGGAGATTTCGTCGCCGCGAAAGAACGACGAGGGGGACGCGAAAACATTATTCAAGGTCGGCTCACGATGTCCCGGATGCGCCGCCGCCGCCGCCGTCGCAGCCGCCACCGCCGCCGCCGTCGCGGCGGCAATCTGGTGCGCCTGCGCGGGGGAAAACGCCGCCCCCGCGGCGACGTCGCCGGCGGCGGTGGCGGCGAGGGACGTCCACGGGGACGAGGGCAGCCTTTCCGCTCTTCCGCCGGAAGAGCCTGTTCCGCCGGAAGACAAAGAACCGCGGTTCTCGTGCCCCGGAGTCCGCATCCAAAAGGGCTCCTCGCCCGGGGGGAAGAGCAGTTCGGGAGCGGGGGGCAGCGAAGGAGAAGCCGCCGGCGGAGGCGGCGGCGGAGGCTCCGTCGCCCGCGGGCCCGGCGGCGCCGACGAAGGCTGCGCGAGCGGCGTGGGCATCGCACCCGCGTGCACGGCCGCCTGCGCTGAGGCCGCGCGGCGCGCCGCCGCCTCCAGCGCGGCGCGGCGCGGCGTGTCCGCGTCCCCCTCCTGAACCGCCGCCGCGGACGCCGCCGCCGCCGCTCGGTCGTTTCCGAGTGGCGGCGGCGCGCCCGCGTCCCCTCCCGCGCGCTCCGCCGGCGGGTTCGCTTCCCCCCCCGCGTTCGGTCCGTTCCCGCCGAAGAGCTGGCGCTCGAACGCCGCGCGCATCGCCGCATCCGCGGCGTCGTTCTCCGCGTCGTTCGCGCCGCGCCTCGCCGCGGCGTCCGCCTCCTCCTCCGGCAGCACGGGCGCGCGGCACGTCGGGCACGCCTGTTGCCTCTCGAGCCACGAGCGCAAGCATCCGAGGTGGAAGTAGTGGCCGCACGGCAGCTTCTTCGGCCTCGAGCCTCCCGTGCCGTCGCACCGCATGTCCTCGCGGCAGATGATGCACACGTCGTCGCCAGACTCGAGCTCTTCCCGGGAGCAATCGGGGAAGCGCTCGTTGAGGTTGGCGGTGACCTTGCGGTACCGCAGAAAGTCGGCGACGCGGCGGCGGAAGTTGCGGAAGGTGACGTACAGATCGCGCACCAGGTGCACGGGCAAGCCGTAGTACGCGAAGATGATGAGGAAAAACACGAAGTACACGAACAGGTGCAGCAGGTCGGTCATGAGCTCGAGGTAGAACACGCACGTGCCTTTGCCGTCCCATCGCCCGTCCAGAAACCCGTCGATCCGGCCGATGACGTACTTAGCGGCGACGGCGACGGCGCGCGAAGCCAGGATGACGTACTCGAATCCGAAGAGCAGAAGCACGCTCGGCCCTCTCTTCAGCGTGTGCGTGACGGCGTATCCCAAAAAAGCCACGTCCAGGGTGACCAACACCGCCACCAGGCTGATCACGCGCACGTGTTGCAGTCTCGTGCTCGTGGGGCTCTGCTCCATGAACTCCACGCGGTCGCCGGCGAGCCAGTGGAAGATCTTCACGAAGAGCAACGAGACGAACATCACGACGAACTTGACGTTGAACTCTTCTCTGAAGATGGTCATCGCCAAACAAGTCTCCATGATGGCGTCCTTGGCGCGCTCGTACAGGCGCTCGATCTCAGCCTCGCGCAGCTGGCCCAGGAAGATCTGCTTCAGGATGTGCCCGAAGCACAGCGTCAGCGCGAACGCGAGGTTGCCCAGCACGACCACCGAGAGCTTGGACGTGCTCAGGTACAGCATCGCGGGGAAGTACTGCTCGCGGGTCTTCAGCGCGTGGTACACCAGCCCGCCGGCCACGGCGAAGGACACGAACACGTACTTCGTGAGCGACATGTCAGGGCGGGGGGATGTGCGCTCTCGATGCCTCACGAAGAAGCGGGTCTACGACCGCTCGCGGTGTCCGTCACCGCGCGGAAAAACCTCAATAATTCCACGCGCGACCCCGCGGATCCGTCAAGCGTCGCGGAGGAGGTCGCTCGCCCCGGAGGCGCTCGATTCCGAACGGAGCGCCGGAGGACCACCCGCCCGCGGCACGCGTGGGCCGACGCGAGCCCGCTCGAGGTCGGCACGAACCCCGACCGCGCGACACCCTGTGGTTCCGCGCGCACGCCGCGGCCTCGTGGTGCTCGGAACGAAAGAAACACGTCTCTCGGCCAATCGGCGCGCGTTCGAAGCCTGGGAGGACGCTCGTGCGACGAAAAGGGCGAGTTTTTTTTGTCGTGATGCATCTTCGAAACGTAGACTACGTTTTTCTTTGCTCTCCGTCGTCGCGAGAAGAACCGACTAAAACACCGCGTCCACGAGCACCGGCGTCGTGCCCAGCAGGCTCCGAGCGTGGTCCGCGGTGGCACTCGCGCACTGCGCCACCCCGTTCGAGTCCGGGCCGTGCACGCACCTCCCCGCGTCGCGCCGCGTCGGCGGCAGACGCGTGCTCGCCAGGACGTTATCGCTCCGACGCCGGATGTGCGAGCGCGAGTCGCACGCGCCGCCGGCGCCGGCCACGGCGCACCCCACCTCCAAAGAGAACTCGTCGAAATACTGTAAACCGAGTGTTTCCCCGGTGCAGTTATCGCCTCGCCGGGGCAGATACAAAAACACAATTTGGTTATCCATATCCACCGCGTCGTCGCGGCGCGCCATGAACCCGGTTGGGAAAATCTCCTCGCCCTCCGCGCCCGTCGTCGACGCGTAATTCGCCGACCCGACGAGCGCGTCATCCGGCGACGTCTTCAGCTTAAGGCGCACGCTGCGGCATCCCACGAGCCTTAAACCGGGGCTCTGCTCGATCGTCGCCCACTCGTCGTCGTCCGTCCCGCAGGAACCCACCACGGGCTCGGAGAAAGAAACCACGATCCGCAAAACGTCCGGGCCTCCAACGTTTCGCGTCGCCGTGAGGCGTTCGTTCGGAGGCACGCCGCCGCCGCCGTTGTGGCCGAAAACCGACCCGGCGACGGCGCGCGCGGTGACGTTCACCACGAACGGGCGACCTATCGTGATGTCCTTGTTGAACGACAGGCTTCCCGCGTACGGCGCGACGCCGAGAAGCGCGTCGCCCGGTCTGGGCAAAGAAACGTCCGCGTCCGCGAAGACGCATCTGCGCAAAGAATCGCGCGCCGACGAATACAACGCGTTGGCGTCGCGCGTCCTTCTCGCCACGGAGGTTCGTTGGTCGACGCTCGGCGGCGACGCGCCGTCCGCGCCGCCGCGCGCGTCGCATATGCCCCGCCCCGCGGTGGCGTTCAATGCGATCTGGAACTTGCTCACGTCGTCCCCCCAGTACGGGGACGCGTCCCAGATGGTGTTCCAGTCAACGCGATCGCGCGCGATCCCGGCATCCGCGGGGAGCGCGTGCACTTTGTGCTCGGCGTTCCACGCGGACAGAAACGATGCCGAGACGCCATCCGCCGCCGCGTCGCCGACGCCCTCCAGCCGCACGTAGTCCCCCGGCAACAGTCTGTGCTTGCCGCGGACCGTCACCACGACGCGCTCGCCACACTCCACCTGCGTCACCGCGAACGCGTCCACGCACGCGCGCTTGATGGAGACGCCAGCCGCGCCGTTCACGACAAGCGAGTGTACGTTTGCGTACTCGAGACGGCGCGCGAGGTGTTTTGTCGGTTCGTTCGCGCCCGACCCCGAAACTCCGCCGTCGACCGAACCCGCCTGGTCGTAGTTCTCGTAATCGACCCACCCTTCGGTGGTGTTCACGTTTAACGCGAACGCCAAAGTGTTATCCATGAACTGCTCGCGCCTTTCCTCGTCGAACGCGTCCGCCTCGGAGCCGAAAACGCAAAAACCGGCGCCGTGCGCGCGTTCGCCAAAACCGAGCATCTCGCCGGCGCTCTCCGCGCGACACGAATCGCCGCCGTTGACTCGTGAAACGACAGCTTTTGACGCGTCGAACGCGCGATTCGTGAGGTCTAAAGGCGGCTCGAACGTCAGAAGATCGTTCCCGGTAGTGCCCGTGCCGCTCACCGTCCCGACGGCGTGTCGCTTATTGATCAAAGACGCGTCCGAGCCGACGACGCCGCGAACCTCCACGACGTCGCCGCGTTTGAAAGGATGCACGCGACGCGTGCGGAGCTGCGCGTCGCCCGAACGCGTGATCCCGCTGTACTGCGCGCAGTCGCAGGTCTGACCGTCCGAGCTGTACAGCACGCAGTCGCTGTCCCCCGCGCCGTCGTTGTGCGGGTTACCGACAGTGCACCCGCCGTCGTGCACGTGCAGCGGGTCGAGGGCGCCTCCGGTGGAGAGCGACGACCGCAACGGCGATCGCTCGTCGTTTTTCCAAAACGTCTTCTTCTCCCCGAATCCGCCCCCCACGAAGCGCGCGATCCCGTTCGCCGCGCCCGGCTCGAAGTGGTCGCCCGTGTTTAGGGTCAGCGTCGGCGCGCCGGTCACCACCACCGGCTCGGAGAAGGTCACGAAGAAGTACACCTGGTCACCTCCCTCGTACGCGTAGTCCCGCGGCGCGTAAGGCGGGTCCGGATTGGCGCGCGTTTCTTTTTTCTTCCGCGACGCCGTCGCGTACGTCACGTCCACGGCGAGCGGCGCGCTTGAAGAATCGATCGCCGGCGTCGTCGTGAACGACAAGGCGTCGTCCGACACCGCGTTCACGACGAACTCCAATGAGTCGTCCAGCAGCGTTTGCTTATCGGCACCGTACACCGTCTCGAAGAATATCGCGTCCCCGGTCTTGAAATCGTGCGGCGCGGTGGTGTGAACGCTCGTATCGGCGCACGACCGCGAGTCGGCGCCCGTCAAACACCACAGCTTCGAGAGACGCGCTTTGGGTCGGTACGCGAACGACGCGCCGCGCGCGTCGGGCGAGTAACTCGTGACGCGCGTAACGAACGGTTGCAGACTTTGTGAGATGTCTCGCGTGGGCACCCCAGGGTACCTCTCCGTGGACACCTTCCCGGCGTTCAAAACGCCGGGCCAACCGCTGGCTTTGTTGATCCCCACGCGATCGTGCTGGTTGATCCCGCCCCGCGGGCCCTCCAAAGTGCCCTCGCCCGCGCCGGCGCCGAAGTTTTTGGGAAGGCGGCGTTTGCTCGGGCGCTCGACGCGGTTGAACCGCGCGGCTTGCCAGTACCCTCCCGCGCGCGTGACGTGCGCCTCGCCGTGGTCGCGCGCGACGCGCGCCTCCGGCCCGGAACGGGAGTCGCCGAGGCGAGCCGGCATGTCCTCGAACGCGACCCAGCGCGTGTTGTCGCCCGAAACCGAAGACGTCAACAGCGCGCGTCGATTCATCCGGTTCGCGTTCGCGTTCGCGTTCAAAAGCGCATCCTCGTTTTGGACGTTTCGAGTTCCTCGCTCTTCGTCTGCGTCGTCGCGGGGGGTCAGAAGCGTGCGCGGCGCGCGCACGCGCGGCGCTTCCTCGCCGTCGCCGCCCGCGGGGAGCCACTCCTCCTCGATGTCGTCCTCCGACGCCAAGCCCAGCAGCTCCGCCTCCAGCGCCGCCATGCGCGCGAAAACGGCGGCGTCGTCGTCGGCATCCGCTTCGTCATCCTCTTTCGCTTCGCGCGCTTCTTGCGAACCGACGGCGTCCTCTACTCGACTCTCCTCGACTCGTGCGTCGTCAGAGGATGCCTCTCGCGGGATTTCCAACGGCGGAGGCGCGGGCGGCGCCACCGGCAGCTCCACGCCGCCGTCTTCGTCCACGAGCGCATCCTCGAGAAAGGCATCCTCCTCCGCCTCGAAGTCCGCGTCGCGGATGCCGTCCGCGTCCGCGCCGAACGACGCCGCGTCGGCCATGAGCGCGCGCAGTTTCGCGTCCACCGACGCGTCCTCCTTTTCTTGGCGCGTCGCGTCCGCGAGCGCGTCCTCCCCGTCCTCCCAGTCCTCCCCCGAACCGGCGCCCTTGCCGCTGAAGAAGGAGGAAAAGTACGACGCCTGCGCGCTCGCGCCCACGAGGGCGGCGAGGCACAGCACCAGCACCAGGAGCGTCCGCGCGGGGAGACGCATCGTCGCGCGCATTCTTGACGAGTGGTTTTCGCCTCTCCTGTCGCCCTCGACGCCCCTCCGGCGCAGGGAGGCACTGGCGCGGCGACGTCGTTTGAAACCGATGTTAGCGAACATCTTCACGGTTTCAGCGATCTCCCGCCATGAGCCATTTCGCCGCCTGCGGCCCGTCCGAGAAAATCCGACTTGACAGTCGTAGTAGTTCCTCAAGCGCCGCGTTCAGGCGGCACTTTCCCCCGCGCCGCCCTTAAGCGGCAGGCTCGGCGCGGATCCCACCGCGGGTTCGGACGCGGGTGTCGCGAGGCGGCGGCACGGCTCGCGTCGATCGCACCCGCCGCGCTGGTGAGCGCTTGTCGCCTCACCTCGCCCGGGTGCCCAACAGATTTTCGCGTGTTTTGAGCGCGTGAATCGCATATACGTGATGGGGGAGGCGGGGGGGCACGCGGACGCTGCGGCGTACGCGAACCCGCCCCCCCCGGAGCCCTCGGATCGCGACCGCGAGTGGCACGCGCGGCGGTACGATGCGCTCGCGAGCGGTACCGGTCGTGACCCGCCAAGAGACGGGGGCGCGCGGTACGCGCCCGCCCACCCCGCGACAACGCGCGAAACACACGGTTTGCCGACCCAGCGACCGGCGAGATCCGACTCGCGCGAAAGAGAGGCTTTCGCGTTTGACCGCGGCGGCGCGCGCGGCGGCGCCGCGTCCGTCCGCGACCCCTTCGCGTCTTCGTTCGACTTTGAACCTTTAGGTCCGCGACCGGACGCGCGTCGCGCTCGACCGGACCAACGTCGATACCCCCCGGTCGCCTCCAACGGCGCGACGCGAACAGACGCGCAACACGCGGCGCCGCGCATCGCGCGCGATCGTTTGGAAGACAGCGCGAGAGCCGAGCGCGAGCTCGTGCTTTACGGGTACCCGGGCGACGTCACGCACCTGGACGTGCGTCGCTCCGTGGAGATGTTCGGCGTCCCGCTGGCGCGCGTGCACGCGTTCACGGACTGCCTGTACGTGTGTCCCACGTACAGCGCCATAACGGACGTCCCGGACTCGAAGTGCGTCGCCGCCTACGCGCGCGCGCGCACTGCGGAGGACGCGAAACGCATGCTCGACGAGGTCAACTGCGGCGTCGACGGGGGCCCGCTGTTCTTCCGCGACGCGCCGCTCGCGGCGATGCGGTGGGACGCGCCCAGGCCGGGCGTGCTCAAGGGCATACCGCGCGCGCCGCCGCCGGAGATCGGCGTGGAGGTCACCAGGCGCTACATCGGCGCGGCGGAGCCGCCGCGCGAGGCGCCTCCGCGCCTCCGCCGCGACGAAAAACAGACGACGCACGCGCGGCGGGCCGCGGCGCCGGCGTCGCGCGCGCCGCCTCCGCCGCCTCCGGCTTCTATGCCGCACCCGGAGTGGCTGGGCCCGAACCGGTGCGCGGTGCACGCGTGCGGCCAGATGGGTCGCCTGATCGGCCCGCAGGGCGCGTGCGTGATCGGCATGAAGAAGGAGACGGGGTGCGAGATGTCCAAGCTGGACGACGAGCGCATGGTGGTGGAGGGCGCCACGCAGACCCTGACGCAGCGCGGCGTCGATCGCGTGCGCGAAGAGGTGAGCAAGTGGCTTCGCGTCGGTTCAGGCGGCGCCGCCAAGGACTCTGAGGACGAACGCCGCGTCGGTGTAGGCTCAGGCTCGACCGCGCCTCCGAATCACCCGATCGTCCCCTGGAGACCGAACGCGTCGCGCGGCGGCGGCGACGTCCCGACTCCGGCGTTCGGCGAGCGGCGCGACGCGCGCGCGCTTTTCGCCGACTCGGCGCCCGTCTCGGCGGCGTCGGCCAAATCGCACGCCGACGCGCTCTCGGACGAGCGCGGCGACGAGAACGGCGAGATTGTCTTCTCGGGTTCGCGTCGAGAAGACAAGAGCGAGAGCTCTCGTCGCGAAGACGCGAGCGCGGGAATCGTCTCGGACGCGAAGGAAGACGAAAAAGAAAAAGAAGGCGGGTACGACGCCGTCGCCGACTTTTCGGATTGCCTCCCCCCGGAAAAAGCCGGCCAGGCGGAGCGCGCCGCCGCGGAGGAGGCGCGCGCGCCGGAACCCGACGCGCCCTCCGCGTCGGGTGCCACCGCCGGCGAAACGGAGCCCGCGCGCGAGGCGGACGACGCGCCGCCCCCGCCCCCGCCCCCGCCCCCGGCGGAGGAACCGCGAGCGGCGCGCGACCCGTCGGCGGCGGCGGCGGCAGAACCCGCCGAGGAGGCGGAGGCGCCCGCGCCGTCTGCGCCCGCTTCGTCGCGCGCGGCTTCGCGGCCCGAGGTTTCCCCTCGCGAGCGGCTCTTGTCTCTCGTGAGGGATCGGCAGCTGGCGCGCGACGCGCTCACGTGGCGCATCGCGGGCGCGCTGGACCCGGACCGCGCGCCGGATCCGGACCCGGAGCTCGCCGGGTTGTCGCCGGAGGAGGAGGTCACGCGCGAGGCGAAGAACCTCTTTGTCCGGCACCGCGTCTCCTCGCGGCGCGCGCCGTCGGGCTACCTCGTGTCTGCGGTCCTCTCGGCGCGACCGGACGAGTCCGCGCGCGAGAAGACCCGCGCGAAGCCGGAGGACGACGAGACGCCGCTCGAGCGGGACTGGACGCTCGCGCTGGACGAGAGGGACGACGCGACGCCTTCCGCCGACGCGAAGGCGTCGGGCACGGAGGCGGCTGCGGCGGCGGCGTCGAAGGGCGCGCGCTCCAAAACCGTCGCGTTCGTCTCGCTTGTCTCCAACGTGGAGTGCGAGCCCGCCGAGGTGGACGCGTGGGTGGCCCGGCGGTTCTCAGGGGACGTCGACACGGCCTTGGCGTGGATCGAGGCGGCGCCCGTGCCCGAAACCGCGCGGAAGCGCCCGGGTCCAGCGGCGCCGAGCGGCGCGCCACCAGCGAAGAAAAAGCGCGGCGGCGGCGCGTGAGACGAGAGAGCTTTTTTTTCGACGCAGAGACATGAGAGACGGAGCGAGATTCTTTAGGCGCGTCGTTGTCGACGCGAGACGAACGCGACATGTGTACGTTTCGAGTCTCTCGAACGCGACACGCTACTACTCTACAACGACACGCGTGTTTCGACGCGTGCCTACAACCCCGCGTCCCGCTCGGAGGGTTTCATGGGTGCCAGCCCCAGGCGCGCCTCCATGCTCGCCGCGCGCTGCTGCAGCGCCTTAATCACCGACGCCTGCTGTTGCACCTTGTGAATGAGGTACGCGAAGAGCGCGAGGGCGACGAGCATCCACAGGTAACTCATGAGCCCCAGGAAGCCCCCTCCCGGTTCGTCCTCTTCTTCGTCCGGCTCTTCCTTCGAGTACCCGTCGTCGTCGTACGCCTCGTCCACGTCCACGTCGTCCACGTTCCGGTCATCCTCGGGGTCGTACTCCGCTTCGTGTGTGGAGTCGTACCGCCGATCGTCCGGATCCACGCGCGGGTCATCGCCCATGCCCTCGTCGTCCTCGCGCCCGGGGGACCCCTGCCGACTCCGGCGCGCCTCGTCGGGCGCCATCTCGCGCGCGTCCATCCGCGCGATCACGCTCCGCGCGCGCCAGAGTGCGCGCGAACGTGGGGCGCAATGCGGAGAACATTCGTTTGAGGGCGAGACGAGGAAAAGAAAAAGAGGCGCGAGAAGCGCTTTGTGTCGTTTTCGCACGAGTCTGACATGTCTGACAGCACCCGTCCGCGATTGTGCAAAAATGTGGTGTTTGTTCCGACTGTTACAATTTCCTGATGTCGCGCGAGCCGGGCGCGCGTCGCGCGAACAAAGAGAACCTCCGCGTGCTTGCTTACGGGTTGATCGCCGCCTTGATTTCGTCGTACATGATGAGCACGAGCGCGCCGCCGACGCCGCGCAGGACGTTGGAGAAGGCACCCTTGAAGAACGCGGTGAACCCCTCTTGTTGGTAGATCTTCACGAACGCGTCGGCGGTGCCGTTGTACAGCTTCTTCCCGCCAGACGTCATCATCAGACGACGGCGCACGGTATCGAACGGGTAGGAGAGCACACCAGCGGCGTTCGTGGCCACCTGCGCCACAACAAACTTCGCGACGATGGACGAGTCCTTGTTCAAAAGCGCACCCTTGCCGGTGTCGTACAGGCCGAAGTACGAACCGCGGTACACGATGATGCCCTGCACGGAGACGCCGAAGCCCTGGTACAGCGACATGGGGCCGGACTTCGCCGCCACCTTTCTGAGGCAGTCCACCAGGCCGGTGAACTCGCGGTCCTTACCCGAGCCGACGTCCGCGGCGAGGCGCGTACGCGCGAAGTCCAGGGGGTACACGATGAGCAGCGAGCCCGCGCCGGCGAGGCCGCCGGACGCCATGTTCACGGCGAAAAACTTGGCGAAATCCGCCTTGGGCGAGTACGTGGGGAACAGCTCCTTGATGGAATCCTTGAACGCAAAGTTGAACGCCTGCGTGGGGAAGTACCGCACGATGTTGGCCATGTTCCCGCGCCAGAACGAGCCGAAGCCCTGCTCGGCGGAGACGCGCGTGAAGCAGTTCACGATGCCCGTGTACCGAGCGACCTCGCCGGACATGATCTGCGCGTTTATAAAGTCGCGTTTTCGTTTTTAGGATGGTCAGTTTTGAGCCGAGTTTTGAGCTCGAGTGAAAAAACGAAAACGCCATTTCTTGAGACTGCGCTCCGCTTCCGGAAAGATCACCAAATATCTGCCGCACCACGCCAGGTGGCTCGCGCGAACCGCCGCTCGCGCGCCCTGCGACGCGGAAAGGCGTCTCCGCCGTCTTTTCGCGGGGGGCGCAACCGTCGCGTCGCGGGCCCTTCGCCGCGGCCGCGGCCGCGGGGGGCGGGGCCGAGCGCGACGGACAGGCGCGGGCTCGAGCGCGCGAGACGCGTCCGTCTCGCGCGGAGCTCTTGCGCGCGTCTCGCTCCGCGCCGCGCGCCTCGCGATCGCGCGATCGGAGACTTGCGCGCGAGGGCGCCATCGGTTCGAAAGCGAGGCGGCAGGCGCGGTTTTTCGGTTCTGCGCGTCGTTCGAAGTCGGGGGGGGGCGCACCTTGGGGTTGGCATCCTGGGTCTGGATGAGGAGCTTGACGCGCTCGATGGGCGCGGTCGCGGTCTTGGCGATGGAGCCGGAGATGCCGCCCTGCGAAGACGCGGTTCAGAGGAGGAGGAAGCGCGCGGGTCAGCGCGGGCGCGGACGCGTCGCGCGGAGAGCGTATAACAAGATGTGCGGAGAAAACCCTTCGCGCGCCCGGAGGACGCGCGCGGGGCCGCGCGCGAGCGCGCGACGGCGACGGCGACGCGCGCGTTCGGATACCGACGCGCGTCGCGAGACCCGAATCGACGCGGTGGCGGTCCGGGAGATTCTTCGCGCCGGGGCACGCACGATGGCGAGGTCCGTCACGAACGCCTGCGCGGAGAACTCCTTCTTCGCGGGAGCCATGAACTGCGCGGTCATCTGCTGGGTGTAGGTGGGCGCGGGCGCCGCGACACCGACGGGCTGCTCGACGCCGCGCGCGGCGAACGAGCTAGCCATCATGCTCTTGTACATGTTAAGGGGGAGAGACATCTCGGGAGATGCTCGGACAAAGGCGGGACACGGGCGATCCGGCGAAGTGCGCGCGCGCCGATTGCGCATCGCTTCAAAAGGCAACGCGCAGGCTCAGCGAACAACAGGAAATGGAAATCTCCGTTTTCGCGTCGGAAAAATCTCGCGGGCGAATTCGGCGACTTGTGATTCGTCGGTCGGGTTCACGACCCGTGTGTCACTCGAGACTCTCGACTCTCTGTCTTGCACCCGGAAAGGAAAACCAGCGTAAACGGCGTCGAGCGAGTGAAGTCGAAAAGTCGGGGATCTCGGCTCCACGAAGAAGGCGGAGAGACGCTCGACCACTCCGCGCCGCGATGCTGGCGGTGGCGGCGCTCGCGCGGGCGACCGCGAGCCACGCGTACGCCTACGGCGCGCGGCGGCTGGGCGCGCCCGCGGCGGGCGCGGCACGCGCGGTGTCGTCGCGCGCGTGCGCGCGGTCGCGCGAGGCCGATGGGGCGGCGGGAGCTAACAACGAGCACGCCGGCGAGGCGCTCGCGGCGCGCCTGCGCGCTGTGGCTGCCGCGACGCCCGACCGGGTCGCGGTGGTGACCCCCGGCGGGGAGGAGGTGACGTTCGGGTCTCTGCTGGCGCACGCCGAGCGCGTCGCGGGGAGCCTGCGCGCGGCAGCCACGGCGTCGAGACGGATCCCGCCGGCTGGCGGGATGAGCGGGATGGATCATCCCGACGCAAACGCGGGTGGCGTTGAAACCTCCGCAACCTCCGAGAACTCCGCGGACGTTCTGCGCGGCGCGCGCGTGGCGGTGAGCGCTGTGCCCGGCGCGGAGTTCGTCGCCGCCGTGCACGCCGCGTGGCTGTGCGGGGCCATCGCCGTGCCCATCGCGCGCGGCGCCTCGAAGGACGAAACCGCGTACGTGCTGCGGGACGCCGACGTCGCGGTGTTCGCGCTCGTCGCCGAGCGCGCTGAGCCGCTCGCGCCGTCGGAGGCTACGGCTACGGGGGTTCCGCTTTCGATGGAAGCCGACGAACAAACCTCGGCGGCGCTCGAGGCCATGGAGACCGCGGGGATACACGCCGCGTTGGTCCTCGTGCCTCCGGCGCCGACGGTAAGCGAGGAGGTTCCGCGCGATCGATCGACGTTTGTCGCGAACAAACGCGAAGGCGCCCGCGGTTTTGACGTCGAAGGCTTTTCGCTCAAAGCGGAAAAACCCGGAGACGCGTCGTCATCCACAGACGGCGCGCTGATCATCTACACGAGCGGCACCACCGGCTCCCCCAAGGGCGTGCTGCACACGCACGGATCGCTCTACGCGCAGTGTTTATCTCTGTGCGAGGCGTGGGCGTGGCATCCCTCGGATCGCATTTTACATTGTCTTCCCCTGCACCACATCCACGGCGTCGTCAACGCGTGGCTGTGCGCGCACTTCGCCGGCGCGTGCGTGGAGTTTGCGCCCGTTTCGCGAAACGGGTTCGCGCCGCGCACCACCTGGAGCCGACTGCGCGACGGCGCGGACGGCGGAAAGAAGCCGCCCATCACGGTCTTCATGGGCGTGCCGACGATGTACGTCATGCTGCTCCGCGCGCTCGCCCGCGCACACGAGGCGCGGCCGCGCGAGGCGGCGGCGTCGGCGGCCGCCGCGCGGAGATTGCGCCTGGCGGTGAGCGGCTCGGCGGCGTGTCCGGTGCCGGTGATGCGCGAGTGGGAGAAACTGACGGGCGCGGAGACGCTGCTGGAGCGCTACGGCATGACCGAAATAGGCATGGCGCTCTCCAACCCGCTGCGCGGCGCGCGCGTCCCGGGGACGGTGGGCGCGCCGCTGCCCGGCGTCGAAACCAGGCTCGCGCCGCTCGAGCCAAACGAGTCAAATTCGCCCATCGGCGATTCGCGTTTTGAAAACTCGACGACGGCGCCGAAATCGCCGGAGGTTTTCGACCCGGTCGCGGGCCCGGGCGAGCTTCTCGTGCGCGGCCCGGGCGTGTTCGCGAGGTACTGGAACCGGCCGGAGGCGACCTCGGCGGCGTTCACGGAGGACGGGTTCTTCCGGACGGGCGACGCCGTCGAGGCGGCGGATGGCGGCGTCGGCGAACGCTGGCGCGTGCTCGGCCGCACCTCCGTGGACGTGCTCAAGACGGGCGGGTTTAAGGTGAGCGCGCTGGAGGTGGAGGCGAAGCTGCTGGAGCACCCGCGCGTGCGCGAGGTGAGCGTGGTGGGCGTGCCCGACGACGCGTACGGGGAGGTGGGCGTTGCCGTCGCGGCGCTCGAGAGCGACGGGACGGAGGCGCGGAGTGACGAGGAGAGGAAACGAGCCGACGCGGAAGACGCGTCGGCGCTGCGTTTATGGGCGCGGGAAAAAATGGCCGAGTACAAAGTGCCGCGCGCGTTTGTGTTTGTGGACGCCATACCCCGGAACGCCATGGGAAAGGTGAACAAGAAGAGCCTGCGCGCGGAACTGGATTTGCTGAGTTTGCGCGGAGAAAAGTAGACTAATCGTACGGTCCATCTCTCGGAAACAATCGTCATTCAACGTGTACTACTACCGACGCCGCGCGCCGCGACGCCGCGAAGATCTCGTAAAGAATCGTCTTTCAAAAAATGAAGAAAGGGGAAGTCACTTTTTCCCCAGCAGCTTTTCCCCGAAGGCGAAGTACACGGCTCCCGCGAAGAAGAGCACCGCGCTGGTCACGGCGACGTACGGCGCCTGCGAGTGCGTCCCGTACGCCACGCAGAGCGCCATGAACGCCAGCGTGCGGTCGAAGACGGCGATGATCGCGCGCACGTTTTCGGGGACGGGTTTCGGAACGCCCTCCGGCGAAAACGTTTGCGCGCAGTTTTCCACAAACGCGCTCCTTCCCAGCAACGCGACGCCGATGCCCACGCTCCGCGGTAACCAGTCTGGAACGAGGAACGCGGGCGCCGCCAACAACGCCAACCCTACTCCATCGGACACGATCTTCAGAAGCACTAAACCGAGGAAATCCGACGCGGCGCGTCTCTGCTTCGCGACGCTCACGTCGAGCGCCTTCAAGCCGCCTCGAATCTGCGCGCCGCACTGCGGTCCGAAATCAAACGCGCCGAGTAAAACGCCCGAGAGCATCACTAACATCTCCGCGAACTCGCACGAAAACAGCTCGGGGGGACTGGGCGGCGTGCCTATTCCGTAGGGGAAACACTCGAAGAGGATGTTGTTGCAGATGAGCGCCGCGACGGCGACGTACGCGATCTTCACAAACTGCTCCCACCCCGGAGCGTTCCACACGTAGTTTTGGCGCCCGCTCGGGTGATCGGGCTCGTCGTTCGTCTCCGAGTCGGCGTTCGATCCGGTGGAATCGGGGCCATCCGCGGCGGGGCCGAGGTTACCGGCCATCGCGCGCGTGGACGCGCGGTCGCCGCGAGCGAACGCGCGCGAGGCGACGCCCGCGGTGCGGTGCGAGCGCGGGGCGCACGCCCGGCGTTCGAACGGCGGTCCACGGGAAGCCGCGACGGAGATCGACCGACGCGCGTCGCGGCGCGGCGCGCCGGCGCCGCCCGCCGCGCGCGCCGCCGCGGCGGGGAGCGCGTTGGCGATGACGAACATCTCCAAAGAGCTCGAGAAGGGTCGGTCGCGACTGAGGCGCAGGCGCCTCAAGGTTTGAAGGAGGGTGCCCACGTTGTTGTCGAAAAGAGCGGGGCGGGCGAAAAGAGCACTCGAGAGCAGCCAGCTTGGCAGATTCCTTCAATCCGAAAATCCGATCGCGGAACGGCGTTTTCGGGTTCGCAACAAAAGTTTTTTCACAAGCGGCCGAGCGTCGCTCCGGCCTCAATCTCTCAACGACGCCGTCGACCGTTTCGGGGACGCCGCTCCGGCGCGCGCACGCGAGGAGACAAAACGAACGCCTCGCGCGCGCGACCGCGACGCCAACGCGAAACGGTCGTCATCGTCAACACTCAAAAGTGAACGGTCCGACTCGACGGCGGTCGAGTCGAAAACGATCTTCGAAGATCTTCCAAGCGCGCATTCACCTCGCGTTGGTTTTCTTCTCCGCCGGGAACGCCGGCAGCGGCAGGTTCTCCCACACCTTGACACCCTCCGGCGGCTGCGGCGTGTCCCCCCGGAGGAACCGCTCGAGGTCCGCGGTTGTAACCACCTCGTCCAGCTTCTTCTGCAGCCAGTCGCCGCTCACCTTCTCCGTCTCCGACAGCTCGTCGCCGATCTCGTTTAGGCACTTCAAGTTCTTCTCCACCAACCCGACGGCGATCCACAAAGCGGAGGTCAGGGTGTCCTTCACCTCCTTCTCCACCGCGCGGTTGGCGCCGTCCGCGACGCCGCCGCCGAACAGCGCGTCGTCGTTCCCGCCGGACGACAGCGTCGAGACGGACATCGGACCCAAACTCGCGCTCAGGCCGTACTCGGCGACGGCTTTGTACGCCAAGTCAGTCGCGCGTTGGATGTCGTCCAGCGCGCCCGTGCTGACTCTTGAGCACGACACAATCTCCGCCGCGCGGCCGCCCATGAGCGTCACCAAACGTCCGCGGAGCTCGTCCGAGAACATCAGCTTGCGGTCCTCCTCGCCGGGCGGGATGTACGTGAACCCGAGCGCGCCGCCCGAGCGCGCCACGATGGAGAGCTGCTCCGGTCTCGTCGTTCCGGGAATGAGCGTCCCGACCGCGGTGCCCACGACGGCGTGGCCGGCTTCGTGCGCGCTGACGACGACTTTTTCAGCCGCGGTGAGTAACGAGCGCTTCTTCTCGATCCCGGCGACGGTTCGAAGCACGGCGTCTTCGAACTCCTTCTCGCCCACCGTGTTCAACCCTTTGCGTCCCGCGAGTAACGCGGCTTCGTTGACCAAATTCGCCAGCTCCGCGCCTGAGAACCCCGCGGTCATCGTCGCGATGTCGTCCACTTGGAAACCGGGCGCGAGCGGTAAGTTCCGCGACCCGATGTGCACGCCCAATATCTCTTTGCGGCCTTGTTTGTCCGGCCGCTCGACGGAGACGGTGCGGTCGAACCTGCCCGGCCGTTTCAAAGCGCTGTCTAACATGTCCGCCCTGTTCGTCGCCGCGAGGCAAATCACGAGCGACTCGCCGTCGAACCCGTCCAGCTCGGTCAGAAGCTGGTTCAAAGTTTGCTCGCGCTCGTCGTTGCCCATGCCCCGCATGCGTCCCTCGCTCCTGCCTTTGGCGACGGCGTCGATCTCGTCGATGAACACGATGCTGGGGCTCTGCTCGCGCGCGCGCGCGAAGACGTCGCGCACGCGCGCGGCGCCCATCCCGACGTACAGCTCGATGAACTCCGAGGCGCTCACGCTGATGAAGGGCACGCCCGCCTCGCCCGCCACCGCGCGCGCGAGCAGCGTCTTGCCCGTGCCCGGCGCGCCCACCAACAAAACGCCGCTGGGCGGCCTCGCGCCGAGACGCACGTAGTGCTCGGGCCGTTTCAGGATGTCCACGATCTCCTGCAGCTCCTCCTTCGCCTCGTCCACGCCCGCGACGTCCGCGAAGGTGGTGCTCGGGGGCGCGAGCGAGCCGCGCTCTTTGCCGCCGGTCATGCGCCCCGCGCTCGTGGAGGGGCCGCCGCCCATGCCCCGCATGAACCCGCCGCCCGGGTTACTCTTCCCTCCGTTACGCCGCGCCGCGCCGAGTTTGTTGAACTGTAACATCGCCAAACCGACGACGAAGAGCGTGAGGAACGTGTTGACGTTTCTTTGTGACTGGTGTCGCTTGTCGATCGCGCCGAACTCGACTTTGTTCTTGTGCAAAAGCTCGTACGGCACTTGAGCGTCCTCCGGCCTCGCCGCGCTGTACGCCACCTCGATCTTCTCCTCCGTCATGGCGAGCGGGCCGGTGCCTTGTCGTTTGATCACGAAGGGTTGCTTGGGCTTCCACGTGAGATACGCGCCGTCCACCGTGAGCTTCGAGATGTCATCCGCCTTGACCGCGGTCATGAACCGCGAGTACGACACCGGCACGAGGTGCGTCGCGCCCGACCCGCCGCCCGAGCTGTTCTGCGTGAACATCTGCGCGGCGAAGAGGAACAGGAACCCGTTCGCGAACAGACCCAACAGTCGCGCGGGCTGGAAAAACGCGCGGAGCCACGCGAAGAAGTTCCCCACCCCGCCGTTTTGGCCGTTCGTCTTGGCGGGCTTATCGTCGCGTTTGCGAGACGCATCCGAGCTCGAGTCGTCGTTGAGCTTGGAAGAGGGGGGGCCCGTCGGCGTCGCTTCGGCGCCCGCGGGCGCGGGAACCTCCACGCCCACCACCTCCTCCTTGGCATCCGACGCCGCGTCGTCGTCCGCCGCGTCGGCGGTGGCGTTCGAGGAGGACTTGCTGTCGTCGTTCGCCGCGCGCCGCGCGACGGAGAGGCGGACGCGGCGCGCGCGCGGCGGGAGGGCGCGCCCGCCCGCGCCGAGCCCGGGCGCGGTCGCGGTCGCCTCGCGCGCGGCCGAGACGACCCGACGGGTGGCGACGGGCCGCAGCGCGAGGGTTCGCGGCGCGACGCGCGTCGAGCCGCTCGAGCCTCCGCCGCGCGCGCGGCGGAGCGCGCCGCGCGTGCCCGCCGCGCGTCCGTCCGCGGGGAGAACCCCGGCGCGCATCGCCGCGTGCATCGCCCCGCCCGGATCTGACGGGGCCCTTTCGCGACTCGGTGCCGAAAAAGCTCCGGGCGCCCTCGGAATGCCTGAGCGCGGCGACCGACTCGTCCGCCCGAACGCGCGGTGGCACGAGAACCTCGCGGGGGTGACGCGCGACCCGACGTGCGCTGCCACGTGCGAAAAACGCGCGTGCGACTCGGACGCGAGCGTCGCGAGAAGTGCCCTCGAGGGCGATGCACCCGCGAAAAGGGGGAGACCGCGACGTCACCCTTTTGCCCTTGACAGGGTGGATACACACGTGTTGATCCATTTCTCCCGCAGAAGTTTGAGACTGCGCACGCTGTCAGGGTGCCCACCTGCCCCCCCTCCGTTAGTTTTCTTTTGCGCGGCAACTCGCAGCGAAAAGGTCGAAAAAACTCTCCTCGCCGTGTCCCCGCTCGGCGCCCCGACACATCGGCGCGCGCGGTAGTGGTCCGCGGGGACGCCTCCGCGAAGATGGGCGCGAGGCGCGTGATGTACTGGCGTCAGCCAGCAAACCGCCGCACGATGCAGAACTACCTCGAGCTCGCGCGCGCTGTGTCCTCGCGCCTGAACGTGCTGGACGCGCGCGAGACGCGGTGGAGCGCGGAGGTGACCCTGCGACGCCGCGCGAACGAGCCCGACGCGCCCGGGATGTTCGTGTCCCTCACCGCGCGGGACGTGGCGGAGGAGGTGTTCCACGTGACGCTGGACGCGAGCGGCGGTGCGGGGTCCGGGTTTGTCGCGCGGGAAACCGGCGACGGCGTCGCGACCGCGCCTTCCTCTTCCGCGCTCGTCGCGGACCGCTCCGTGCTCGTGCTACGAGCCGAGAGGCGCTGCGTTGAAGATCCAATCGAAGTCAAGGAATACGCGCATCGGTGCGCGACGCACCGCTTGACGCACCGCGCGAAGATCGAGGGCACGCAGTTCTGGAGCGGCGACTTCGCGGTGCGCGTGGGAAAGGTGGAGAACATGCAGGGCACCTACGCGGGCGCCGTGCTCGAATTCGAGTACGGACCCGTGTCCGTCCCGGAGGCGGCGGAGCCGGCGCTGCGCGAATTCACACATTTCGCGACGGAGGCGCTGCGAGACGTCGTCTCCGGCGACGTTCACTCACGCGACGTTCCCGACGAAAAAGGCACGCGTAACACCTCCTCAGACGACGGTCAGTCACAAAGAAAAGAAAACAAGGAGAACGCGTCCGAGTACGAGAACGCGCTCGTGGCGGTGCCCGATTCGACGCTCGCGGCGTTCGGGCTAAACGCGCGGCCCTTCGGCGACGCCGCCGCGGCGACGCTGTACGTCGCGTGCGTCATGTCGATGCAGTCATAGTGATGAGAAGAAAATATCCAGTGTTTGGTTAGTCTAGAAGTTTTGTCAATGCACGCGCAGCTCACTGTTTCAAAAACGAAAAGCCACGAGGATTCAAAAATGCCTCCGCGCAGGTGCTTCGTCCCACACGTCTGGCGCGCCCGCCGCCGCGACGATGGACGACTCGTTCGAAGACGAACACGGCGACCCTCCCCTGACGCCGAGGGAGAGGGAACTGCCCCGCGATAACCTCGGCCTGGGCGAGGGGTACCAGACGGTGCGTCCCCGACCCGCATTTCGGTCCGCGTCCGAGATGAGACGCGCAGAGCAGACGCCCGCCGATGCGCTCGCGACCGTTCGCGTCCTGACCCCCGCTCTCCCCGCCTCCCCCCACGCGCAGGCCCAGTCCAAGGCGAACGATGCCGCGCTCCCCACGCCGACGCCTCTGAGCCCCGTGCGCATGGGCGCGCTCGACGACGCGCCAGCGCCGAGCGCGACCAGCCCGTCGCGTCCCTCGGCCGTGGCGGAGCCCGCCGCGCCCATGAGCCCGCCGCAGGCTGCCGCGGCCGCGGCCGCGGCGGTCGCCGCCGCGGCGGCCACCGCCGCCGCGGAGGTGGCGCGCCAGAGCGTCGAGCTCGCGCGCAGCCGCGAGTTCGAGAGCGCGTCCGAGTTCGTCCCCCCCGGGACGCCGCTGCGCGACGCGCTGTTGGACGCTCCCGAGGTGACCGATTTCCAGCTCGACCGGGACCTCGAGCCCGAGTTCCACGGGTTCGGGGACCACCCCGTGCAGCCCGAGCCCTTTGTTGTTTCGTCGGGCGACGGCGTTTCGTCGGGCGACGCGGCCGACACGGGCGCGCGCGACCCGCCCGTCTCCGAGACGCACTTCCTGCGCAAGGACGGCGGGAACCAGCCCGCGGTGATGAACTCCATCGCCGGTTTGTTCGGCTTGGCGGGCGGCGCCTCCAGTGCAGACGCGGCGGCGGCGGCGGCGGCGGCGGAGGAGGCGAGCCGCGACGCCGCGTTCGAAGAGGCGCTCGAGCGCGTGCGACAGTCAAGGCGAGACATCGCGGACAAAGCCGCGAAGGGCTTCTCGGACATGAAGGCGTACTACGAGGCTGAGCTGCGCAACGCGAAGGCGGCGGCGGAGGGCGACGTTACGGAAACGGAGGTGCCCCTGAGCGTCCTCGCTCGGCCAAACGGGTTTGCCTGGGACCTGGACGAGACCGCTCTTCTTCGCGCGCTGCCGACGGAGGGCGAGCTCTCGGCTCAAAGAGAGGCGCGCGACAGGCAGAGGGCCTCGGTGGAGAGCGTCTGGCCCGAGCCCTGGAAGGGGAGCTACTCGCCGCCCAACGAGAAGGAGCCCGCGCCGGCGCCGTTCCCGCTCGCCGAAGCTTTTGTGGAAACCGCCGACCGCGCGCCGGCGAACCCGCCGGACGTGGCGTACCCGACGGAGGCTGCGGAGGCGGCGTCCAAGCGCGCGGAGGCGGTCGCCGCCGCCGCGGCGGCGACGCAGAGAGGCTCTCGGGCGGGCGCGACGAAGAACGAAGAGAAGAAGGATGAGGATGCCGAAGGCGCCGCCGACGACGACGTCGTTTTGGGACGGTCGTCGCCTCCGATTCGCGCGTCCGCGTCGGGAGCGCTCGCCAAGGCTGCGTCCGTCTCGGAGTCGACTTCGCTGGCGAAGCGCGTGAAGGCGCTTCAGGCGGACCTGGCAGCCGCCGAGCGGCGCGAGAAGCACGCGGAGCGCGTCGCGGACGACGCCGAGCGCCGGTGCGAGGCGCTCAAAGAGGAGCTCAAGGAGGCGAAGAACAAGACGCAGGCGCGGGACGCCGAGGCGCGCGAGCTCGGTCGCGCCGTCGCGGTTCTCAAGGCTGGCGCGGACGAGGCCAAGGCGGAGTCCACGGACGCGGCGCGAAAGCTCACCTCCGTGACCTCCACGGCGGCGCGCCTGGCGAGCGAGGCGAAGGAGTTCCACGCGCGCCGCGCGACGCTCGAGCGCGAGAACGGAGCGCTCGCCGCCGCCGTGCAGGACCTCAAGCGCGAGAACGTGGGGCTCAAGAGTAAGCTCGGCCGCGCGGAGGATGACGTCGAGCGCCTGCGCGAGCGCCTGGAAAAGGCGGAGGAGGACGCCAAGACGAGCGCCAGGGACCTCGAGCGCGTCTCGCTCGATGCCGAGGCGGCGCGGCGCGAGGCGCGCGCGAGCAAGGCGAGGGACGAACTCGGCGCGCGCGAATCCTCGGGCTTGGCGTCGTCGCTCCGCGACGCCAAGGCGGAGGTGGCTGAGATGCGCCGTCGGTGCGAGTACCTGGAGAAGATCGCCGCGTTCGCCGCGGCGGCGGGTTCGGAGACCACACCTGGAGGCGTCTACGTGGAGGGCCGCCCCGTTCCGGGCAGGGACGTCCCCGCGAACCGCCCGTTCAGCAGCGCGTTCCGCGGCGGCGCCCCGCCGGCGCCCGACCCGAAGGCGCACCGCCGCGACGGCGCGGCGCCGGCGCCGCGGCCGTTTTCGTCGGCGTACCGCGACGCCGACGAAAACGCCGCGCCGTACGGGCAAATAGGCAACGCGACAAACACCGACGCGACGCGCTTCTTTGGCGGCAAGGACCCGATCGAGCCGCTGATGAAAAAGCGCGACGAGGAAAAGAATTTTCCTCGCGTCCCCGTGCAGAAGAGCGCGTCTGCGTTGTCTGCGACGGACGAGCTGCCCGCGGCGGGCGTGTCCTCCCGGCGCGGCGGCGGGCGAGGCGGCAGCCTCGGCGCCGGCATGGTGCCCGAGCCGGGCGCCGGGCGCCGCGAGGCGTTCGCCGCGGAGTATGGCGACGAGCACGAGGGCAAGGACACGCGCGACCACTTCGGGAGCGGCATGGACGTGCACGCCTCCTTCGAGGGCGCCGCCGCCGCGCGCGAAATGGCCGACGCGCGAGCCGCCGCGCAGGCGGCGGCGCGGCGCGACGCCGAGGCGCGCGCCAAGGCGGACGCCGCCGCCGCCGCCGCCGAGGCGGCGGCGTCGGCGGCGCGCGCCGCCGAGACGGCTGAGCGCGCTCGGCTCGAGGCGGCCTCCGCCGAGCGGGAGCTGGAGAAGGCTCGGCAGGCGCGTGCGGAGACCGCGGCGGAGAAGGCTCAGGCGCACCGGGAGGACGGCGAGAGGCCGACGACGACGACGCGGCGAGCCTTGTCGACGCAACCGTACTCGGCGGCGGAGGCGTCGCGCAAGGGCCGCGAAGGCAGCGGCTGGTTCGACGCGCTCGGCGAGACCGCTGTCGCGGAACGCGCGCGCTCGAGCGGCTCTTCTCGCGCCGCGCCGCCACCTCCGTGGCTGCTCGGCACGGAGACCGACCGGTCCTCCGGCGCCGGAGGCGGGGACAGAATCACCGGGCGCGCGGCGGCTCCGCCGGCGGCGGCGGCGCGCGACGCGCGCCCCTTCGCCACGGCGGACTCGTTCGCGACGTGGTCCTCGCACGTGGCCTCCGCGGAGGCTCGGCTGATGGCGCTGAGCCAGGAGCGGGACCAGCTGGAGGGCGAGCTGTCGCGCATGCCCGAGGGCTCGGGCCGGACCATCGAGCAGAGGCGCAAGAAGGCGAACGCGGAGAAGCGGCTGGACGAGGTGCTCAAGGCGTCGAGCGCGGCGAGGCACCAGCTCAAAGCCGCCAACCGGAACCTCGGGCACGCCGCCGTCTGATGAGACGCGGACGACGCGATAGGTCCACATACTGTAATATGACACGGACGTGTCCGCGTGATGACACGTATGATGTTCAGAATATCGATACTACGCTCCGAACGCTACGCGGACGTGACTGACTAAGGGAGTCCAGCTAAGGTAAAAAATAAGACTCTATCGCGCGTTTTCGGCGTTTTCTTCCGCGTTTTCCGCCGCCGCGCGCTCCCCGGCAGAATAAAAATAAAAGACGCGCTTCGCGATTGCCGTCGCCGCGGCGATGACAAGCCCCGCGCCGACCCCGATGCCGGTGTTCCCGCTCGCCGCCGTCGCGACCGCCGTCGCGAGCAACGCGTACGTGTCCGGCTCGCGCCACAGCGGGGTCATCTCCGATCTCACGCGCGTCGAGGTGGGAACGTCCTCGCTATGGACGTCAGACGGAACGTCGGTTGGACCGTCGCGCGTCGCTTTTTCCCCGTCGCGCGACGGATCCCCCTTGTCCACCGAAAAGTCTTTTTTTCTTTGGATTTCCCTCGTCGCGCCCCCCCTCGCGGTTCTGTTCCCCAGGAACGCGCCGACAGCGGCGCGCACCAGCTCCACGCTCGCGGCGCCGAGCATCACCCCGAGCACGGTTTTCGGGAACGCGCGAAGCAGCGTGAGTAAAGAGCCCCCGAAGAGCGCGCCCAGGAACAGTTTGCAAAAACCGAGGAACGCGGTGGCGGCTCCCCGTCTCGCGCCAAAGTGGTAGTGCGCGGCGAGGCCGCCCGCGCCGTGGCAGCACGGCATGACGCCCGCGGCGGCGCCCGCGAGGTTCATCAGACCGACGGAGGTGGCGACGCGCTTGGGCGACGCCGGTCGGTCCGGGAAGAGCTCCTTGGACAACGCGCACACCGCGACGACGGAGTTGAGCGTGGTGAGCGGCAGCTGCGGCAGACCGGCTTTGAGGATCCCCGCCGCGATGTCTCGCCGCGTGAACGTCACCAGCTTCGGCGCCGTCGGCCCCACCTCTAGGCTCGAGAGCGAGCCCGGTTTCGTGGCGGAGAGCGCGAGCCCGGCGAGGACCAGCAAAAGCGCCGTCGGAGGCGTCGAGGACCCGGAGGAGGCGGTCGTTGACGGGTCCTCGTCCGGAGGAAGCGTCCGAGAGCGAAATCCGCAACAAAATCCGATTCCGGAATCGCGGTTTCGTCTCGCGCCCGCGCCGGTTCCGCTTCCGTCAACGCGCGCGTCCTCGACGTCTAAATCCGTCTCGTCGTCGCACGCGGGCGGCTCGCACCTTCGAAAGGTTTTTCGCGCGAAATCGAACGTCGCGACTAAAAGCGCGGCGAGCGCAACGACTAACCCATCGGTCGCGAGGAACGGCCTGACTCGCGCTCCGTTCGTTTCGTCGTGGAAGACCGCCATAGTGAACGCCCTGACGCATAAAAGCACGCCGAGTCCGATCTGCATGCCGTGCACCACCGCGCGAGGCACTATGCGGTTAAACGTGTCGATCAAGCCGGTGACGCCCAAACCGAAAACCGCGGCGGAGACGAACACCCCGGCGGCGACGATTTGAGGAACCGTCACGGACGCGTCCGAGAGCGCCACCGCCGCGATGGTCTTCATGGGCTGCACGGGCATCGGGACGTCGAAGCACAGCGCGGTTATGAGGTTGTACACACCGGTCACGATGAGCGTCGTGCCCGCGTCCAGGCCGGACTCCACCGTCAGGCCCACCAGCAGGGGCAGGAACGTCCCCAGGTCGCCCAGGGACCCGGAGGCCTCGCGCCACGACAAATCGCGCCACAGCGCGCGCGCGCGGCTCGCGAGCTCGAGGTGGGGCGACCGAGTCTCTCGGGCGCCGTCTGAAGGCGCCGCGGTCGCACCACCAACCTCCGCGGGGTCTCCCGGGTCGGTTCTCATCGCGTCGCGCCCGAGACCCGCCGCGTCCCGTGCTCCGCCGCGTCGCGTCGTTTGGAGAAAAAGCGCAGTCGGCAACCTTGACGACGTCGGGGCGAACGCTTTTTCGTCGGTCTGTTGGTATCGAGCCGAAATTGGATCGACCCGTTTTACCCAACAGCGACGGTTCCCGCAGCTGGTGGCGCACAGCCTCCCATCTTCGCATAGACGAATCCGGAGCCGCGCTCTGCCGCGGCTTTCGGTTTTTTCTGTACTGCAGTTCGGCGGCCGTGTCGGGGCTCGACCTCCCGTGCCACACACGGAGGCGCCACCTCCCCGGCGGCGGTCGACCCAATCCAGGGCTCGCTCCACACACCCGTGTGCTCCATGGACAAACGGTGGGACGCGCTCGGCGCGTCGCGCGCCGCGGTCGCGCCCGCGGGCTTCGCCGCGGGCGCGATGGGTTCCGGCGCTGCGCTCGACGTCTCGAGAGCGTCCGCGCCCGCGGGGTGCTATCTGGCCGGGCGCGGGCTGGCGTCCGCGCCGTTCGCCGCGGCGTCCGCGCAGGAGGGCGGCAGCGTGGTGGACCGCCTGTACGCGGTGGCGCTTGGGTCGCGTCAGGCTGCCGCGGGGGGGCTCGCGGGCATCATCGCGCGCACCGCGTCCGCGCCGCTGGACCGCATCAAGCTGCTTTTCCAGGTGCAGGCGATGGAGGGCGCGGGCGTGTCCGCGACGGCGTACACCGGCATCGGCCAGGCGTTCGTCAAGATCTACAGAGAAGAGGGTATCCTCGCGTTCTGGAGGGGTAACGGCGTGAACGTCATAAGGGTGGCGCCGTACGCGGCGGCGCAGCTCTCTTCCAACGACTTTTACAAGAAGATGCTCACCCCGGAGAATGGTGTACTGGGCCTCAAGGAGCGGCTCACCGCGGGCGCCCTGGCGGGCATGACCGGCACGGCTTTGACGCACCCGCTGGACACCATTCGGCTTCGTTTGGCGTTGCCCAACCACGGCTACAAGGGCATAGGCAACGCGTTCGTCACCGTGGCGCGCGTGGAGGGCGTCGGGGCGCTGTATAAGGGGCTCATCCCGACCCTCGCCGGCATCGCGCCGTACGCGGCGATCAACTTCGCGTCGTACGACATGGCCAAGAAGCTGTACTACGGCGAGCACGGGAAGCAGGACCCCATCTCCAACCTGCTCGTGGGCGGAGCCTCCGGGACGTTCAGCGCGACGATATGCTACCCGCTGGACACCGTGCGCCGGCGCATGCAGATGAAGGGCAAGACGTACAACGGCATGGCGGATGCGTTTGTCACGATCGCGAAAAAGGAGGGCATGGGGGGATTCTTCAAGGGGTGGGCGGCGAACACCCTAAAGGTGGTGCCGCAGAACTCCATCCGCTTCGTGGCGTACGAGACGCTCAAGACGCTGTTCGGGGTGGCGACCACCCCGATTTGATCGGATTCGATGCGTCAATCGACACCCAGGATTGCGGGGGGGATAAGCGCGGCTTTGACGAGTCGAGTACCGCGCGGCGGAGAGACGAAAAGCGCGCGCGAAAAATAGAACACGACGCAGACTTTCGACTTTGTTCATCACGCGGAAAATATCACGGTACTTCCGCGTAGTCTACTACTTTCCTCTCTGTCTTCTTCGTCATCTCCGTCATCGCGCTCGACTAAGCGAACGGACGAAACGTTTCGTAGTCGCCTTCGTCGGACCAATCCTTCAGCCTTTCCATGGGCGTGGGGATCAACCGAAGCTCGTGCGTCTCCGCGTGCCGCGCCGCGCCGAGCGCGGCGCACGAAGCCGAGCAAAACGTCCCAAAGTCGTCGCGGCACAAAACGCACCGGCGCAAAACGTTTTCGGTCTTTACGTCGTCTTTACGTCTTTTCGTCGTCTTCGCCGAAAAGAAAACGGCGGCGCCCTCGACGCGACCTCCCCCGCACCACGCGCACGACTTGAGCGGAAGCGACGCGTCGGAACCGTCGACCGCCGTTTGTTCGTTTCGTCTTCGTACCCACACCGTGAGCTCGTGCGCGGTGTCCCCCCACTGCGGGAGCGCGGCGCGGCGTTTGAGGTAAAAGTGTTTCGTCAACAGAGACGCGAAGGCGCCGTCGGCGGTGTTCCCGTCCCACTCGCCGACGAGCGCGAGGACGCCGCCTTTGTACACCTCCAGCGTCTCAACCGCCATGCGCGAGTCGAACCCGGGGGGGGGGTAGCACATGAACAAGGCGCGGCCTTCTTCTCCGCCGGCGAGCGTCTCGGAGGATGTCGTCTTGTCGCCGGCGGACCGAAAAGCCGCGGCGGCGTCGCCGCGGACGACGGGGTGCCACGTCGCGGTTGACCCGTGGTAGTCGTTGTGCGTCTCCTCGCCGGGAGGGGCCACGTCCACGGCGACGACGTCCATGCCGCTCAAACGCATCTGCGCCGCCCAGTACCCCGCGCCGGCGCCCACCTCCAGCCACCGAGTCGCGCTTTTTCGCAAAGCCCGCATCGCCGATTCGGTCGGCGCGGCGAAGGCGTACAGGCGGCACGGCCACGAGCGGCACGCGTCGCGCCATAAACGCGTCAGAGGAGGACACGCGGGCGTGGGAAGTGTTCTTTCTTTTCTTTTTTCTCTCGCGCGAGACTCGGCGGCGTGTCTGGTTTTCCGGCTCTTCTTTTCCTTCTCGGCGGCGGCGACGACGGCGCGCTCGCCGACGCCGTCCCCGTCAACGACGACTTTTTCGCGTCGGGAAAAAAGGAGCTCCTTCTCCTCTTCAAACGCGCGCGCGAAAAGACGCGCGCCCTCGCGAAGTCTCGAGTGGAGCACCGCGGCGAACGGGTTTTGGTCGGCGCGAGCCTTCTGCACCAGCGCGATTCTCTCACGCTTCGGAAACGCGGCGGTTTCGACGGCGGCGAAATACGCAGAGGACGCGTCTGTCGCCGGCTCCGGGTCGTCGCCGGCGGCGGGGGACCCGGACAAAGACCCGTACGCGTCGGAGGGGTCGCACCAGCCGCAGGAGCGCGCGTGGTACGCCACCTGGAACCACGCCTCGTCCAAGGCAGACGCCAGCGCGATCGCGCAGCGGTGCGTGACGCGCGCATCGACGCTCTTTTGCAAACCACTTTTTCCACACGCCGTCGGGTCTCGATGGTCGAGCGGAGCCTCCGGCGCGGGTCCGGAAGAAACGCCGGCGCCCATCGCCGCCGCGGCGCGCGCGAACGCGTCGTCTTCCGGAACGGAACAAATCGAATCGGTCGCATCTTCTCCCTCCGTCGCGCTCTCGGAGAGACGTCTCGGAGAGATGAGTCTGAGACGCGCCTCGTCTTCTTCCAGCGCGCGTTCGGCTTCGCGCAAGGACCGCGTCACGCCGGCCGCCAGGTCGCCGGCAGCCGCCGCCGCGCGGCGCGCGACGGCGGAGGCGTTTCCGTTTTTTTTTTTGTGAGCGTCTTTTGTTTTTTTCGTAGCCGCGCGCGACGCGCGCGAGCGCCGCGAAGGCTTCGTCCAAACCGACTCGGCACCACCGCCGTTCGCGGCACGTGACGCCTCCCAGCCGCGCGGCGCTTATCCCGCCGCACAGCTTCGCGATCGCCCGCGCGATCGGAAGTGTGGTCTCCGCGTGTTTCGGGTCGCGCGGCGCCATCGGCTCGAGACCGAACGCTTCGCGCAAAACGTTCGATTCGGTTCGCGTTTCGAAACCGCGTCGCGCGGTAAGAGCGGATGCGCCGTTCGCGTCGTCCGCGCGGCGGTGGTCAGGAGCGCACAGCTCCAAACATCGCGCGCCGCGCTTCGGGTTCGAATCCCCGAAGGAGCTCTCTCTGGGTTTTTTCTCTCCGTCCGCCGGAAAGCCGGAAAACGCAGACCCGTCTCCGGCCACCCCGCGTCGCGGACGCAGGGTCCACCCGGACGCGAGGTGCGCGGCGAACACCTCGGTCGGGTCCGAGTCGTCACCGTCGTGGTCGCGCACCGCCGCCGCCGCCGATTTCGCGTCCCAGACGCCGTCCCACGAGGCCGGCGACGACTCGACCGCGCGAGGCTCGGAAAGCGAAGGGCGTCGCGGCGTACGGACGCGGCTGCTCACCACGAGGATGTCGGGGTCGGCGGGCGGACCGGTCCGCGGCGCGCGGCGCGGCACGAACACGTCCCCCGAATGGCGATGACGTTTGCGCGTCCCCAACCGGCGAGCCATCGCCCCGGCGAGGTCGACGCGTCCCCGACCCCGACGCGGCACGAAGACGTCATCCGGGAGGATCTCCCACTCCGGACCTCCGTCTCCGCCGGCGAGCGTCTCCCCGCGCGGCATGCCGAGCCCGGTGACCGCCGGCGCCCGCGCGCGACGCAGTGATGCACGTTTTCCGCAAAACTTTTTTTCGACATCAGATGAACTCTCTCTTTTTTTCGCTACAGCCTCGTCCCCACCGCCTCGTCCTCCACGCGCACTTCCCGTAGCCCCAAAAACGGGGGCTCTTCCGACTCGACCTCGTCGCGCTTTAAACGCATCGCGCGAACCGCCGACGAGCGCGCGTCCCCCTCGGAAGACGCGCGCTCGGTCCCGAACGACACGCGCCGCGCGAACGACGCGTCGCGACGATTACGCTCCGAATCGATCAACTCGCTCGCTTCGCCCGCTTCGCCAACCTCGCTCTCGTCCATCTCCGCCACCGCCAGCAGCGCGTCCCAGGACGCCGCGCCCAGGCTCTCCACCGTGGCGGCGAGGATGCCGGTGCACGCCACGTACGCGTGCCACGGGACCATCAGATTGTTGGGCAGGAACATCTCGGTTTCGCCGGCTCTGTAACGCTCGCGCATCGCCAGCGTGTGCAAAATGAACGCGCGCTCCAGTCGACTCTGCGCTTTCGCGATTGAAGCCGACGCCGCGCGCGAGGACCACCGCCCCGACCCGGTGACGAGGTCGTCACCGGCACGGCCCAGCCTTGTTTTCACGGCCCTCCGCAGCTCGGTGACAAACACGTCCGTGGGGGCCAGAAGGCTCGCGATGCGCGCGCGAGGGTCCAGCGCGGAGAAGTCGGCGGAGAAGTCGGCGGAGAAGTCGGATCTCGCCATGGCGCCCAGCGCCTTGCGCATCAGCCCGAGCACGCGCCGCGTGTTCTCCAGGTCGGTGACCATCTGCTGGTGCGCGCGCAGCGGGAACGGCGGCGACCAGAGGTTGGGCTCGGCGGCCGCCTGCACCAGAAGCGCCTTCTGCGCGGCGAGGCACGACCCGATCGCGTCCAGCGAGAACGCGGCGTCCTCGGCGGCGCGCGCGCGACACCGCGCGCAGTCGGTGCCGACGGTGGCGTCGTACACCGTCTCCGCGGCGCTCTTCGCCGCGAACACGGTGTCTCCCGCGGCGAGACGCGCGGCGTCGTGCGCGAACACGGGATAAATCAAAAACTCGACGAACACGAGCACCAGCAGGCCGAGGAGGTTCTGCTCGACGCGGCCGTGCGCGAAGGCGCGCGCCGCCGCGACGTCGGCGTCGTCGGGGATGCCGAGGGCGACGACGTAGGCGGTGAACGCGGCGACGACTCCGGCGTACGCAAACTCGGGGTTCAGTCGGAGGAACGCGCTCGCGAACGCGAACGCCGCGAGTAACAGCAGACGGCCGATGGACGCGCCCAGCGCCAGCGCGTTCGTCGCGCCCGCCTCCCCGCCCGTCACGACGATCACGAGCGCGAAGGAGAACATCGCGCCGATCACCGTGCCCTGCATCCTCAAGAGCGCGGCGTTAAAGGAGCCGCCCACAGCGCGGCCCTCTCTCGTGCCCACCATCGCGACGGTCACGGCGGCCCACAAGCCGCTCCCGCTGGTCGCCCAGCCGATCAAACCCGCGACCGCCGCCGCGAAAGACAGCTTGGTCGCGTACAAAAGCTGGTTCGCGTCCAGCTGGAAGTCGCAGCGAAGCAGGGCAGCGACGGTGTCCGCGCCGCGCGCGGGGTCCGCGAACCGAGGCGGCGCCCGCCGCGGCGCCGGCGACCGCGCCGACGGCGACAGTGACGCCGCCGCCGCCGAGCTCCTCGGAGTTCCGGCTTTGGAAGCCGCCGCCGGCGACGCCGGAGACGGTGTCATCGCGGAAACGAACCCGTCTCCGCCGCCGTCTCCACCGACCAGAAGCGTCTGTCGCGGTGGTTCTTTCCCGGCGGATTCTCCGCCTCTTCCGGCGAACGACGTCGGTAACGACGACGCGCGCGCGAGGGGGGATTTATTTTTTCCCCTCTCGCCCGCGCCCGCGCGCCGAACATTTCGCGGCGTCGGCTTCCTCTTCTCGCGGTCGCGGCGTTCGCCTTCTCGGTCTTCAAAGTCGCCGCACGCCTCGCACAGCACCTCGTCACCGCCGGCGTTTCGTCCTTCTCGCGTTTCGTCATGCCCGGCGAAAACGAAACCACCGCTCTCTTCGCTCTCGGGGTCTAAAAACGCCGCGAGCTCCCGCGCGAGCGACTGGAAGTTGAACATCCACAGGTGGTTCGCCTGCAGCGCGCGACGCGCGACGGACTCGCCCGCGTCCGACGCGACGCCGCCCGGCGCGTAGTGTTTCCTGCGCTGGCGCGTCAGTGCGGCGTCCAGCCTCGAGAGCGACGAACGCAGGCTCTCGGCGACGGGAAGGTCTTGGTTTTCGTTTTCGTCTCTTCGCAGAGAAGACGCGTCTGATGGAGACGAAAAAGCGTTCGGACGAAACCCCGTCGCCGCCGCTCTCGCCGCGTCGGCGACGCGCGCCGCCGTGTCCTCGAGCTTCTCCGCGAACGACGCCTCCGCGAACGTCTTCGCGCGCGCGCCGTCCCCCGGCTCGCCGGCATCGCGCGGGTCCTCGTGCAGAAGGTGCCAGCGCTGCACCTGCGTCTCCGCCAGCGCGTCCAGCGCCAGGGTCATGCCGCGAAGGTGCAGGGTCACCTCGGCGAACGCGCCGGCGGACGCCTCCGGCGCCCTTTTTTTCGCCGAGCCTCCCTCGCCTCCCGCTCCGCCGCGAGACGATCGTGTCGCGAAGACACTCGCGAGCGCGCCCGTGAGCCTCCGCTCCCACACCGCGTGCGCGGCGGCGTCCTTCATCTTCGCCAGGCTCCGCTCGGCGTCCTTGCGCCCGCTCTCGACGCGCGCGCGGAGCGCCTCGCGCGCGGAAACGTCGTCGGCGACGTAGGCGGCGACGGCGTCGGCGGCGGCGTCGGCGACGGCTTCGGCGCACGCGTCGGCGGCGGCGGCGACGGCGTCGTCGGCGTTGCACTTTCCGAAGGCGGTCACGATGATCGCGCTGCACGCCCCGATGGCCGTGCTGAGCGGGATGCCCAGGGTCATCCACCGCGTGTCCGCGCCCGCGAACGCGGTCCACACGAAGATCGTGCTCCCGCCGAACGCGAACTTCTGGGACACCACCGGGAACTTCTCGGGGTACAGCACCGCGATGCCCACCAGCGCGTTGGCGACCAGCACGGCCGCGACGCTCGTGCCGAACAGGGCGACGCACAGAGCGCTCAGCACGCATCCGATGGTGGCGCCGCCGACGATCGCCCACGACGTCGCCAGGGTCGCGCCGAGCGTGTCGGACGCAGCCACGATGGTGACCACCACGCCGAACACCACCGACGTGACCGCCAGATTGAAATCGTCGTTCCGCACGAGCGTCAGCAGCGAGGTCAGGCACGACGCGACCCCGACCCGGACCGGCCACGCGAAGTGCTTCGCGGGGGGGAGGGACATCGCGCCGGCGACAAACCCGCAGGGCCCACCTTCCTCTGTTCCGCGCCCCGCGGTCTGGCGGACGTGAGAAGGTAGTCTAGGAAAAATAACGACCTGTCGAGTTGGCGCCAAAAAGGACAGGCGTGTGTGGTGTGTCACGCTTTCCGCCATTCCGCGTGGTCGTCGCTCGGCTGTGCCCACACGCGCGCGCGTAGGCGTCCGCGTCCCCACCCGGTTTTCGGATCCGTCCCCGGAGTCCTTCGTCTTTCTCCGTCTCGCTCCACGCCTCGCGCGATGTTCGCGAGCTTCGCGGCGCGGGCCACCGCGGCGACGCCGCGACGCGCCCCGACGAGTCGCGAAACGCGTCGAAGCGCCCCGGGTAACAACCGAAATCGCGCCCGCTCGGTGAGAGCCGGGTCGTTGCGCGAGGACCTGTTCGGCGCCGGCTCGCCCTCGATCCCCCCCAAGAGGCTCCGCTCGAAGGTGAGCATCGTGGGCACCGGCCAGGTGGGCCTCGCGTGCGCGTACTCCATGATCAACCAGGGCACCGCGCGCGAGCTGGTACTGCACGACGTCCCGTCCAAGCTGGATGCGCTCGAAGCCGAGGTTGAGGATCTGCGTCACGGCGCGGAGTTCGTGCAGCAGATCTCCATCAAGGCCACCTGCGACTTCAAGGATACCGCGAACAGCGACATCGTGATCATCCCCGCGGGCGCGCGTCAGCGCGAGGGCGAGTCCAGGCTCGACTTGGTGGCGCGCAACGTCGCGATCTTCGAGTCCATCGTGCCGCCCATCGCGGCGGCGTCGCCCGACGCCGTCCTGCTGATCCTCACCAACCCCTGCGACGTCATGACGCACGTGGCGACGCACATCTCCGGGTTCGCGCCGAACAAGGTGATCGGCACAGGCACCGCGCTGGACACCTCGCGGTTCCGCGCGCTGCTCGCGGAGTACCTCGACGTCGACTCGGGAAGCGTGCACGGCATGGTGCTCGGGGAGCACGGCGACTCGTCCGTCGCCGTCTGGTCGCAGTGCACGGTCGGGGGTGTGCGTCTGATGGACGTGCATCCCGGGATCGGCACGGAAAGCGCCGAGGAGGGTTTAAAAAACATCCACGCCGACGTCGTAAACGCCGCCGGGCGGATCATCCAGAGAAAGGGGTACACCAACTGGGCGCTCGGCTTGACCGTGACGAACATCGCGAAGTGCATCCTGCGGGACGAGAGGCACGTGTTACCTCTCAGCGTCCCCGCGTTCGGGAAACACGGCATAGACGTGGACGTGCGCTTGTCGTTGCCCGCGATGCTCGGCTCGGAGGGCGTGCTGGAGGTGCTGAACATGCCGCTCACGGAAACGGAACAGGAGGCGATCCGAAGGAGCGCGGCGACTCTCGCCGAGGTGCAGTCGAAGATCGTCTTCGGGCGACAGTAGCGAGGAGTGCTTTTGGAAGAGACAAAAAGCGAGCGTTTTTCGATCCGGCTGTTTGTCGCGACTGTCCGCCCACCTGTCCGATAATCGCGAAAAAAAACGTCTTCGTCCCCCCGCCCCTTTTTTGGCAACGCCTCCCGAAGGCTGCGGGCGGACCGCGCGGGACGTCAGTGCACGCGGCGGCGCGACGCGTCAGGCGGCCGAAGTTGTCTCTCGTGTCACCGCAGGCGCTCGAGCCGGCGCGTCTCCCGGTCTGACGTCCATCGAGCGAGGAAGCAGACAAGCTGGGCGCGCGAGATTCGAGTCGTCCTCGTTCGTTGACCGTCGGCACGTCCAGGAAGGGCGTTCGCATTCGAGCGTCGGCTTCTGTAATTGGGTCCCGCCCCTAAGACAGACGAGATGCTCGCCGCGTTGAAGTCGGCGACGAGTTCGAGCGCGGCTAAGTCCGCGGCCAAGCCCGAGCCCGCGAAGCCCGCGAAGCCCACGTCCGAGGTGGCGCGTCTTCAGGATCAGGCGGATGCGTTCACGAGGAAGATCGAGCTGGAGCGCCGCCGGGGTGTGGACCTCGAGACGGAGATCCGCAAGACGAAGGAAAAGATCGACGAGCAGCGCCGGAAGATGGGTGGCGTCGACGCGGCGCGGGAGGATACCGTGAAGACGCAGCGGCAGATCAAGATCTTGGAGAACCGGCTCGATAAAGCGCTCGCCAAGCACAACGAGGCTCTGGCGAAGAACAAGCAGTTGAGACTCACCGTGGACGACTTGCGCAAGGAGCGGCTTGTGTTTGACGACATCTACGAGAAGCTGCAACACGAGCTGGAGGAAAAGAAGCTGGAGATGGGGAACGTCATCGAGGTTTCCAACAAGGCGTTCGAAGCGCGCGACCGCGCCGTGCACGAGATGGCGCGGCTGAAGACGCAAGCCAACAAGGAGCAAGCGGCGTTTGAGTGCGAATTCGCCGAGCTCGGAAAGCAAATCGAGCACGATCGCCGAATGAAGGAGTTCATGCGCCATCGCGCGGATGACTCGGAGGCTCGCGCGGCTGAGATTTCGCGCCAAGCCGCGTTGGCGGAGGCGGAGAACAACAAGAAACTCGTCAAGAGCAAGTGGACGCTCGCGAAGGACCGCGTGAGCCAAGGAATCACCGCCGCGCGGGTCAACTCGTACGCCGCGGCCTTCGCGACCATCGCCGAGTTCACGGGCGAGAGCGACGTGGAGAAGCTCGTGGAGCAATTCGTGGAAGCCGAGGATGAAAACTTCCGGCTCTTCTCGTACGTCAACCAGCTGAACGCCGAGATCGAGAAGCTCGAGGATTCCATCGCGGAGCTCACGCGGGAGATCGCCAAGCACCGCGGCGAGAGCACGACGCACGACGCGGAGAAGGCGAGGGCGGTGAAGGCGCTGGACGAAAGACTGCGAAGAGCCGAAGCGCGGGCGAGGATGTACGACCGAAAGTACGCGACGGCGACGGCGACGATGGGAAAGCTGAAAGACGGCGCGTGGCGCGTGTTCAACAAGATCGGGTGCAACACGGAGGTGAACCGGTCTTTGCTCGGTGAGGACGGCGTGACCGATCACAACGTCATGCAGTACCTGGGCGTCATCGAGCAGAGGACCAACGAGATTTTGCAGATGTTCGCCGCCTCGAGAACCGCGCGGGGACGGTTGGCGGGAGGCGACAAAACCGTTTCCGGCAAGAAAACGGACGGACCAAACGCCGGCGGAGCCGGCGACGACGCGTTCGCGGCTCTTCTCCACGCGGGTCCGACGTCGTCGACGGCGACCGCGTCCGTGCTGCGCATCGAGCCGCCGAGCACGACCGCGCCCAAGGCGGACGACGACTCCGAGGAGGAGGACGACGAGCGGCCTCTGACGAGGGACGAGATCCGCGAGAAGATGCTCCGCGCGCTGCGCCGGCGCGAAGCCGGCGAGGCGAGAAGCGGCTCCGGCGCGGCGGCGGTGACGGCGAAGGGCGGTCCCGCGGGGACACCGCGCGCGGCGCCGAAGACACCCGCGACCACGAAAACGCCCGGGGGGAGGGGGAAGGAAAACGCCACGGGGAGGTAGACTATGATACGGTAGACCACGTCCGCGCGCGCGCGTCCGCGGCGACGTCATGACGCGCGCGGATGTCCGGACGAATTTTGGCAAAAGGCGGATGACAAAAAGCGCTCGAAGAAGAAACGTTTATTCGCTCGCTCATTCCCCTCCGCGCGATGCCGCTCGCGTCGGGGGTCGGCCGCGTCGCGCGGGCGACCGGGGGCGCGCGCGCGCCCGGCGCGTCGGGGGAAGACCGCGCCGGGTCCTCCAGACCGGAGAAACCCCCCAGGCGGTGGTGCCCCTGGGCGGAGGGCCGCGCGCCCGTTTCGTGGGCCGCCTGCGGCTTCGCCCCCGGCGATGCGGAGGCGCGCTGGCGGTTCGGCGAGCGTGTGTTCAGCGCGGACTTCGACGGCGGCAACCTGGCGCGCGTGGAGCGCGTCACCGACACGTCCTTCCACCTGTGGACGCGGCCGGACAACCAGGGCACGCCGTACGAGACCCACCACCGCACGTGGTTCCACTTCCGCGTGGACGGGTGCCGAGCGGGGGAGACGCTGACGTTTTCCTTCCCGGACTTCAACAAGCAAAAGACGCTCTTCTCCAACGATTTCCGGCCGACGTACCGCGTGCACGATGATGATCGATCCGCGTCGTCGTCGTCGGACGCCGACGCCGAGACCGCGACGACCGACGACGGTTCGAACGAACACCTGCAACGCGACAGAAGAGCGTCTCGGTTTCACATGCGAGAATACAAACGCATCCCCGAGCCGGTGAGCGCGCGCCCCGGCCGAGACGGCGCGTTCCGCGTTACGTTCAAGCACAGGTTCGATTCCGACGCGTCTGTTTTTTTCGCGCTCTCGTTTCCGTTTTCGTACGCCGACGTCGGTTTGATGCTCGACCGCGTCGACGCCAAGTTCCGCGAGCGCACCAGCCACGGTGAGGCGATGCGCGCGCGCGTGTCGTACGCGCGCTCGCTCCTGGCCACCTCCGTGGAGGGGCGGAAGGTGGAGATGGTCACGATCACCGCCGCGGAGCGCGACGGCTGCGAAACCAAAAAGAACGCGTCGGAGAATTTCGGAGACGAAAAACTCGGATTCGCGTCGGACGACGTCGAACGCGTTTCGTTCACGCGCGCCACGCCGTCGTGCACAGAACTCACTCGCGACGTCTCGGATGACGACATGGAATCGAGTACCGCTTCGTCGCGTCGCGCGAATTCGGCGCCGAACGAAAATTCTGCCGTGCCGCGCGTCGAGGACCGCGACGTGTTCGTGGTGACGTGCGGCGTGCACCCCGGCGAGAAACCGGCGAACCATTTGTTCAACGGCGTTGTGGAGTTTTTGTTGCGCGCGGACGACGCGCGCGCGAAACGCCTTCGCGAGCTGTACGTGTTTCAGTTGGTCCCGATGCTCAACCCCGACGGCGCGTTCCGAGGGCACTACCGCCACGACGCGCTCGGTCAGAACCTGAACCGGCACTACGAGAAACCCGAAATTTCGAAACAGCCGTCGTGCGCCGCCGTCAAGGATCTCCTCGTGAAAGCGGCGAGGAAAGGACGGCTTGGGTTTTACATCGACCTGCACGCGCACGCCAACAAGCGCGGCGTCTTCGCGTTCGGTAATTGCGACTTGCGAGGCGACGGGAACGCGGAGACGCGCGCGTACGCGCAGTTGTGCGCTCTGAACTCGCCGCACTTCGACCTGAACCACTGCAACTTCAGCCGGAAGAACATGTTCGCCGTCGACAAGAACGGCGAGAACAAGTCCGGCACCGGGCGCGTCGCGCTCTTCCGCGAAACCGGAGGGAGGGTCCCGCACCTGTACACCGTCGAGGCCAACTACAACTGCAGCCGGGTGCTGAACCGGGTGACGGACAAGACGCGCGGGTCTTCTCACGACGGAAACGAAGACGTCGCGGGGTTCGAAGAGGCTCTGTCGGGGTTCGCGCGACGCGCGCGTATCGCGTCGAGCGAAACGAAAAAGAAAAGCCCCGGCTCCGCGAGACGTTACGACCCCGAGACGCTTCGCGGCGTCGGCCGCGCGCTGCTGGTGGCGGCTCTGGACTTGCGCGAGGAGAACCCGTGGTCACGCGTGCCCTCGAGCGCGTTCGGGTCCGTGCGCTCCGTGCGGACCTGGGCCAAGGCCGCGGCGAGAGGCGACGCGCACGCGGCGGGAGACGACGCCGAGAGCGAGGGCGACGACGAGAAGACGAGCGGCGAGGACGGCGAGCCGAGCGAGACGCGGCGACAAACGCGAGAGAAAAAACCGAGCGTATTTCGAAATACGTCTTTGACGCTCGCGTCGTCCAAGGCGCGCGTCCCGGGAAGACGCGCGCTGGACACGGCGAACGGGGTGTGGCCGCCACGACGTGCGCCGCTCGCGGATTTTGCGCCCAAGTGGAGGACGTAGTGGCGTCGTGAGCGCTTTTTGTGTGGTGAGTGAGGGGCAGACGGAGACGCGTCCCTGAAGAGGACTCGGCGTTTTTTTTTCGCGCGCGTCGGAGCGCGACGAAGAGGTCGGGAGCGAAAACGCTCGACATTTGATTGACTCTGATTCACGACCAGCCTGCCGGCGCGACATCCCGGAATTTCTCTCTCGGACGCGCTTCGAAACCCGAAACGCCGCGCGATCGGTTCCGACGCACCCCGCCGCCGCGATCGCGCAGAAGGTACATGCGCCGCGACTTGATCGAGTTCGCCGCCAACCTCGCGTCGCTCGCCGTCGTCCTCGGCTCCCTCATCAAGCAACGCAGACTGAAACGTAAGCCGATGAGCGTCAAGACCGTCGCCGTCATCGTCGCCATGGAGGCTGAAGCGGCGCCGCTCATCGAGCGCCTCGGGCTGAAGAAGCAGGAGAAGAGCCCGTTCGCCGGCCCGCTGCCCGCGGTGGTCTTCTCCGGGGCGGTCGGGGACGCCACCGTGCACGTGTGCACGAACGGCCCCGCGCAGGGCTTCGGCGTGGACTCCGTCGGCACCGTCCCCGCGGCGCTCACCGCGTACCAGGCGTGCGAGACGCTCAAGCCCGATCTGCTGGTGAACGCCGGCACCGCGGGCGGCTTCAAGGCCAAGGGAGGCGCCGTCGGGGACGTGTACCTGGCGACCGCGTTCAAGAACCACGACAGGCGCATTCAGATCCCCGGCTTCGACGTGTACGGCGTGGGCGCCGCGGACGCCGCGGCGTGCCCCAACCTGCGCGCCCACACGGGGTTCAAGGCTGGCGTGGTGTCCACCGGGAATTCTCTCGACTGCCCCGACGTCGACCGCGACGCGCTCGCCGCGAACGACGCCTCCGTTAAGGAGATGGAGGCTGCGGGCATCGCGCACGTCGCCACGATGTTCGGCACGCCGTTCATCGCCGTCAAGGCCATCACGGACATCGTCGACGGGGACAAGCCCACGCACGACGAGTTCCTGCAGAACCTCGGCGCCGCCGCAAAGGCGCTGCAGGAAGCCGTGCCCAAGGTGCTCGAGTACGTCGCCGGGAAAAAAATCGCCGACCTGTGATGATTGTCGTACCGTAGATGACTACGATCGACCCGAGAGTCGGGTCGTGAGTATAGGAGCTATAGTCTATCTATGTTGGTAGTCCACTACATAGTCTACAGGACACAAACGCGTGCGTCTTTTGTCGCCCGCGCGTCGTGCTCGAAATCGAAAAGAAAAGCGTCACGCCTCGCTTCCCGGGAACCACGCGTCGGTTGCGTCGGCGGCGTCGGCGACGAAGGCGACGGCGCCGGCGAGACCCTCGAACAGACTTCCCGGCGCGTCGGCGAGTTCTGTGGCGAGTTCTGCGGCGTGTTCCGAAACCCACAGCGCGAAACGCTTCGCGCGAGCCTCCAGAAGCCTACCAAGGACAGGGTCGTGCGACATTAACGCCCGAGACGCGACCAAAAGCGCGTAGCCGTTGCCGCTCGCGCCGTGACACAACCCCGGGCCTTTCTTGGTTAAACCCCGGCGCCACACACTTTCGGCGGCGACGCGCGTTTTGTGCGCCAGAAAATCTCGCGACGCGACGGACTCTCCCGCGCGTATCGCCATCCGCAGCCTCTGCGCGAGGAGCACGATCAGGCCGGGCGCGCCGTGGCACCACTGCACCAACGCGTTCCCGCTCGTGGACGACGCGCTCGAGGGCAAGTTGCCGTCGGCGAAGGATAAAGACAGCAGATAAAAGAGCGTCTCGTCCAGCGCGTTTTTCGAAACCGAAACCGACGCTGATGAACGCGACTGAAACTGAAACACAGCGTCGCCGAACTCCTCCCAGCACTGCAAAAGCGTGGTGACGATGCCGCACGCGCCGTGCGCGGCGCCCAGGTACCGCTTCCCGCGCCACGCGTGCACGAGGCGCGGCGCGCGCGTCTTCGTCTTTTTCGCGTCTTCGTCTTTTTCTTCGTCTCGGTCACGGTTCGCGTTCGCGAGCCCCTCCTCCACGACTTGCTCCACGACGCGTCTGAACAGCGACATCGGCAAGAGTTGGTCTTTTTTTTTCCCACCGAGCGCCCTGCGCCTCGCGAACAGAAGCGCGTGCAGGTACCCGCAGCGCCCGTACAGCAACTCGCAGTCCTCTCTCGGCGCGGCCAAGACGCGATCGAGCAACGCCGCCAGGCGCCGCGCGCCGTTTTCAGCCTTTTCGGCGTCTCCCAACTCAAAGTGGATCGCGGCGGCGACGGCGTGCGCGCCCGATTCGCCCTCCAGGAAACTCAGCGTCTCGTGCTTGTGGCGTCCCGCGGGACCCACGCGGCCGGCGTGGAGCGCCGCGGAGGCGGTCTTGCAAAAGGAAAGCGCGCGAACGAGCAAGTCTCGTTTTTTGCCGAAGAACCGGCGTCTGACGCGGGTGCTTTTTTTTCTTCGCGCGTCCGTATCGTCGTCGTCGTCGTCGTCGTCGTCGTCGTCGTCGTCGTCGTTCGTCATCATCGCCAGCTTGTACAGGAGCAGCGCCGCGCCGCACGTCCCCGCGTACACCGAGCCGTTCGCCAGGTCCCTGCCCTCCTCGGCTTCCGCGCGCCACAGCGCCTCGCACGCGGACAACAGGCGTCGCGCGGACGACGACGCCGTCTCCGCGAACCCCGCCAGGTCGGGGTGTCGCCAGTCATCGTCCAGGTCGTGCGGGAAGAAGCGCGCCTTGGCCTGCTCGCTCAAGTCGTGGATGCCGCCTCGGGCGCCGGACATGCCTCGCGCTCGAGGACACGGGACGAGGGACGACGAACAGGCGAGTCGCCGCCCGGGGCGGCCACCGCTCGCGTCGTCCCTTCTGTCACACCGTCGATCGTCGCCCAGCCTTTCTCCTCATCGTGGTTTTTCACCACTTCTCCGAAGGCGTTTCGTTCGTAAACACGTTCGACAACCGAAAAGCCTCGCCCGACTCGGCAGCGCGCGTTCATTGGCGCAACCCCAAAAATCCCACCGAATTTTTCGGATCTTTACGCCTTCAGCATTCTCACATGAACATTTAGTCTGCGAATCGTGGAATCGGTGGTGACTCAGCTCGCGACGATATTGTTTGCTTTTCGCCTCCAATCGGGCTCGATCCGAGGGTGCGCCATACCAAGACACACGCGTCGCCCGTTACGATGAGCGCCCTCTCCGCCTCCGCCTTCACGGCGACCCCGGTCGCCCGCCGCGCGCTCCGCGGCGCCAAGCCCGCGCGCGCGCGCGCCGCCGCGTTCCGCGTCAACGCCGCTTACGATTCCGTCGAGGCGCGTCGTGCAGCCGAGACCGAGCGCGTCATGGACCGCACGCAGGAGATCCACAGCATCGAGGAGTTCGAGGCTGCGCTCTCGCTCGCGGGCGAGAGGCTCGTGATGGTCGCCGTCGAGTCCGAGGAGGAGTGCGTCATGTCCGACGACGCCTGGGCCAAGAACGCGGGTACCTCCAACCTCCAGTTCGACGACAACGCCTGCCGCACCCTCTCCTCCTCCCTCGCGCGCATCGCGCGCGAGGCCACGGACGTCAACTTCCTCCGCGTCGAGGTGCTCGAAGGCGGCCGGGCGCGCGACGTCGCCAAGGCGCTCGGCGTGACCAAGTACCCCACCTACCAGTACTACAAGGTACGTTCGCGTCCCTCCCGGTGTTCCCCCAGCCGCGAGAGGGGCTTCGATCGAAAGAGAACCCAAAACCACGCCCCCGCGAAAAGAGCCAACTAACAAACGCGTTCCAACATGTTTTTTCCTCCTTCGTCTCGGACAGAACGGCGAGCTCCTCTGGCAGCACGTCGGCGCGGGCGCGGGCGCGCAGGAGGCTCTTTCCGAGGGCGTCCTGTACTACGGCGGCGCCGGCGCGCAGGGCCTGCGCACGTCTGACTACGTCACCGAGGTGAAGTCCAAGAGCGATCTGCGCGACTTCATCGACTCGTGCTCGATGGCGCAGCCCGCCGCCGCGGGGTTCGACACCGGCATCGACGTGCCGTGCGACAAGCAGCTCGCCATCGTGGACATCGGCGTGGACAAGGACGCGCCCGCGGGGTGCCTGCACATCTTCCCCGCGGTGCTCTCGCTCGCGCGCAACACCGTCGGGTTCACGCGCTGGGCGCGCATCGCCGTGGACAGCAACGAGGAGACCAAGGCCATCGCCAAGGAGTGGGGCGTCGACTCGGTGCCCGCGTTTGTGTTCATGGCGGACGGCAAGGTGGTGGACAAGTACGCCGGCGCCGACCGCGTGGAGCTCATGAACCGCGTGCTGCGCTTCCAGTCCGCGAACGGCATCCGCCTGCCGCAGCGCACCACGCCCAAGCGCATGAGCACCGCCGAGGCGAAGGAAATCGCGCGCGCCGCGCGCGATCGCGCCAAGGAACAGGGGCGCCGGTCCGGCTGGTGATCGATCGATCCATCTCTTGGTCGACGCGAGACGGACGCGTCCATCTCGCGACGGAGGCGTCGATGTCCGGCGCAGACGCGGCGGTGATTCGCGCTCGGGAGAGAAGAGAGCCACGTGATTAAGAGCGTTCATCGGAGCGACGACACGACGACGTGAATTTTGCTCGCGTGTGGTGGACTCTTTTGAATACGATACATAGACTACGCACCACCTCCTCCAAAGTACGGTATTAATACTAAAAGCACTTCACGCCTCCTCCGTTTCTTTTTTCCGCGCGGCGGCATCCGCCGCCGCCGCCACCGCCGCCGTCGCCGGGCAGCTGGGCGCCTCCGGCGCGAGCGGCGCGAGCCGCCGCGCGAGCGTCGTGCACCTCCGGTCGTTGCCCACCGTCTCCACCGCGACGCGCATCGCGCTGGGCGGGGATATCACGATGAGCGCCTCCTTCGCGCGGCTCGCCGCCGTGTACACCAGCTCGCGACGCAGCAGAGGGCGGTGCGCGTTCGCGAGGCACAAGACAACCGCGCGGTACTCCGAGCCCTGCGCCTTATGCACGGTGAGCGCCCACGCCGGAAGCAGGTCGCGGCACTCCGCGCGCGAGTAACTCACCTCGCGACCGCCTCCGCCGTCCAGGGATTTCAACGCGCGCGCGATCGGGTCCAACGAGGTGGGCGTCGGGCCTGCCTCGGCGGTCTCCCCAGACTTACCGGACGCCGCGCGTTTCTTTTCCGACGTCGTCGACGTCGACGCCGCGTCGGAGGTTTCGTCGTCGTCGGCGGCGCCCGTCGCGGCGGCGCCGAAGACGACGCGCACGCTCCCGTCGCCGTCCACGGCGACGACCGTCCCGAGGTCGCCGTTGAACACCTCCTTGGTGTAGTCGTTTCTCTGCTGCAGCACGCGGTCGCCCTCGCGCAAAGTCACGTCGCCCACGCGCGTCTCCAGGCGCCCGCGCGCGGGCGGGTTCAGCCGCGCCTGCAGAAACGCGTTGAGCTGCGACGTGGACGCCGGCCCGCGCCGGAACGGCGTCAGCACCTGCACGTCGCGCGCCGGGTCGAGACCCGCGAGTTTGGGCAAAGACCCGTCGAACAACGATTCGAGCGCGCCCTCGTACCCGGCGGGGGAGTCGTCCGCCAGCGTGATCCACACGCAATCCGCGCCGGACCAGGTTTGACCACCCGTTTTTTTTTCGAGACTTTTGCTCTTCGCGTCGCGCGCGGAGGTTTCGCGCGCGTCGCCGCCGTCGAGGGTCTCGTCGTCGTCGACGAGCGCGAACGCGTTCGCGTCCCAGCGCCGCACGGGCACCTCGGGCATGCGCCCCGCGTTGATGGCGTGCGCGGCGCGCACGATCCCGCTCTGCTCAGCTTGACGAAAGACGTCCCGCAGCTGCACCGCGGGCACCGCGCGCGAAAGCAGCACGTCCCTTAACACGCTTCCCGGCCCCACGCTGGGCAGCTGGTCGGCGTCGCCCACGAAGACGAGCTGCGCGTCCGGCTTGACGGCGTCTAACAGCGCGGCGCACAGCGGCAAATCTAACATCGAGCTCTCGTCGACGACGACGACGTCCGCGTCGAGCGGGCTCGTCGAGTCGCGCGCGAACGTACCTTTGTACGAAAAATCGTTTTCGTCGCCTCCGGACCCGTCGACGTCGTCGTCGTCGTCGCCGCGCGAGACGCTCACACCGCCTTTCCCCCTCCTCGTCTCCAGCAAGCGGTGAATGGTGGAGCTCTGCACGGGCTGGCTCATTCTTCGGCCCGCGGTGGCGATCTCCGCGAGCCTCTGCGCGGCCCGCCCGGTCGGCGCGCACATCAGCACCTTGCGCCCCATCGCGCGCCATAAACGAACGGCGATGTGCGTCGCGAACGTCTTGCCCGTGCCCGGCCCGCCCGTGAGCACGCAGATGGGCTCTCTAAGCGCCAGGTCCAGGAACGCCTCCTGCGCGGGCGAAAGCAGCCTCCAGCCTTCTTTCGCCGCTGCCGCCTGTAACCACCGCCGGACTCTAGGGACGTCCGGCTCGCGCGAGGGCTGAAGGAGCCGAGCCGCGATGTCGTTCGCCACGAAAGCCTCCGCGTCGTGAAGCGCCGCCGTCGACACGACGGCGCCGCGCCAAAACGCGACGCGGTCGCCGGAAAAGTCGCGCGCCGCCGCCGCCAAAAGCGCCGTCGCCGCGAACGTCTCCTCCGTCGTTCGTTTCTCCTCCGCCACGGCGACGTCCCCGCGTCGCAAAAGCAAATCCGCCGCCGCCTCGAGCGCGCCCGGCGTCAAGCTCGCGAACTGCCGCGGGCCGACGAGCTTCGCGACGCCGTCCGCCAAACGGCTCCAGGGCGCGTACACGTGCCCGTCGCTCACCGCTTCCTGCTGCAGCACTCTCAGCATCGCCGCCGCCAGCCTTTGTTCGGCGTCCGGCGCCTTGCCGAGCCGAGCCGCGAGCGCGTCGCAGCGGTGGAACGTCGCGCCTCTTATCCCCGCGAGCGCGCCGAAGGGGTCGTCGCGAACGCGAACGATCGTCTCGGCGCCGTGCGCGGCGGCGACTCTTTGCGCGAGAGCGGGCGCGACGCCGTGCGTCTCCAGGAAGCGCGCGGCGTCCCTTCTGCCTCTTGAGTCGCTCCAGGCTCGCGCGAGCTTCTCCGCGGTCTTCGCCCCCACGCCCGGGCACTCGCGCAGTTTTGTTTCGGCGTCCGGCGCGTCGAAGGCGGCGAACACGTCCGTCCCGAAGTGCGCCACGAGCTTGGCGGCGGTGGCCTTGCCCACCCCCGGCAGCGCGCCGCCCGCCAGGTACCGCAGCATCGAGTCCTCGTCCGCGGGCGGAATCTCCTTGGGGGTGGCGTTCAGCACGAACTGCGTGCCCCACTTCTCGACGTCCCTCCAGTCGCCCGTCATCAGCAAGTTGGCGCCCTCGGCGGCGCCCGGGATGTGCCCGACGACGGTCACCGTCGCCTCTTTTAAAGACGCGCCGCCCTTGCCGCCGCGGCCGCGCTTCTTGTACTTGGAGTACTTGGAGTACTTCGAGCCCTCGGGCGCTTGAGGCGCGGCGGTCGCGCCCGCAGGCAGAGACGCGACGTCCGCGGAGGCGACGCGCACGCGCGCGACGGTGTAGAAGTTGTCGGCGTTGTGGAACGTGACTCTTCGAATCTCGCCGCGAAGCGTCGCGAACGAAGCGAACGACGCGGAGTTCTGCGCCGCCGAGTTCGGCGACGTCGGCGTTTGTGCAACCGCTCCGACCGCTCCGACCGTTCCGACGCTCAAACGCGGGGATGACGAGGAGGACTCGTCATCCCCGAAGAGCTCGAAGCTCGGCCCGGAGGCGTCCGCGGGCGCGCGCGGAGGCACGCGCGGCGCGAAACGCGTCGGCTCGGGCGTCGACGTCCACGGCCTGGACGGCGACGGCGACGGCGCTTGGCCTGAGAATGAGCGAAGACGCTCTTTGTCCGCCCGCCCGTGGTCCGCGCGCTTCGCGTCGTCGGCTCGCTCGGCTCTTCGCTCCGCGCCGATCCCGATGTCCCGCTCGAGCCTCCGCGCGTTCGCGCCCAAGTCTCTGCTTCCGGAGTCGTGACCCGAGCCCGCCGCGCCCGCGCCGAAGGCCCGATCGGCGGACGCGCACGCGGGCGGCGCCCTCCCGCGTTGGGATCGACCGCCGACGCGCGCGCCGCTCGGGGAGCTCGCCAGCCTCGACGCGAGCCTGCGCGCGGCGTGGCGCATGTCCGCGCGCGCGGCGAGACGGCGGGGCGTCGACGCGGAGGCGCCCGCGGTGCGTCGCGCTCCGACGCCGGCGTCGCTCGGCGCCGTCGCCGAGCCGACGCACGCGACCATAAATTCTTAACCGTCCACGAGGCGAGACGAACCGCTATGCGTCTCGCGTCGCGCGCGCGCCGGCGGGGGCCACGCGAAGCGCTTCGCGTGTGCGGTCCCTCGGCGCGGGACGCCCGTGTCGCCCTGTCGTGCGGCGCCGGAAGTGACGCGAGGAGCCCCGAGTCCACTCGCGTCAGGATCCTGCAAACGCGATTGCCAGCTGCCACCGAGCGGGGATTTTTGTTCATTATATGGACGGCAAAAGTTGAAGACTAACACCACATACACGAATGCACCGAAAAACGCAAGTGTTTCTGGCCTTTTTTCTCTGTGTTCGCCTCTTCCGACGAGCGTGTTCGCGAGCGCGTGCCCGTTCGCGCCACAACCCCGGACGCGTCTCCCGCTTCCAAGGTGCGCGCCCGTCCGCCTCTTCTCATCGAACACGCGCGGCGTCCACCCCGACGCGTCCTCGCTCGAGCCTGCCGTTCGTCGCTTTCGTCCCGCCGCCGCCCCCGCGCGCCGCGATGCGCCATTTGCGCGCCAAAAACAAAAGTCGCGTCGTCGAATCCGTCGATCGCGCGGGAGTCTCCCGGCGCGCCGCGCGCCCGACGCGGGACGGTCCGCGATGCGCGCGCGGTCCAGACGCCGAAGTCAGCCCGTCTCCCTCCGCCCGCGATCGCCGACGACGTCCGCTGACGCGTCTCCCTCCGTCTCTCCACTTCATCCGTCGCGCCCCTTCCGTCGAACGACGCTCGCCACGAAACTCGCGCGCGTAAACTCGCACGCTTCACGAACGCTCGCACGCGAAAAAATTCCAACACAGTGACGTTTCACGGAAAAAAGATGTTCTCCGCCTTTGTCCGCCGCGCCTCGGCTTCCCCCTCTCCGTGGGTTCGCGGCTTCGCGAGCAAGGCCCCCGGTGCGGGCGCTCTCGGCAAGGCTTGGGCGATCGAGCTCATCAAGGACGCCGCGGGCGTGACGAACAAACAAGCGGAGGCTTCCTACAAAGCGTTGCTCGAGGGCGTCGCGTCGAGCGTCGCGAAGGGCGAGCGCGTGACGTTTCAGGGCTTCGGCACGTTTGAAAAGACGTCGCGCGCCGCGCGCGCGGGCGTGAACCCCCAGACCGGCGCGGCGATTCAAATTCCCGCCACGTTTGCGCCCAAGTTCAAGGCGGGCGCCGCGTTCAAGCAGCTCGTCAAGGGCAAGTGATGCCCCGGAGAAGACTTTCACTCGGAACGCGAACGCGAGAGACGATGACGATGTACGCGACGGTAGTAGTCTACTACTCTTCGCGGTAGTCTATTAATATTCCTTTGGTAGACTACGCAATACCTCGACACTCTCCGTCTCACGGCGTGGTCGCCTCCCACTTCTCGTAGACGCCGCACAGCGCGGAGACGAGCCCGAGCGCGCCCACGAGCCCGGGAGCGCGCAGCGGGTTGGCGGCTCCCCCGGTGACCTCGCCAAAACACGCGACGCAATCGGCGACGTCGGCCAAAAACGTCGCGCGCGCGAGGAACAGCCGTCTTCGCGCTTCGTCGACGCTCGCCTCCAGGTCCTCCGTGGAAACGCCGATGCCGCTTCCGAAAGCCTCGAAACGCGAGATGCGCTGCAGGAACCTCACCGCGCGCCGCGACGCGTTCTTTAAAGGCGAAGAGGTCACGGAGTCGCGACCGCCTCTCAGCGTCAGAGACGCGCGAGTCGACAAACGCTCCGTCTCCGCGGCGAGGCTGCGCCGCGCGAAAGGTAACGCGCGGGTTGGAATCGTCGTCGAGCGCGCGTCGTCGTCGTCCTCGTCCTCCTCCTCTTCCTCCTCCTCTTCTTCGTCGTCGTCGCGGTGCGCGTCCTCGTCGTCGCGCTTCCTCGCGTCCAGCAGCGCCTTCTCGGCTCGGTCGAAGGCGGCGCGCGCGTCGCGCAGCTCGCCCCAGCACATCTGCAGCGAGAAGACGTAAACGCCGAGCTCGGCGAGGTTCGCCAGCCGCGCGACGCGCGTGTTTGTCTTCGTCCCGCGGATCAATCCGACGGCTTTCGCCCAGACGAACTGTTCGAGGAAGTAGTACGCCAGGGACGCGCCCGAACACCCGATGTTCAGGCGGTTCAGGTGAAGCGCGTGTGTGTGCGCGTCAAACGCGCGCGTCTCGGTCTCTTCGATGCGTCGAACCTTAGCGGCGACCGCGCCGGAGCTCTGGGTTTTTTCAATCAAACGCTCTCGCGCGCGCCAGTGCGAACGCAGGTCGCGCGCGTTTCCCAGAAACTTGCCGAGGCGCAGGAACTTCCTCGCCGTGGCGGTGCTCCGGTCAAGGTGGCGGAGCTTCGAGCCGGCCACGCCGCGCGGGTCCGCGCCGAACGCGCCCAGCATCGCGGCGTACCGCAAGAGCTTAAGGGACTTATCCAGCCCGTCGCGGGTCTTCAGGAACGCCACGGCGTGGTCGAGCTCGTCCGCGTCCGCGGCGACGCGGCGGGGAGGCGGCATGTCGTCGTGGAGCGGCGAGACTGGCGCGGGGCTGGCGGAATCGCGTTGTTACGCGACGGCGCTTTCAAACGCGGACCCCAAATCAGGGGGACGGACCACGAAAGCGCCGAGCGCGGCGTCTGCGGTGCTGACGACCGACACCTCGTCGCGGCGCGACGCGAAGTGGCCGGGAACCGCGTCCCGCGCGCGAAGACGCGCCAGCCGCCGAGCCCCGACGCGGTCGCCGTCGTGGTCCGTTACCGTTTATTACGCCTGAAAACGAGGATAAAAAGGTTTCAAACTCCTTGACAGTTCGAATTCGAAGGACAGCTTTGTCCACACCACGACGCACGAGCGCACCGTCACGCGCCGCGCCGCCCTCGCGCCGACGCGCAGCACGCACGTCCCGCGCCCTTTCCGGCGACATCACGGCGACGTCCCGGCGGTTCGCTCGACGCGCGCGCTCGATACGCCACCCCGAGGAGCCGAGTCTCGGTCCCCGCGACCCAGATCGCTCTTGGACTGTGCGACGGATCCCCAGAAGGTCCGTAGGGCACGGGACGTGATGTCCGCCATCGCGACGCCCGCGGCGACGCCGCCTCGCGCGGTCGCGCCCGAAGGCGGTCGCCTGAAGCGCAAGGCGAAGGTCCCCGAGCGCTTCCAGAGCCCGCCCCCCGCGAAGCGCGTGCGCGTCCATCCCCCCGCCCGGGCGAAGAAACCGGGCAACGGCGAGAAGCACGTCGCCGCGGCGAAGACGACGAGCCGCGCGGGGAAGGGCGGTAAGCCCCCCCGCGCGCCCGCGCAGAGGCACCACGCGTACGACACGCCCGTGGCTCCCGCAGACACGGGTGTCAACGCGATGGCGCTCGCGGCGCTCTCGTCCCCTTCCGCGGCGGCGCTCCTCGGGCAGAGCCCTGTGCCCGAGGCTGTGGCTGAGCGGGCCATGCGCGACGCCGCGAACGCGCTCGCCGCGGACCGCACCGGCGGCCTCGCCGGCCTGGCTCTGCTCCTCGCCGCGTCCTCGGGCTCGCCCTTCCGCGCGGACCTCGCGCTCGCGGAGGGGCAGTGTTTGTCAAAGGGCCACAAGACCAAGGGCAGGGTGGCGCCGGAGGCGACCCGAGAGGGCGCCGCGCCGCGCGCCGCCGCCAACGGGTGGGGCGCCCAAGCGCGGCGGCGACGATCCGCGCAAAACGAGGCGTCGCACGACGCGAAGGCGACGTTTCCGGAAACGGCGAAGGCGGTCATTGCGAAACCGTCTTTACCACCCGTGGCGAGCAAACAGCGAAGTGCCTGTGACAGCAAAGGGAAAGGAACGAAAAGCGCACCACTAAAAGCTCTTCCGCACGCGTCGCCGACGTCGGATCTCGGCGCGTTTGGTTTCGGTTTAGAAAAGTGCGAGTCGGCGGCGTCTGCGCTCGCGCGCGGCGACGCGAACGCGCCCGCGGCGATTCTGAAACACGCGCTGCGCTGGATGGACCTGGTGGTGGCGGACCTGAAGGGCCGAGCCGCGGCGCTGCGACGCAGCAGGCGCCGCCTGCAGAAGGTGAAGCAGGACACGGAGATGGCGCAAGCCGCGCGCTCAAACTCCGCCGAGGCGACGCTCGAGGAGGAGAAGACTTTGTTGCGCGACCTGGACCGCGCGCTCGCGTCGGAATCGCGCGGCGTGGACGCGCAGCTCCGCGCCGCCGCTGAGCTGCGCGCGCTCGCCGCGGGAGACCGCGCGAAGGCCATGCGGGCGTTCGAGGCGGCGGCGGCGGCTGAAAAAAACGCGACGGGAGACGACGACGACGGTTCGGCGGGCGTCGCGCGCGGGCGCGGCCGGCCGAAGGGCCCCGCGGGCGGCGAGAAAGCCGTCGTCGGATCGCGATTCGCGGCGATCACGGCGACGCTTCGCGGCGAGTCTCTCGGCGGTGGGTCTAATGACCCCGCGTCCGAGGTGTTCGCGCGGTGCTCGCTGGCGATGGCGGAGGCGTTCCTGAAGACGGGGCTGGACGCCGCCGCCGCCGAACAAGCCGGGGACGCCGAGACGGCGGCGACGGCGGCGTGCCCCGCGAACCTCACGCCCGCGCCGCACGTGCCCCGGCTTTTTTTGGCCACGGCGTGAGCCTCTTTTCTCGCGGAGAGTCGCCGCGCGCGAGGTCCGTGAGCGGGAGCGCGTCGTCCCGTCCCGTTAATACGACACACGCACACGTACGATATCCGAACGTCTCGCGAAGAAGTGTGCGAAGAAGTGTGTTTTTTCGTGCTTCCAAGAATGAATAGTCTACCTCTCTGTATCGTACCTCTCTCGCGTCGCTCGTTGAACCGACGCGCGTTTCTGTTCTTAAACGCTACGGCAGCGGTTCCTGCACGTTCCCTAAGCGGTTGAGGTGCAGGTACGCGTCCGTGCCGTACCCGTCCATGGAGATCACCTGCAGGTCGCCGCCGAAATAGCGCGCGTAGAGGCGCGAGAGCGGCAGCCCGTAGCCGTACCCCGCCAGCACGACGGGCCCGCCCGCGGAGGCGCTGTCTCCGTCCATGTCCAGCAAAGGCGAGTCCGCGGTGGTGTACAGGTAGGTCCAGATTCTTTGTAAGCCGCTGCGCCGGATCCCGCCCCCCTCGTCGCTTATTTTGATGGTCACGTCCTCGGCGCCCTCCGCGATGACGACGCGGATGGGCGGCGGGTTGTCCAGGGACTCGGCGTACTTTTCGGAAACAGCTCTAAGTGAGTTCTTCACCAGCTCGAAGAGCATCTGGTGCAGATGACCGGGCACGTACGCGAACGTGAAGTTCTCGCCCCCGAAAACCTCAACCTCGGGCGCGTCGCCGTACTGTCGCATGCAGATGCTCCGCGCGTCGTCGATGGCGTCGCGCACGACATCTCTTGGGCTCATCTTCGTGCATATTAACCCGATGTGGTCCGCCCTCGGGTTCGCCTCGTGCAGCGCGACGTGCTGCCCGATGAGCATGCGGATGCCGATTCTTGACATGTAGAACCCGTCTAGGAACTGCGAGATCTCGGGGAGGTCCGCGCCCAGAGTTTTCTCGAGCGCGCTCTTGGACGTTCCCCTTCCCGCGAGCTCCATCTTGAGCTCTAACACCCCCCGCGCGATCATCGGCACGACGTTTGCGTGCTTGTTCATCACGCCCTCGATCATCTTCGTGAACTTGGCTTCGTCCTCCATGCTCTCGATGGCGGGGAAAGATTTGAGCTCGTCGTACGACTCGACGTACCAGTCGCGCACCGCGCGCACCTGTTCTTTGCTGCTCAGCCCGAGCGGCAGGTTCTCGAGCTCGGCGACGCGGTGCGCCAGCCGCACGGGGAGCTCCTTGTGCAGGAACTGCGCGCTCACCATGAGCTGCCGGTGGATCGGCTGCGCGCCGAAGTCCATCATGTACTTGAGCGACACGCCCGTCTGGTTCCGGAAACTCGAGCGGTAAATGTCGTCCACCAGCGCTTTGCTGAACTTCTCCGCCAGCGCGGGCGAGCGCGACGCGGGGGTGGCGGACGCCACCCCGCGCGTCGAGAACGCGCGCGCGCTCGATCGTACGAATCCGTCGCCGCCGGAACTCGTCGACGGCGTCGACTCCGACGTCGTCGTCTCTCCTCCCGCCGCGCCGTTCGCGCCGACGCCCAGCGCGCTTCGCGCGTTCGTCTCCCCAAAGGCCACCGCTCGCCTCGACGCGAGCGCGCGGCGCCACGCGGACGCGCCCGGGGACGCCATCGCGCGCGAAACCGAGCCGAGCGCGAAGGAGGCGCGAAGGAGGCGCAAATACTACGCGGCCGCCGGCGGGGCGCGACCGCAGGTCCCTCGAGCCGGAGAGGCGCGTCACCTGCGCGAACCCCGCGCGCGTTGGATTCGCACGGGCTGTCCTCGTCAGCCCGACTGCAGTCGCTACCCTAACTCCTTCACGCGTTCTGCGTGCGCACGCGCGCGCCTCGCACCCCGGAACCGCCCGCGCGCGTACGCTCGGTCCGGAATCACTTCCCCGGGTCGAGCCGTTCGCGCTCGCGGTCCGCGGCGTGCACCTGCCTCGAGGCAGGCCGGGTGCGCGCCGGTCTGGCGCGGGTCAGGGATTGGCGCCCGCCCGGTTGTCAGTTTCGGTGCCAACGCATTTGCGCGGCGGAGGTGCCTCGGCTGCTTTTTCTTTCGCGCGATTCGCTCGGCGCCGGTTTGAAAGGCTCGCCGGTGAGCGCGCGCGATCAGCCGGGGTTTTTGAAAGCGAGACGAACGTCGTAGGTCGATGAAAAAGAAGCT